>Ga0208244_100234_pt1 | contig 65745 bp, 66 predicted proteins | sample SubbioCR12Aug_5A_FD_184828 | JGI IMG/M metagenome (GOLD analysis project Ga0208244, IMG submission 184828) | Serpentinite rock and fluid subsurface biosphere microbial communities from McLaughlin Reserve, California, USA - CR12Aug_5A (SPAdes) | ecosystem: Environmental > Terrestrial > Deep... | reverse complement strand
AACGCAAGGCGCGCGGCTATGGCAGCTTCTCCACCATCCGCACCGTCGTCTTCCTCCTCGCCGGCAAGCTCGATTTCAGCAAGATCAACCCCCATGCCGCTTAACCCACTCGTTTTTCAAAAGAGCCCTATTTTTTCGTGTTGCGCGGCTTGATGAGTCAGGCGCGTTCCTTTTTGTTTTTGCAGGGAATTTGCTCCCCCTTTTTTGCTCGCCTGGCGGATCGGCTCAAGGATGATGGCCACCGGGTTTTCAAGGTCAATTTCAATGCGGGGGATTGGGTGTATTGGGCCGGCCGGCCGGCTTGGAACTATCGTGGGCCGGTTTCTGAACTACGGGACTTTCTTGATGGCAAATACCGTAAATTCGGCATCACCGACCAGATCCTTTTTGGTGACCGTCGGCACGTTCACCGCCCTGCCGTGGACCATGCCGAAGTCTGCCGGGTTCGCACCCATGTTTTTGAAGAAGGCTATTTCCGCCCCTACTGGGTGACTTTGGAGCGGGAAGGTGTCAATGGACACTCTTTGCTGCCGCGTGATCCGGACTGGTTCCGTGAAGTGGGGGCGCGTTTGCCGGATTATGACAATGGGCGGCCGTTCCAGTCGCCTTTCAAAACCCGCGCGGCTCATGACGTCGCCTATCATGCGGCAGGGTTCTGCAATCCATGGTTCTTCCCGCGCTATCGTACCCATGCGCCGGTGAATGCGGCGGTCGAATACTTCGGCTACGCCAGACGGCTACCCATGCTGCGCTTTCACCAGCCGCGAGACAATGCGTTGGTGGCCGACCTGGTTCGGGCCGCCACGCCTTTTTTCCTGTTGCCGCTTCAGTTGGGGAGCGATGCCCAGATTCGCGACCATTCTCGCTTCGATGATATGGCCGGGGTGATGGAGTTTGTCATGGAGTCTTTCGCGCGATATGCACCAGAGGAGGCACGGCTGGTAATCAAGAACCATCCGCTCGATATGGGGCTGACGAATTATCCGGGCGTGATCCGTGGTTTATCGGATCGCTTTGGCTTGGCTGGTCGAGTGGATTACCTGGAAACCGGGGACTTGGATGCATTGTTGCGTCACGCGCGGGGGACGGTAACGGTCAACAGCACGGTGGGTGCGCATTCGTTGGGGTTGAACTGCCCCACCATTGCGTTGAGCGACCCGATCTACAACCTGCCCGGGATGACTTTTCAGGGGGACTTGGATGGATTCTGGCGAAATGGTGTGAGGCCGGATGCAGAACTGTTTCGTCGCTTCCGTAATACGGTGATTCATACTACTCAGGTGAATGGCGGGTTTTATTCCCGATCGGGGATTGCACTGGCCGTGGAAAATTGCCGGCGCATGCTGGAACCGGAGCGCTCGCCGTTGGAGGAGTTGCTGGAGTAAAAACGCGTCAGAATGTGACGTATGCTGCACTTATATTGCATGCTTAAGCTTGTATGTGCAATAATTATCACATGGAAATCTCTGTTATTCGACCGCTTCTCATCAACCGTCGCCGGGAGCGTGGGTTGACGCAGGCTGAGCTTGCTCAATTGGCGGGGGTGAGCCGTGAGATGGTGGTTCGTTTTGAGAATGGAAGCCACGATATCGGGCTGCGCCGTTTGTTGCGTTTATGCGATGCGCTGGACCTGGAATTGACGCTTCGGCCGGGGAAAGGACGCCCGGTGCTGGAAGAGCTTGGTGATCTGTTCAAGGACGAATGAACATGCTCAGATTCAAGCAGCTCTACATACATACAACTCAGGGATACGCCGGCGAGTTGGCGCGGGAGTCGCAATTCGTCTTCAACTATCGAACGGATGATCGGCATTGCGAGATTGCCTTGGCGATGCCTTTGCGTTCCCAAAGTTATGCAGCGAATATTTTGCCCGGCGTGCTGCGTCAGAATCTGCCTGAAGGCTACCTGCATTTCTGGCTCAAGGAACACTTTGGCAAGGTAGCCAGAATGGATGATATGAGCATTCTGGCGCTTTCCGGGCGGGATGTCATCGGCCGTATTCGTTGCCATACCGAACCTCGGAGCGATTTGAGCCATGCTGAAGGCGAGAGTCTGAAAGAAATTCTGACATGGCAAGGTACGGAAGACCTGTTTGACTACCTCGCGGAAAAATACGCCTTGGTGTCAGGGGTCTCCGGTATTCAACCCAAGGTTCTGGTGCCGGAAGCGACCGCGCCCGCAGGAAAAGATGTGGTGGATAAAGCCACCGTCAGGAGCAAGAACCTGATTGTGAAATCGAGTGGGGACGATTATCCGGGGCTGGCCGAGAACGAATATTTCTGCATGAACATTGCCCGGTGTGCGGGGCTTGAAGTTCCCGAATTTTGGCTTTCTGACAATCGGAAACTGTTTGTGGTCGAGCGATTCGACTACCGGGATGGGTCATATCTCGGCTTTGAAGATATGACGTCGCTGATGAACCGGCAGACAGATGAGAAGTACACCGGCAGCTATGAGAATGTGGCGAAGGCGACGTCGATTTTTACCTCGCCTGCTTTTACGACATCGTCGCTGGAATCTCTGTTTCGCTCCATTGTCCTCAGCGTTTTGGTGCGAAACGGTGATGCTCACCTTAAGAATTTCGGTTTGCTCTACACCCATCCTCATAGCGAGGATTGCCGTTTGTCGCCGCTCTACGATGTAGTGAACACTACGGCTTACCTGCCCAAGGATACGCTCGCGCTCAAGTTAAATAAAACCAAAGCCTGGCCGCTGAAAAAAGATCTGATCGCGTTTGGCAAGGAGTATTGCCGTGTTGATTACCCGGAAAGGATTATCGAGCAGATTGCCGATGCCGCGATGGAATACAGGCCACCGGAAGTCACCGGAATTTGGGCGCGGATGAAACCTGAAATTGAGATTGCTTGTCTTGGGATGAGCAAAAATGCATAACCCTGATCTGCCACAAACGGTGTTGATTACCGGGGCGACCGGTGGTATCGGCGGCGCGTTGGCCGAGATTTATGCGGAACCCGGGTGTACCTTGATTCTGCAAGGTCGCAATGCGGATCGTCTGGCGGAGCTGGCGAATACGTGCGCGGCGCGCGGGGCGCGCGTGCTGACGCAGGTGCTCGACTTGCGCGACCGCGCTGCGCTTGCCGCCTGGCTTACCGAGATTTCTCGGCACGAAGCGCCCGACCTGGTGATCGTGAATGCCGGCGTGAACACGAACATTGGCCCGGAAGGAAAAGGCGAGCAATGGGCGGATGTCGAGGCGCTTGTCGAGGTGAATGTGCTGGCGGCGATGGCGACGGTGGATGGCGTGCTGCCGGCGATGCGCGCGCGTGGCAGTGGACAAATCGTGCTCGTCAGCTCGTTGGCTGCCTGGTTCGGCTTGCCGAGAACGCCCAGTTATTGTGCCAGCAAGGCGGCCGTGAAGGCTTATGGCGAGGCTTTGCGCGGTTGGCTTGCGCCAGAGGGCATCCGGGTGAATGTGGTAATGCCCGGCTATGTGGATTCATCCATGTGCCGCGAGATGCCGGGGCCAAAACCATTCCTGTGGGCGCCGGAGCGAGCAGCGCGCGCGATACGGCGTGGCCTGGAAAAAAATCAGGCGCGGATTGCTTTCCCGTTCCCGTTGAATTTTGGCGCCTGGTTTCTGGCCGTTTTGCCCGCCGAGATTTCGGTGCGCATCTTGCGCGCGCTGGGCTACCGTGGCTGACCCTTCCGCCGTCACCGTTCTCTTTGCCGCCGCTTGCGGGCTTTTGTTTTCGGTGGGGATCGAGGCGCTGATCAAACCCCGGCCATCGTTGCAAAGACCCCGGGCAAGCTGGGCTGAGCATGCGGGGCTGTGGCTGATTATGTTTGGCGTGCTGGCGCTCCTGCTTGGTCGGCCCTGGTTTGCGGTGGCGGGTGTCTCGGCGTTTCTGCTTCTGCTGGTGCTGGTCAACAATGCCAAGATGAAGTCGTTGCGCGAACCTTTCGTTTTTCAGGACTTCGAGTATTTCACCGATGCGATTACGCATCCACGCCTTTACATTCCTTTTTTTGGCTGGGCCAGAACGCTGACTGCGACGACCGGGTTTGTGCTGGCGGTTTTGGCCGGTTGGTGGCTGGAAGAGGCGCCAGCCGATCGTGTTTCGTGGTCGGGCCAGTTGGGTGGTGTGGCGGTTGTGCTGCTGTTGGGGATTGCCTTACTGGGGGCGGCTTGGCGGGCATGTCTGGCTGTGTCATTTGATCCGTTGCGGGATATGCGGGAACTGGGTCTGTTGTCCAGCCTGTGGCGCTATGGCCGGGCAGAACGCGCCGCGCCTTCCCTGAAGTCGCCTTTTGCTTCTCTCGCGACAGCTAAGGTTGGCTCGGTCCGCCCGCATCTGGTTGCAGTGCAAAGTGAATCTTTTTTCGACCCGAGGCCGTTGTTTGCGGGTATTCGCCCGGATGTTCTGGCCGAATTCGATCGGATCAAGGCTGCGGCGATAGCGCATGGCCGTCTGGCGGTGCCGGCCTGGGGGGCCAACACGGTGCGCAGCGAATTCGCTTTTTTGTCCGCTATCGTGGAATCAGCCTTGGGCGTGCACCGCTTCAATCCATATCGGAAAGCTGTACGCGCGGGCATTGAAACCCTGGCGAGTTTCCTTAAACGTCTTGGCTACCGTACCGTTTGTGTTCATCCCTATCCGGCCAGTTTCTATGCGCGGGATCGCATCTTTCCGCTGCTGGGATTCGATGAGTTCATCGACATAGACGATTTCTCGGGTGCGCAGCGATGTGGGCCTTATGTAGGTGACAAGGCGGTGGCGGAAAAAATCGCCAGCATTGTGGAAATGGCAAAAGAGCCGGTTTTCGTTTTCGCCATCACCATGGAAAACCATGGGCCTTTGCATCTGGAGAAAGCCAGCGAGGAAGACGTTGCCCGCTTGTACGCCGAGCCGCCTCCGGCTGGTTGCAACGATCTCACAATCTATCTGCGGCATCTGCGCAACGCAGACGACATGCTGGCACGACTAACAGCAGTGCTGAGCGCCTGTTCGCGGCCATCCGGACTGTGCTGGTTCGGCGATCATGTACCGATCATGTCGGAAGTCTATGATGCGGTTGGTGCGCCGGATGGCGACACGGAGTATTTAGTCTGGCGCAACGCTTCAGCCGCCTGTCCGGCAGATGAAAAATGTATCGAGGCGCATAGTCTGGCTTTCATCTGGTTGCGCGCCATGGGGATGGTGAGCTAATCCAACCCTATTCATGTCCGCAGACTGAACGGGCACGCGAAAATCAGGCACAAAAGCCTGCAAAGCCTTCTTTGATGGGGAATTTGGCGCGCCCGAGACGATTCGAACGTCCGACCCCTGCCTTCGGAGGGCAGTACTCTATCCAGCTGAGCTACGGGCGCGTTGCGGGTTATGGTTGAAAAGAGAGCGGCGCTATTTTAGCGCGCTTTAGCAAAATGGATTGTCCGCCGGGTGGCGGTTGTCAGCGGGGTGGGCCGGCGAGACCGCCGCCGCCCATCAGGCCTTTCATGCCGCGCATCATTTTCGCCATGCCGCCTTTGGAGAATTGCTTCATCATTTTTTGCGATTGCTCGAACTGGTTGAGCAGGCGATTGACTTCCTGCACCTGCACGCCGGCGCCGGTGGCGATGCGGCGTTTGCGGCTGGCCTTGATGAGTTCGGGTTTGCTGCGCTCGGCGGGGGTCATCGAGTTGATGATGCCTTCGATGCGGCGGGTGGCCTTGTCTTCCATCTGACCACCGGCCTGCTGCGCCAGCGCGCCGAGTTGCGCCGGCAGCTTGTCGAGCAGGGAGCCGATGCCGCCCATTTTGCGCATCTGGCCGATCTGTTCCTTGAAGTCGTTGAGGTCGAAGCCCTTGCCGGACTTCATTTTCTTGACGAAGTCCTGCGCTTTTTCGTGGTCGACGCCGCGCTGCGCGTCCTCGACCAGGCCGAGGATGTCGCCCATGCCGAGAATGCGGCTGGCCATGCGCTCGGGGTGGAATTCTTCGAGCCCGTTCAGTTTTTCGCCGACGCCGGCAAATTTCAGCGGCTTGCCGGTGACATGCCGCACCGACAGTGCCGCGCCGCCGCGGGCATCGCCGTCCAGTTTGGTCAGGATGATGCCGGTCAGCGGCAGGGCCTCGCTGAAGGCGCGTGCCGTGTTGACGGCGTCCTGGCCCTGCATGGCATCGACGACGAACAGGGTCTCGATCGGCTTGAGCCGGGCGTGGAGTTCGCGAATCTCCGCCATCATGGCTTCATCGATGGCGAGGCGGCCGGCGGTGTCGACCAGCAGCACGTCATGGAAGTGGCGCTTGGCGTAATCCAGGGCGGCGGCGGCTATATCGGCGGGTTTCTCGCCGACGGCGGAGGGAAAGAAGTCGATGCCGGCTTGCGCCGCAACGGTTTTCAACTGCTCGATAGCCGCCGGGCGATAAACGTCGCAACTCACCGTCAGCACCTTCTTTTTCTGGCGCTCCTTGAGCCACTTGCCCAGCTTGGCGGTGGTGGTGGTTTTACCCGCGCCCTGCAGGCCGGCCATCAGGATGATCGCCGGCGGCAAGGTGGCGAAATTCAATTCGGCTTTTGCGCCGCCCATGAGCTCGGTCAGCTCGCGGTGCACCACGCCGACCAGCGCCTGGCCGGGGGTCAGCGAACCGATCACCTCCTGGCCGACGGCCTTTTCCTTGACGCGGGCGATGAATTCCTTGACCACCGGCAGGGCGACGTCGGCTTCGAGCAGCGCCATGCGCACTTCGCGCAGCATTGCGGCGATGTTGTCCTCGGTCAGGCGGGCCTGGCCGCGCAGCGTTTTGACGACTTTGGCGAGTCGCTGGGTCAGATTGTCGAGCATGGTGTTTGGATGATGGTTGGTGTTGAAGGTCGCGCTGCAGTTCCGGGCGGCTCCGCTTGCGTGTAGACTCCAAATATGCTGTCGATTCTACTGCAATCACCCCTGCTGCATTTCCTGGCCGCCGCGCTCTATCTCGGGCTGGCGGTGCATTTCTGGCGCACGCGCTGGCGCGGCGCGGCGCTCAGTCAGCCGGTCAAGGGCGTGGCCGGGTGGGAGCGCGGCTTGCTGGTGGTCGCGCTGGGTTTTCATGGTCTCGCGCTGGGGATGGATATCTCGCCGGGCGGCGGGACGGCCATGCGCTTCGGTTTCGCGGTGGCCCTGTCGATGATGACCTGGCTGGCCGTCGCGCTTTACTGGATCGAAAGCTTCTACGCCCGCATGGACGGCCTGCAGATGCTGGGCCTCCCCCTGGCGGCGGTCTGCGTCCTGTTGTCGTGGTGGTTGCCCGGACAGCATGTGCTCGCCAATGTCGGCTCACTGACCTTCCGGGTGCATCTGCTGATGGCGATGCTGGCTTACAGCCTGTTTACCCTTGCCGCCATGCATGCCATTATCATGGCGGTGGCCGAGCGCCGCCTGCATCGCGGGCGTCTGACCCCGCTGTTTGCCGGGCTGCCACCGCTCTTGACGATGGAGGCGTTGTTGTTCCGGCTGATCCACATTGCCTTCGGGCTGCTGACGCTGACCCTGATCTCCGGCGCGGTGTTTTCCGAGCACATCTTTGGCAAGGCGCTGCAGTTCAACCACAAGACGGTATTTGCCGTGCTGTCCTGGCTGATTTTCGCGGCACTGCTGTTCGGCCGCCATCGCTACGGCTGGCGGGGGCGCATCGCCTTGCGCTGGACGCTCACCGGCTTCGCGGTGTTGCTGCTGGCCTACGTGGGTAGCCGCTTCGTGCTGGAAGTCGTTCTCGGGCGGCCCTGATTTGCTGGACATTCCACTATCCGCACTGTCCATTGTGCTGATCATCCTGCTGGTGCTCTCGGCGTTTTTCTCGATGTCCGAGACCAGCCTGATGGCGGCCAACCGTTACCGTTTGCGGCATCTGGCGAAGCAGGGTCACCGCGGCGCCCGTCTGGCGATTTCGCTCCTGGAGCGGGCCGACAAGTTGCTCGGTGTCATTCTGCTGGGCAACAACCTCGTCAATGCGGGGATCGCCACGCTGATCAGCGTCATCGCCATCGAATTTATCGGCGAGGACAAGTGGGCGCTGGGTGCAGCCACGCTGTTTACCACCTTCGTCATTCTGGTCTGCTCGGAAATCACCCCGAAGGTGATCGCCGCCAATTATGCCGACCGCCTGACGCCGACCCTGGCGTTTTTGCTCTGGCCCTTGCTGCGCGCGGCATACCCGGTGGTCTGGTTCGTCAACCTGTTCTCCCGCGGCTTGCTTGCCTTGATGTTCATCCGGCCCAAGAACCTGGCTGATGCGCCGCACCTGACGGCTGATGAATTGCGCTCGGTCTTGCTCGAATCCGGCAAGTTCATTCCCACCGAGCACCGCGCGATTCTCGTCAAGCTGTTCGACCTTGAGCACGTCACTGTCGAGGACATCATGACGCCGCGCGGTGAGATCGAGAGCATTGACCTCGCGGCCCCCATTGACGCGATCAAGGACAAGCTGGCCACCAGCTTCCATACCCGCTTGCCGGTGTATGAGGGCGAACCGGGCAACATCCTCGGGGTACTGCATTTGCGGCGGCTCCTGGCAGGAACGCTCGGCGACCCCCTCAGCCATGAGCTGTTGCGGCAGGATCTGCTGGAACCCTACTTCATTCCCGCCGAAACGCCCGCCTATGCCCAATTGGGCTTCTTCCGCGAAAACCGTCAGCGCTTCGGCCTGGTGGTCGACGAATATGGGGAGTTGCTGGGTCTGGTCACCATTGAGGACATCATCGAGGAAATGGTCGGGAGGTTTACGACCAGCATGCCGGGCAGCGTGGTTGTATTGAATTGGGATGAAGCGGGCGTCGCCATGGTTGATGGGGCCAACAGCCTGCGGGAGATCAATCGCCTGCTCGGTCTGGCGCTGCCGCTCGACGGCCCGAAGACCCTGAACGGCCTGATCCTCGAACATTTGCGCGACATTCCGGAAATCGGTGTCGGCCTGCGCATCAGCGGGGTGGCGATGGAAATCGTGCAAACCGAGGATCGGCGCGTCAAGAGCGTCAAGATTTATCGTCCTTTACAAGCTTGAGCAGGCAAGGCATTATCACCGGCGCATACCGAGACGCAAGGAGCAGGCATGGCGATCCAGAAAACGAGCGACTCTCAGGCCACCTTTGCCTGGGAAGGCAAGGACAAAAGCGGCAAGATTGTGCGCGGTGAAATGCGCGCGACGACCGAGACCGTCGTGCGCACCACCCTGCGCCGCCAGGGCCTGCTGGTCAGCAAGGTCAAGAAGCAAAGCTTCCGGCGCGGCGGCCGGGTCACGGACAAGGACATCACCCTGTTCACGCGCCAGATGGCGACCATGATGAAATCCGGCGTGCCGCTCTTGCAGTCTTTCGACATTGTCGGCAAGGGCGCCGCCAACGCCGCGATGGGCAAGCTGGTCGCGGATATCAAGATGGAGGTCGAGACCGGGTCGGCCCTCAACCAGGCGTTCCGCAAGTATCCGCTCCACTTCGACCAACTGTATTGCAATCTGATCGAGGCCGGCGAGCAGGCGGGCATCCTGGACCAGTTGCTGGAGCGGCTGGCGCTTTACAAGGAAAAGACCCAGGCGATCATCGGCAAGATCAAGAGCGCCCTGTTCTACCCGATCTCCGTGCTGATCGTGGCGTTTATCGTCACCGCCGTCATCATGATTTTCGTCGTGCCCCAGTTCAAGCAGGTGTTCACCAGTTTCGGCGCCGACCTGCCCGGCCCGACCCTCGTGGTGATCGCCATCTCCGATTTCTTTGTCGCCAACTGGTTCTTCATTTTCGGCATCCTCGGCGGCGGACTGTATGCGTTCTTCTACACCTGGAAGCGTTCCGAAAAAATGCAGATTGTCATGGACCGGCTGGCCTTGCGCCTGCCGATTTTCGGCGCGGTGATCCGCAAGGCGACGATTGCGCGCTGGACGCGCACGCTGTCCACCATGTTCGCCGCCGGCGTGCCGCTGGTCGAGGCGCTGGATTCGGTCGGCGGGGCGTCGGGCAATTACATCTATCGTGAAGCCACGAAACAGATCAAGGCCGAGATCAGCACCGGTTCGAGCCTGACGGTCGCCATGCAAAATGCCAACGTGTTTCCGAACATGGTGCTGCAGATGGTGTCCATCGGCGAGGAGTCCGGCCAGCTGGACGCCATGTGCAGCAAGGTGGCCGATTTCTTCGAGGCGGAGGTGGATGATGCGGTGGCTTCGCTTTCCAGCCTGATGGAACCGCTGATCATGGTGGTGCTGGGCGTCCTCATCGGCGGCATTATCATCGCCATGTATCTGCCGATCTTCAAGCTCGGCGCCGTCGTCTGATGCCGCTAAATGATCCGCTGACGCTGATCGCCGCCTGCACGCTGCTGGGCCTGATGATCGGCAGCTTTCTCAACGTCGTCATCCATCGCCTGCCGATCATGATGGAGCGCGACTGGCGGGCGCAGTGCGCTGAATTTGCGGCTGACGTAACTGGCGCCGTCCCGCCAGCGCCGACCGCCGGCGCCGTCCCGCCGGCATCGACCATTGAGCCGCTGTCTCTGGTGTCGCCGCGTTCGCGTTGTCCGCATTGCGGCCATCAGATTGGCGTCCTGGAAAATATCCCGGTTCTCAGTTACCTGCTGCTGAGAGGGCGCTGCAAAGGCTGCGGAAAATCCATCAGCCCGCGCTACCCGCTGGTCGAGGCGCTGACCGGGCTGTTGTTCGGCTATGCCGCCTGGCGCTACGGCGCGACGTTCGCCACCGCTTGTGCCCTGGTTTTCGTCGCCGCACTGATCGCCCTGACCTTTATCGACCTGGACACCCAGTTGCTGCCCGATGACATCACCCTGCCCCTGCTTTGGGCGGGGCTGTTGATCAATGTCGGCAACACCTTCACCACGCTGACCGATGCCGTGATCGGCGCGGCGGCGGGTTATCTGGTGCTGTGGTCGGTGTATTGGCTGTTCAAGCTGGTGACCGGCAAGGAGGGCATGGGTTACGGCGACTTCAAGCTGTTGGCGGCCATTGGCGCCTGGCTGGGCTGGCAGTTATTGCCCGTGGTCATTTTGCTGTCTTCGCTGGTCGGGGCGGTGGTCGGGATTGCCCTGATTGTATTGGCGCGTCATGGCCGCAACGTGCCGATACCCTTTGGCCCCTATCTGGCCGCCGCCGGCCTGATCGCGCTGTTCTGGGGCAAGCACCTCAACCAGGCCTACCTGGGCGTTCTGTAAGCTTGACAAACCAGGATCTTGCACCCATTTAACGGGGCTGCGGACGCCGTTTCGCTATAATTCGCGCCATTCCCCGGAGAAATTCATGCCAATTTATGTCTATCGCTGCAATCAGTGCGGTTTTGAGCAGGACGTTTTGCAAAAAATGTCCGATGCCCTGCTGACCGTATGCCCGGAATGCCATACCGAAAATTTTGCCAAGCAACTGACCGCCACCGGTTTTCAGTTGAAGGGCAGCGGCTGGTATCAGACCGATTTCAAGGGGGGAGCCAGCGCAAAACCCAAGGCCGACAATCCGCCGCCCTGCCAGGGTGGCACGGGTTCCTGTCCTTCCTCCAACTGATCGCGCCGCGTGAAAGCTTTCAAGAAATACTTCATCACCGGGCTGCTGATCTGGATCCCGCTGGTGATCACCGTCTGGGTGGTGTCGGCGATCATCGGCGCCATGGACCAGTCACTCTATCTGCTGCCCGAGGTCATTCATCCGGACCGGTTGCTGGGTGTCCATGTCCCCGGTGTCGGCACCGTGCTCACCCTGCTGGTGATTTTCCTGACCGGCCTGGTGACGGCCAACATTGTCGGCCAGAAGCTGGTGCGCTTCTGGGAGGCCATCCTCGCCCGCATTCCGATCGTCAAGTCGATCTATTACAGTGTCAAGCAGGTTTCCGACACGCTGTTTTCCAGCAGCGGCCAGGCTTTTCGCCAGGTACTGCTGGTTCGCTATCCGCACGGCGGCGCCTGGGCGGTCGCTTTCCAGACCGGCGTGCCGGCCGTCCAGATCGGCGAGCTGCTGGCGGATGAGCATGTCAGCGTGTTCATCCCCACCGCGCCCAGCCCGGTCAACGGCTTTTTCTTTTTCGTCAAGAAAAGCGAGACCATCGAGCTTGACATCAGCGTCGATGAAGCCCTGAAGTACATCGTCTCGATGGGCGTCGTGCCGCCCGTGCGGCGCCACCCCAATCTGGTTGGGCGCGCGCAAAACGAATAAATCAACATCCAACCCCGGCGCCGCTCATTTGCCATATTGCCAGCGCCGACTTTTCAAATCGGAACCCCCTATGCGTACTCATTACTGCGGCCAACTCAACGCCGGTCATGTCGACCAGATCGTCACCCTGTGCGGCTGGAACCACCGCCGCCGCGACCACGGTGGAGTGATCTTCATCGACCTGCGCGACCGCGAAGGCCTCGCGCAGATCGTCTGCGATCCCGACCGCGCCGAGATGTTCAAGCTGGCCGAGTCCGTGAGGAACGAGTTCGTGCTGAAGATCACCGGCAAGGTGCGCCGCAGGCCCGAGGGCACCGAGAATCCCAACATGCCCTCGGGCGCGATCGAGATTCTCTGCCACGAACTGGAAATTCTCAACCCGGCCGTCACGCCGCCCTTCCAGCTCGACGAGGACAACCTCTCCGAGAACGTGCGCCTGACCCACCGCGTCATCGACCTGCGTCGCCCGCAGATGCAGAAAAACATGCTGCTGCGCTACAAGACCGCGCGCGCCTTCCGCCGCTTCCTCGACGACCACGGCTTCATCGACATCGAGACGCCGATGCTGACCAAGTCGACGCCCGAAGGCGCCCGCGACTACCTGGTGCCCTCGCGTGTCCACCCCGGCCAGTTCTTCGCCCTGCCGCAATCGCCGCAACTCTTCAAGCAGCTCCTGATGGTCGCCGGTTTCGACCGTTACTACCAGATCGTCAAGTGCTTCCGCGACGAAGACCTGCGCGCTGACCGCCAGCCCGAATTCACCCAGGTCGATATCGAGACCTCGTTCATGGACGAAACCGCGATCACCGGCATCATCGAGGAGCTGATCCGCTACGTCTTCAAGGACGCCATCGACGTCGGGCTGCCCAGCCCCTTCCCGCGCATGACCTACGCTGAAGCCATGCGCCGCTTCGGTTCCGACAAGCCCGACCTGCGCGTGACGCTGGAGCTGACAGAAGTCACCGATGCCGTTCAGGATGTCGCCTTCAAGGTATTCAGCGGCCCCGCCACTTCCGGCGGTCGTGTCGCGGCACTGCGCATCCCCGGCGGCGCCAGCCTCACGCGCGGCGAGATCGACGGCTACACCGAATTCGTCAAGATTTACGGCGCCCGGGGCCTCGCCTACATCAAGGTCAATGACGCCAGCAAGCTTAACGAAGAGGGCCTGCAATCGCCCATCGTCAAGAACCTGCACGCGGCCGCGCTGAAGACCATCGTCGAGCGCACCGGCGCGCAATCCGGCGACCTGATCTTCTTCGGCGCCGACCAGACCAAGGTCGTCAATGACGCACTCGGTGCGCTGCGCAGCAAGATCGGCCACGAGAAGAACTACCTCAATGGCAAGGCCTGGGAGCCGGTCTGGATCGTCGACTTCCCGATGTTCGAATACAGCGAAGAGGATAAGCGCTGGACCGCCTGCCACCACCCCTTCACCGCGCCCAAGGACGGCCACGAGGCGCTGATGGAAACCAATCCGGCCGAATGCCTGGCCAAGGCCTACGATCTGGCGCTGAACGGCTGGGAGATCGGTGGTGGCTCGGTACGTATCCACCGCGAGGAAGTGCAGTCGAAGGTGTTTCGCGCCCTCGGCATCGGCGCCGAGGAAGCACAGCTCAAGTTCGGCTTTCTGCTCGACGCCCTCAAGTATGGCGCGCCGCCCCACGGCGGCCTGGCCTTCGGCCTCGACCGCATCGTCACCATGATGACCGGCGCCGAATCGATCCGCGACGTGATCGCCTTCCCCAAAACCCAGCGCGCCCAGTGCCTGCTGACCGACGCGCCCTCCGGCGTGGACGAGAAACAACTGCGCGAGCTGCACATCCGCCTGCGGCAGAAGATTGAAACCAAGGTCGAGGTTGGGTGATGCGCTACCTGCCGTTCCTGTTGCTGGCCGGCCTGTTCGGGCTGGCGCAGGCGCAGGAGATTGCGCGCGCCGAGTTGCCCCGCGAGGCGCATGACACCTTGCGGCTCATCGCGCAGGGCGGGCCCTTTCCGCACCAGCGCGACGGCGTCGTTTTTCAGAATCGCGAAAAGCTGCTGCCGCGCGCGGCGCACGGCTTTTATCGTGAATACACGGTGAGCACGCCCGGCGTGCGGCACCGCGGCGCGCGCCGCATTGTCTGCGGCAGCGCCCCGCCGCCGACCTGCTACTACACCGCCGACCACTACCAGAGCTTCAGGAAAATCGTCCCATGAACTATGCAGAAATCTTGACGCGTACCGAACACGCCGGCGTCTATCACATGCCGGGTGATGGCGAGGTCGGGCTGACCGATGCCGCCGTGCAAAACAATTTCGCGGTGTTTCGTGTCGATCTGGCCGGCGCGGGCGACAAGGCCGCGCTGCTGAAGGCCATTGGCGACGCCATGGCGTTTCCCGAATGGTATGGCCGCAACTGGGACGCCCTGCTCGATTGCCTCGCCGACCTCGGCTGGCAGAGTGCCGATGGTTATGTGGTGATCCTCGAACACTGCGACGGCATCCATGGCCGCGCCGAGAGCGACTTTGTGCAGACCCTGCAGGTCTTCGAAGCCGCCGCCAACGAATGGCGCGAGCAGGGCATCCCGTTCTGGTGTTTCGTTGACATGCAGGCCGACGGCATCAACTGGCTTTCGGATATCGGTTAACACCGTGCCCGGCACGAAGCAACCCGTTTCCGTGCTGGTCGTCATCCACGACCCCCAACTGAACATCCTCCTGCTCGAACGGGCGGCGCATCCGGGTTACTGGCAGTCGGTCACCGGCTCGCGGGAAGGCAGTGAAAGCTTGCTTACCACGGCGGTGCGCGAGGTTGCCGAGGAAACCGCTCTTGTCATCCGGCCCAACGCTTTGACCGACTGGCGTTTCTCCAGTCGCTTTGAAATATTCGCGGAGTGGCGCGATCGCTATCCGGCGGGCGTCACCCACAACGTGGAGCACCTCTACAGTCTCTGCGTGCCGCCGGACACGATCATCGCGCCTGCAGCGGAAGAGCATCGTGCCTTCAACTGGACGCCTTGGCGCGCAGCGGCCGCCGCCTGCTTTTCCTGGACCAACCGCGACGCTATTTTGATGCTTGGTCTGGCTGGAGAGCGCTAAGCGCCTTCAGGCAGTCCGGGCAGAAACAACCCGGCACGGCGGGATCGATCGGCAGCGGCGGCAAATCCGCGCACCAGCATTTCTCCAGACCGGCTTCCATGCCGCAGACGAAGCGGGCGCCGCATTGCGGACAAACGCGATCTGCCGCAACGCCGTCCCGCCAGCGCCGACTTTCAGTGGCTTTCATTGATCACGTAACGGTGCTTGCCCGAGGCCGTGCGGGGGATTTCATCGACCGTGTTGAGCGCGAAGTGCATTTGCGGATCGAGATCGCTGGCGATCCTCGCCCGCAGGGTGGCGGCAATGTCGGCGGGCAGTTCTCCCGCAATTACCAGGTTCAGCGTGAGCTGGTCGGGTGCGCTCTGGATGCACTGGAACTGCCTGATCTGCGGCAGGTGGGCGAGCAGCCGGCTGAAGTAGGACGGATGAATGATTTTGCCGCGCGCCGTGCGGATGATGTCGTTGTGGCGGCACAGCCCCATGGCCATCAGCGGGAACGGTGAGCCACAAGTGCAGGCGTCATCGAGCAGTTGCCCCGAATCGCCGAGGTCGTAGCGGATGAAGGGCATCAGCCGGTTGGTCAGCGAGGTGACGATCAGCCGCTCGTCATTCAGCGCTTCGAGATAGACCATGTCGGTGAATACATGCATGCGGCCATGGCGGCATTCGCAGGCGATGTTGGGGATCTCGCGGCAGCCGTACTGGTTGAACACCTTGCAGTTGAACGCCTGCTCGATGAGTGCGCGCTGCTCCGCGCCAAGCACTTCCGCGGTCGAATAGACGCCGCGCAAGGTCCTGGGCGGCGCCTGCCGGGTAGCCAGGCAGAAGCGGGCGAACTCGGCCAGCACCGAGGCATAGCCCTGCAGCAGCACGGGCTGGTAGGCGCGGACAATTGTCGCCCATTCGTGCATTTGCCGCTCGGTGTAGGCAAAGGCGGCGATGGTTTTTTCGGCGGCGATGAAATCGGTCCAGCCCGCGTTGAACACCCCGCCGATCTGGGTGTCCTGGCGGGCGCCCCAGAAGTTGAGAATTTTCTCGCCCGGTCGCCAGCCCGACATCATGTAGCCGCGACACATGCCGGCGCGCATCAGCTCGTGCTTGGCGTCGTCATACCAGAAGGCCAGCGGCTGGCCGGTCGACCCGCCGGTGTGGCCGATTTTCACCTGGCCGCGGTCGGCGTCGCGCGCCAGAAAATCGTCGAGGTGCTGGCGAATGTCCTCCTTGGCGAGGATCGGCAGCGCGTCGATGGATTCGCCGCCCAGCCGGTCGGCGTAGTACGCCGTGTGCTGCCTGGCGTGGGCGATGATGGCCGCCAGGTCTTGCTGCTGCTTGTGCAGCACCTCCCGGCGACTCAGGGACTGGGTATGCAGCAGCGCGTCGAGCAGGGCAAAGCGGCCGGGGCGCAGGCGGCGATGCAGCCAGTGGCGCAGCCACAGCCGGTGATGCACCCCAGGCACCCCCGGCATTATGCCAACATCGTTCGCCACGCCGCGCTGTCCGCCGGATAGCCGACAATGGCTGCGAGCAGGCCGGGACGCCATTTTTCCCAGCTTGCCGCCGCGTTGATGCGCGCGTAACAGGGCGAGTCCGCGCCGAAGTTGCGGGTCGCGTTGGCAATAAAAACCTGGCAGGCCTCCACGGTCGCGGCCTGGGCAGCATCCCGGTTCCACCAGTGGGCCGGATCGTGCAGCAGGGTCCGCAGGCGACCGAGTTTGGCGAGAATGTCCGCGTGTTGCGCGTTGTATTTCTTTTGCAGGTCCGCGCGCACCGCATCCAGGGTCGCGGCGATCACGGCGGGCGCGGGCATCTGCAGCGGGAAGCCGGCGGCGGTCAGGCGCTCGATGGCAAACAACATCACATCGCCATGAAACTGGCGCTCGAATTCATCGTGAAGGTCGATGGCGCCGGCCGTGGCCTGCACGCCGGGCCGGAACTCCGCCTGGCCGGTGCTATGCACCGTGCGCTTGTGCAGCATCGGCAGGTTGGCGGAGACAAAGCGCGCGCCGATTTCCGCCTTGACGATGCGCCCCAGCGTCGGGCCGGACATGCGCAGGCGCAGCGTGGCAAAGGGGATGAAGTACCGCAGTCCGCTGGGCCGGAACACATAATTGCCAACATACACGGTGCGCGCCGGCTGCACGGTGCCGGGCGCGCCGGAATATACATAATGGGAAACGCGGGTCGGGTGCTCGCCGTAAAAAAAACTGCCCAGGCGGTTCGCGAAGTGCGCGAAGCAGTCGGCCTCGGCGTGCGCGCCGGTCAGCGTGCAGTGGTAGCGGTAGGCCGTCGCCGCCGCCCGAAAACCGAACAGGTCGGCCATGTCGTGATAGGCCGCCTCGCCTTCCGCGTGGGGGTCGGCCAGATGATGGCGGCAGGCGTCATCCGGGCGGCTTTCCGCCATTTGCCGCAGGAAGGCGGTGACGTCTTCGAGAAAATTGCCGGCCATGACGGCGGGCGAGACGGGCGGGTCGCCCACCACCTTGCCGGTCAGCACTTCCGCATCGGTGCGGCTGAAAATTTCGTCCAGGTAATGAAAGAAATTGACGGCGCAGACTTCTTTATCAGCATGGCCCTGGGTCGTGGCGACCTTCACCTTGAACTCCTGGTCGCTGTCGACGGAATAGAACAGCAGCGGCTGGTCCGCTTCCCGGGCGGCCATCTCCTTGAGTTTGAGGTGGGCGATGTTGCGCATGACGGCCTGGCCCTTGTGGCCGAAATTGCCTTCGGCATCCGGCGCGCTCGCGCCAAGAATCCGCGCCAGTTCCGCCGCGGATGTTGACTGCAGCAGCTCAAGCTGTTCGTCCGGGCCGCAGTGGTGGGTGACCAGGCCCTGGCGGGTGAAGTAACGCGCCAGTTCGCCGTGCCAGGCGATGCTGCTGGCTTTGCGGCTGTCGTCGGCGATCAGCACGGCGATGTTGCGCCAGGCGCCGTGCTCCATGCCGCCATAGCCGAAGGCCTGGCACTGTTCGAGCAGGCTGCCGAGGCAGGCCTGCAGATGTTTCGGCCGGTCCGCCACGGCGATGACGATGATGAACTTGTGGCACGGCGCGCGCCGCAGCTGCTCCAGGCGCCGGAACGCGGCCTGATAGGACGGCAGCAGCGCCGCATCGAGCGTGCCGCCCGCCCACAGTTGTGCTTCGAGGGTGGCGATGACAGCGCGCTGCTCGGCCAGCGCGCTGTCATCGCCACGCGGATTAGCGATCCGCTCAGCGACCCGACAGGTAACCTGGGAAGACATGTTTATCCAGCATGATTTCGATGAGGTTGATTGAGTCAGCGAGGTCGGCGCGGGCGAACAAGGCATCCACGTCGGCCGCGCTCGCGACGCGCCAGTAATTGATGCCAAACGCTTGCGCGAGCATTTGATAGTCGGGATTGACGAAGTCGCAGTCGATGAACCGGCCGCCGTAGAGTTGCTGCTGATTCTTGCGGATCAGCCCCATGCTGGCGTTGTTGAGGACGACGGCATTGATGGGGATGGCGTAATTCACGGCGGTCATGAGTTCCATGCAACACATCTGGAAGCCGCCGTCGCCGAGGATGGCGAAGGTTGGCCCGCTGTTGGCGAGGCGCCCGCCGATGGCGGCCGGAATGGCATGGCCGAGCGAGGAGATACCCGAATTCGGGTAATAGCGGTTGCCGGGCGCGACCTTGAGGAAGTGCTGGGCGAAGATGATGTTGTCGTCGAAGATCTGCATGTCCGCCGCAAAGTTCGCGGCGAGCCGGGTAAAGAAATGCTCGATCAGCGGAAACGGCTGTTCGCCAGCACCCGCGACCGCGGGCCCAGCGTGCCAGGCGCTCCAGTCAGGGGTTTTTCTGGCGATCCCGGTTTCATTGACATGGGCCAGCAGGTCGTCCAGCACGGCGCGGATGTCGGCGTGGATGGCGAGGTCGGCGCGGAACACCTTTTCCAGTTGCGCGGGGTCGTTGTCAACCTGGGCAACCTGTTTGCCGGCCAGCAGTTTGGCGTCCCACATGTGGCTGGTGCGCTCGTTGAATCCGGCACCCAGGAAAATCACCAGGTCGGCGTGATCGACGATATAGCGGTAGGCCCGGCCGTTCGAGGTGACGCCCAGGCAGCCCAGCGCGAGTTCGTTATCTTCGCCGATGACGCCCTTGCCCTTGAGGCTGGTGGCGACCGGCAGCCCCAGGCGGTTGCTAAGCTCGGCCACGACCTGCTGGGCGCCGGAGCGGAGCGCGCCATAGCCGGCGACGATGACGGGATGGCGGGCCGCCGCGATCATCCGCGCCAGTTCGGCTGATTCGGCCGATACGGCTGATACGTCGGCAGGCGCGGGTGATTTGCCCCGGCGCGCGGGCGCGAAGTTGATGCCGTCGAGCAGGCTGTCCTCGACCAGTTCCTTCTGGATGTTGTAGGGAAAGCTGAGCAGCACCGGACCTGCGTTGGCGGAAAGCAAAATCCGCGCGGCCTGGTTCAGCACCTGGGCGAGGTAATCGGTGCGTTCGACGACCCGGTGATAGCGGGTAATCCCCTTGAACAGGGCCGTCTGGTCGATGGCGCCGCCCTCGCCCGAACTTTCCTGCAGCCCGCCCTTGCCAAAAATGTAGGTCGGCGTTTCTCCGGTGATGATCAGGATCGGCTGCCGATCCGCGTAAGCGCTGGCGATGCCGGTAACGAGATTGGTGGCGCCGGGGCCGGCGGTGGTGATGCAGGCGCCAATGCCGCCGGAAACGCGGGCATGGCCGCTGGCCATGAAGGCCGCGCCCTGCTCGTGCTTGACCAGCACGCTCTTGATCTTCGAGTCGTAAAGACAATCGTAGACCGGCAGGATGTGGGCGCCCGGCATGCCGAAAACATGGGCAATCCCGAGGCGTTCCATGAACCTGACGATGAGTTCACTGACGGCAATTTTCATTTCGATTCGACAAACAAAAACGCTTGCGGCCATCCGCAAACGCGGGATTTGAGCACAAACCCGGCATTAACGAAACCGGCGGCGGTAGAATTGCCGCCGTCTTTTTCCTTTCCTGACCGCCATGACAACCGCAGCCATGCCCGCCGCCACCAAGGCCAAGATCCTTGGCGAAGCGCTACCCTACATCCAGCGCTTCTTCGACAAAACCATCGTCATCAAATATGGCGGCAACGCCATGACCGAGCCAGCCTTGAAAGACGGCTTCGCGCGCGACGTGGTGCTGCTGAAACTGGTTGGCATGAATCCGGTCGTCGTGCATGGCGGCGGCCCGCAGATCGAGGACCTGTTGAAGCGGGTCGGCAAGCAGGGCCAGTTCATCCAGGGCATGCGCGTCACCGACGAAGAGACCATGGACATCGTCGAGATGGTGCTCGGCGGCCAGGTGAACAAGGAGATCGTCGCCCTCATCAACCAGCATGGCGGCAAGGCCGTCGGCTTGACGGGCCAGGACGGCAATTTCATCCGCGCCAAGAAACTGCTGCTGCCCAACAAGGACAACCCCGAGGAGCTGATCGACATCGGCTCGGTGGGCGAGATCACCGCGATCGACCCGACGCTGATCGCTTTCCTCGACAGCGGCGATTTCATCCCGGTGATTGCGCCGATCGGCGTCGGCCCGCGCGGCGAGACCTACAACATCAACGCCGACGTCGTCGCCGGCAAGATCGCCGAGGTGCTGGGCGCCGAGAAGCTGGTGCTCCTCACCAATACCCCGGGCGTATTGAACAAGGCCGGCGAACTGCTCACCGGCATCACGCCCAAGGACATCGACGCGATGTTTGCCGATGGCACGCTGTCCGGCGGCATGCTGCCGAAGATCGGCTCGGCGCTCGACGCGGCCAGAAGCGGCGTGAAGAGCGTGCACATCATCGACGGCCGCGTCGAACATGCGCTGCTGCTGGAAATCCTGACCGACGAAGGTGTCGGCACACTGATCAAATCAAAATGACGAGGCAACCAGGATGAACCAGGCCGGCGACCGCAAGCTGCAGATCCTGCAAACCATTGCCGCCATGCTGGAAAATCCGGCGGGTGAAAAGATCACCACGGCGGCGCTGGCAGCCCGGCTGGAAGTTTCCGAGGCGGCGCTCTACCGCCACTTTCCCAGCAAGGCGCGCATGTTCGAGGGTCTGATCGAGTTCATCGAGAGCGCCTTGTTTTCGGTGGTCGGCCAGATTGCCGCCGCCGAGGACCAGGGCCTGCGCCAGGTCGAGTTGATGCTGGCCGCCGCCCTGCGCTTTGCCGGCAAGAACCGTGGCCTCGCCCGCGTCATGGTCGGCGATGCGCTCGTGCATGAAAATCCGCGTCTGCAGGCGCGCATCAACCAGGTGTTCGAAAGGCTGGAAGCCTCGCTCAAGCAGGGCTTGAAGATTGCCGTGGCGCAAGGCGCGCTGCCCGTGACGCATGAGGTTGCCGCGCATGCCGACCTGCTGGTATGCCACCTGCTCGGCCGGCTGCAGCGTTTCGTCAAGAGCGGCTTTCAGGACGACCCGCTGGCGCTGTGGGCCGTGCAGCGGCCGCTACTGCTGCCGTAGCAGTTCCGCTGCTCCTTTAGATCGAAGCAGCTGCGCCGCTCCTTTACGATCGAAGCAGCTCTGCCGCTTCGAGGGCAAAGTAAGTCAGGACGCCATCCGCGCCGGCGCGCTTGAAGGCCAGCAGCGCCTCCATCATTACCGCATCGTGGTCCAGCCAGCCGTTCTGCGCGGCGGCCTTCAGCATCGCGTATTCGCCGCTGACCTGATAGGCGTAGGTCGGCGCGCCGAAGGCGTCTTTCACGCGCCGCACGATGTCGAGATAAGGCATGCCCGGCTTGACCATCACCATGTCGGCACCCTCCTCCAGGTCGAGCGCCACTTCGCGGAGCGCCTCGTCGGAGTTCGCCGGATCCATCTGGTAGGTATATTTGTTGCCGCTGCCGAGGTTGCCGCTTGAGCCGACCGCATCGCGGAAGGGGCCATAAAAGCTCGACGCATACTTGGCCGCATAGGCGAGGATGCGGGTGTGAATCAGCTTGTTGGCGTCAAGCCGGGCGCGGATCACGCCGACCCGCCCGTCCATCATGTCCGAGGGCGCCACCACGTCGGCGCCCGCTTCGGCATGAGTGAGCGCCTGCTTCGCCAGTGCTTCCAGTGTCTCGTCGTTCATCACGTAGCCGGTCGGGTCGGCCGGATCGATCAGGCCGTCCTGGCCGTGGCTGGTGTAGGGGTCGAGCGCCACGTCGGTAATCACGCCGAGTTCGGGAAACTCCTGCTTGAGTTTGGCCACGACGGTTGGCACCAGGCCGGCAGGGTTCCAGGCTTCAGCGGCATCGGCGCTTTTCTTGGCGGCGCCGATGACCGGGAACAGCGCCAGCGCCGGAATGCCGAGTTTCAGCGCCTTTTCGGCCACCGGCAGCAGGCGATCGAGCGTCATGCGTGTAACGCCCGGCATCGAAGTCACCGTTTCAAGCTTTTTCTTGCCCTCCAGCACGAACACCGGATAGATGAGGTCGGCCGCGGAGAGCGCCGATTCGCGCATCAGGCGGCGGGAAAAATCGTCACGGCGCATGCGGCGCATGCGCGTACCTGAAAATACACCTTTAATAATCATGGCATTAACTTTCAAAAAAATACTGGAACTTTCTGGTCGATTATCTATCCTATCAAGCGGACGGTGACGAATCGTCCCCCGCTTCACCTCCCTGAGCGGGTACCTTGGCGCTCGCCGAGGTATTTGAGCCCTCGGCTTTATCCCCTTTGGCCGAGGGCTCTTTCTCTTTCTGGTCCAGCCAGCCGCCGATGACCTGCTCGGCCTCTTCGATGCCCGTTTTCTTCAGGCTCGAAAACAGTTGCAGGGTCATCGATACTTGCGGAAAGTCGGCGCTGGCAAGACGGCGAGCCTCGGTCAGGGTTTTGGCCTGTTCCTGGCGCGTCAGCTTGTCCGACTTGGTCAGCAGGCAATGAATCGGCTTGCCGGTGGTCGCAAACCAGCCGATCATCTGGCGATCCAGCTCGGTCAGCGGTCGGCGCGCATCCATGATCAGCACCAGCCCGACCAGCGCCGCGCGCCGCGTCAGATAATGCTCGAGCAAGCCCTGCCATTGCAGGCGCACGGACAGGGGTACATCGGCATAGCCGTAACCGGGCAGATCGACCAGCGCCGCGCCGTTTTTCAGGCGGAACAGGTTGATCAATTGGGTGCGCCCAGGCGTTTTCGACACGTAGGCGAGCCGGGTATGATCGGCCAGCGTATTGATCGCGGAAGACTTGCCGGCATTGGAGCGACCGGCAAAGGCGATCTCTGCACCGCCGACCTGAGCCAGCGCCAGCGGATCGGCGACGGAAATTTCGAAAACAGCGTGGCGAAACAAGGAAGATGGCATGAACGTGTGGCGTATAAGCAGAGTTTGGGGAAGCCGGTATACAATAGCGCGATTGTCATTCAAGCAGTTTTTAGAGGAGCTTTTCAAGATGCCAAGGACGCTACATTTTTCGCTTCGGTCGATGTTATCGCTAGCCACCCTTGCCCTGACCTTCACCGTGCAGGCTGCCGAACCGGCCAAGCCGACGGTCTATCAGGGCGATGCCGCGCGCGGGCAGCCGATAGCCGCGACGGTTTGCGCCGCCTGCCACGGCCCCGACGGCAACAGCCCGCTCTCCGCGAATCCCAAGATCGCCGGCCAGCACGCCGCCTATCTGTTCAAGCAGATGCAGAACTTCAAGGCGAACGGCGCGGCGGCGCCCGAGCGGGTCAGCGCCATCATGAACGGCATGATCGCGGCCTTTAGCGAAGAGCAGATGAAGGACTTCGCCGCCTACTTCGCCGCGCAGAAACAAACCGGGAGCGAGGCCAAAAACCGCGCAACCGTCGAACTGGGCCAGAAACTGTATCGCGCCGGCGATGCCAGCAAGGGCCTGCCGGCCTGTGCCGGCTGCCATGGCCCGACCGGCGCCGGACTGCCCGCGCAGTATCCGCGCATCGCCGGCCAATTTACCGAATACACCGAAGCCCAGTTGAAAACCTTCCGCACCGGCGAGCGCGCCAATGATCCCAACAAGATGATGCGGATGATTGCCATCAAGATGACCGACGCCGAAATCAGTGCCGTCGCCGACTACATCGCCGGGCTGCATTAAAGAACCACCCCTCCCATCCTCCCCTCGCGGGGAGGTGACTGCGGCTCGTTGCGCTCGAATATTACGGGTGACTCCGCAGTGGCGGCGGCGCGGATTGTGTGCGGCACCGCGTGCCGTCCCGGCGGCGAGACTGCTGGGTTGGTGGGGGCCACGGTGAAAGCGCTGGGTATCCGCGGACGCATCCTGCTCGCGGCATTGGCGCCCGCCGCCCTGGTTGCCCTGTTGGTTTCCACCCTGCTGGTCGCCACACAGGTCGAGCAGTCCAGCGTCGACCAGCATCGCCGCCTTTTCGCGGTGGCCCGCCAGCTTTCCGCGATGGCGGAATTCAGCATGTTCTCCGGCAACACCGGCGAGCTGCGACGTCTGCTGGATGCGGCGCTAACCGAACCGGACGTCGTCGCCGCCGCATTTCTCGACCCGGCGGGCAAGGTGCTGGTGAGCACCTTGCCAATCCATGAGTTGCCGTCGCCTGGAGAAGTTCTCGCCGGTTTCTTTCCGCCGCTGGACCACCCGCACCGCGATCACTGGCATGCCCAGCCCATCCGCTCGATCAGTTATGGTGAGGCTGATCTTTTTTCAGACCCGGCCAAACAACCGCAACCGCTGCTGGGTCACTTGCTCATCAAGGTTTCCATGGCCGCGCTGCGCGATGAACTACGCAACTACCTCATCAAGGCCGCAGCCATTTCCACGCTCATTCTGTTCTTTGGCGTGCTGCTGGCGCTGGCCCTGTCGCGCGGCCTGATCCGCACGCTCGGCAGTATCGGCGGCGTGGTTGCCGGGATCGGCCAGGGGCGCACGAACTTGCGCGTCGCGGATGCGGGCCAGGACGAACTGGGGCAACTCGCCGCCGGTATCAACGAGATGGCGGGCGCGGTGGCGCAAACCCAGGAAGAACTGGCCACGCGCATTGCCAAGGCCACGGCGACCTTGCGCCACGAGCGCGACGAAGCCGAGGCCGCCGCCCAGTCGCGCAGCCGGTTTTTTACCGCCGCCAGCCACGACCTGCGGCAACCCATCCAGGCGCTCGGTCTGTTCGTCGACCATCTCGAACGCGATGCCCGCGCCAGTCCGCTGCTGCCGCGAGTCAACCAGCTCGCGCAGACCGTGCGCGGCCTGCAAAGCCTGCTCGATATGCTGCTCGACTATTCGCGGCTGGATGGCAAGGTGTATCGGGTGGAGCGCCGGCCGGTGCGGGTGGCCGACGTGATCGACCACCTGGTCGACGATTTTGCCGCTGCCGCCGCGGCAAAGGGGTTGGTCTTGCGTACCCGGGTGGGCGGCTGCTGGTTGATGACCGACCCCGCCCTGCTGCAGCGCATCCTGCTCAACTTCCTTGGCAACGCCGTGCGTCATACACGGCGCGGTGGCATTCTCGTCGCCGCCCGGTGTACCGCCACGGCGGTGCGCATCGAGGTCTGGGACACCGGCCCGGGCATTCCGGCCGCGGACCAGGAGGCCATCTTCGAAGAGCTGGTCCAGCTCGACAATCCCGAACGCGACCCCGCCAAGGGGATGGGGCTGGGGCTGGCCATCGTGCGCCGCACGGCGGCGCTGCTCGAACATCCGGTGCGGTTGTGTTCGCGGGTCGGTCATGGCTCGCGCTTTTCCATCACCCTGCCCAGGGCGCCGCCGCCCGCCGCCGCGGAAACGGCGACGCAAGCGGCGGACGATCCGCTGGCGGGTGCGCGCATTTTGTTGTTGAGCGACTCGCCGGGCGAGTCCGCCGAACTGTTCGACCTGCTCGCCGGCTGGGGCGCGGCGGTAACGCGCGGCGCGTCCGTTGCGGCGGCGGAAGATTGGATCGCCGCATGCGGACTGCCCGCCGTGCTGATCTGGGACATGCAGCCCAGCCTGCCGGGAACGACCGAGGCCGAGGCCGCGCTTGACCGGCTCGCGGGCGTCGCGGCTCACCCCTTGCCCGCCCTGATCATCAGTCCGGGGCCGGTGCCGGCTTTGGTCGCGCCGCCCGGTGCCGCGCCGCGCCTGCTGCTGCCGCGCCCCTTCCGGCCGGCACGGCTGCGGGCGCTGCTCACCCACCTGTTGACCGCGCACGCCGACTGAACCAGTCAGTCCGCCGCTGGTCGTAAGCTTTGCGCCGCAATTACGACTAACCCAAATGAGAACATCCACGCCATCCCCCGCCGAGATCACGCCTCCCGAGGTCTATGCCAGACGCCGCAGGTTCCTCAAAACCTCGATTGGCGCGGGCCTCGTTGCCGCCGGCGCCGTATCACCAGCGCCGACTTTTGCCGCCCCGCTCAAGTTCGGCGCTGGGGCAAGCAAGCGCGACTACGCCAGTGGCGAGACGCCCACGCCCCTGCAGCACGTCACCGGCTACAACAACTTCTACGAATTCGGCACCGACAAGGAAGACCCCGCACGGCTGGCCCATCGCCTGAAAACGGCGCCGTGGCAGGTGAGTCTTGAAGGCCTGGTGAAAAAACCGGTGACGCTGGGTAGCGAGGAAATTCTGCAGCTCGCCCCGCTCGAAGAGCGCATCTACCGGCTGCGTTGCGTCGAAGGCTGGAGCATGGTGATTCCCTGGCTGGGGTTTCCGCTGGACGTCCTGCTCAAACGCGTCGAACCGCTCGGCAGCGCGAAATACGTCGAGTTCATCTCGGCGGTGCAGCCCGAGGCCATGCCCGGCGTGAAAGGCCGCGTGCTCGACTGGCCCTATGTCGAAGGCCTGCGCCTGGACGAGGCGCGCCACCCGCTGACGCTGCTGGCGCTCGGTCTCTACGGCGAGGTCCTGCCGAAACAGAACGGCGCGCCGCTGCGCCTGGTCGTGCCATGGAAATACGGCTTCAAGAGCGCGAAATCGCTGGTCGCCATCCGCTTCACCGAACACGAACCGCGCAGTTCGTGGATGAAGGCCGCGCCGCGCGAATACGGCTTCTATTCCAACGTCAATCCGGCGGTGGATCATCCGCGCTGGAGCCAGGCGAGCGAGCGGCGCATCGGCGAATTCCGGAAGCGCCCGACGCTGCTGTTCAACGGCTATGGCGATGAGGTCGCGCGCCTCTACAGTGGCATGGACTTGCGGAAGCACTTCTGATGCCGCTGGCCGCGCTGAAAGCGCTGACCTTCCTGCTCTGCCTGCTGCCGCTGGCGTATTACGGCTGGGGTGCGTGGCACGACCTGCTCGGCGCGAATCCCGTCGAAGCGGTGACGCGCGGGTTGGGCACCTGGACGCTCAACCTCCTGCTCATCACCCTCGCCGTCACGCCGCTCAGAAAACTTACCGGGTGGCACATGGCGCTGCGCCTGCGGCGCATGCTCGGTCTGTTCGTGTTTTTCTATGCCGCGCTGCACCTGACGAGCTACCTGTGGTTCGACCAGTTTTTCGACTGGAGCGCGATCGCCGCGGACATTCTCAAGCGCCCCTTCATCACCGTCGGCATGGCCGCCTTCGTGCTGCTGATTCCGCTCGCCGCCACCTCCAGTCATTTCGCCATCCGCCAGCTCGGCGGCCGGCGCTGGCAGGCGCTGCACCGCACCGTGTATGTCATCGCCATCCTGGCGGTGCTGCACTACTTCTGGCTGGTGAAGGCGGATCTGTCGCAGCCGCTGCTTTACGGCGGCATTCTCTGCGGGTTGCTCGGCCTGCGCGTCTGGTGGCGCGAGCAGGAACGCCGCGAACAGTTGGCCGGCAAATATCAGCCGAAAAATATCAGCTTGAAACCCCGGAACCGCATCATTCCGATCCTTCCCGAGCGCTGAGTTTTTGCAGCGCCGCTTTCTGGCGCGCGCGCGCGGCGCGTTTGTCCTTGCGCGCATGGGCGCCGCCTTTTTTCATGATCGGCGCCAGTGCCAGCGGGTTCTTCGGCTTGATTCGTTTGGCGCGTTTCATGGGCGCATTTTCGCTCGGTCGAATTTCATGATGGCGCGGCCGTCGGGAGCTGTGCGCGGCGCCATCTTCCAGGCATGGCCATAAATGATCTCGAAACGGGCCGGCAGCAAGCCATCGATGCGTTCCCAGGCGGCGAACACCCTGCGCCATTGCCGCCAGTCGAGCCGGCCCAGCAAGCCATCACGCACCCCCAGATGCCGCTGATCGTTCAGAAAGGCGCGCGGCGATGGATAGGTCAGGGTCAACATTTCCATCTCCATCACCGGATCGCCGAAGCCCGCCGCCATCAGCATGTCGCCGATGTCGTGCATGTCGAGAAAACGGGGAGGCGCCGCGCCGACAGCGCGAAGCTCCTTCAATGTATCCGGACCGAACAGCGCAAATTGCAGCAGGCCGCCCTCCATCAGCACGCGGTGCAGTTCTGCGAACGCGGGCTGCGGGTCGGGTAGCCAGTGGAGCATCAGGTTCGACCACGCCAGATCGAGGCTGTTCGCCGCCAGCGGCAGCGCCCGCGCGTCGGCGTTGATACAGCGCGGTGCACGCCCGCGCATCCGCTCCCACCAGCCAGAGCGTTCCTGTACGGCAGCGAGCATCGGCAGCGCGAAATCCACCGCCACCGGCAATGCCTCCGGATAACGGCGTTGCAGTTCGCGGACCCCGTCGCCGGTGGCGCAGCCGAAGTCGGCAAAACGCCGGGGCGCCAGCTTCACGCAATCGAGCCGCTCCGCGAGACGCAGCCCGACCTCGCGCGCCAGCACGGCGGCGCTGTCATACGATGCGGCCGCGGCGGCGAAGTTCCTCCGCATTACATCGGCTGCAAGCCGAGCCGCTCGAACAAGGCGACGTCGCGGCTCGCCTCGGGGTTGTCGGTCGTCAACAGCCGGTCGCCATAAAAAATCGAATTGGCGCCGGCGAAAAAGCACAGGGCCTGCAGTTCGTCGCTCATCGCCTGGCGGCCGGCGGACAGGCGGACAAAGCTTTGCGGCATGGCGATGCGGGCGGCGGCGATGGTGCGCACGAACTCGAAGGGGTCGAGAGGCGTGGCATCCGCCAGCGGCGTGCCCGGCACGCTGACCAGATGGTTGATCGGCACCGATTCCGGCGGCGGGTTCATCCCGGCCAGCTGGGCGATCAAGGACGCGCGCACCCGCCGCGACTCGCCCATGCCGATGATGCCGCCGCAGCAGATCTTCATGCCGGCGGCGCGCACCGCGCCCAGCGTCTCCATGCGCGCTTCCTGGCTGTGGGTGGTGACCACCTGAGCGTAGTATTCCGCGCCGGTGTCGAGGTTGTGGTTGTAGTAGTCCAGCCCGGCGGCGGCGAGGTTTTGCGCCTGACCCGGGCCGAGCAAACCCAGGGTCAGGCAGGCTTCCATGCCGAGTGCCTTGACGACGCGCACCATTTCGATGACGCGGTCGAGATCGCCCTCCTTCGGCCCGCGCCAGGCGGCGCCCATGCAAAAACGGCTGGCGCCCTGGTCCCTGGCGGTTTGGGCCGCGACCTTCACCTCCGCCAGCTCCAGCAGCTTGCCGCGCGGGACGCCGGTGTCGCGGCGCGCCGATTGCGAGCAGTAGCCGCAATCTTCCGAGCAGCCGCCGGTCTTGATCGACAGGAGGGCGGAGCGCTGGATGGCGTTGGGATCGTGGTGGGCGCGATGCACCGCCTGGGCGCGCTGCAACAGGTCCATGAACGGCAGGGCGTAGAGGGCTTCGACCTGGTCGGTCGTGAGGGGCGAATGTGGCGGCGGCGCTGCGTCTATTTGCATGGGATAATCGGCGGCAATTGCTTGATGAAGGGCGTCCGATCTTCCGCAATGTCCGCTGCCTTGTCAATTCTTTCGCGTCTGCGCGGCCTCGGCCGTTGGCTAACACCGCTGTTGCCCCAGGCCTGCCTGCTGTGCGGCCAGGAGGCCGGGGAGTCGGCGGTTTGCGCCGCCTGCCAGGTCGATCTACCGTTACTGCCCCTGCCGTGTTGTCCGATTTGCGCCACGCCGCTGGGCCACGCAGCAACCGCCTGTGGCGCCTGCCTCGCCAAGCCGCCGGCTTTCGATGCGACGCTCGCCACCTGGCAATATGCGTTTCCGGCCGACCGGTTGGTGCTGATGCTCAAATTCAATCGCCGTCTCGCCAGCGCCGACTTTCTGGCGGCGGGCATGCTGGCGGGCGCGCGCCCGGCAGGCGAGGTCATTCTGCCCGTACCGCTGTCCGCGGAACGCTTGCGGATGCGCGGTTTCAACCAGTCCGTGGAAATCGCCCGGCCGCTGGCGCGCGTCCTCTCCCTGCCGCTCGATGTCAGCAGTCTCGTGCGCACGCAGGACACCGCGCCGCAAAGCACCCTGCCCTGGCGCGCGCGCCAGAGCAACGTGCGCCACGCCTTCGCCTGCCGCGCCGATTTTTCCGGCAAGGCGGTGATCGTCGTCGATGACGTGATGACCACCGGCGCGACCCTCGACGCCGTGGCGCGCACGCTCAAGGATCATGGCGCGACGTCCGTCGTCAACTGGGTCGCGGCGCGCGCGGTTAAATCGCCTACCTGAGTTTTTGTTCGATCACCGCCGTCATGTCGGGCGGCAGGTTGCCGACTTCTCTGGCCTTGGCGTAGGCCTCTTTCGCCTCGCCGCCGCGCCCCGCGGATTCCAGCGTCAGGCCGAGGCCGAACCACCAGCGGCCTTCGTTGGGCCGCAGGGCGAGCGCGGCCTGGAAACGTTGCGCCGCTTCGGCCGGGCGTTGCTGCTTTTGCAGCAGGTAGGCGAACAGGCCCTGATAGTCGGCATTACCGGTGGCATGGGCGGCGTGGCGTGTCAGCGTGTCGAGCGCGGCGGTTGTGTCGCCCTGCTCGAACTGCAGGCGGGCGAGAATCGTCGCCAGGCCGCTTTGCGCCGGATCGACGGCCAGGCCGCTTTGCGCCACCTGCCGGGCTGCGTCCCATTGGCGACTGCCGACCAGCACCGAGAGCAAGGCCTGCCGCGCCTTGGCGTGGGCGGGATCGAGTTCGAGCGCGCGTTGCAGGGACGGCAGGGCAGCGGCGGTGTCGCCGCGTCGCACCGCTTGCACGCCCTTGTGGTATTCGTTCTCGGCCTGATCGTGGGCGCGGCCGTCCTTGGAGCGTTTTTCGATCTGCGCCTCGGCGGGCGGCGGCGGGCTCGTGGCTGGAGCCGGTTTGGCTTCGCGCGGCGCGGGTGCGGGCGAAGGTGCGGGTGCAGGTTTGGCGGGGTCCGGCTTTGGCTTGACGACGGCCGGGGTAACGGGGGGCGGAGCGGGTGCCAGCAGCGGTTCCGGAAATGCCATCAACTGGGTTGCCAGCTTCATTTCACCCGTCTCGCCGGACGGGTGCCTTTCTTCTTCAACCTTGGGCGGCACGGGTGGGTTGCTTTGTCCCGCCGAATCGCTAAAAGTCGGCGCTGGCGGGACGGCACCCGGCGCGACTGTCGGCCCGAAACCCAAAAAAACACTGGCAAACAAACCGGCGATCACCGCGCCAGCCGCCATACCCACGGCCAAGAGCCGCCACTGCTTCGGTCGGGTGACCGGGAGCGGCGGCAGGGTGCGCAACTGCGGCGGCAGCCCGGTGCGCTCCTTTTCGCTGGCGTGACGCGCATCCAAATCGCGCAGCATCTGATTGATGACACTCATATTGACTCTTTACCTTTACCAGGGCCACCAGGAAGGCTTGGCCGCACCCTCGGTATCCTCTGCGGCAATCCTGACGTGGCGCGCCTCGACCTGTGGCCGGCCTTCGCCAAACGCCGTCAGCAGGGCCTTGTGCGCGAGAATATTGACCAGCCGGGGCGTGCCGATGGCCAGGCGATGCAGGGTTTTGACGGCGGCGCGGGGAAACAGCGGATCGCCGTTGTGCCCGGCGATGCGCAGGCGCTGTTCGACATAGTGGCCCACCTCATCGACATCCAGCCCGCGCAACTGGTGATGGAAAACGATGCGCTGCCTGATTTGGCGCGCCGAATGCGCCGCCAGCATTTCATCCAGTTCGGGCTGGCCAAACAGGATGATGTGCAGGAGTTTACGTTTCTCGGTCTCCAGGTTGGACAGCAGGCGCAGGCTTTCGAGCGTCAGCCGCGGCATGGTCTGCGCCTCGTCGATGCACAGCACGACCCGCTGGCCGGTCTGCGCCAGATCGAGCAGGCGATGGTTGAGACGCTTGACGATGTGGGCCGCTTCGGGTGCGCTGGAGCCCGCGCCGATTTCATCGGCCACCTCGCGCAGGAAGGCGCGCGGCTCCAGTTGCGGGTTGGGGAGGTAGGCCGCTTTCCAGTTCGGGCCGAGTTCGGCAAGCAAATTGCGGCACAGCAGCGTCTTGCCGGTGCCGATCTCGCCGACCACCTTGATGAAGCCTTCGCCGCTGGAAAGCGCGAAGTGCAGCAGATTGAGCCCCTCGCGGTGGCTGTTGCTGGGATAAACGAACTCGGTGTCCGGCGTAATGCCAAACGGGGCTTGCTGCAGGCCGAAGTGGGCGAGATACACGGTCCGTTTAGTTGAGCGGGACGGACAGGGGCGGCAGGGCCATGCCGCGCACGCGCTCGCCGCTTTGTTCGATGTCCTTCATCCAGGCGCGATCGTCGTGGATGATGGTCGGCTTGAGCAGGATCACCAGTTCGCGTTTGCTCAGGCTGTTGCCGCGCTGGCCAAACAGGGCGCCGGCGGCCGAGTTGACCGTTCCGGGCAGGCCGCTGCGGTTATTCGTCTGCTCCTGCGTCATCAGTCCGCCGATGGCGACGATGTTGCCGTCCTGCACGCGCACGATGCTGTCGGTTTCATTGACGCTGGAGGAGGCGAGCGGCAGCTTGAACGACCCGAGCGTGCCGAGGTCGATGATCTTGTCCTTTTCGGTGACCGTGCTGATAGCGGGATGCACATGCAGGATGATGTTGCCATCGCTATCAATCTGCGGCGTGACATCCAGGGATATTCCAGAGAAATAAGGCTGCAAGGTCAGGCTTGGCGTGGCGGTCGTGCCGGCGGCCGTGCTGGTCGTGGTGGTGGTGACGTTGGTGACGAACAGCTCGTCGGTGCCAACCTTGAGCACCGCCTTCTGGTTGTTGATCGAGGCAATGCGCGGGCTGGACAGCACGGACACCGAACCTTGTGTTTCCAGGAAATTCAGCAGTGCCGCGAAATTGGCCGTCTGGAAGGCCAGGCCGACAAAACCGCCGCCGAGCGCGGTCGCGGCTACCGAGCCGGCCAGTCCGGGTATCGCCGTGACGCTGCTCGTCGTCAGCGGCCCACTCGGCTGCATGGTGCTGCCCGGCGGCACCACGCCCAAGCTCAGACGGCTATCCTGCCGGTTGAAGGTGGACCAATTAACCCCCGATTGATACTGCTCGAAGAGGCGCACCTCGAGGATCTTCGCCTCCAGCATGACCTGCCGCTCGACCATGACCTGGGTGGCCTTGAGATATTGTTCGACGGTACGCAATTCGCCGGGCAGGGCGCGGATCACCACGACGCCCGAGATGCTGTTGACCACCACGTTGCGGCCTTCGCCGCTGACGAGGGTGCGCAGCGCATCGTCCAGATCCTTCCAGAAATTGGTGTTCGAATCGGTCGTAACCCGGCTGGTGATGCTGCTGCTACCGCCCGCCACGCCGCCGCCCGTGCCGGCGGGCCCCGGTGCTGGGGGTCGAGGTGGCGCCCGCCGCTGCGCCGGAACTGGAGATCGAGCTCGAGGTGACGCGCAATTCCGCAGAGCCCTGGCGCCGGCTCGCCAAATAATTCACCTGGAACACCCGGGTTTGCAGGGTGTTCGGCTGGATCGAGATGCGATTACCGCGGATGTTGAACTCGTAGCCATACAACTCGCGGATCGACTCCAGCGCTTCCTTCACCGTCACGTCTTTCAGGCTGACGGTGATGGTGCCGCTAACCTCGGGGCCGACCAGCATGTTGTAACGCGTGCCGCTGACGATGGCCATGAACACCTGGGTTGCCGGGGCGCCCACCACCGACAGGTCGAAGCGCGGCTCGCCATTTTCCTGTTTGGGCATTTCGACCGAGAACGGCATCAGCAGGGCGCGCTCGGCGCCCTCGGCGGCTTTGCGGCCGGATGCCGCCTGGGCCAGTTCCTCGCCGATCTTCTCCCGGACAACATCGGGGCGCGGTTGGGGCGCGGTGCAGGCCGCCAGCAAACCCAGCAACGGCAACAAGATCAACGCTCTCATCTTTCAATCCCTTTTTTCTCGCTCTGCGCGGCTTTCCGCGCTGGTTTTTGCGCCGTCCCGCCAGCGCCGACTTTTGTTTTCTTCTCTGCGGCGGGTATCAATCGCAAGGTCTCGTCCCCCTGGGGCCCTCTCAGTACGACTGAATCCTCGCTGACCTTGATCAATCTGGCTTCACCGACCTTGCCGCCCAGTTCGACGACGCTCCCATTGATCAGCGCCGCCGGCTTGCCCCCCTTCCGCAGGATCACGGATTGTAAACCGCCGGACTCGAATACCGCCGCGCCGGCCGGGTCGCCAGCGGCGAGGCCGAGGGCGGCGGGTGGCCGGGTCGGGTCGGCCAACTGGGCATGCGCCACGCCAGCCATCGCCAGCAACGCCAGGACGGTTATCAGACGACGAGCCATGTCGAATCCAGACTCAAGGTGTAAACAATCAGGGTCAGCTCGCTGACGGGATGTTTTTTGACGGCCAGGCGCAGGTTGCCCCACAGCAGTTTTTGCGGGCTGGCTTCGAGTTCATTCACATAGGCCAGCAGGTCTGGATAGCTGCCGGCGAGCTTGATTTCGATGCCGTGTTTGTAGATGTTGCCGCCCGGCATGGGTTCTGGCGTCGCGCCGGGCTTTTCACCTTCCCTGGCGGTCGGCGGGTCGATCAAGGGCTGCGGCGGCAGGGTATTCAGGCTGACCAGGGTCAGGCCGCGATGGCGGGTCAGCAGGGTTTTCAGCAGGGCGGGCGCCTGGGCGGGGGCCACCAAAGTCCGGTCGAAGGCCTTGAGGTCGCGCTCGGTGGCGGCCAGTTGATCACGCAAGCGCTGGAGTTCCGCGCGGTTGGCGGCGTCCGGATCGGTGTTTTGCGACTTGAGGCCGGCCAGTTGGGCGTTCAGTTGTTCCTGTTCGGTCTGTTGCTGCGCGAGGCTTTTCTTGAGGCGGGCGGTTTGCTGCTGGCCGGGCTCGATCCAGAACGAGTAGCCGCCAAAAAGAATCGCCACCACCAGCGCGCCGACAATCAGGTGCTTTTCGCGCGGCTGCATGGCGGCGAAGCGGCTGGACCAGCCTTGCCAGCGCGCCTTGAGCGGACTCGTGTCAGCCATCAGCGCGGCCCTCCCGTGGTCGACTGGGATGAAGTCGGCGGCGTGGCCGCGGTTTTGGTCGGGATCAGCATGAATTCATGAAATGGCGCCTTGGTGGTTGCCATCGCCACCGTGGTTGCAGCGGTTGCTGGCGGGGGCGCGCCGACAGCGGCATCCGGCTTGCCTTCGCCGAGCTGCAGCGCGGCGAAGGTATGTCCCTGGAATGCGCGCTCCCTGCCGAGCTGGCGGATATATTCAGGCAACAGCGCCGGATCGACGGTGCGCCCACGAATTTCCATGCCGCCGCCAGCGGCGAAACTGAATTCGGTGAGCCACAGCCCCGCGAGCGACTGGCGGGAAAAACCGCGCAGATATTCGGCGTATGAGACGGCCTCCGGTCCCAGGCGTTGTTGCAGCGTGGTCAGCACCTCGCTGCGTGCCGATAGCAACAGGTGTGCGACGCCAAGCATCTGTTCGAGGCGCGGATCGGGCTTGCGACCGGCGACTTGCTGGCCCAGCACGGTGAGCTGCTCCTTGGCGGCCTTGAGTTGCGCGTCGTTGGCGGCGGTTTGCGCCGTGAGCCTGGGCACTTCGTGGCGCGCCAGCGCGCCCAGCGCCGCGACGGCCAGGAGCAGCAGCATGCCGGCCGTGGCCACATTGGCCAGCGCCAGCCAGTCGCGCTGCTTTTGCAGCGCGGGGTCGTAAAGATTGATCTGCTGGCTCATCGTTATTTGTCCCGCAAGGCCGCGCCGAGCGCCAGCCAGGCGTCGGCCTGCGCGACGGTTTCTTTCAGCCGCTGCGTCGCCGTGAAATCCATCACCTCGGCCAGATTGGCAGCCGCCACCGGCAGCGACAGATTGCCGCCCAGATATTCGATGAAAGCCGCGCCGCCCGGCAGCGGGCCGACCAGCAGGCGGGTGAGTGGAATCGCGCTGAAATTGCGGTCGAAGCTGTCGAGCGAGCGCTGGATGTCGAGCAGCACGCGCTCTTGCAACGCGCCGACATTGGCGCCGCCGCTATTTGCCATGCCAGCCGTCAGTTCCGGGCCGCTGACGTCGATGTGGCGTGTCATGTAAAGCTCGCCCTGATAACTGACGGTGAGCAGCCCGCCCTTGTCGTTGAAAGCCACCAGCGCCAGGCCGCGGTTCGGTTCCTCGAACAGGGCCGCGAGGTTGCGCTGCGCCAGTTCGGGAATGTCGATGGCCGCCAGCGGTGCCCGGGCGTCCTGGAACAACTGGATGCGCGGCTGCAATACCGTGTGACTGGCCGCCACCACCCACAGTTGCGGCGTGCGGGCGCCCTGGGCGGGGATGTCCAGCACGTCGATGGCGGCCTGCTCGACGGGGAAGTCCACCATTTCCTTGATGCGCCAGCGCAGCGCATCGCGCAGTTCTTCGCGCGGCATGTTTTCCGGCAGGCTGGTGGGCGCATCGACTTGCAGCAACTGATACTGGCCATGCCACAAAAGCGTGGTGCAGCGGCGTTTCGACAGACGCTTGGCGTTTTTCAGGCGCTTCAGGGCATCAAGGTCGGAGCCCTCCCGGGCGAAGCTGTCGCAGGCGACGACCCGTGGCGGCGCATCACGTGGCCGCGTCACGTCGGCCACGGTAATGCGGCCAGCGCCAAACACGATCGCCGACCAGCCCTCACCCACCGCTTTTTCTTGCCCAAAAGTCATATCCGAACCCGAGATGCCGTGTGTCCGGAGTCTATTGTCTCATTCGGCAACTAATTATCTGAAAAGAAGCAGAAAAAACCGCCATCTGCACACCCGGCACCGGAATCACCGGAAGCCAATGATCGGCTGATCGACCGCGAGGCTTTCGCCCGCGCGCGCCAGCAGCTCGGCCACGACGCAATCGCGCTCGGCCTTGAGCACATTCTCCATTTTCATCGCCTCGATCCGCGCCAGCACTTCACCCGCCTTGACCTCCTGGCCCGGGGTGACGACGATCTGGGTCAGCAGGCCGGGCATCGGCGAGAGGAGAAACTTCGACGTGTCGGGCGGTGCCTTGTGCGGCATCAGCGACTGCAGGTGGGCGGCACGCGCCGTCATCACCAGCAGGTCGGCCTGGGTACCCCAGTGAAACAAGCGGTATTGGAGGCCGCGCCGTTCGACCTGCATGCAGAAATGTTCACCGTTCAAGGTGCCCTGATAGAGCGCCTGACCAAATTGCCAGGGCGAGCGAATCGCATAACGCTCGCCAGCAAACAGCACATCCCAGCCAGCCTCCCCGGCGGGGGCGGCGCTGACCGTCACCGCGTGGTCGGTGCCATCTTCGTGGCGCACGACAAAGTCCGCGCCTGGCTTGTATTCATGCCCCGGCATCTGGCCGCTGATGAAGGCGTTGCGCGCCAGATACTGGCGATGCATGGCGGCGGCGACGGTAATCAGCATGGCCGGATCGTCGTGCGGCACGGCGGCGGCATTGAAGCCGTGCGGGTACTCCGCGGCGATCAGGCCGGTGTTGAAATTGCCCGAGACAAAGCGCGGATTCTGCAGCAACGCGGCCTGGAAAGAGATGTTCGAGGCCACACCGCGGATGACGAAGGCGTTCAGCGCATCGCGCATGCGTGCAATGGCCGCGGCGCGCGTGGCGCCATGCACGATCAGCTTGGCAATCATCGAATCGTAATACATCGATATTTCGCCGCCCTCATAGACACCGGTATCGACGCGTACCGCGGCGAGCGTGCCACTGCTGTGCGCTTCCGGCGGATTGAACTTGATCAGGCGGCCGGTGGATGGCAGGAAACCGCGGGACGGGTCTTCGGCGTTGATGCGGCATTCCATCGCCCAGCCATCCAGCTTGATGTCGGCCTGCGTAAAGGGCAGCTTTTCGCCGGCGGCGACGCGAATCATCAGCTCCACCAGATCAAGGCCGGTGATGAATTCGGTCACCGGATGCTCGACCTGCAGGCGCGTGTTCATTTCAAGGAAGTAGAAGCTTTTGTCCTTGCCGACGACGAACTCGACCGTGCCGGCCGACTGATAATTGACCGCCTTGGCCAGCGCCACGGCCTGCTCGCCCATGGCCTGGCGCGTTGCCGGGTCGATGAAGGGCGAGGGCGCCTCCTCGATGACCTTCTGGTGGCGGCGCTGCAGCGAGCACTCGCGCTCGTGCAGGTAGATGCAGTTGCCATGGGCATCGCCGATCAGCTGGATTTCGATGTGGCGCGGCTCCTCGACAAACTTCTCGATGAAGACGCGATCGTCGCCAAAGGCATTCTTGGCCTCGGTCTTGCACGCGGCGAAGCCCGCAAATGCCTCGTGGTCGTTCCCGGCGACGCGCAGACCCTTGCCGCCGCCGCCGGCCGACGCCTTGATCATCACCGGGTAGCCGATGTCCGTGGCAATCTTCACTGCCTGTTCCGGCGTGTCGATGGCTTCGTTGAAACCGGGAATGACGTTGACCCTGGCTTCGAGCGCCAGCTTCTTCGAGGCGATCTTGTCGCCCATCGCCGCCACGGAATAATGTTTCGGGCCGATGAAGACGATGCCGGCCTCTTCGAGCTTCCTGGAGAAGGCTGCGCTCTCGGAAAGGAAGCCGTAGCCGGGATGCACGGCTTCGGCGCCGGTCGCCTTGCAGGCGGCGATGATCTTGTCCTGCGCCAGATAACTATCCTTCGACGGCGCCAAACCGATGCAGACGGCCTCGTCGGCCATCTCGACATGCAGGTCGTCGCGGTCGGCCTCGGAATACACGGCGACCGTCGCAATGCCCATCTTGCGCGCCGTCTTGATGACGCGGCAGGCGATTTCTCCCCTATTTGCAATCAGTATTTTCTTGAACATGGTCATTTTTCTTGCCTATCCTTACCGAAATACAGCCCCCTCTCCCTCAATCCCTCTCCCGCGAGGGGAGATGGAAGCTGTCTGTCTCCTCTCTCCCCTCGCGGGAGAGAGGCCGGGAGAGAGGGGGGAATGAAAGTCAGAGCGGAATGTTGCCGTGCTTGCGCCACGGGTTTTCGATCTTCTTGTTGCGCAACATGACCAGCGAGCGGCAGATGCGCCTGCGCGTTTCATGTGGCTGGATCACGTCGTCGATGAAGCCGCGCGCGCCGGCGACGAAGGGGTTGGCGAACTTGGCCTTGTATTCGGCCTCGCGCGCCGCGACCTTTTCCGGGTCGCCTTTCTCTTCGCGAAAGATGATCTCGACCGCGCCCTTCGGTCCCATCACGGCGATTTCGGCCGAAGGCCAGGCGAAATTGACATCGCCGCGTAGATGCTTGGAGGCCATCACGTCATAAGCGCCGCCATAAGCCTTGCGCGTGATCAGCGTTACCTTGGGCACGGTGCACTCGGCGTAGGCGTAGAGCAGTTTGGCGCCGTGCTTGATGATGCCGTTGTATTCCTGCGCGGTGCCCGGCATGAAGCCCGGCACATCGACGAAGGTGACGATCGGAATGCCGAAGGCATCGCAGAAGCGCACGAAGCGCGCCGCCTTGATCGCCGACTTGATGTCGAGGCAGCCGGCCAGCACCAGCGGCTGGTTGGCGACGACGCCGATCGCCTGGCCTTCCATGCGCGCGAAGCCGATGACGATGTTCCCGGCGTGATCCGGCTGCAGCTCGAAAAATTCGCCGTCATCCACCGTCTTGGTGATGAGTTCCTTGATGTCGTAGGGCTTGTTGGCGTTGTCCGGCACCAGGGTGTCGAGCGAATAGTCGAGCCGCTCGGCCGGGTCCGGCGTCGGCCGGATCGGCGCTTTTTCCCTGTTGTTGAGCGGCAGGTAGTTGAAGAAGCGGCGCAACATCAGCAACGCCTCGACGTCGTTCTCGAAAGCCAGGTCGGCCACGCCCGAGCGTGTCGTGTGGGTCATGGCGCCACCGAGTTCCTCGGCCGTCACCGCCTCGTGGGTCACCGTTTTCACCACCTCGGGGCCGGTGACGAACATGTAGGAAGTGTCCTTGACCATGAAGATGAAGTCGGTCATCGCCGGCGAATACACCGCGCCGCCGGCGCACGGCCCCATGATCAGCGAGATCTGCGGGATCACGCCCGAGGCCATGACGTTGCGCTGGAAGACCTCGGCGTAGCCGCCCAGCGCCGCGACGCCTTCCTGGATGCGCGCGCCGCCCGAGTCGTTGAGGCCGATCACCGGCGCGCCGACCTGCAGCGCCTTGTCCATGATCTTGCAGATCTTCTCGGCATGCGCCTCGGACAGCGCGCCGCCAAACACCGTGAAATCCTGCGAGAAGACGAACACCATGCGGCCATTGATGGTGCCATAGCCGGTGACCACGCCATCGGACGGCACCTTGTTGTCGGCCATGCCGAAATCGACACAGCGGTGTTCCTTGAACATGTCCCATTCTTCAAACGTGCCGTCGTCGAGCAGCAGCTCGATGCGCTCGCGCGCGGTCAGCTTGCCCTTTTTGTGCTGGGCGTCGATACGCTTTTGGCCGCCACCGAGGCGGGCCTGTTCGCGCTTTTCGTCCAGTTGCTGGATGATTCCATGCATGTCGTTACTCCCTGGCTAATCGTAGTCCGGTGTTGCGTATTCTTGACTCAGGCAGTCGAGCAGTTGCCGTGCGGCGGCGGCGGGCGTCACCGCGCCGCCCTCGACCGCGACCAAGAGTTGCGGCAGCGCCTCGCGCACCGCGGGGTGCGCCCGAAAGCGGCGCTGCAGGCCCGCATCGATCATCTGCCACATCCAGTCCAGATTCTGGCGCTGGCGCTTCCTGGCCAGTTCGCCGCTGGCCACCAGCGCGGCGCGATGCGCCTCGATGCTCTGCCAGAATTCGGCAATGCCTGCGTTCCTGGCGGCGCTCGCCTTCTGCACCGGCGGCTGCCAGTTTGGCGAGGCTGACCGCAGCAAGGAGAGTGCGGCGCGCATTTGCGCCATGGCGGTCTCGGTGGCCAGCGGGTCGAGGTCGGCCTTGTTGAACACGACGATGTCGGCGAGCTCGACGATGCCCTTCTTGATCGCCTGCAGGTCGTCGCCGGCATTCGGCAATTGCAGCAGCACGAACACGTCGGTCATGCCGGCCACGGCCGTTTCGCTCTGGCCGACGCCGACGGTTTCAACGATTACGACATCAAAACCCGCCGCCTCGCAAACCAGCAGCGCCTCGCGTGTCTTCTCGGTGACACCGCCGAGCGCGCCGGATGAGGGGCTGGGCCGGATGAAAGCCGCGGCGCGCTGGCTTAAGCGTTCCATGCGCGTCTTGTCGCCGAGGATCGAGCCGCCCGAACGCGTCGATGAGGGGTCGACCGCTAGCACGGCGACGCGCTTGCCCTGTTCGACCAGCAGCAGACCAAGCGACTCGATGAAGGTGGATTTGCCAACGCCGGGCACCCCCGAGATGCCGACCCGCAATGCGCGACCGGTGTGCGGCAGCAGGGCCTGGAGCAAGGCATTCGCCCGCGTCTGGTGGTCGGCGCGGGTTGATTCGATCAACGTGATGGCTTTCGCCAGCGCGCGGCGTTGCCCGGTGAGCACGCCGTCGACAAGATCATGATCATCGGCATTCAACAACAGCGCGGATGGAGCATCAGACAATCCCGAATCTCCGCCCATCCGGCAGCCGATAGCGCTCGAAATCGGCATAGTCGGTGGTCATGATATCCGTCACGCCAGTGTCAGCGGCCAGCCAGTAGAGCGAGGCGTCCGCCAGGTCCATTTCGCGCTTTCCGCCTTCGGTGTAACGGCGCATCCAGACGAGCATCTCGCCCAGATGCCCGGTGTCGAACGGATAAACCACGAGGCCGCCGAGTTCGACCCATTGCAGCAACTCGAAACGGCGTGGGGCGGCCAGGAGGTGAGAGGCTTCGACGATGCACGGCCAGGTAGTAATCAGCCGAAACCCCTCCTTCATCAATGCGGCAAGCTTGCCTTCGACTGTGGCGCGATAAGCATCATGGGGCGAAAAGGTCGCCACCAGGGGGCCGGCGTCAACGATGATGTTTCGCACGCAACTTTTCCTTTACCCGTACAGAGACATTTTCCGCATCGAAGGTCTTCGGCTCGCGCACGCGATAAGCCTCCGGGTCGCGCACCTGCATCAGCAACGCATAGGGGTCTTTTATGCCAAGCACACGTTCCAGCGCGTCCTTGACGAATTCGGATTTAGTGACGCCCAGACGCTTCGCCTCCTGGTCGAGACGCGTTTCGAGAATGGGATCAAGACGGACGGACAAAGCCATGAAAGTTTCTCCTGAAAGCAATCAGTGTCTTACTGTAATACCATCACACAGTAGATGCAAGCTTCCTTACCGACTTTCTGGTCGATGTGCCGTCCGGATCGCGCGCAACACGGCGTGGGCGGACTGCAGGATCGGCGTGCCGGGCCCGAAGATGCCGGCGACGCCGAGTTGGTGCAGGTATGCGTAGTCCTCTTGCGGAATGACGCCGCCGACGAATACGGCGATGTCCTTCGCCCCCTCGCTGTTCAGCGCCTCGACCAGTTGCGGCACCAGCGTCCGGTGGCCGGCGGCCAGGGTCGACACGCCGATGGCATGGACGTCGTTCTCGATGGCCTGGCGCGCGGCTTCTTCGGGGGTCTGGAACAGCGGGCCGATGTCGACGTCGAAGCCGAAATCGGCAAAGGCGGTGGCCACCACCTTGGCGCCGCGGTCGTGACCGTCCTGGCCGAGCTTGGCGATCATGATGCGCGGGCGGCGCCCCGCAGCGGCGGCAAAGGACTCGATCTGGTCGTGCAGTGCGGCGATTTCGTCGCGCATTTTTTCATCCTGTCCGAGCATGGCGCCATAGACGCCGGAAACCGTCTGATGGGTGGCGCGGTGGCGGCCCCAGACCTTCTCCAGCGCATCCGATATCTCGCCGCCCGTCGCTCTTAGCCTAGTTGCCTGGATGGCGAGATCAAGCAGGTTACCCGCATTTATTCCGTTTGCCTCTTGCGCGGCGGCGCTCAGGGCGTCGAGCGCGGCCGCTACCGCCTGGCCGTCCCGCGTGCCGCGCACCGCGGCGAGGCGCGCGAGCTGCCCATCGCGCACGGCGTGGTTGTCGATAAGCAGCGTGTCGACCGGCGCCTCGTTCTTGAGGCGGTATTTGTTCACGCCGACAATGACGTCCTGACCCGAGTCGATGCGCGCCTGCTTCTCGGCGGCGCACTTCTCGATCTGCAGCTTGGCCCAGCCGGATTCGACGGCGTGGGTCATGCCGCCCATTTTCTCGATTTCCTGGATCGTGTCCCACGCCATGTCGGCCATGTCCTGCGTCAGCTTTTCCATCAGGTAGCTGCCGGCCCAGGGGTCGATGACGTTGCAGATATGCGTTTCTTCCTGAATCAGGATCTGCGTGTTGCGGGCGATGCGGGACGAAAACTCGGAGGGCAGCGCGATGGCCTCGTCGAAGGCGTTGGTGTGCAGGCTTTGCGTGCCGCCGAAGACGGCGGCCATGGCTTCGATGGTGGTGCGCACCACGTTGTTGTAAGGGTCCTGCTCGGTCAGCGACCAGCCGGAGGTCTGGCAGTGGGTGCGCAGCATCAGCGACTTCGGGTTCTTGGCGCCGAATTCCTGCATGACCCGCCACCACAGGAGGCGCGCCGCGCGCAGCTTGGCCACCTCCAGATAGAAGTTCATGCCGATGCCGAAGAAGAAGGACAGCCGCCCGGCGAAGGCGTCGACATCCAGGCCGGTCTGCATGGCGGTGCGCACGTATTCCATGCCGTCGGCCAGCGTGAAGGCCAGCTCCAGCGCCTGCGTCGCCCCGGCCTCCTGGATGTGATAACCGGAAATCGAGATCGAGTTGAACTTCGGCATGTGCCGCGCCGTGTAGCCGATGATGTCGGCGATGATGCGCATCGACGGTGCGGGCGGATAGATATAGGTGTTGCGGACCATGAACTCCTTGAGGATGTCGTTCTGGATCGTCCCCGACAACTGTTCCTGGCTGACGCCCTGTTCCTCGGCGGCGACGATGTAGCCCGCCAGCACCGGCAGCACGGCACCGTTCATGGTCATCGACACGCTGACCTTGTCGAGGGGAATGCCGGCGAAGAGGATCTTCATGTCTTCCACGGAATCGATCGCCACGCCGGCCTTGCCGACATCGCCGACGACGCGCGGGTGGTCCGAGTCGTAGCCGCGGTGGGTGGCCAGGTCGAAGGCCACAGAAACCCCTTGCGCGCCGGCGGTCAGCGCCTGGCGGTAGAAGGCGTTGGATTCCTCGGCGGTCGAGAAGCCGGCGTACTGGCGGATCGTCCAGGGCCGCGCCGCGTACATGGTCGCCTGCGGGCCGCGCAGGAAAGGCGCAAAGCCGGGCAGGGTGTCGGCGTAGGGCAGGTCGGCGGTATCGGTCTTGGTGTAGAGCGGCTTGACGATCAAGCCCTCGGGCGTCGTCCAGTTCAGCCGGCCCAGGTCGCCGCCCGGCGCGGACTTGGCCGCTGCCTTTTGCCAGGCGTCCAGCGCCGGAATCGTTACTTCAGGGTGCTTGCTCATCGATCCACTCCCGCCGTGCTCCAATTGAAGAGGCAGATGATAGCAATGCGCCGTCCCATGTTGGCGGCGGACCGGCGCGCCGTCCCCATGTTGGCGGCGTGACGGCGCGCCGTCCCGCCAGCGCCGACTTTTATAGTCTGTCGCGTGTATTCTCGGGCTTTCAATCCACCCCTCTGGAGTACCGCATGGCGCACTTCGCCTGGTCGGAGATCGACACCGTCCTGCTCGACATGGACGGCACGCTGCTCGACCTGCATTTCGACAACCATTTCTGGCAGACGCACGTGCCGCTGCGTTATGCCGAGGCGCGTGGCTTGCCGCATGAGGTCGCCCGCGAAGAACTGATGGCGCGTTACCACGCCCGCGTCGGCACACTCGAATGGTATTCGGTCGACTTCTGGGAAACCGAGCTGGAACTGGACATCATGCGCCTGAAGGAAGAGGTGGCGCACCTGATCGCCGTGCATCCGGCCGTCACCGAATTCCTGGTGGCCATGCGCCGAGAGGGAAAACGCCTGGTGCTGGCCACCAATGCACACCACAAGGCGCTGACGCTCAAAATGGCGCGAACCGGTCTAAAACCGCATTTCGACGCCCTCGTCAGTTCGCACACGCTGGGCGCGGCGAAAGAGGCGCAGGCTTTCTGGGAGTGTTTGCGGGCGGTCGAGAATTTCGATCCGGCGCGCACCCTGCTGGTCGATGACAGCCTGCCGGTGCTGGATGCCGCACGCACCTACGGCATCCGCCATCTGGTTGCCGTGCGCCGGCCCGACACGCGCCAGCCGGAAAAAGACACTGGTGAGTATGCGGCTATTGACAGCTTCGCCGAACTGCTTGCATAATGAGAACCATTCTCATGTAAGCGGTCGCCAAATGTCCCTGCCTCCCCATACCTTTCCCCTCGCGGGCCCGCTGCTGCGTGGCACGCGGCGTCCGCGCGTGGCCATCGTTGGCCAGACCAATACCGGCAAGAGCAGCATCTTCCGCGCCGCGTCGAGCACGGCGGTGCGCCACGAACGGCTGGCCGGCATCGGCCCGGCTTATGACGAATGCCAGGTCGAAATCGGCCTCGACCAGATCTCGCTGGTCAGCCTGCCCGCCATCGACACTTTTCACCAGTTGCAAGGCGATGTGCCGGTCGTCCTCAAGTATCTGCTCTGGGGCGACCGCTGGCCGGCCATCGCCCGTCACGAGGCCCACCAACCAGAAAAGGCCTTCGCCGCCCCCGACGTATTGCTGCTGGTGATGGACGCCACCGCGCTCGAGCGCGATCTCGAACTGGCGCTCGAACTCGCCCAGATCGGCCGGCCGCTGGTGATCGCGCTGAACCGCATGGACGAGGCGCGCGACAAGCGGATGTTCATCAATGTGCGCGCCCTTTCGGCAAAGCTCGGCGCGCCGGTCGTGCCCACCGTCGCCCACATGGGTATCGGCCTGGCCGACCTGTTCAGCACGGTGGTGCGGGCCGCGCGTGAAGCGTGCAGTCCGCAGCCGCAAGCGCCCAGCCCGCACATCGCCGCCCAGCTGCCGGCCATCGCGGCCATCGTTGCTACTGCCGAGGTCGCCACGGCTTTCGGCGTGCCGCCGATGCTGCTGACGATGCAGCTCGCCGAAAACGACGACTACTTTTTCGACGAACTGCGCTGCCACTTCCCGGCGCAATTCGCCGCCCTGCTGCAAGCACGCGACGCGGCATCCGCGGCGCTGCCGCGCCCGCTGGATGATGAAATCCATGCCGATCGCCATCACCGCGCCGCGTTGCTCTACGAAGCCGTCACCCGCCCCGGCGGCGAACACGCCGCGCCGCGCTGGCAACGCTGGGCCGACGAGCTTTTCCTGCACCCGCGTTGGGGTTTTGTCGGCAGCCTGACGATCTTTGCGCTTGTGCTGTTTTTCGTTTTCGAGGTCAGCGCTTTTCTCGATGGTCTGACCGTCGCGCGGCTGATCGAATGGGCCGAACCCTGGCAACCGACCGACGTCGGCGGCGTCGTCGCCCGCGCCGTGCTGGACGGCGTCATCGGGCTGGCCGGCATCGTCATTCCCTACATGATTCCGCTGGTGCTGCTGCTGGTATTTCTCGAAGAGACGGGCATCATGCACCGCGTCGCCTTCGTCGTGGATCGCGGCTTTCACCGGCTGGGACTCCATGGCGGCGTCGCCCTGCCATTTCTCATGGGACTGGGCTGCAATGTCCCGGCGCTCGCCGCCACGGCCGCCGTCACCCACGGCCGCGACCGCACCGTTGCTGCTTTGCTCATCACCTTCCTGCCCTGCTCGGCGCGCTCGGCCATCCTGCTGGCGCTGGGCGGCAAATACCTCGGCGGCTTTGGCGTGTTCGCCCTGTTCATGCTGGTGCCTATTGTCGTCAGCCTGATCGGCAAGCTGCTGAAACGCCGCTATCCGGAAACCACGCCCGGCATGATCCAGGAAATCCCGCCCTATGCCGTACCGACATTGCGCGCAGTACTCGCCAATACCTGGGAACGCAGTCGCGACATCGTCACCGTCGTGCTGCCGCTGCTGGTGGCCGGCAGCGTGGTGCTGGCGCTGCTGGCGCACTTCGGCGCCGATGACTGGATCAACCTGGCGCTGACGCCGATCACGGTCTGGTGGCTCGGCCTGCCCGTCGCGCTGGGCGTGCCGATCCTGTTCGGCGTGCTGCGCAAGGAACTCTCGCTGCTGATGGTGTTCCAGGCGCTCGGCACGCAGGAACTTGGGGGCGTGCTCACCATGACGCAGATCGCCACCTTCCTCGCCTTCCTGACCTTTTATGTGCCCTGCGTATCGACCTTTGCCATGATGCTCAAACTGCTCGGCCGGCGCGAGGCGTATTTTTCCATCGCGTTATCGGTGGGCGCCGCGCTGGCGGTGGCCATGGCGGTGCGGCTACCGCTGGAACTGGTTTTGTAACGCCGCTCCGCCCATCAATAAACCGCGTCGTGGTCGCCGACATTGACGGGAATGATCTGCTCATCCTGAATCAATAATTCCAGCGTAATGCGGTACGAAACATTGATTGAAACGGAATGGACGCCGTGCAGCTTGCCGCTCAATGCATGCAGGCGCAACGAGGGATGAAACGGATTGGCTTCAAGCAGTTGCAGGGTTTTCAGGTATTGCTGGCGTAACTCGGGATGCTTTTTCAACCAGCGCGCGGCGCGGCGGTTATAGGCCTCGGTGAAAACCAGCGCGTAACTCATGGCTGGCTCATGCCACCTTTTCCAGCCGCGCCAAATGCTCCCCCGCCGATTCCCGCACAAACCGCCCGGCCGCCACATCGGCGCGCACCTCGGCCAATGCCGCTGCAAGCTCGCACTCGCGCAGATAATTGTATTGGGCGATGCCCATCACCACGAAGCGGTCCTTTCCGCGCACCGACACGATTGCCTCGGAATGCTCGTCCAGCATGGCTTCGATCGCGGCCACGCCTTTTGTCTTTAGTTCATTGGCGCTGATATGGGACATCGCGGACTCCTATTAACAACACAATAACCAGATGATTTAATCACACGATTGACCGTACTGTAAAGCGCGCGAAATAGCGTGAAAATCTCGTTCAGGAAGTCGACGCTATCCCGCTGAACGCCGCGATCACTTCATCCGGCGCCTGCACCAGTTCGATCAGCACACCTTCGCCGCCGATGGGAAACTCGTCGCTCGCCTTGGGGTGCAGGAAGCAAATGTCGTAACCAGCGGCGCCCTGGCGGATGCCACCGGGGGCGAAGCGCACGCCTTGCGCGGTGAGCCATTCGACTGCCTTGGGTAGGTCGTCGATCCACAAGCCGACATGGTTAAGCGGGGTCGTATGCACGGCGGGTTTTTTCTCCGGGTCGATGGGCTGCATCAGGTCGACCTCGACCTTGAACGGGCCGCTGCCCATCGCGCAGATATCCTCATCGACGTTTTCGCGTTCCGAAACGAAATTGCCGGTCACTTGCAGCCCGAGCTTGTCGACCCATAGGGTCCGCAGCTTTTCCTTCGATACGCCGCCAATGGCAATCTGCTGGATACCCAGCACCTTGAATGGTCTGGTCATCTTTGCCGCCATTTGAAAAACAGCACCATGCCGACGACAATCATCGGCAGCGACAGCCATTGCCCCATGCTGATGAGATAAGACTGGCCGAATACGCCGAGATCGGGCTCGCGGAAATATTCGCCGATCCAGCGCGCACTGCCGTAGCCGATCAGAAACAGCGCCGATACCGTGCCGCGCGCCCGTTGCTTGCCCGAATACCACCACAGCAGCAGGAACAGCAACAGACCCTCGCCGAGCGCCTGGTAAAGCTGCGAGGGGTGGCGCGGCAGCGCGTCGACAAAGGGGAAGACCATTGCCCACGGCAGGTCGGGCGCGGTCGGGTTGGCCACCACGCGCCCCCACAATTCGCCATTGATGAAGTTGCCGACGCGGCCCGCGCCGAGGCCCAGCGGCACCAGCGGGGCGATGAAATCGGTGATCTGCCAGAAGGACAGGCCGCGTTTCCTGGCGTACAGCGCCATCGCCGCCAGCACGCCGAGAAAGCCGCCGTGGAAGCTCATGCCGCCCTTCCAGACAGCAAAGATCTCCAGCGGATGGGCAAGGAAGTAGGCCGGCTCGTAGAACAGCACCTGACCCAGCCGGCCGCCGACGATGACGCCGAGCACGCCGTAAAACAGCAGGTCGTCGAGCGCCGCGGGCTTGAGGCCATGCCAGGGCTGCGTCGCCGCGCGACGCCGGCCAAGCAGCAGGAAGGCGACAAAGCCGGCCAGATACATCAGGCCATACCAGCGCACGGCCAGCGGGCCGAGGCTCAGGGCAATCGGGTCGAACTGGGGGTGGATCAGCATGATGGGCTGGTACGTGGGGTCGATGGCAAACGGGCCAGTCGAATTCTAACCGGCCCCGTAAAGTCGGCCACCCTCACCCTCATTCCCTCTCCCGCAAGGGGAGAGGGAAGCTATCTGCCTCCTCTCTCCCCTTGCGGGAGAGAGGCCGGGAGAGAGGGATTGGCGGGACGGCGGCAATCGGCCAGGTCCGGCCATAGCGACAGCGACAAATGCCCAGAATTGAACGGTGGGTAACACCCACCGAAGGAGACCTTCAGTTCTGCCGCCCATCGGGCAGCAAGTTAGCCACTCCAGACCTTCGATATTGGAATACTTGCTGCGGGGTGTGAGCGCTCGATCCACCTCTCCACCGAGGGGTTCTGGACAAAGAACGGCGATCAGAAAGCCAAGCTATATTTCCGTCATCCGGTAATTTGGCGCCAAAATGGCGACAGTGATACACTGAGCGCTCAAGCAATTGTTGGAGGAGAAAATGGTTACTGCCATTGCCAAGCAAGAGCGTATCGGCGCCCGGGTTCCCCATGAGGTCTACGCGACGCTGTGCCGTGCCGCCGAGCTAACCGGTGCCACGGTCAATCAGTTTTTGGTCCAGGCCGCATTGAAGGAGGCACAGGCTGTCATCGAGCGCGAGGACGTGATTCGTCTGTCGCCGCGCGACTGGAACTGGTTGCTCGACCTGATGGAAAACCCGCCCAAGCCGAATGCCAAGCTGAAGGCCGCCCTGAAGCATTACCAGAAGGCCAGGCGAGATGATGCAGGTACGCGCTTTAGCTGGGGATCATGACCGGCAGAGATTCGACTGCGGCCGTCAGGAACTGAACGACTGGCTGCGGCAGGTCGCCCGCCAGCATCAGGACAAGGGGCTGTCGAAGACCTTCGTCGCCGTTCGCGAGGAAGAGTCAACCCGCATTTGCGGCTATTTCGCTCTGACGCTGGCAGAACTCGAGAACCGGCATCTTCCGGAAGCCTGGCGCAAGAAACTGCCGCGCCGCATCCCCGGCGTGCGTTTGGGCCGGTTGGCTGTCGATCGGCAGTATCAGGGCAAGGGGCTGGGCGAACTGCTGCTGATCGATGCCCTGACACGGGCGCGGCGTATCTACGCCGAGGCGGGCGGGATTGGTTTGTTCGTCGATGCGCTGGATGAGCCGGCTGCGGGGTACTACCTGAACTTTGGCTTTGCTGCATCCCCGGATAACCCGCTGCTGTTGTTCCTGTCGGCAAAGGTCACAGAGTAAGTGAGCGGCAGGTTCAGGATCGGATTGCCGTCATCGCCCATGGACAGGTCATCAGTCCGGTGAGGACACATAGCAGCCTTAGAGCATTCCGGTCATGCAAAGTCGGCCACCCTCACCCTCATTCCCTCTCCCGCAAGGGGAGAGGGAAGCTATCTGCCTCCTCTCTCCCCTTGTGGGAGAGAGGTCGGGAGAGAGGGGTTGGCGGGACGGCGCTTCCGCTAGAATTAAAGCCCTTTTCGGACGCCCTTCCCGCAGGAGAACCGTTATGCCCGCCTACCGTTCCCGCACTTCCACCCACGGCCGCAACATGGCCGGCGCCCGCGCCCTGTGGCGCGCCACCGGCATGCAGGATGGCGACTTCGGCAAGCCGATCATCGCCGTGGTCAATTCCTTCACCCAGTTCGTGCCGGGCCATGTGCATCTGAAGGACATGGGCCAACTGGTCGCCCGCGAGATCGAGGCGGCGGGCGGCGTGGCCAAGGAATTCAACACCATCGCCGTGGATGACGGTATCGCCATGGGCCACGGCGGCATGCTCTATTCGCTGCCCTCGCGCGAGCTGATCGCCGATTCGGTCGAGTACATGGTGAATGCGCACTGCGCCGATGCCATGGTCTGCATCTCCAACTGCGACAAGATCACGCCGGGCATGCTGATGGCGGCGTTGCGGCTCAACATCCCCGCCGTGTTCGTTTCGGGCGGGCCGATGGAGGCCGGCAAGGTGCAGTGGCATGGCGAGTACCGCAAGCTCGATCTCGTCGATGCGATGGTCGAGGCGGCGGATGCGAAAAACTCCGACGCCGAGGTGGATGCGATCGAGCGTTCCGCCTGCCCGACCTGCGGTTCCTGCTCCGGCATGTTCACCGCCAACTCGATGAACTGCCTGACCGAGGCGCTCGGTCTCAGCCTGCCGGGCAATGGTTCGCTGCTGGCGACCCATGTCGATCGCAAGGAACTGTTTTTGCGCGCCGGCCGACTGGTGGTCGAGCTGTGTCGGCGCTGGTACGAACAGGATGACGCCACCGCCCTGCCGCGCGGCATCGCCACCTTCGACGCCTTCGAGAATGCCGTCGCGCTCGATGTCGCGATGGGCGGCTCGACCAACACGGTGCTGCACCTTTTGGCGGCGGCCCATGAAGCTGAAGTGAATTTCACCATGGCCGACATCGACCGCCTGTCGCGCCGGGTGCCGTGTCTGGCCAAGGTGGCGCCGGCGACACAGAAATATCACATGGAAGACGTGCATCGCGCCGGCGGCGTGATGGGCATTCTCGGCGAGCTGGCGCGCGCCGGGCTGCTGCATCGGCAAACCCATACCGTGCACAGCAAGACGCTGGGCGCCGCGCTGGAACAGTGGGATGTGATGTACGCCCATGACAACGCGGTATTCGATTTCTACCGCGCCGCGCCGGGGGGGGTGCCGACGCAGCAAGCCTTTTCGCAGAACCGCCGCTACCCCGAACTGGATCTCGACCGCACGGCGGGCTGCATCCGCGACCAGGCCAACGCCTACTCGCGGGACGGCGGCCTGGCCGTGTTGTTCGGCAACATCGCCGAGCAGGGCTGCATCGTCAAAACGGCCGGTGTGGATGAAAGCATGTTCGAGACCGAGCAACTGCGCTATACCACCAGCGTGCCCACCTCCACGATCAAAGTCTTTCGCGGCCCGGCACGCGTCTTCGAATCGCAGGAAGCGGCGGTGGAGGCCATCCTTGCCGACCAGGTCATCGCCGGCGACGTGGTGGTGATCCGCTACGAAGGCCCGAAGGGCGGTCCCGGCATGCAGGAGATGCTCTATCCCACCAGCTATCTCAAATCCAAGAGCCTGGGCAAGGTTTGCGCCCTGCTCACCGACGGCCGCTTCTCCGGCGGCACCTCGGGATTAAGCATTGGCCATGCCTCCCCCGAGGCGGCGGCCGGCGGCGCCATCGGCCTGGTCGAGGACGGCGACATCATCGAGATCGACATCCCCAACCGCACAATTCATCTCGCTGTTGAAAAGTCGGCGCTGGCGGGACGGCGCGCCGCGATGGCGGCGAAGGGCGCGGCGGCGTGGCAGCCGGTCAACCGCCAACGTGAGGTGTCGGCGGCGCTCCGCGCCTACGCGGCCATGACCACTAGCGCCGATACCGGCGCGGTGCGCGACATCTCTCAACTCAAGTGAGCCGGTCATCGTGAGCGACTTTCATGCCCTGTATGACGGCCGTCTCTGGTCGGTGATGTCCTGGGAGCAACTGACCGCCTTCTGGGCGCGCGTCGACCCGGCCGCCGGCTGGTATCTGTATGCCGTGGGCGAACCCGTGCCGACGGCACCCGCCGCCACCGCTCAGGTTGCCGACTTCATCGCCCAGATCGATGCCCTGCTGCGCAAGGAACATGAGCATGACTACTGCGGCATCGTTTATGCCGATCAGCTTGATGCGCCGAATTTCGTAAAAATTTTCGACCCGAACAACCTCGGCGTATCCTGCGGGTTTTCGGATAATCCGCCGCTGCCCGGCTGGATTCTCTGTCGTGTCCCGCCAGAGGATATTCAGCCTGACATGCCGCTGCCGGAAGGGCGCAAGCGCTGGTGGCGCGCGCTGTTTGGACAACATAAATAGAGGGGAAGTCATGCAAAAGGCAGCAGTCGGCAAGGCCCGTTCCGGCGCCGCAAAACCCGCGACGAAAGCTGTCGCCAGGCCTAAATTGCCAGCGGCGAAAAAGTCCGCCGCCAGGCAACCGGTGCAGGATACCGGCCAGGTCTTGAACGAATTGAAACTGCTCGCCAAGGAACTGAGCCAGGCCGCCAAAGGGCTGGGCAAGCGCTCGGCGAGCAGTCATCCGAAAGAAGTTTCGACCATTCTCGGCAACGTCGAGCGCATGACCGCCGAGGCCGCCACCAAGTCGCTGGTCGAGGCCGAGATTGCCAAACAACTGGTCAAGGAAGCGCATGCTTCGCTCGGCCGCGACTGGAGTCGCAAGGAGCTGGAAGAGAAGCTGGCCAGCGTCGGCGGCCACCTCACCAACATCATCGTCGCCCAGGAATTCCAGGATCTGGCCGGTCAGGCCCTGCGCAAGGCCATGAAGGCGCTGGTCGGGGCGATCATCGTCGTCGAGGGCGGCGGTTCCACCGAAGAGCAGCGCCTGTCGCAGAAGGATGTCGACAGCCTGTTGAATGACCTGATGCCCTGATCGGGCATAGTCGACTGTTTTAATCGGGTATAGTCGGGTTTCCGCTTTGGAGACCCGACATGAATAGAAGTCCGCAACACCCCGCCAACCGGCTGGCTGCCGAGACCTCCCCCTATCTGCTGCAGCACGCCGCAAATCCCGTCGACTGGCTGCCCTGGGGTGAGGAAGCGCTCACCCAGGCGCGGAGCGCGGACAAGCCGATTCTGCTGTCCATCGGCTATTCGGCCTGCCACTGGTGCCACGTCATGGCCCACGAATCATTCGAGGATGACGAAGTGGCGGCGGTGATGAACGCGCTGTTCGTCAATATCAAGGTCGACCGCGAGGAGCGGCCCGACCTCGACCAGATTTACCAGAGCGCCCACCAGATGCTGACCGGTCGCCACGGCGGCTGGCCGCTGACGATGTTTCTCGCGCCCGACGGCACGCCATTTTTCGGCGGCACCTATTTCCCGAAAGAGGCGCGTTACGGCCTGCCCGGCTTTGTCGGACTGTGCCGGCAGATCGCCGAGATCTGGCGCACCCGCCGTGACGATGTCGCCGCGCAAAGCGAAGAACTGCGCCGCGCGCTGGCGGCGCCCGCCGCCGTGGCAACCGGGTCGGCCCGGCTGGATGCCAGCCCCGGCGCGGCTTTCCGCGCCATGCTGCTGGACAATTTCGACCCGGACTGGGGCGGCTTTGGCGGCGCGCCGAAATTTCCGCATCCGACCGACCTGGCCTTTCTGCTGAGTCGGACGAACGACCCGGCGGCCCATGAAGCCGCGCTGTTCACGCTGCGGCGCATGGCGGCGGGCGGCATTTACGACCAGCTCGGCGGCGGCTTCTGCCGCTACAGCGTCGATGAACAATGGGAAATTCCGCATTTCGAAAAGATGCTGTATGACAATGGCCCGCTGCTCGGCCTCTACGCCGACGCCTGGGCAGCCACCGGCGAGGCCGGATTTAGGCGCGTGGCGGAGGCAACCGCCGCCTGGACAATCCGCGAGATGACGGCGCCCACCGGCGCCTTTTACTCATCCATCGATGCCGATTCCGCGGGGGAGGAGGGCAAGTTTTACGTCTGGGATCGCGCGGAAATCGAACGTCTGCTGACGCCGCAAGAGTCGGCGCTGGCGGGACGGCGCTGGGGATTGAATGGCCCGCCGAATTTCGAAGGACAGCACTGGCACCTTAAATTAGCCACGCCGCTGGCGGAAGACGAAGCCAAATTGCTCGAATCCGCGCGCGCCAAGCTCTTTGCCGCGCGCGAACAGCGCATTCGCCCCGGCCTGGACGACAAGACGCTGACCGCCTGGAACGCCCTGATGATCGAAGGGCTGGCGCACGCGGCACGTCTTTTCGACCGGCCGGACTGGCTGGCTGCGGCGCGTGGCGCGCTCGCCTATCTGCGGCAGACGCATTGGCAAAATGGCCGCCTGCTGGCGACTTCGCGTCAGGGGCAGGCCCATCTGCCCGCCTATCTCGACGACTACGCCTACCTCATCGCCGCGCTGCTGGAATTGCTGCAGGCCGAGTTTCATGCCGAAGACCTCGACTTCGCCCGCGCACTTGCCGACGCCCTGCTGGAACATTTCGAGGATCGCGCGGCGGGCGGTTTCTTTTTCACCGCGCATGATCACGAAACCCTGATTCACCGTCCCAAGACCTGCCACGACAACGCCACGCCTTCCGGTAACGGCGTCGCCGCGCTGGCCTTGCAGCGTCTCGGTCACCTGCTGGGCGAGGCGCGTTATCTCGATGCGGCGCGGCGCACACTTGACGTGTTCTGGCCGCAGCTCAAGGGTCAGGCTGGCGGCTGTGCAACCCTGCTGCGGGCGCTGGACGAAGCGCTCACCCCGCCGACCCTGGTCATTCTGCGCGGACCGGCCGGCGAATTGCCGGACTGGCAGCGCCGCCTCGTCCACCGCCATGCGCTCATCACGCTGGCACTACCCAACGGCCTGACCGGATTGCCGCCCGCGCTCGCCAAGCCGGAAACACCGCAGGTCAACGCTTGGGCCTGTCAGGGCGTTACCTGTCTTGCGCCGCTGACGGATTGGGCTGAACTTGAAGCCGTTTGCAAGCCAGGTGATTTCCGCTAGACTTGCCAATCAAATTTTTGAAAACGTTTGAAAACAACAACCCATTGAGAGGACTACCATGAAACTGATTATTAACGCATTCATCGCCGCCGGTGTGCTGGCTTCCGCCCCCGCCCTGGCCAACCTGGACCTGGCCAAGAAGAGCAACTGCATGGCCTGTCACCTGGTCGAAAAGAAACTGGTCGGCCCGTCCTATCAGGACGTCGCCAAGAAGTACGCCGGCAACAAGGATGCCGTTGCTCTGCTGTCCGGGCATGTGAAGAAGGGCAGCAAGGATGTTTGGGGCCCGGTGCCGATGCCGCCGAACGCCGCCGTCAAGGACGCCGACATCGAAATCCTCGTCAAGTGGATTCTGGCCGGCGCCAAGTGATCCGGCGCTTGCAGTGATTGACAATGGCGCCCGCAGTTGAAAGAATTCACGGTTGCAAAAAATCAAGTAAGAATCAATCTCACCGAACAACCTACCCGCCTTCCTGGAGAACCGCATGAACGTCCCCGTTAAAGTGTTGTCCCTGTCCGTCGCCGCCGCCGTCCTGATGATGGGCTGTGGCAAAAAAGAAGAAGCGCCCAAGCCCCAGGCCGCCGCCCCGGCCGCGCCTGCCGTTGTCGTTGTCAAAATCGGCCACGTCGGCCCGCTGACCGGCGGCATCGCTCACCTGGGCAAGGACAATGAAAACGGCGCACGCCTGGCGATCGAAGAAGCCAACGCCGCTGGCATCAAGATCGGCGGTAACCCGATCAAGTTCGAACTGGTTGCCGAGGATGACCAGGCCGACCCGAAGATCGGCAACACCGTTGCGCAAAAGCTGGTTGATGCCAAGGTCGCCGGCGTGGTCGGCCACCTGAATTCCGGCACGACGATTCCCGCCTCGGCCATCTACAACCAGGCCGGCCTGCCGATGATCTCCGGTTCCGCCACCAACCCGGCGCTGACCGCGCAGGGCTTCAAGACGGTGTTCCGCGTGGTCGGCCGTGACGACCAGCAAGGGCCGGCCGTCGCCAATTACCTGATCGCCACCGCCAAGCCGAAGACCGCCGCCGTCATCGACGACGCTACCGCCTACGGCGAAGGCCTTGCCAACGAAGTCGAGAAGGCGCTCAAGGCCGCCGGCGTCACCGTGCTGCCGCGCGAAAAGGGCACCGACAAGACGGTTGACTGGAAGGCCATCCTGACCAAGGTCAAGGGCAAGAAGCCCGACGTCGTCTTCTACGGCGGCATGGACGCCACCGGCGGCCCGCTGCTGAAGCAGGCGCGCGAGCTGAAGCTCGGCGCGGTGTTCGCCTTTGGCGACGGTGCCTGCACCGACAAGATGGCCGAACTCGCCGGCGCAGCCGCCGAGGGCATGGTCTGCTCGCAGGCCGGCATTCCCGTCCAGGCCTCCGGCAAGAAGTTCCTCGACGCTTACACGGCCAGGTTCAATATCGAGCCGATCCTCTACTCGCCCTTCACTTACGACGCCGCCAAGCTGCTGATCGCCGCGATGCAGAAGGCTGACTCGGCCGACCCGGCCATGTACCTGACGGCGCTCGCCGCCAGCGACTACAACGGCGCTTCCGGCAACATCCAGTTCGATGACAAGGGTGATCGCAAGGACGCCGAGATGACCATCTTCAGCATGCAGGCTGGCAAGGTCGCGCCGCTCGCCATCATCAAGGGCGGCAAGTCGCTGACCCTCGACGAGTATGCGGCCATGAGCGCACCGGCGCCTGTTGCTGCACCGACTGCACCGGCTGCTCCGGCTGCCGCCCCGGCACAGAAGTAAGCACGGCTGCACCACCCAAGCAACGCCGCCTTGCGGAAAACCGCAAGGCGGCGTTGCTATATCTTGAGTATCATCCGCCTCCGTGGAAATCTTCGTCCAACAAATTATCAACGGCCTGACTGCCGGCAGCGTCTATGCGCTCGTCGCACTGGGCTACACGATGGTGTATGGCATCATCCAGCTGATCAACTTCGCCCACGGCGAAGTCGTGATGATCGGCGGCATGGTCGCGCTCACCGTCATTACCACGCTGGTCGGCATGGGTCTGCCCTTGCCGCCGATTGTGCTGGTGCTGGCCGGCATTCTCGCCGCCATTCCCATCTGCATGGCCATTGGTTATCTTCTCGAGCGCGCCGCTTACCGCCCGCTGCGCCATGCCCCGCGTCTGGCCCCCCTGATCACCGCCATTGGCATGTCGATGGTCCTGCAACAGGTGGCCTTGCTGATCTGGGGCCGCGACCCGAAGGCCTTCCCGCAGATCATGGAAAACCAGAGCTTCATCATCGCCGGCGCTTCAATCACCTCGGTGCAGATTGCCATCATCCTGATGTCGGTGTTGATCATGGCGACCCTCACCTGGTTTGTTTACCGCACGCGCTTCGGCATTGCCATCCGCGCCACGGCCGAAAATGTGAATGTTGCAGCCCTGATGGGTGTCGACGCCAATCGCACCATCGCCGCCACCTTCGTCATCGGCGCGGGCCTGGCTGCCGTGGCCGGCGTGATGTACGGCACCTATTACGGCATCACCCACTACACGATGGGCTTCATGCTCGGTCTGAAGGCGTTTTCCGCCGCCGTGCTGGGCGGCATCGGCAACCTCGCCGGTGCGATGCTGGGCGGTATTTTGCTGGGGCTGGTCGAGGCGCTCGGCGCCGGCTATATCGGCGAATTTACCGATCTTTGCCGCTGGCCGATGTTTGATGGCCTGCTCGTCGAGCGCTGCGCCAACGGCGGTAATGTGGTGCTCTTCGGCAGCAACTATCAGGACGTGTTCGCTTTCATGGTGCTGATCCTGGTGCTGGTCTTCCGGCCTTCCGGCCTGCTGGGCGAGAGGGTATCGGAGCGGGCATGAAAAAAATGGCCCCCCACGCTCGCAAAAGCGACTCGCTGCCCCCCACGGGTGGGCGGCTGCCTCCTTGGGGCGGCCCGGCGGAGGCAGCATGAGCGCTAAAAAATGGTTTGGTCTGGCGCTGGTCGTGCTGGCGCTCCTGGCACTGCCGCTGGTGCTGACGACGGTCGGCACGGCCTGGGTGCGCATCACCAACCTGGCGATTCTCTTCGTTTTTCTCGCGCTGGGGCTGAACATCGTCGTCGGCATGGCCGGGCTGCTCGACCTGGGTTACATCGCGTTTTTCGCCGTCGGCGCCTATGTCTATGCGCTGCTCGCCTCGCCGCACTTTGGCCTGCACCTGCCGTTCTGGGTCATTCTGCCGCTGGGCGCACTGTTTGCCGGCATGGCCGGCGCCATTCTCGGCGCGCCCACTCTGCGGCTGCGCGGCGACTATCTCGCCATTGTCACGCTGGGTTTCGGCGAGATCGTGCGTATTTTCCTGAACAACCTGTCGCAGCCCTTCAACATCACCAACGGCCCCAAGGGCATCACGCTCATCGACGGCCTGAATATTGCCGGCATGGATTTTGTAAACACCCACACGCTGTTGGGCATCCCTTTCACCGGCCCGGCCAAGTATTACTACGTGCTGCTGATTCTTTTGACCCTGGTGATCGTCGTCAATCTGCGCCTGCAGAAGTCGCGCATCGGCCGCGCCTGGGTCGCCATCCGCGAGGATGAGCTTGCCGCCAAGGCGGCCGGCATCAATACCCGCAACATGAAACTGCTGGCCTTCGCCATGGGCGCCACCTTCGGCGGCATTGCCGGTGGCATGTTTTCCGCCATGCAGGGTTTCGTCAGCCCCGAGAGCTTCATCCTGCACGAGTCGATCCTGGTGCTGGCGATGGTGGTGCTGGGCGGCATGGGCAATGTCTGGGGAGTGCTCGCCGGGGCGATGCTGCTCTCCTTCGTGCCGGAATTTTTGCGCTACACGGTCGAACCCGTGCAGCAAATGCTGTTCGGCAAACTGTTGATCGATCCCGAAGTGCTGCGCATGCTGATCTTCGGTGGCGCGCTGGTGCTGACGATGCGTTTCCGCCCGGCCGGCCTGTGGCCCGAGTCGCGCCACAAGCTTGAAATGAGCGAAAACCGTTCATGAGCTTGTCAAGCCAAGCCGAGCGCAGCGAGCCGCAAGTCTCCCCGCCCGCGAGGGCGGGGCTGGGGGTGGGCGGGACTGTGTTGCTGGAAGCGCGCAACATCGGCAAGCGTTTTGGCGGCGTGCAGGCCCTGAAGGATGTCTCACTGACCATCCGCGCCCAGGAAATCTATGGCCTGATCGGCCCGAACGGCGCCGGCAAGACGACCTTCTTCAATGTGATGACCGGGCTCTACCCGCGGGATGGCGGCGCAGTGTTGTTTGGCGGCGTCCCGCTCGAACTCGACACACCCTACCGCGTCGCCCAGGCCGGCATCGCCCGCACCTTCCAGAACATCCGCCTGTTCGGCAACATGACGGCGCTCGAGAACGTCATGGTCGGCCGCCATGTGCGCACCCGCGTCGGCGTGTTCGGCGCGATTTTGCGCACCCCCGGCCAGCGCGCCGAAGAAGCCGCGATCCGCCGTCGCGCCGAAGAATTGCTGCACTATGTCGGTATTCCCCATCGCGCCAACGATCTGGCGCGCAACCTGTCCTATGGCGACCAGCGTCGGCTTGAAATCGCCCGCGCCCTGGCGACCGAGCCGCAACTGCTGGCACTCGACGAGCCCGCCGCCGGCATGAACGCCACGGAAACCGTCGCCCTGCGCAAGCTGATCGAGGGGCTGCGCGCCGACGGCCTGACGGTATTGCTGATCGAGCACGACGTCAAGCTCGTGATGGGCCTGTGCGACCGCGTTGCCGTGCTCGATTACGGCGTAAAGATTGCCGAGGATGTGCCCGGCGTTGTGCAGAAAGATCCCAAGGTGATCGAAGCCTATCTCGGAGCCGGCGGTGACTGAAGAATGGCCCCCCACCCTCGCAAAGTCAGCTCGCTGCCCCCCACGGGGGGGCGCAAGTCCTCTTGGGACGGCCCGGCGAGGACATGAAAAACTGACGCCAGAGCGCTATGCCATGTTGCAGGCGGTCAATCTCGATGTGCATTACGGCGGCATTGCCGCGGTGCGCGGCATCTCCTTCGCCGTTGAGACGGGCGAGCTGGTCTGTCTGATCGGCGCCAACGGCGCGGGCAAGACCTCGACGCTCAAGGCGATCGCCCGCATGATCCCGTCATCCGGCGAAATTCACTACCGCGAAATGCGGCTGGACAATCTTCCCAGCCATGACTTGATCCGTCACGGCCTGGCGCTGGTGCCCGAAGGGCGCGGCATCTTCGCCCGGCTGACGGTCGCCGAAAACCTCACGATGGGTGCCTATCACCGCAATGACAAGGCTGAGATCGGCCTCGACCTGCAACACATTTTCGAGATGTTGCCGCGCCTCAAGGAACGCGCGGCGCAGGTGGCCGGCACGCTGTCGGGCGGCGAGCAGCAGATGCTCGCCATCGGCCGCGCCCTGATGGGACGTCCCCAGCTCCTGCTGCTCGACGAACCCTCGATGGGCCTGGCCCCGCTGATGGTCGAAAAAGTGTTCGAGGTGATCCGCTCCGTCGCCGCCGAAGGCGTGACGATTTTCCTCGTCGAACAGAATGCCCGCCTGGCCCTGCAAACCTGTTCGCGCGGCTATGTGATGGAAAGCGGCGAGATCACGCTGGCCGACACGGCCGCCAATCTGCTCGCCGACCCGCGCGTGCGGGCCGCGTATCTGGGCGAGTGAGTGGACACTTAGCGCGCCGGTGCGTTTGACTGGCAAGCAAAAATTCGGGGGCGCTCCCCCCGTTTTTTTGGCATAATGCTTCAACATTTCTGGAAATAACGAAACGATGACCCCTGCCACCGCTGTCGATGCCCTTGCCGCCCTTGCCCAGGAAACTCGCCTGAAGGTCTTTCGCCTGCTGGTGACGGCCGGGCCGGTCGGCCTGGCGGCGGGCGAGGTCGGCGCGCAACTGGGCATACCCGCCAATACCCTGTCTTTTCATCTGAAAACGCTGTCACAAGCCGGCATGATCGTCTCGCGTCAGGAGGGCCGGTTCATTTTCTACGCGGCCAATTACCCGGCGATGGATGACCTGATTGCCTTTCTGGCCGACAACTGTTGTCAGGGCAAGGCTTGTTTGCCGCGCACGCAGCAGGTTGCCACCACGGCCAACTGAGGTTTCCAGGTTCAATGCTGTCCTGCAAGGAGCTTCACATGACGATCAATATCCTCGTGCTCTGCACCGGTAATTCGGCGCGCTCGATCCTCGGCGAAATGCTCTTCAATCATCTTGGCAAAGGCCGCGTCAAGGCGTACTCCGCAGGCAGCCAGCCGGCGGGGCAGGTGAATCCCGTCGCCATCGAGACCCTGCGGAAGCATGGCATTCCCTGTGAGGGTGCGCGCAGCAAGTCGTGGGACGAGTTTGCCAAAGGTGCCGTCCAAAAAAAGAATGCGGAAACGGCGAGCGCCGTCCCGCCAGCGCCGACTTTCAACTACATCTTCACCGTCTGCGGCAACGCAGCGAAGGAAGCCTGCCCGGTCTGGCCCGGCCATCCGACCACTGCGCACTGGGGCATCGACGACCCGGCCCACGTCGAGCCGCTGGAGGCGCGGCGGGAAGCCTTCGAGAAGGCCTACCAGGAACTCCGGGCGCGCGTCGCGGCCTTCCTCGCGCTACCGCTCGAAGGCATGAGCCCGGAGGAAGCCAACTTCGCCGCGCGCCACATCCACGCCCGGCAGACAGGGCACACAGGGGCCTGACATGAGCGCTCAATGCGAAGTCACCGCCAAGGCCGTCGCCGGCGCGCCGATGAATTTTTTCGAGCGCTGGCTGACGCTCTGGGTGTTCATCTGCATCGTCGTTGGCATCGGCCTCGGCCAGTGGTTCCCAGCGCCGTTCCAGGCGCTCGGCCGCATGGAGGTGGCAAACGTCAACCTGCCGGTTGGCCTGCTGATCTGGATCATGATCATTCCGATGCTGATCAAGGTCGACTTCGGCGCGCTCGCCGAAGTGAAAACCCATGTGAAGGGGATCGGCGTCACGCTGTTCGTCAACTGGCTGGTGAAGCCTTTCTCGATGGCGCTCCTGGCGTGGATCTTTATCCGCCACCTATTTGCCCCTTACCTGCCCGCCGACCAGCTCGACAGCTACATCGCCGGCCTGATCCTGCTCGCCGCCGCGCCATGCACGGCGATGGTGTTTGTCTGGAGCCGCCTGACCAACGGCGACCCGCTGTTCACCCTCTCGCAAGTGGCCCTCAACGACACGATCATGATCTTTGCCTTCGCTCCCCTCGTCGGGGTATTGCTCGGCATCTCGGCGATCATCGTGCCGTGGGACACGCTGTTCACTTCCGTGGTGCTCTACATCGTCATTCCGCTGATCCTCGCGCAGCTCCTGCGCAAGGCGCTGCTGAAAAAGGGGCAGGCGTACTTCGACGCCGCGATGGCGAAGCTCGGCCCCTGGTCGATCACGGCGCTGCTCGGCACGCTGGTGCTGCTGTTCGCCTTTCAGGGCCAGGCCATCATCGAGCAGCCGCTGATCATCGCGCTCTTGGCGGTGCCGATCCTGATCCAGGTGTTCTTCAATTCCAGCCTCGCCTACTGGCTCAACCGGCAGGTCGGCGAAAAGCATTCCGTCGCCTGTCCCTCGGCACTGATCGGCGCCAGCAACTTCTTCGAACTGGCCGTCGCCGCCGCGATCTCGCTGTTCGGCTTCCACTCTGGCGCGGCGCTGGCGACAGTGGTCGGCGTATTGATCGAGGTGCCTGTGATGCTGCTGGTCGTCAAGGTCGTGAATGCGACCAAACCCTGGTATGAACGAAAGGAATCCGCATGAACAAACCACTTCCGCTGCATCCCTCGTTCATCTCGATGGTGTCGCTTGCCGTCTCGCCAGCGCCGACTTTTCGAGAAAAACGCCCCGCCCTGCAATCTGTGGTGACGCATAGGTCGAAAGGAATTGCAGAGATTTATTACCCCTGAGCGTCATTTGACGTGATTACAGCATTATCTTTATACTGCAGCATGTTATCAACTTAATAATGTCTGCAAAATGGCGCGAAAACCTGCCCTTTCGATGGATGAAGTGCTGCAAGTCCTGCGGGTGACCGGGCCGCAGGGCATGACTCCGGACGATCTGGCGTCGAGGTTTCCGGCGGTCAGTCGATCAACGGTCAGCCGTCGGCTGCGGGATTTGGAGTTGTCCGGGGCCGTCAAGCCCATCGGCAAGGCGCGCGCGATTCGCTATGCCGTGGTTGGTGTCTATGGTGTGGCGGATGTTCGCCGGTATTTTGAGACGGCGTGGTCTGCGCGGCCGCTGGTGGGCTTTGACGAGGCCTTACTGGAGACAACGCCAAATTTCGATCCGGAGTATGCCGGACGCCTGGTGAACATTCAGGCCCGCGCCCGCGCACTGGATCGAAGTTTCTTGTCCGATTTTCTGATTGATTTCTCGTGGGCATCCTCATTGCTGGAAGGGAGCACGTATTCTGACCTGGACACGCAGGTGCTCATCGAATATGGCGCCAGAAATCCAGACAAGCCGCTTGAGGATGCCTTGCTTGTCTTGAATCACAAAAACGCAATTCATTACCTTTGGGAGCATCGGGACCTGACGACAGAAACCTTGTGCCAGTTGCAGTCCCGACTGACCGACAGCCATGATCAGCCCGAGGCGGCCGAGTCTGATCACTTTCTAACGCCGGCAGAGCGCGGCGTGCCGCGAGAGTATCAGGAAGTGCGACTGGGACGTTCGGCATACAGCCCGCCTTTCCGTCCGGCCACTGGCTATATTGGCAAGGCATTTGCGCAAATTGTTGCCACTGCGGGAACGCTGCCGCCGATTCAGGCAGCCTTTTACCTCATGACGCGGATTCCCTATTTACAGGTGTTTGCCAACGGCAACAAACGCACTGCCCGCTTGGCCGCCAATTTGCCGCTGTTGAAGGCAGGACTGCTGCCCATCTCCTTTGTCGATTTCAACAAGGCCGACTACGTCATGGGCATGGCTGCGTTTTACGAGCTGGGGGATGTGCAGCTGCTGCAACAGGTGTTTCTGGATGGATACATCCGTTCTATCGTGCGCGGCAGCAACATCCCTGCAGCGCTGCGGGTCACCGGCCTGAATACGGACAAGCTGGCGCGCGAACTGGCTGGCTATGTGCGTACAGGCAAGGCGCCTGCCGCGGAGGCGGGGGCTTTTCTTGCGACGGGCTGAAGAAGACACTGATCGCTGGCATGGCCGCATCATGATCCCACTGATGCCGTCCCGCCAGGCTGAGTTCGAAATGCGGCTGGTAGGATCGGTTGCCGCCCAACCATTGGCCAGAAACCCGCATGAAATCGAGGGGTCGAGCGTCGGCCAGCCACAGGTCAAATGGAGAAAAGAGAGGATTCTGGGGGCTGGCGGGCAGGAAAACGGTGGGATTCCCGACTCGCCGACAACGCATCAATGCCCGGAACCGCGCCAGTGCTGGCGCTCCGGGCAGAAAAAAGCCCAACCGATAAGGGTTGGGATTTCAAATATTGGTGGTGATGGGTGGACTTGAACCACCGACCCCCGGATTATGAATCCGATGCTCTAACCGACTGAGCTACATCACCACGTGGAGGGGCGAGATTATCCCGGCGGGACGCCTTGCTTGTCAAGGCTGAGCCTTCTCCAACGTGGTATGAGCCTGAACGAGGTGCGTATTTCTAACCTGGAATGAGCCTGAAGCAAAGAATACGAAGGCCCGGGGTCAGTGGGTTGATCATCCTGGAGATGGTGATCAACATGAACGAAGAA
>Ga0208244_100233_pt1 | contig 66135 bp, 42 predicted proteins | sample SubbioCR12Aug_5A_FD_184828 | JGI IMG/M metagenome (GOLD analysis project Ga0208244, IMG submission 184828) | Serpentinite rock and fluid subsurface biosphere microbial communities from McLaughlin Reserve, California, USA - CR12Aug_5A (SPAdes) | ecosystem: Environmental > Terrestrial > Deep... | reverse complement strand
TGGTACGGGGGACTTGTAGAATGTTTTCCTGACGGCGCCTGGGGTGATGTGTGGATTGTTGAGCTTGACCTACAGGGAAACATTCTGGCACAGTATTGTTATGGCGGAAGTCATTACGACCTGGGTTACTCAATCATAGAATTAGAGGATGGTTATGTATTCGTAGCTGTCACTTATTCAAATGACGGAGATGTTTCAGGTTTGCATGGCCCCGCCGATTTGTACGGCGATATATGGGTTGTCAGGTTGGATGATCAAATGAAGATCGTTTGGCAGAAATATCTGGGAGGTTATCGTAGTGAACATCCTAACTTTCTTACTCAGACAGAAGATGGAGGATTTGTTATCATTGGGACAACAATTTCCAATGATGGGGATGTCAGCGGCAACCATTCCTTTAGTGGTGATTTGGATATCTGGGTAGTTAAATTAAATGGTGAAGGTGAGTTGCTTTGGCAGCAATGTTGCGGGGGTAAGTGGAGTGAAAGTCTGGAAAACCCGCATACGGTGCTGAAAAAAAGCGATTACAATTATGTGTTTGCGGCATCAAGCAATTTCAGTCCTTCGTTTGATGTGCAATGCGGCACCTTCCACAACTACAATGCCTGGTTGTTCGAAATAGCCCTTGACGATACCACCAACATACACAATCCGGTTGCAAACGAGCAATCAATGAACATCTTCCCCAACCCCGCCACCACCGAAGCCTGGCTGCAACTGCCTGCAAATATTCCATTAACTGACGTGCAAATAGAACTTTACAGCCCTAAAGGCAGCCTGCTCTACAAGGCACAACCCGAGAGCAATTTTCACAGGATAGAAACTGCTCGGCTTCCTGTCGGTTTGTATGTTGTAAGGTTGTGGAATGGAAGGAGTTGGAAGAGTGGGAGGTTGGTGGTGCGGTAGGATTTGTTTACTGTCAACTGTTCACTGGTCACCGATCACTGATCACCGGTCACTGATCACCGGTCACTGATCACCGATCACCGGTCACTGATCACTGATCACCGATCACCGTCCACTTTTAACTACCCTCAAGGTTTCCACTTCATTGCCATCTTCAACCAAACTGATGATATAGGCTCCCGTGGGGAGGTTTTCACCGGCACTGCCGCGACCGTTCCAGTGCAGGGTGGTGTAGGCCAGGCGGTTGTCGGTCTGATCGAGCAGGCGGGCTACTTCGCGGCCCAGCAGGTTGTGCACCGTGATGCGCACCGGAACTCCTGTTTTGGGCGTTACCGTGAGGCTGAGTTCATGAACAAAGGGGTTGGGTGCGGCTACAAGGCGGATAGGTGTTTTGGCTTGTAGCCTGCTTTCGCCAATGGTTACCGGGTTGAACTCATAAGCGCCCATATCCACACTGCCACCCCACACACGCGGGTTGCCGGCAAGGTCAGTAGCCGGAAGGGTGATGCCTTCGGGCAGTTCGAGGGTGCCGGCATCAATGCAGGGCGACAGACCCGAAAGTGCATACGGAAAATCGCCATAGCCGGTGAAGAGGGGGTCGGTGTCGATGTTGGAATCATCGTAAAATAAATTGTTCCCTGTCAAATCACCGGTGATAGTGCCTGAACCTCCTTCGATGAGGGAATGGCTAATTGAAAGCTCGGAAGGCGTAACGCCATCACCATACAACATGATGCTGGATGGGCTGTTGCCGTAAAATATGGAATTGCGCATATCAACCTTGCTATTTCTGCTGATAAACAGTATCGGATTGGTGTTGGGGTTAATCATTGTGTTATTGCCAATGGTGCTGTTGATAAAGTAAGCTTCTGAGTTGTCAACAATTACTATACTGCCCGTGAAGCCACCATTCACGTCTGTCAGGTTTTCCGTAAATAGACTGCTTATTAGCTCAACCCGTAATGGTTCTTCAGAAAATGGTGTGCCTTTTACATAAAGAGCACCTCCCCATGGTACTATTGAGTCATAAATGGGTTTGTTGGAGGATATACTAGTGTTTATAAACTGGCTTGATCCTGTTGAGAATATCCTTATTGCCTTACCAACAAAATTGTTGTTTACGCGACAATTTATCATGCTGAAGGCATTGCAATCGGCAATCTCTATAGCGCCGTTGTAACCTATATTATTCTCAATATTAGAGTTTTCAAACTTGATATTGTAACAGTCCCGAATTTGAAATGACCCATATGGTAATATCCGCCCAATATTTCCATTGCCATTAATCATACTCAAATTCATTATGGACAGGTCATTTTCAAAACCGGATGAATACAGATGGTCAGTCTTGTCCATAGCATCCAATATGGTAGTGTTGCTTCCTGAACCAATAATTGAAATGCGGCTTCTTAAACCAATCGGGAACTGTTCGCCATTGCTTAAATCTGAGTAAACGCCTTCTCCAAGAAAAATAGACAGTTCTTTGTCTTCGGTATTGTCAATTTTTTTTACCGCATATGCAATTGTCTTAAGTGGTTCTTCAGCAGTAGTACCTGTGTTCTGATCCAATCCAGTTGAAGGGTTCACATACAGGTTTTGATTTATTGAGTTTGCTAAAGCATGATTGAACGTAATGCGAATAGAGTCATCAGGTTCCTGGTATTGAATTATTTGTCTAATATGATGCCTTGTCGGGATACTGACAGTAAATGTATCAATAAGGAAACCGTCAGGAACCAGGGAATTCGAATATGATAAGTCTGCTCCTTGTGGTGCATGATTAAGATAAATATTGCATAAATTAATAGTGTCAAATACTAATTCGGCTAATATGGTTTGAAGATTTCCAGCAGTAATTCCACCACCACCACTTCTAGTATAATTGTACCTAATAGTTGTTCCGGAAAGAAATAACCTTGAGCCTGCGCAATTAATCCCTCCACCAGCAATATCAGCTCTGTTTTGCTCAATAAGACAATTAATAATGGAAACATCACATTGATTATAAATATCTACCCCACCTCCCCAGGTGCGGCCTAGTCCATCCATCCATCCGCTCCCATGCGTGATAGTAAATCCCTGTATATGGGCAGTTTCCAAGTTCCTTATGGCAATACAAGCACCATTGTGGTTGCCGTCAATAATGGTCTGGTGAATGTAAGCCGGGTTGCCGGAGGTGAGGTTCAGACTCCCAATCACAAGGTCTTTACCTAGCAGGTTTAGGTTTTCGAAATAAGTGCCGGGATACACCAGGATGGTGTCGTTATCCTGTGATGCATCGATGGCCTCCTGAATGCTTTGAAAATGGCCACTCCCGTCCTGGGCCACTGTAATCACCTGGCAGGGTGCTTTTGTGATTGTTAAAGCAAATATGAATAAATATAGAGAGGTTTTCATGGTATAGGAAGTTAAAAACTGTTTTCCTGCCTATACTTTCGAGGCAGGAAAACAGTATTGGAAGGTTAATCAGAACTTAAAAACCCTTTGAACAATGCTTGTATTGTTGGTTGTCAGTCTTACCAGATACATGCCTGATCGAACATCCCCGTTCAATAATCCTATCCATGAGGTGTCGAACCGATATGCTCCCTGGCTGTGCCAGCCGCTCCTGATAGTTGCCAGTTGGCTTCCCTGCAAACTCAACAGTTCGATGGTTAGTTGCCCATCATTGATCATTTCATATTCAATTGAAAAATCCAATTGCGATGGGTTGGGATAAACCTTCATATTTGATCCAACTTCGGACATCAATTCTTCGTTATCAATCTGCTGCCCTGCATTTCGCAACGAAACAAAGTAGAAACTCTTCTTGTTACGGGTAAGTATTGGCCTTTTGCTAAGCATCCTGCTATTGTCATCCATAAGTGCATACTGGTTTATCCGTGTGCCACGCCCAGATTTAAGACCATAGTAACACTCAAAAGTCACAGTGTCATCGGTCATAGGGGGTATGTAGGCTCTAATGTAGGCCAGACTATCTGAGGGATCAATCACACAGGCACCTACGCAACTGTCACCTACAAAAGCACCAATCTCCAATGGAATTTCGGTAGTATCGTATTCGATGATCATAGCTGTGTAGCCCGATAATTCTGTATAGCTGTAATTTTCAGGCTGCTGCAACAAAACATCCTCAAATGGGTTGCCTTGTCTATCCCATTGAAAATCTTCAATATCATGGATAGCCTGCAGCACAAGCATGTCACCATATTTCAATGGTTTTATAGGAGTAGACATCCAAACAGGCTTAGCCTCTGTCCCTGCATTCCAGGCAAACCAATCAGCTGCTTGAATTGATCTCAGTTTGTTCAGATTGTCTCCGATAGCGTGAATCGGGTTCTGTGTTTCAGGCAGGAAATAGCCTGTCCAATTATATTTGCCTGCATACAGAGTGCGGCTTGTGGAGGGTTGGAGCATATTGCCCCTGAGCAGCAAATGATGCTCAATATCCTTTGGGTCAACCCAGATCTTATATCCCTCAGTGGATTGTACGTAAGGAAGCTGCACATCATTCCACCCATCTGGATACTCATAAAACATTACTAACTCATCATCTTCATCCGGTTCGGGTGGAGCAGTAAATGGCAGGTGTCGTAGTTCAGCATACTGATAACCTACTGGAAAAATGCGGTTTTCAACTGTTGGTATGGAAGGTACAGGATCATCATCTTCTCTTTCGAGGCGTGGGAAGGATATCCAGTTCCAGCCGGGTTTTAGGTACAAAATCTCCTCTGGCACGAAATCAATAACACTGATATTATTGTGTGCTCCGTTAGGTATAAACATTTTGTTATTGATTGGATCAAAAACAAATATATTTTTGATAAAATGAGCGTTATCCCCAACAAGATCAAGGCTGTAATTATTCAGAGAGATAGTTTGAAAACTAAATGAAAAGTCATGTGGTTTGAAACTTAGTAATTCAGATTCATTATTTGAACTCTTTTTTACAGAAAAAACATTAACTAAATTACTGTGCGGGTTATAGAATATGGTGCAAAATGTTTCGTAATTAATATTAGAGTATAATTCTACCACAGTACCATCTGGACTAACTTCATAAATTTTGCTTGGTGAAAAACTAGTTCCTGCCTTCACTCCATAAAATTTCTTATGAAAAGGACTATAAGTAACATCAACTAAAGTTGCCCAAGGCTGTGGGGTCACCGGGTCTATACTTTCATCGAATAAGTTTAGAATTCGAAAATTTCCACCCCAAAGCTTGATTAAAACAGTTCCCATATAATCAGATTCAGTGTGCAATTCTGACAAATCAGCAAATACTAATTTCTGTGGATAATCCAGTGAGAATGCTGGAATAGTCAATTGCGACAATTCATATGACTTACTAAGTGAATAAAATGCACCTGAATTCTGACTTGGAGATGAAGGATCAAAGCTAACATCATAAATTCTTAAGATAATGTAATTGGATTCATTGATGGTGTTATACACAACATCAGATTTTATCCGAATATTTGCTTGTGGGGGCAAGAAGTTCATTTCCTTATGGGCTTTGAATGAATAATCTCTGGCGTCAAAGATTCTAATAGTTGGAGGCATCACTAATCCTGTCAACATATTCCCAATAACAAGCAAGTTATTATTCTCATCAATAAAAAGCTTCTCGCAATACACAACACCAGTATTTACTACTTCTTTTAACTGGTGGCTAAAACCATCAAAAATCTTTAGGTAAGTAGTATTTGGGCTGTTTTCGACAACAATCAAATCATTATTTCGCTTATTAACAATAACAGATGCTATCGGATAGTCGAAACTTAAATAGCTCAATACCATATTATCTGTATTAAGTATGGCTAACAATTGATTGTCGAAGTTTTGAGTACTATAAAAATAGGCTCGTTTTGTTCTAGGATTGTATTCTGATTGATAAACTGGCATGCCAGTGAATTTATAACAATTAAAGGAAAAATCAGCGTTGAATACAGATATTCCACTAGTTACTAACTTGTTAACCCAAAATCTTCCACTAAGCCCAAAAGCTGAATTGAAAAAATAATTGTTTTCACCAACGGCTATCACAGTTTGGTCAAAAATCTGTCCATTAAACGAAAGTCTGATTAGTTCATCTTGTTTGCCAACTAAAACATTGTTTGAGTGTTTGTTCATTACTATCGGGTAGTTCTGTAGTCCAAATGTTGTATTGATAGATTGATAAAGACTATTAGTTCCTCCTATATCATATACTTCAATATCATACAAATCTGATGGATCCCAATCATCATCAATCAAGTAACCTACTAGCAAAAGCCTTGTGCTACCAAACCTAAAATATGATGCTGCTCTTATCTTATTTGCAGTGACATTAAAAGTCAATACAGGTTGTGAATAATCATTACCATCTATGATGTGTATCATTGGCTGTGTTACTGGTGAACCAAAAGGTAAACAATAAATTTTATGAAAACCTTGATCATTGACATAAATCAATTTTCCATTACTATCACTTAAAGGTGAAGTCTGAATTATCCTTCTGACATAGGGTATATTTCCAATTATTTCCCAAACTTCAAATTTGCTGGTTGTGCTAAGGTAATAAATATTATTAGTAGTATTATAAGCAACATCGTATACTACAGAATTTGTAAAATTTTGAGTAAAAAGCAAAGATAATTGCCCCAATCCATACTTTTCATAAACAGATAGCCGACTCCCTGTTGTTGTTTTACATGCAAAATAGAGTCTTTCGTTATTATTGTCATATCTAATTATAGACTGTAAAAAATTTTCACTACCAGCATTCAATTGTGTGATTACTTCTGATTCAAAATTAAGAGTATTAATTTTTACTATTGAAAAATCAGCTAATACTATGTATACATAACCTGAATTATCGTAAGCTATTAACTTTGTAACAGGAATTACTTCTAATGCATTAAATGGAAACTGATATTGTGAAAATCCATTTACATTTGAATTATAAACAAAGATTGCTTCTTGCTCAGGATCATTTTCATTATATGCAATTACCCCGGTGTTGGTATAAGTAAATATAAGGTTCTCGCCTTGTCCATTAGCATAAACAACATCAATGGGAATAGCTCCGTGACTGCCAGTACTTATGTTCTGAACAAATGAATTCTGTGCAAATGAAAAATTGAATGCAATAATATTAATAATAAGCGTAATATATAACGTAATTGTTTTCATTATTCTGATTTTAAGCTCTAAGTGTTATATGTAATATTATCCATGAATAAACAAAAAATATTATTCAAGTTCTAAAAAGAAAAAATTAGACATGGACATCTAATATAATATAACCAGCCAATATTTGAAAAGTAAAGGAATAACATTCCTGATGTTGCTTATAGAAGTGTCAAATATACAATCTTAACAAGTTTAAGTCAAGTTAAAAATGTAATTTATCACAATTTAGAATGTTTCTAAAATAGGTCTGGTGTTTTCTCTTCAACTTACTTCTATAGAGTTGGTTTAGTTAAGGTGTGCCACAACCGCTCATTACTCTTCTGGTTGAAGCAAAAATGGATAGAGATTGTTTCTGTTTGTCAAAAAGAGCTTGAAGAAATCCAAAATATTGACGTAATCTTGGCAGACGCAGCCTCCTTTAACAAAATTGATCAGTTTTAATAGATGCGTCTAATATAAACATACCAAACTTTCTATCTTTTTGTTTGAATATTCTGAAGGTCAAATAATGTAACCGGAAACTTTTTACAAAAGGGTTTTGGCGGACATATTTTGTCCTTTGTTGAAAATTTACTAAGGAGGAACGTGGCAGAGCGGGTGGTTGGTGGTGCGGTAGTCCGGCAAATGAAATACTTGGTCTTAGCTATTGTCTGGCAGTTTTTTTGACCGAACGCTCACTGCATTCTCACTTTTACCCTACTTTTACGCCCTGATGAACTTTAGGGCAATTTTAGGTTCTGTTTCGCTGATCTGGGTGCTTTCCATTCCTGTCGGCTACCCCTATTTGTTGCAGGCCCTCAAATGGCAGGCAAAGCTCGAGGTGAAGCAAAAATACCTGATGGGCTTTGTCGGGGATGAGCTGATGTTTCTCGAAATCCCGAATTGGATGGAAGAAAAGCCAAACAAACGTTTTATAAGGATCCATTCTAAAGAATTTGTGTTCGACGGGCAGATGTACGATATTGTGGAGCAACAGCAATCAGAACAATCCATTTGGTATCTTGTGTATCCCGACCGAAAAGAAACCGGCCTGAAGAAGAAACTGGCACAGGCTATGGACATGCACGAAAGACAAAAGGACAAGAATACTGGTGGATTAGATTCCATGGCCAAAAACTTTGTTCTGTTTTTTAAACCATTACCGAAACTTCAATTTGATCAGTTTGTGCAGTCAGACACACCACAATGGCGTGTTGCATCATTGCACCGGCAATGGGTGAAACATCCTGAAAGCCCTCCTCCCCGGACATCTTCTTTGTATTCCTGAAATCTTTAGTTACGGGTTCCCGCATTTCGGGATACCCTGTTATATGTTGAAACAAATTGGAATAATGAGAAGAAATTATATTATAACTATTACATTGTTTTTTGTTGCTCGGGCGATTATAGCTCAGGAGGTGCTGGTCAAAGACAGGCAAAGCCTGTCGAACCTTGGCTTTGTAGCCATCAGCAGCCCTGAGCCACAGGCTTCGGCCGTTACGGATATGCGCGGACTTGCCCCCGTGCAGGCCTTTGCGGGAGCCGACAGCATCTTTTTCACCATGCTGGGATACGAAACAAAAGTGCTTTCATACAAGGCACTCGAACGCAAGAAGTTTGTTGTGTATATGCAACCGTCCGAATTCAATCTGGGGGAGGTTGTGGTTTCAGCCAACCGCTGGGCACAATCACGCCGCGATATCCCTTTAAAAATCAGTAAGATCAGACAAACAGATATTGCTTTAAGCAATCCGCAGACCACAGCCGACCTGATTGGCGGCTCGGGCGAAGTGTTTATCCAGAAAAGCCAGCAGGGGGGAGGCAGTCCCATGATCCGAGGATTCGCCACCAACCGCCTGCTTATCAGTGTGGATGGGGTGCGGATGAACAATGCTATCTACCGCAGCGGAAACCTGCAGAACATCATTTCGATCGATCCGTTTGCCATTGAATCGGCTGAAATTCTGTTTGGTCCCGGTTCGGTCATTTATGGCAGCGATGCCATCGGCGGGGTCATGGCGTTTTCCACTTTGAAACCAATATTGTCGAAAACGGATGATTTGCTTGTAAACGGTTCGGCCATAAGCCGGTTTTCATCAGCAAACGGTTCTTTGAGCAGCCATATGCATCTCGGCATTGGCAGAAGGAAATGGGCCTCGGTGAGCAGCTTCAGCTTCAACCGCTTTGGCGACCTGCGTATGGGGCGTTTCGGGCCGGATGAATACCTGCGGAAGGAATACGTGCAACGGTTAGACAGCATTGATCGGGTGGTTACGAATGATAATCCCCTCGTGCAGAAACCAAGTGGTTACGAACAGATCAGTATGATGCAGAAAATCAGGTTTCAACCCACTGATGCATGGAACTTTGAATATGCATTTTTCTATTCAGAAACCGGCGATTATTCACGCTACGACAGGCTGTTGCGTTATCGTAACAGCCTGCCGCGCAGTGCCGAATGGAACTACGGCCCGCAATTGTGGCTGATGAACAAGCTTGAAGCGACACATCAGGCTTACAGAAGAATGTATGATTACATGACGCTCAGGCTGGCCCATCAGCTGGCCGAAGAAAGCCGGATCGACAGGGATTTCGGCAAGAACCTCAGGAACCGTACAAACGAAAAGGTTAATGCCTATTCTCTCAATGCCGATTTCACCAAAAGGCTGAGCGAAAAGCAGTTGATCACTTATGGCATTGAAGGTGTATGGAACGACGTATTGTCACAGGGCAGGCAGGAGAATATTGCCAGTGGCCTGGTGAATCAGGCTGCATCGCGTTATCCCCGATCCATGTGGGCATCGGTGGCTGCATTCGCCACCTTCCAGCATCGTTTTTCCGATAAGCTGTTGCTGAGTGCCGGTGGACGCTACAATCAGTTTATACTGAATGCTGATTTCGATACAACATATTTCCCTTTCCCATACACGAATGCCAAACTGAATCAGGGCGCATTGACAGGTAGTGCCGGATTGGTGTACAATCCTGTAAGATCATGGACTATAGGTCTAAACCTCGCCACCGGATTCAGAGCGCCCAATGTTGACGATCTGGGAAAATTATTTGATTCGGAGCCGGGTTCCGTGATGGTTCCCAATCCCGACCTGAAAGCGGAGTATGCCTATAATATTGATCTGGGTGTTGCCAAAAGCTTCGGCGAAAGGGCAAGGATCGACATAAGCGCCTTCTACACCTTGCTCGATCAGGCTTTGGTGCGGCGACATTTTCTCTTCAATGGTCAGGATAGCATTTTGTATGCCGGAGAACTGAGCAGGGTGCTGGCGATACAGAATGCAGCATCAGCTGTGGTTTACGGCCTTCAGGCCGGAGCCGAGCTGAAACTGGGTGCCGGCTTTGCGTTATATTCGCACCTTACCTGGCAAAAGGGAGAAGAGGAACTCGATGACGGCTCGAAAAGCCCGCTGCGTCATGCTGCCCCCATGTTCGGGATTTCCAGGTTCTCGTTCAGCCACCACAAGCTTCGTATGGAGCTTTATGCAAACTACAGTGCAGCAGTGAAGTTTGACCAGATGCCTCAGGAAGAAATCTCCAAGGACTATATGTATGCCGTTGACACTGATGGAAACCCCTGGTCGCCATCATGGTACACGCTAAATTTCAAGGCGATGTATCAGCTCAACGATCAGTTTATGGTCAGTGGAGGCATCGAGAATATCACCGACAGACGATACCGGCCCTATTCTTCTGGACTGGTTGCGCCCGGCCGTAACCTGATTTTTGCACTACAAATGAAGTTTTAATCGTAACTTGCAGGCTGTTGACGGATGTCAAAAACAGCCTGCATTTGTTTAATAATCAACTTTATAAATGAAACGTTTTATTTTTTTAGCTATTTGTTTATCCCTCTCGTTTTCTGTTCTGGCTCATATTGAGCCTCCTAAAACAAAGCGCGAAAAGCTGGATGCCGCACGGCAGCACCTGAAGTTAAAAGAGTCAGGAATCAGAATTTGTCAGATGTTCAGTGTCGGCATATCCGATGGAATCCCGGCTTCCAGTGAGTCCCCGGTAGCCGTCTGGTATTATGATGCGCAAGGCAGGGATTCTGTCATTCATATGTTTGGTACAGGCGGAGAATTGCAGACTATTGTGAAACAAACATATAACTATGCCGGAAGTCTGGTCATCGATGCTGATACCGATGTTAGCGGAAAGCTTCAGCTGATGAATATGCTGACGTATTCCGAAGACGGCCTGATCAGAAAAGTAACATCTTACGACAGCACCTCGTTCACAGTTACAGCGAGCATGGTGTATGAAGAAAAGCCTGAAGTGCAATCGGTATTTGCAACCAAGCGGAATCCCAACGGCAGTTTGGTGTATACAATTCAGTACAGGTACAAACCCGATCTGCTAAGCGGCCGTAATGTGGAAACTACGCAGCTTGACGCCGAAGGTAACCTGAAGATCAGAACCGAGAATTTGTTTGATGCTGCCGGTATGCGCACTGAGAAAAGGATTTTCAATAAGGACAACCAATTGGATTTCACTTATTTTTACACCTATACCTCATCAGGTGATTTTGAGGAAATCAGGAAGGTGATGGCCGATGGCAGCCTGAGCCGTACCGACACATATACTTACAATGATAAAGGCTTAGTAAGTGAACTTCAGGTGAAGGATGGTGAAGGCAAGTGGCTGGCCTACAGGAAGTATTATTACGAATAGCAATATTTATGTCTGAGATTTCTCAGCATCGGGAGCAACGCCTCAAACAGCTCGAAAGGCTTTTTGATGCCATTTACGAAGGCAAAGAAGCCAGGGAAATGGTACTGGTATCCAAAGAGGCCATCGAGTCAGTCCTTCCGGGCGACATTATTTATCTAGTTCATGGCCTGATGCTGCGCGAACTGCCGATGCAGCCTCTGAAAACCGCTGTAAACAAGTTTATTAACCTTTTGAGCAAAACCATAAAAAGATTTACTGTTCCTTCGGCAGACCCAAACAGTTTTGCGGGAATCAGCAGAGCCAACTATGCTTTGCTGGACGCTGAATTGAAATCCATGCGGGAACACATCCGTCAGATGAATGACACAGGCTTAACGCCTGAATTGCGCGGCATTATTCATTCAACTCTGTCCAAAGTAGCTCTTTTTCAGTCATATTACGTCATTAAGGAAAACTGTCTGTTTCCACTTATTGAGCGACATTGGCCGGATTTTCGCTGCGTGCAGCTGATGTGGTCCTACCATGACGACATCAGACGCAACCTGAAAGAACTTGATGGTCTCTTACTTCAGGATGCAGCAGATATTGCACACATCAACAGGTTACTCGGGGATGTTTATTTCAATATTTATGCAATTAAATTAAGAGACGAGAACATACTTTTTCCGCACCTTGCCGAAACGATTGGTATGAAAGCCCTCGATGATCTGTTGCCAGAATGTGTTGCAATCGGTTTTCCCTTTGTGCAGCCTCAGATAAATCTGTCTGCCGTTGAAGATGAACCTCTGTTTAGCGATGGTTTTGTCCAGTTGCCCACCGGATATATGAGCATCGAACAGATCATGCTCGTGTTTAATCACCTGCCGGTTGACATAACTTTTGTAGACGAGTTCGATAAGGTTCGGTTTTTCTCCACACCGGAGCACCGGATTTTTCCACGCAGCAAAGCCATTATTGGCAGAGACGTGCACCATTGCCATCCAAAAGAGAGTGTGCATGTTGTGGAAGAAATTGTACAGAGTTTCCGGAAAGGTCAACGCTGCAAAGCTTCTTTTTGGATACAGATGAAGGGTAAGTTCATTCTGATTCAGTATTTTGCGGTGCGTGATGCAGACGGGAACTATCGCGGCGTGCTTGAAGTATCACAGGAAGTAAGTGGCATCAGGCAGCTTGAAGGCGAACAACGGCTGCTCGACTGGGACAAACCACTCAATTGAGGCGAATTGCTTGTTATGGAAAGTTTTGCTAAAGTAAGAATGCAAAGATTGGTTTCGACAGTTTTGGCTGAACAATTGCTTTAAAAATTAGTTAAACATCATATAAACACTATTGAAACTATGGCAAAAATTCATTTAAAGGGAAACCAGATTGACACATTGGGCACACTGCCTCAGGCAGGTACGAAGGCTCCGGCATTTACACTTGTTAAAAGCGACCTGAGCGAGCTAACGCTCGACACACTCAAAGGCAAACGCGTGGTGTTGAATATTTTTCCAAGTCTCGATACATCCGTATGTGCTACCTCGGTGCGCAGGTTCAACCAATTGGCCTCCGGATTAGAGAACACTGTAGTGGTGTGTGTGTCGAAAGACCTTCCGTTTGCGCACAGCCGCTTTTGCAGCACCGAAGGATTAGACAAGGTGGTTTCGGCCTCCGACTTCCGCGATGGCAGTTTTGGCAAAGACTACGGACTTACTATTGAAACCGGGCCGCTGCGCGGATTGCATTCACGGGCGGTGGTTGTTCTTGATGAGGATGGCGCTGTTTTGTACAGCGAGCAGGTTCCGGAAATCGTGCAGGAACCCGATTACGATAAGGCCATCAGCGTCCTGTAATAAATTTGCTGTAAGCTTCAACCCGCTATTCCGCGCAGGTCTTTGTATAACTGCACAGCATAAAGATCTGTCATGCCTGACACAAAGTCGAGTACAGACTGAATTCGTGTGTACACATCATCCGACTGTGGTCTGAACTGATCAGGCATCAGACTGAGCAGTTTGTTATTATAAGCTGTTCCGCTATTCAGCACAGCCTCACTGAACTCATTCATGAGCCAGCCAAGAACGTTGTAACCTGTGAGTTCAATCTTCACCACTTCGGGATGATTGTAAATTTTCTGTACTGATTGTTTACGGCAATTGTCCAGTGCACTTTTTATGTTCTCGGAGAGTTTCGAGACAAGCGCTGTATCGAAGCTGCCATTCATTATAGCCTCATAATGATACATAAAGATTTTGCTTACTTCGCGAATCAGCAGGTTGATCACGGTGGCTCTTAAATAAGCGATTCTTTCGTTGGTGTCCGTAACTTCGGAATACACCTTTTCTTTGCGATCAATCATATCGGTTTGTCCGGAGGCATGCAGAAACTCCATCAGCATATGTTCGGTTTCGTATGTATTCAAAATACCAAGTTTGTGTGCGTCTTCGATGTCCATGACGAGGTAGCTGATGTCGTCGGCAGCTTCAACGAGGTACACCAACGGACTGCGGGCGTACTGACCGCTTGCTTCATCAAGGCAGGGAATCCCGCAGGCTCGTGCAATTTCGGAGAACGTTGCAATTTCAGAATGAAACATTCCGTATTTCTTTCTTCCCGGAGGATACGAAGGATAGGGGTATTTGACCAGAGCGGCCAAGGTAGCAAAGGTTAGTGCATAGCCACCTTGCCGGCGTCCGTTGAAACTGTGAGTAAGGATGCGGAAAGCATTGGCATTGCCTTCGAAGGCTATCAGGTCGGCCCATTGGTGTTCGCTTACCTTAAACTTCAGGTCTTGACCGTTGCCCTCAGTGAAATAGCTGCTGATGGCTTTTTCGCCCGAATGGCCGAAGGGTGGGTTGCCAAGATCGTGGGCAAGACAAGAAGCAGCAACCACCATATCCATTTCGTGCAACAAATGATTTCCTTTTTCGGGACCCTGCAACAGACTCTGCGCTACCATACGTGCAAGAGAGCGTCCCACGCTCGCCACCTCGAGGCTGTGTGTGAGTCTGTTGTGCACAAACACACTGCCGGGGAGCGGAAAAACCTGGGTTTTGTTCTGCAGACGCCTGAATGGACTGGAAAAAATAATGCGGTCGTAGTCGCGCTGAAACTGACTTCGGATGTCGAACTCAGTGCCTGAAGAAGCAGATCGTTGCAGCGATAAAATTTTTTCCCATCTCATACTCATGGCTTGCAGTGTATTTGTTTGGTGTTTTATTTACTGTTGTGGCTTTTGACAGGCCCAAATCGTGCAAAAGTAGGCAAATTGAAAAGATTGGTTTTGTTGACAGCCAAAAAGTCAGTCAAGGGAAAATTAGAGCTAATTTTGATTGTCTGTTTGATATAAACAAAAGTCTCAGTAGATTATTTATTGGATATTAATCGATTCAAATTAATACAAATCAATTATTTATGCAAAAAATACTGATCATCATCAACGATGCTCCATATGGGAGCGAAAAGGCTTATAATGCACTACGAGTGGCCATGACACTGCAGAAGGAACACAGTGCAGAGGTTGAAGTGAAGATTTTCCTGCTAGCCGATGCTGTTTTTTGTGGATTGCCAAACCAAACCACACCCAATGGATTTTATAATATCGAGCGTATGCTGCAGTCCGTGATCCAAAAAGGGGGAGAGGTCAAAAGCTGTGGCGGATGTTCGGAGGCACGTGGAGTAGATAAGATTCCTTTCATAGATGGAATTAAATTGAGCAATATGAAAGAATTTGCCCATTGGACCGTTATGTGCGATAAAGTGTTGAGCTTTTAGGAGTCTGAGTTTATTCCGGCATGTTTTTGAGTGCTATAGAATCATCATAATCTGAAGCGATATTATATTCAATAAGCACTATATTTGCATCTATGAAACAAAGGCTGTATTCCATTGTACTGTTGTTGTCTTTCCTGATAGTCCTGGCACATGATGCCATTCCCCACCAACATCATGATGTGCACGATGTGGTTTTTTCGTTTCCATTTAAAGGTTTCAATAATCACAAACATTCGCACGGCCCGGACCATTGTCACCATCCTGATGGCAGGCATCAGCAAGGAGACCAAAATGGTAACGGTACTGGTCATAAGCACGAGTTTCCAACTCATCACCACTTAAACGGTGAGGACTATCATTATCTGAGAAACCAGGAAGTAAAAGAAACCATTGTTTTTTTTACTTTAATTGCCGTAATTTTTACACAACACAACATTACAAGCCCCTTTTTCGGGGAGGTTGATACAAGTCCTTTAAGAGTCCGACCTTTTATCCCTGCCATAATGTTTCAGTCCGCGGCTGTTGGCTTGCGGGCTCCCCCTCCTCCGTATTTAGCTTATAAATAGCTATATACTCTTCTTTTTTTTTCTTAACCCTTCCATCATTTAGCCGGTGGAAAAACAAATAAATTTATGAAACATCATTTTTCGATTCTTTTGGTGTATGCTCTTTATGTGTTTTTTACAGCATCATCGTGCAACGCTCCTTCACAGAGCAATGATGGTCATGGCCATGAACACGGCACAGAATCCCACACGCACGATCATGACCACGATCACGAACATGACGCAGGCGAATTAAGTTTTTTGCTGTTTTCAAACGATTATGAGCTCTTTGTGGAATTTCCGGTTTTAATTGTTGGACAAACGAGCACCTTTACCGCACATTTTACTCAATTAAGCAAATATAAACCAGTTGCTGAAGGTAAACTTACAGTCAGCATTTCCAATGACAACAATAGTATCCGACATATTGTTGAAGCGCCTTCATCGCCTGGTATTTTTCATCCGGCCTTGCAACCAAAAGAGGCCGGTATTTTTACTTTGGTGTTTGAATTGGTGAGCCCTTCAGGAGATGCAAGATTTGAACTTGCAGATATAAGAGTATTCGCAAATGCAAAAGAAGCTGCCCATGTAAATGAGGAGCGTGAAGCAGAAGACGAGATTGCGTATTTGAAGGAACAGGCATGGAAAACTGAATTTACCACTCAGAATGTGACGCTGCAGCCATTCTACTCGGTTATCCATACTTCTGCAAGGGTAAAAGGACAGCCCCAATCATCGCTTGCATTATCTGCACAAACAGAGGGTCAGGTCAACCTGATTGCCGTTTTGGGCCAGTCGGTCAGAAAAGGTGAGTTGGTGGCGGTGATTACCAGTTCCGGGATTGAGAATAATTTAAATACAAAATTGATAGAATCCCAGATTGCCTTTGAAAAAAGCAAAGCCGATTATTACCGCACGAAACCTTTGGTAGAGATTCAACTAGTGACACAAAAGGATTACCTGCACATAGAATCTCTTTATAAGCAGGATTCAATGCGTTATTACCAGTTGGCAAATCAGGTATCACAGAAAGGATTAAGAGTTACAGCACCAATAGAAGGATTCATTAGCAGCATAAATGTAAGCAATGGGGAGTTTGTAGACAGAAGCTCAGTCATCATGCATCTTGGTAGCAGAAGCCAACTGCTTATTGAGGCATATGTAAATCAATCAGACTTCCAAAAGGTTAGCGGCATTTTCGATGCGAATTTCTCTTTTCCTGACTACAAAGAGACCATAACCCTCGGGGAAATCAACGGGAAAGTAAATTCTAACACTGCTTTTGTGAACGAGAACACAACCCGCATTCCGGTTACTTTTTCGGTGCATAACAATGGAAAGCTGATGCCTGGTATGTTCCTTGAAGCATTCCTTAAAACGGGAAGAAAAGAGCAGGCATTGGTGGTTCCGTTATCGGCGATTATTGAAGAGCAGGGACAATATTTTGTATTTGTTCAGACAGGTGGAGAGTCGTACGTAAAACGTCAGGTTGAATTGGCAAATAATGATGGTATTCTGACAGAGATAACTTCCGGATTATCGGAAGGTGAACGAATTGTTGCCAAGGGGGCATTTCAAATTAAGCTGGCTTCGATGGCAGGTGAATTACCATTTCACGGACACACCCATTAAATTCAGAGGCCATGATCAACAATATAATTGATATTAGTCTTAAAAACAGGCTACTTGTGTTGTTTTCGGCTTTCATCCTTTTACTGGGAGGCAGCTATGTAGCCACACAAATGGAGGTTGATGTTTTTCCAGACCTTACTGCTCCATCGGTAGTGGTTTTAACTGAAGCACATGGAATGGCAACCGAAGAAGTTGAGCGTTTGGTAACATTTCCCATCGAAACAGCAGTTAACGGGGCAACGGATGTGCGCCGGGTCCGTTCATCGTCGGCAACGGGTATTTCAATCGTCTGGGTTGATTTTGAATGGGATACCGATATTTTCAAAGCACGTCAAATAGTCAGCGAAAAGCTCTCTGCTGTAACCGAACGATTGCCCGAAAACGCAGGCAATCCTGCACTTGCACCACAATCCTCCATCATTGGAGAAATTATGGTCATTACAGTTTCATCTGATTCCATTTCACCAATGGATTTGAGGACAATTTCTGACTGGCAAATCCGGAATCGCCTGCTTTCAATTGCCGGTGTTTCACAGGTGGTGGTTATGGGGGGTGATTATAAACAATACATCGTTGAGGCCGATCCTGAAAAGATGGGGTATTATGGTGTTACTTTGTCTGAGCTTTTCAAAGCATGCGAACACCTGAATCAAAATGCGACAGGTAGTTTTCTGAACGATTTCGGAAACGAATACATCATTCGTGGTGTTATCCGTAGCAATAACCCTGAAGATATTGGCAATTCGGTGATTAAGATGAAGAATGGCAATCCAGTCTCCATCAATGATGTTGCAGTAATAAAAACCGGAACTGCTCCAAAAATCGGGGCGGGATATGTGAACAGCAAACCTGCTGTGGTGATGATGGTGCTGAAACAACCCAACACCAACACGCTTGTTCTGACCAGAAAAATCGATGATGCCATTGCAAGTCTGCAGAAAACACTGCCCGAACATGTCAAAATCAGAACAGATATTTTCCGTCAGTCTGATTTTATAATCAGGGCCGTTGATAATGTTACCCGCGCCTTAATTGAAGGTGGTGTTCTGGTAGCGGTTGTTCTGTTACTGTTTCTCATGAATATACGGACAACGATCATTTCATTGATCGCGATACCTCTGTCGTTGCTGGTTTCGGTTCTTGTCTTGAAATTAATGGGATTAACCATCAACACCATGTCGCTCGGAGGTATGGCTATTGCGATTGGATCACTGGTTGATGATGCTATTATTGATGTTGATAATGTTTTGAAGCGACTTAAGGAAAATAGCAGGCTACCTGAAGAAGATCAGGAAGCTAAACTCACTGTCATTTTTAATGCTTCAAAGGAAATACGTGCGTCCATTTTAAATGCAACGCTTATTATTATCGTTGCGTTTATCCCTCTGTTTTTCCTTTCGGGAATGGAAGGACGAATGTTAAAACCTCTGGGGATTTCATTCATTGTTTCCTTGTTTGCCTCTCTGGTGGTGGCGCTTACACTTACTCCTGTGTTGTGCAGCTTTTTACTTACCGGCAACAAGCAATTGTCTGGTCATGAGAGAGGAAGCCACTGGGTAAGATGGTTAAACAGCAAATACGGCAGCGTATTGGAACGCGCATTGAACTATAAAAAGTCCATTATTGGAACTGCGTCTATACTATTTATAGCCTCCATGATTTTGCTTTTCAGTTTAGGAAGAAGCTTTCTTCCCGAGTTTAACGAAGGAATGCTCACTTTGAGCACTGTAAGTCTTCCCGGTATTTCGCTTGAGGAGAGCAATAAATTAAACCTGATGCTGGAAAATGAGATGCTCGGAATGGAGGAAATCAATACTGTTGTTCGCCGCACCGGTCGTGCTGAACTCGACGAGCATGCTCAAGGCGTGTTTTCTTCCGAAGTCGATGTGCCTTACACATTAACAAACCGATCAAAAGAAGAGTTTATTGAAGAACTACGAAGCCGATTGGGAACAATCCGTGGTATAAATATAACCATCGGCCAGCCTTTGTCGCATCGCATCGACCATATGTTGTCCGGCACCCGGGCAAATATCGCCATCAAGATATTCGGAACCGACTTGCAGAAGATGTTCTCACTTGCCAATCAAATAAAATCCAATATTTCTGATATTGATGGATTAGTAGATGTGAACGTGGAGCAGCAGGTCGAAATCCCTCAGCTTCAGATAAAACCTAAACGTGAGATGCTCAAACGATACGGCATTCCGGTGAATGAATTTGCTGAGTTTATCGATGTTGCATTTGCCGGAGAAAAAGTATCGGAGGTGTACGAAGGAAACATGAGTTTCGATTTGATCTTGCGATACAACGATCGCTACCGGCATTCGATTGAATCTGTTAAAAACACCTTAATCGACACTCATGATGGTAACAAAGTAGCCTTGAAAGAAGTAGCTGACATAGTTTCGTCTTCTGGGCCAAACACCATCAGTCGCGAAAACGTGCAACGAAAGGTAGTGGTTTCATCCAATGTATCGGGACGTGATTTAAGCGGCGTGGTGAGTGAAGTTCAGAATTCGGTCGCAGCTGATATAAACCTGCCCGAGAATTATTACATCGAATACGGCGGACAGTTCGAAAGCGAGGAAAAAGCCTCCAAATTGCTGTTTTATACTTCTTTACTGGCCATACTGATCATATACCTGATTTTATACATGGAATTCCGCAACCTGACTGTATCGGCAGTTATCTTGCTCAACCTGCCACTGGCATTGATAGGTGGTGTATTCAGTATCTGGGTTACTTCAGGGATGTTGAGTATTCCGGCCATCATCGGTTTTATTACTTTGTTTGGTATTGCGACCCGCAACGGCATTTTATTGGTGTCGCGTTACAATGCATTGCTCGAAGAAGGAGAATCATTACATAAGGCTATTATTAATGGCTCCCTCGACAGACTAAATCCCATCTTAATGACGGCTTTAACTGCCGCATTGGCATTAATTCCCCTGGTGATGACAGGCGACAAACCTGGTAACGAAATACAAAGCCCTATGGCGGTTGTCATTCTTGGCGGTCTGTTTAGTTCTACATTGCTGAATATGTTTATTGTCCCTGCAGTCTATTATTTGGTTAAAAGAAAGGAAGAAAACAAATGAAAAAGTTTATCAAATTAATCCTTTTTCTATCGGTTTCAATCGTCGGATTCGGTCAGTCTTTCGACAGTTTTATGCAAAATGTTGAGCAGAACAATCCAGCGCTGATTGCACTGCATAAATGGCTGGAAGCTGAAGAAACAAAAGCGAAAACAGGTATTTATCCCGATAATCCGGCAATCAGCTACAATTACCTTTGGGGGAATCCTGTCGCTATTGGGAACCAACAGGAACTTGAAGTTTCTCAGTCGTTTAAGTTGCCGGGGTATTATACCTCAAAAGCAGATGTTCAGAAGCTAAACTTTCGGCAAATGCAGGCACTGGCTGAAAAAGAAAAGAGAGAAATTATGCATAGTGCCAGAGTCGCGTGGCTCAGTTTAGCCCGGCTGAAAAGGCAGGAAGATTTATCGAACTCACGATCTAAAGATGCCGAAAAGCTTGTTGCTATAATGCGGGAAGGTTTCGAAGCGGGCGAAATTACAAAACCTGCATTTGACAAAGCCATAATCTATTCTCTTGGTAATCAAGCTGAAGGGCAGAAAATTCGGTCTGAAATAGAGGTGCAGACCCTGTATCTCCTGCAACTTAACGGAAACATTTTATTAGAAGGTTTAACGTTTGATTATCCTTCAGGATGGGAAGTTCCTGCTTTGGATGAGCTTCTCGGAAATCTTGCCGAAAATAGTCCGGAGTTGTTAATGGTACAAATAGGAGCCCAAAAAGCCGAAAATGAAGTGAAACATCAGTTTATGAGTGGATTACCTTCCTTTGAAGCCGGGTACAAGTCAGAAACCATCCTTGATCAGAAATTACAGGGCTTCCATGCAGGCATCAGCATTCCGCTCTGGCAAAACAGGAATAACCTGACACATGCGAAACTGCATGCTGAATGGAGCAAGGCAAGTCAGTTGCAGCATGAAAGTGAATTGAGGGTGCAAGTTTCAGCTTTGTATCATGAATTGATGTCCTTTAAAACCAGCTATGAGCAAATGAAGTTAATTCTTGGTGAGCCGGGAATTTTGAAGAATAATCTCGAACTTTTAAGAACAGGACATATAACCTTTATAGAATATTTATTGGAAACTAATCTCATCAGGGAAGCCGAAAACCAATTTCTTCAAACAGAATTTGCCTATTATGAGTTGTTAAGCAAGTTAAAAACTTATGATCAGAAAGAATGATACGATAGATATTTCCTGCTTCTTAAAGTAAAAGTATAAGAATTTGCCCGATGTGACGTTACGTGTGATGTGGTGCTGATTCTTATTGCCGGATATGGTTGTCTTTTGCCCAACAATATGTAAGAAGAATCTGTTTTTTTTAAAATGAGTCTTGGTAAGTCCGTGCAACAGTTTCGCATACTTTTGACAGATTATACTTTATAGCACACAGTACAATGGAACATAAAATACGAGATCATTTCAACGACCCTGTTGGGTTAGAAAGCCTGTATCGGTCTGACAGGAAGGGATTTCGGCTTGCCTTTCTCAGAGTTCTTCCCGAGATTGAGGATCAGTCATTGGCAGCTTTCTGGAAAGCACGTCTGGATTCGGAACATGATAATGCGCTTTCACCTGATGTTTCTACTTGGGAAATACTTGTGTTGTTGCTGGCGGCGATCAGTGCCGGAGTTCTTATAAAGGCGCCGGAATTATTTGGGTTCAACAAAGAGTTTACCTTGTTTTATGAGCGAAACGCCGCGCTTATTGTTTTTTTCGGCTTAACGCTCTACACTGTTCTCTTGAAAGAAATCCGAACGACGAAGCATATTGTGTTCACAGCTATGGTATTTATGGTTTCGGCTGTCTACATCAATTTCCTGCCTGCAGGCAGTCAAAGTCATTCGATAACCCTGGCCTACATTCATCTTCCCTTAATGCTTTGGTGTCTTTATGGCTTGGTTTTTACAGACTTTGATCTAGGGTCAAAATCAAGAAGGATCGAGTATATCCGCCACAATGGCGATCTGGCGGTTATGGGAGCCATAGTACTAATTGCGGGCGGCCTGATGACAGGAATTACTTTGGGTTTGTTTTCGGCCATAGAAGTGGATATTGAGAAGTTTTATGTCGAATACATTGTCATTTGGGGATTGGTTTCGGCACCTATTGTGGTAAGTTTTATTTTGCAGAAGTATCCTTTGATAACGAGCCGTATAGCTCCTGTAATTGCAAGGGTATTCAGTCCTTTAGTGTTACTCACCTTGATCATATACCTCGGAAGCATCATCTTTTCGGGCAAAGATCCATACAACGACCGCGAGTTTCTTTTGGTATTCAACCTGCTGTTGCTTGGTGTGATGGCCATCATTATCTTCTCTGTCCCCGAAACATCAGTTGCCCGACGACAGAGGTTCAATGAGTTTATCCTTCTAGGCCTCGCTTTACTCACGCTGATCATTGATCTTGTAGCATTATCTGCTATTATTTACAGACTGGGCGAGTTTGGTTTTTCGCCTAACCGGACGGTTGTTCTGGGCTCAAACCTGTTGATTTTCGGCAACATGCTTTTAGTATTGATTGACCTTTTCAACGTTGTTTTTGGGAAGATGGATATCAGAAAAGTTGAACAGACTATTGCAGCATATGTTCCCTTGTATTTGGGCTGGACAGTTTTCGTGGTGTTTGTACTGCCCTGGGTTTTCGGGCTCAGATAGCGATAGATTGAATAATGAATCGGGGCAATTGAGTTTCTGTCATCCTCATTGAACACAAAGCAAAAGTAAATTCAATAATGCTGTTTGCTTGCCCTGAGAACCTATCTGCCGCTTTGACGGGCGTAGGGTGTAAGGTGTTGGCCGGCAAAATTACCTTTCAGAAATTTAAAGTAGCCTGACACGGCTATCATGGCGGCATTGTCGGTAGTGTAGCTAATCTTTGGAATAAATGCATCCCAACCCATTTCCTCTTTATTTCGCAAAATTGCATTGCGAAGTCCAGTATTTGCTGATACACCTCCGGCAATGGCAATTTGCATGATACCAGTCTGTTTGGAGGCAAGCACCAGCTTTTTCATCAGAATACTTATGATGCTAAGCTGAATTGAAGCACACAAATCGGCTTTGTTTTTTTCGATAAATGTTTCGTCTTGCTTTAGTTGGTCTCTAATGAAATACAGGATGCTGGTTTTTAGGCCACTGAAGCTGTAATCCAGTCCGGGCACAACAGGTTCCGAAAAACTGAAACGATTTGGATTGCCTTCTTTGGCGAGCTTGTCGATCATTGGACCGCCCGGATATGGTAATCCTAAAATCTTGGCAGCCTTGTCAAATGCTTCACCGGCAGCATCATCAATGGTTTTGCCAATAATTTTCATGTCAGAGGGGCTATGGACCAGCACGATCTGAGTGTGTCCTCCCGAAACTGTAAGGCACAAAAATGGAAATCGGGGCACCGGACGTACTGTTTCATCAGTAAGGAAATGTGCCAGAATATGTGCCTCCATATGGTCAGTTTCAATCAGTGGAATCCCCAGTGACAAAGCAAAAGTCTTGGCAAAAGATGATCCAACCAGAAGCGATCCTAAAAGGCCTGGTCCGCGTGTATAAGCAACAGCACTAAGTTGTTTTTTATCTATATTTGCTTCCTTCAATGCACTGTCGACAACGGGTATGATGTTTTGCTGATGGGCACGGGAAGCCAGCTCCGGTACAACACCGCCAAATTTTTCATGAACCTGTTGATTGGCAATGATGTTGGACAGAACACGGGTGTTATCCAGAACTGCGGCAGAGGTCTCGTCGCAGGACGATTCAATGCCAAGAATATAAGCACACATAAATCAAATATAAAGAGCAAAGGTATCAAAAATAAGCTGAGGGATATCGTTCTTGTGCTGCTGGCCCTGCTGCTGGCCTTGCCTGTGGGATTGTACACAGCCCTCAGAGATCCTTTTGTTCAAACCTTTATGGTTCGTTCGGTAACAACATATCTCTCCGGCGAACTTGGCACAACCATTAAGATCAAAAGTTTTTATATAGATCTGCAGCTTTCGCTCGAAGTGAACGATCTTATGGTTTACGATCTTAAAGGCGATACCTTGTTGTCAACCGGGCAGCTAAAAATCAGACCCTCCAAAGATATCTTCCGGAATCTTTCCTTTTCATCTGTTTCCCTCGAGAATACAACCGTTCAGTTAGTCAGACACATTGATGAAGAAAACCTGAACATGCAGTTTATCATAGATTATTTTCAATCTCTGTCAGACTCCACAGAGATTGACAAAACACAGGCAAAAACACAATTTCAAGTCGGTACACTTCGGTTAAGAAATGCCTCTTTCCGATATTGGGATCAGAATAAAGACAACCCTGGGATGACGGGTATGGACTATTCCCATTTAAACATCAGTAACATCATACTTGATATCGGGGGTTTGGTTTTCAGTGATGATTCCATTCAACTACGCCTCAACAGGCTCAGTGCACGCGACACATCGGGAATAGTGCTTAATCATATGCAAGCAGCAAGAATGACTTATACACCCACCGGCATAAGCACCAAAGGTATGATCATTGAATCAGGGACTTCCAGGATTGATGCAGATTTGGCCTTTGTTTATAATCATCCTTCAGCATTCCTCGATTTCATTGATTCAGTGCGTATGGAAGCCTCGATCAGGAAATCAACTCTGATGATGAGCGACCTTTCATATTTTGCTGAAGAACTCACTGTGATGAATAATCAATTGGTTTTTTCAGGAACATTCAATGGAACGGTTGCTGATTTCGAGGCGCGTGAGTTTGATCTTTCATTCGGAACAAATTCCTTAATCAGTGCCGATGTCAGACTCAAAGGCCTACCTGATATTTACTCGACCAATATTACACTTGAACTTCACAACCTGATCACAAATGCCGCCGACCTCGGTGCCTTTGCAGTTCCGGTAGAAGGCAACCGTATTCCGCTGCCTGATCAGATAGGTTATTTGCAGACAATCGTTGTAGATGGCAGATTTAAAGGATATTATGATGATTTTATTACGAGTCTAAACATCAGAACAGGTATTGGAAACATATTTGCCGACCTGCTTGTACGTAAGAACTTGACTACAACCCGAATTCACTACTCGGGACAGATCAGGGCACGTAATGTTGATCTCGCCAGAATGTTTAATAGTGATTATGCGCCCTCAGCACTACATGCTGACATCAGACTGGATGGAAAAGGTGTGAGCCAAAACACCATAGACGCGCGCATTGATGGCAGAATCAGTTCAATGACATTGCTTGACAACAATTTTAAAGACATTATGCTAGGTGGTGTTTATACCGGAAATACCTTTGATGGCAAAGTTACTATTGATGACAGCAAATTAAAGCTTGACTTCTCCGGACTCGCAGATTTCAATCAGAATAGTCCTCGGTTTAAATGTACTGTCAACATACCACATGCCGATTTGTATAAACTTAATTTATATGATTTAGATGAAACGATGTTGCTATCCACCAGCATTTCGGCAGATTTCACCGGACTTAAACCGGATGACCTCAGCGGTGAGTTTAACCTTAACAACACCAGATATACCGACAGCAGGGGCAAGTATTCAATGGACCGACTTACATTTAAATCATTTAGTGATCAGTTATTTCCAAAGAGACTTCAGATAAACTGCGATTTTTTTGATTTTGAACTGGCTGGTTCCTATGTGATACAGGATTTAGAGGAATCATTCAAACATTTTTTATCAGAATATATACATTTTGAAGAATTGAAACCCCACACTAAATTGCCATTTGAGCAAGATTTTTATGTTTTCCTTAAATTCAGTGAAACCGAAACCTTGCGCAGATTGCTTTTTCCTTCCTTAATTGTTTCCAATGATTTGAGTTTTTCAGGAACCTTTACTTCCAGAAGCCATATTCTCAATACAACGCTGAACGCAAGTTTGCTGGGGATTTCAGGTGTTAAGATGACCGATCTGTTGTTGAAAAGCACCACTGACCGTTGGCAGGCAATGGTAGAGCTTACAGGTAAAGAACTCACTTTTAAGGAAAGTACTGAACGGGACACAACAGCACTTGGTATTAACAAACCTGTTTTATCAACACTGCTGTCAAACGACAGCATTCAGTTTCAATTAGGTTGGAACGATGAAATGCTCATATCCAGAAATAAAGGTCTTATTAATGGTGTTTTCAAAACAGGAAAAGAAATTCTGGGTGAATTCAGAATTACTCACGCTGACTTAGTCGTTAACGATTCTGTGTGGTCAATCACTCCAGGCAACAGAATAGAAGTAACACCTCAATACACACATATAGATTCTGTTGAAGTGACTTTAGGTAACCAGAGAATTGTTGTAAACGGGAACTTGCCATTCAGTGAACAAGACACACTAATGATTGGCTTCAAAAGCTGGAATCTTTCAAATTTCGACCTGATAACCCAAGGATCAGGCCTTGATCTAGATGGTGTTATCACCGGCGATTTGGTATTGGCCAACCTGTCTAACAGTCCTGCATTTTTCAGCAACCTACACATTGATGACTTGTTTTTAAACCGGGAACAGCTGGGTGATGCCCGCATTGTAAGCAGCTGGAGCAGTCTGGATGAGTCGGTATATCTTAACGCACAATTGATTCATATTGGAAATGTTGGAGCAGGCAGGATGCTTAATCTTAGGGGATTTTATTATCCTTCGCTCAAAGCAAATAATCTCGCCTTCAGTTTGAATCTGGATAATTTCAGAATCAGGACTTTGTCTCCGTTCCTGAGTGGAATTGTGTCCAACGTTGAGGGACTGGCTTCCGGTGAAGTGAGTATTAATGGAACCTTAGAGAAACCTGAACTCAAAGGGCGTATAAGTTTGAAGCGCACGGGTTTTGTTGTAGATTATCTTAATACTGCCTATTCATTGTCACACGATTTTGAAATTAATCCAAAGGAGATCAACCTTAATGGATTGGTGTTGTATGATAATCAAAGCAATAAGGCATTTGTCAATGGCTCTTTGTCGCATGATTTTCTTAAGAACTTCAGACTTGATGTTCGCATTCAGCCCGAGAATTTCATGGCGCTCAATACCAACAACTCAATGAATGAACTGTTTTACGGAACAGCAAGGGTGAGTGGAGCAATGGAGATTAAAGGCCCTTTTAATGATGTTTTCATGAACATTAATGCTGTTACCAACAAGGGTACCAATATTTTCATTCCATTGAATACTGCAGCTACCATAGAGGACAGTGATTATGTTGTGTTTGTTTCACATAGCGATACCGTTTTCGGGGGTATTACTGAAGATGTAGTCAAGGATGAGGGCCTCAGATTTGGCCTTAATTTGGAAACACAGGTGACACCTGATGCCGGTGTGAAGATATTTTTACCCTACAATATGGGTGATCTCGAAGCAAATGGAAATGGCAATCTTCGGATGGGTATCAACTCAAAAGGCGATTTCTCGTTGTTGGGTGATTATATTATTAGATCTGGACAATTTAATTTTGTGTTTGAAAATCTGGTCAGACGGAAATTTGACCTGCTTGAGGGTGGCAGTATCTCGTGGACAGGTGACCCTATGGATGCCGAAATAGACATCAGAGGATTGTACAAAGTAAAAACATCCGTTGGATCGCTGGGATTGATGCTTGACTCTACATCAACATTCAGAAACAGAGTCAATGTTGATTGTATTATACACCTGTCACAACAGTTGTTCAACCCAAGCATTAAATTCAGCATTCAGTTGCCTAATGCCGATGAAAATGTGCGTCAGATGGTCTTCAGCGTGCTCGATACCACCAATGAAGCCCTGATGACACAACAGATGATTTCATTGCTTGTGCTCGGCAGTTTCAGCTATTCTTCAGGTGATCAGGCCGGCTTGAGTTCATCTTCTCTAAATGTGTTATCGAATCAGTTAAGCAACTGGTTATCTCAGATCAGTAAAGACTTTGATATCGGACTTAACTACAAGCCTGGTGATAAAATATCAAATGAAGAACTTGAAGTTGCCCTTTCAACACAGTTGTTCAACGACAGAATTACGATTGACGGTAATTTTGGTGTGATTGGTAACCGTGTTCAATCACAGAATGCAAGTAATATTGTTGGTGATATTGATGTTAATTTTTTAATAACCAGAGACGGCAGGTTTAGATTGAAGGCTTTTAATCACTCAAATGTGAATTCATGGTACAACAGCAACTCATTTGAGAAAATTGCACCCTATACACAAGGTGTTGGTATCACTTATAAACAGGAATTCGATAATTTTGGAGAACTCTTCAGACGAAAAAAGTTACCCATGACAAACAAAAAAGAATAAAAAAATATGAAAATAAGCGCACTTTTTCTACTTAGTATGTTTAGCTTAACACAGGTGTTCTGTCAGATAACTATCTCTAGTTCTGATATGCCGGTAAGTGGAGATACCATTAGGACAAGCAATGGGGTTAATCCGGGAGGTATTTATGATTTTGCCCGAACAGGGAATAATCTGATCTGGGATTTCACTGGTCTGGAGAATATCGGTCAACAAGTTGACACTTTCCTGACAGTTACTCAAACACCGATTATTTTCTGGCCGTTCTTTCTCACCAGTGCAAATCTTGCTCGAAAGGTAAGCGGTACCGGCCTGATACCTGGACTGCCAGTTGAAAGTGCTTTTCAATACTTTAATAAAACATCTTCTGCTTATAGTGATATTGGTACAGGTTTGGTGTTGAGTGGTTTGCCTATCCCATTGAAATACACCGATCCTGATGTACTGTATCGTTTCCCGATGACAGTCGGTTTTCAGGATACTGTTGATTCCTATCTCGAAGTGTCTGTGCCCGACCTCGGTTATCTGATGGTTGACCGAAACAGAATTAATCTAGTGGACGGCTGGGGCGTTTTGAAATCACCTTACGGAGAATTCGAGGTATTACGATTGAAATCAATAGTCAGTGAATACGACAGCATTTTTGTTGATTCGCTCGGAATCGGTTTCCCCATTCAAAGAAATTATATTGAATACAAGTGGATTGGGCAAGGATTCGGAATTCCTTTACTGCAGGTGTCCATCGATACCCTGCTGCAGACTGAGAGCATCGTATTTATAGATTCAGTAAGAGAGATCAATGTTGGAATTGGTCAGACCAATATACAGCTTCATAGTTTGAAAGTGTATCCCAATCCTGCTGATAATTATATTGACATGGATTTATCAGGTATTACTGATAGAATTATATCAATCAGGCTTTTGGATATGGCAGGAAAATCCTGTCTGATGATCCCCCTGAATGAAAAACTACCTGAAAATGTTCCATTCAGGATTGATCTTACTCCCTATGGCTTGTCCAGGGGTATGTATACCCTTGTGATACAGAGCAAAAGCAAAGTTTTTGTGTCCAGGCTAATGATCAGTGACTGATGACACTGCTTGTATATAAATCATCGGCAGGCTCAGGCAAAACATATACCCTTGTAAGAACCTATTTAGGCCTCCTGCTTCGTAACCCTTCATCATACCGGAATATCCTCGGGGTGACTTTTACGAACAAGGCTGCCAATGAGATGAAATCACGGATCATTGCTGCCCTTGAAGGTATTGCATCCGTTAATCCAATGCAATCTGACAGATACTCGTCCTTGCTTGAAGAGCTCTGTAACGAAACGGAACTTGATAAGGCTACTGTAAAGAACAGGGCTGCTGCGGCCTTGACCGAATTGCTGCACCATTACGGCGATTTTTCCATCAGCACCATCGACTCTTTTGTCCATAAGCTTGTCAGAACCTTCACATTCGATCTTGGTCTGCCACAACAATTTGATGTTGAGCTAAATGCATATAGATTAATTGACAAAAGCATTGAAAACCTTTTGTCTCGGGTCGGGTCAGATGAGTTAGTGACGCATGCAATATTGGACTTACTGGTTTATACACTGGAGGATGAGAGAAGCTGGCAGATCGAGATGCAGCTAAAAGAATTTGGCATGAACCTCCTTGAAGAGAAAAGTTATCTTCATGCACGAAATCTGGCAAATTGCAGTTACTCCGATTTTAAGGAGTTTCGTCACAGAATAAAGAATTACTGTGATGATTTTGAAACCCGACTTAGAAAACAAGCAAGAATAATACTCGATTTTTTTGATGCAGAAATGATTCTGGAAAGTGATCTGGCAGGCGGATCACCACGTAGTATCAACAAGTTTTTTCAATTACTGATTGAAGGTGATGTTGAAAAGGCTTTTGAGCTGAAATCATGGGGGGCATACCTCGAATCGGGTAAATGGTTTTCGACCAAAGCAACTGCCACTGCAAAAGCTGCTATAAATTCCAATCATCAGATGCTTCATGACACACTCAATGATATAGTCGGGTATCATGAAGAGCATTCCGGTCTTTACTATCTGGCAAAAATGCTGTTGCCTCAGATTTACAAGGTCGCATTACTCTCAGCGATTCAAAGAAGCCTTACCGAAATAATGGATGAGTATAACCTCGTACATATATCAGAGTTTAATAAGCGTATTTCTAATATAGTTTCGGGTGTTACTGCCCCATACATTTATGAACGCCTGGGCGAGAGATACAAACATTTTATGATTGATGAATTTCAGGATACATCATTCATGCAATGGCTCAATTTTTTACCCTTGATAGATAATTCACTGGCAATAGGAAACCTTAACTTACTGGTCGGCGATGGAAAACAGGCAATTTACCGTTGGCGTAACGGCGATGTGGAGCAGTTTATCCGATTACCATTGCTAAGCAATCCTGAAAATGATCCCTGGATCGAAGATGTTGGTGTAAATTTAATGAATCATTATGATGAGCGCTTCCTGAATACCAATTTCAGATCATCTGCAACAATAGTTTCCTTTAACAATAGTTTTTTTGAGTTTAGCAAGCAGTTCCTTGAGCATGATATGCAGAGGGTTTATGACGGCCAGCAACAAAAATCTGTCCACAATGCAGACGGATATATTGAAATTCAGTTTCTTCCTTCAGACGAACCAGATAAGAAGCAAGCTTATCTGTTGCGAACGCTGCAGCTTATCCAGCATTTGGTGGAAGAAGGCTACACAAAAAGTGATATAACCATACTTGTTAGAAAGAACGAAGAAGGTAGTTTGCTGGCTAGATATTTGCTTGAGAACAATATAAGTGTCATTTCTGCTGAGTCGCTTCTGGTGTCTTCCTCTCCACACGTGAAGGCCGTAATGGCAGCAATGAGTTGGATAGCGAACCCATCTGATGATGTTGCCCGAAACGATTTTTTCTATTTCACATCTCATTGCAGGCAAGGCCGGCAATGCATGTGGGCTGATTTTATAATTACCGAAGCCAGATCAAGGCGAACAGCCGGGGCAGCTGCCGGTTTACAACCTTTTGATGATGATACTCTGGCACATCTTAGTTCTTCCAGTCTTTACGACATGCTCGAAATGGTTTTGCGGTTGCTTGAATTCGATGAGTTGAGCGATCCATATATTCAGTTTTTACTTGAGTACGTGCACGAGTTCTCCTTATCGTCAAAAGGTGCACTTCATGAACTTGTCGAAGATTGGAAAATTACATCCAAAAGCTTGTCTGTTCTGATCCCTGAAGCCACCGATTCAGTTCGCATCATGACAATTCATAAAGCAAAAGGCCTTGAATTCAGAGTGGTCATTTTTCCTTTTGCGAATGAGAAACTAAAGAACTGTTCAAAATCAAATTTATGGGTCAACCTTGACAACAAGGCTTTTGGCAATATCAGCAGTGCTTATATCACCTGCAGCAAAAAACTGAATAAAACGCTTCTGAAGCCTGTTTTTCTTGAAGAAACGAAACGGTCAGAACTCGATTTGTTGAATCTTGTATATGTGGCTTTTACCAGAGCTATCGACCGTTTGTATATCATCAGCGAATCAGTTTTGCCGTCGTCTGATGTACTCAGCTTGCCCGGCTTGTTAACGGGATACATTCAGGAAAATAATCTTAAACCTGATTCGTTTAACAGATATTGCATTGGAGAAACAGGCCCTCCCCGCAAATCGGAAACTGCCGGGCCTCTTGTTAAAGCACTCGGAATGACATCTCACGACTGGTCTAAAAATTCAATCTTTATAACTGGTAATCGCCATGAAGAAACAGAACCCCAGTCACAAAACAATCGGATCAAAGGAATACTCATTCATGAGTTGTTGTCAAAAATACCTAATGAAGACATGATTGAACCTGTGTTGAATCATTATGTGTTCAATGGAAGAATATCATCATCAGAAATGCCCGAATTGCAACAAATGCTTGGTGAGTTTTTTGCATTGGATGTAATCAGCGAATCGATTAAAACCGGAGCTGTTGTTCATAACGAACGGGAATTGATTGCCACAGATGGCGAAGTATTACGTCCTGATCGCGTAATTGAGTTTGCTGACAGAGTAGTTCTGATAGATTTTAAAACCGGTGAGGAAAGAAAAGAGCACCTAATACAGGTTGAGAATTATGCAAGAACCCTCAGCACGATCTACCCAAAACCGGTTGAATCATATTTGCTATACCTAAACAATGACATTAATCTTGTTGCATGTTAATACAATAACCCTAATTAAATATTTTAAATATGAGAAAATTTGTTCTTTCTATTGGCTTGTCTCTGATGCTTTTGACAGCATTTGCACAGGATGAGATGAGGTTGATGCGGTTTCCGGCCATCCACGGAGATCAGGTAGTTTTTAGTTATGCAGGTGATCTGTATACAGTACCATTATCAGGAGGTGAAGCGACTAAACTCACCAATGACCCTGACGGTTTTGAGTTGTTTGCCCGTTTTTCACCTGATGGCAAACATATTGCTTTTACGGGTCAATACGACGGCAATACAGAGGTGTTTTTAATTCCTGCAACAGGAGGCGAGCCTCGCAGGCTTACTTTTACAGCAACCCTGAACAGGGACGATCTTTCGGACCGAATGGGACCAAACAACATTGTTATGGCCTGGCGGGACAATGAGCATATTGTGTATCGCAGTAGAAAACAAACCTTTAATGATTTCAAGGGTCAGTTATTTGCAGTTGGCATTGAAGGTGGTTTGTCCGAAGAACTCCCACTTCCTGACGGAAGTTGGTGCTCTTTTTCGCCCGATGGAAAAAAAATGGTCTATAACAGAGTTTTCAGAGAATTCCGTACGTGGAAATACTATCAGGGTGGTATGGCGGATGATGTATGGTTTCATGATTTTGAAACCAGACAAACAACAAACCTGACAAATCACCCGGCTCAGGATATTTTTCCGATGTGGCAAGGCAATAAGGTTTATTTCATTTCGGATCGCGACCGTATCATGAACTTATTCGTGTATGATCTGGATACAAAGCAAACTGAAAAGCTGACGAATTACACAGATTATGATATCAAGTTTCCCTCACTGGGGACTTCATCAATCATTTACGAAAATGCCGGTTATCTCTACAATTTTGATCTGCGTACTCGCCTTGCATCAAAAATACCGATTAGTATACCAGGAGATTTTCCGGCTGCCCGGGCAAAAATGATTGATGCTTCAAAATTCATTAACTCATTTGATATAGCACCTGATGGAAACAGAATTGTGTTCGGAGCAAGGGGCATGTTTTTACAGTTCCGGCCAGAACAGGAATAACACGTAACCTGACAGCTTCGGCAGGCGTGCACGACCGTGATGTGGCATGGAGTCCCGACGGAAAATATATAGCCATTGTCTCAGATAAAACCGGAGAGGATGAGATCTTCATCTTTGATCAGAAGGGAGAAAAAGAGGCCAAGCAACTTACAAGCAATAGTGATTCATACAAATATAACCCTGTCTGGTCGCCCGACAGCAAAAAGATCCTTTGGTCTGACAAAATGGGCAGATTGAGTTATCTGGATGTTGAAACCGGAAAAACGGTGGAAGTTGCACGATCTAAAAGCTGGGAAATACGCTCTTATGACTGGTCGCCCGACAGCCGGTGGATTGTTTACACACAACAAAACACATTTTCTGTGAGTCGTGTGCATATATACAATATTAATACAAAAGAGAATCAACCAGTAACAGACCAATGGTATAACGCAAGCAGTGCTCGTTTCGACCCGACCGGACAATTTCTCTACTTCAGTTCCTCCCGTGATTTTAACCCTGTTTACAGCTGGACTGAGTGGAACCACGCCTATATTGACATGAATAAGGTATATATGATATTGCTCAAAAGAACAACACCTTCACCATTTACTCCTGAGAACAATGAAGCTGTTGTAGCAGAACCAGCAGAATCAGAACCGGTAAAAAAGGAATCAAAATCAGACAAAAAAGAAGAGAAGAAGCTGAGTGTAGAAGTCGATTTTGATGGAATCTTTGGCCGGGTCGTATCGCTACCCGTATCTGCCGGAGCATATTGGAATATAAGTCCGGTGGAGGGCGGTGTATATTATGCTTTCAATGCAAGAGGATCTAAACCTTCCTTGAAGTTTTTTGATCTTAAATCGAAGAAAGAGACGGATCTGGGTAACTATACCAACTTCATCATTTCGGCCGACCAAAAGAAGATGTTGTTGGCTGCCAACGGTAAATACTCAGTCATTGACCTTCCCAAAAGTACTATTAAAATTGATGAATCTGCCGACCTATCAAATATGAAGGTTAAGGTGAACCTGAAGGAGGAATGGAAACAGATCTATACTGAATCGTGGAGGCAAATGCGCGATTTCTTCTATGCACCTAATATGCACGGGGTTGATTGGAAATCCAAGCATGAAAAATATGCTGTTTTACTTCCATATGTTAACCACCGCGATGACCTTAACTACCTCATCGGTGAACTTATCGGTGAACTTAATGTTGGACATGCATATGTCAATGGCGGGGATAAAGCAGCACCTGAACGCATCAAAACCGGCTTGCTGGGTGCAAAACTGAGTCGCGATAAATCAGGTTACTACAGAATAGATAAAATACTGAAAGGGGAGAACTGGAATGAATCACTTCGTTCACCTTTGACAATGAGCGGTGTTGATGCCCGCGAAGGTGATTATATTGTTTCAGTCAATGGTAAGGAAACCAATACAATGACCGATATCTATGAAGCACTCATTGGAACTGCAGGTCAGCAGGTTATTCTGGGACTAAATGCCAGCCCGTCATCAAGCGGAAGCCGCAAGGTGATCGTTGTTCCTGTCGCTGACGAATCCGGTTTGTATTACTACACCTGGGTTCAGGGCAATATCGATAAAGTAAATAAGGCTACTAACGGACAAGTAGGCTATATACACATTCCTGATATGGGCCCTGAAGGTCTGAATGAGTTTGTAAAATATTATTACCCCCAATTGGACAAAAAGGCTCTGATCATTGACGACCGTGGTAATGGCGGCGGAAATGTATCCCCCATGATTATTGAGCGTCTCTCGCGCGAGCTTGCGTTATACGGCATGTCTAGAAACAATGGTGTGGATACAAAACCCCGTGGCATGATGTTGGGGCCAAAAGTGATCTTGCTTGACCGTTATTCGGCTTCAGATGGTGATTTGTTCCCTTATCAGTTCAAGAAGCTTGGATTAGGCAAGGCAATCGGTATGCGATCATGGGGAGGAGTTGTTGGTATCAGAGGTAGCTTACCATTTATTGATGGAGCTGATCTCCGTAAACCTGAGTTTGCTCCTTTCGATGAAAATGGCAACTGGGTTATTGAAGGTTATGGGGTTGACCCGGATATTGTTATTGACAATGATCCGGCAAGGGAATATGATGGGATTGACGATCAACTGAATAAAGCAATTGAAGTCATTCTCGAAGAAATGAAAAACTATCCTGAACTTCCGCAAATTCCGCCTTACCCTGTAAGGTAGTTCGGGATCTAAGAAAAAAAAGCCACTTTCGTTTGAGAGTGGCTTTTTCGTTGAATCAGGCCTGTGCTGTCGGCCCACCTAATGTAAATGGTGGCATAGCATCACCGCCGGGTGAGTCTTTTATCGGACCATGTGCCGACTCAAACTTTTTAAGGTTATCAGCAAGTGCTTTATACAATCGTTTGGCATGTTCGGGAGTCAATATGATCCTGGACTTCACTTTTGCTTTTTGCACACCGGGCATCAATTTCACAAAGTCAATCACAAATTCAGAATGTGAATGCGTAATAATAGCCAGATTGCTGTATATACCCTCAGAAATTTCCTCGCTGAGTTCGATATTGATCTGATTTTTGTTCTCTGCCATAATCCATGAATGTTATTTGCGATCATGCCTCATACCCGGACGGGCAGCGGCTTCCATAACTGCTTCGTATTCTTCGCGCGAACCTACAATCAGGTCATCATATTCTCTCAGACCAGTTCCTGCAGGAATTTTATGGCCAACAATAACATTTTCTTTCAAGCCATTCAGCTCGTCAGATTTTGCGTTGATGGCAGCCAGTGTCAGTACTTTGGTGGTTTCCTGGAACGATGCTGCGGAGATAAAGCTGTTAGTCTGAAGTGAAGCACGTGTGATTCCCTGCAATACCTGGAAGGCAGTTGCTGGTTTGGCATCACGGGCTTCCACAAGGGTTTTATCCTTACGTTTCAGCATCGAATTTTCGTCGCGCAATTTTCTGGCGCTGATGATTTGTCCCTGGCGCAGGGTTTCAGAGTCACCCGGGTCAGTAACGATCTTCTTGCCATAGATCTCATCATTTTCCTCCTGAAAATCGATTTTATTAATCAGTTCACCTTCGAGGAATCGTGTATCTCCCGGATCTTCCACTTCAACTTTACGCATCATTTGTCGAACAATCACCTCAAAATGCTTGTCGTTGATCTTAACACCTTGCAGACGGTACACCTCCTGAACTTCGTTCACGATATATTCCTGTACCTTCATGGGGCCTTTGATCGCCAGAATATCCGACGGAGTCATGGCGCCTTCCGACAGCGGTGTTCCTGCCTTTACAAAGTCATTTTCCTGAGCAAGGATCTGCTTTGTGGTCGGGATGAGATAACTCTTTTCTTCACCGGTTTTGGAAGTCACAATGATCTCGCGATTACCTCTTTTGAGTTTCTTGCCAAAAGAAACAACGCCATCAATTTCGGAAACAATTGCCGGTTCCGAGGGGTTACGGGCTTCAAATAATTCTGTGACCCTTGGCAGACCACCGGTAATATCACCTGATTTGCCAATCGCTCTGGGAATCTTGACGAGCATTCCGCCTGCTTTAACCATATCGCCGTTGTCAACAACAATATGCGAACCTACTGGAATGTCATACATCTTGATTACCACATTGTCCTTGTCAAGAATTTTGATTGCAGGATTTTTCGTTTTCTGACGACTTTCAATGATCACTTTTTCGTGATAACCGGTTTGTTCGTCCGATTCAATACGATAGGTTTGTCCTTCTACAATATTTTCAAAGGCTATCTTGCCTTCATGTTCCGACAAGATCACTGCATTGTAGGGATCCCAATCGCTGATCAGATCGCCTTTGGCCACTGTTGAGCCATTACGGAAATACAGGTTAGCACCGTAAGGTATGTTTCCTGAAGTAAGCACTATACCTGTTTTCTTGTCAATGATTTTCATTTCGGCCGAACGACCTATGACGATATCAATGTTTTTGCCATCCTTTTCTGATTCAACTGACCTGAGTTCCTCGATTTCGAGTAATCCATCATATTTGGCTTCGATTTTCGACAAGATGGCGATATTGGCAGCAGCACCACCGACGTGGAATGTACGCAAGGTAAGCTGTGTTCCTGGTTCACCGATAGATTGAGCCGCAATAACACCAACAGCTTCTCCTTTCTGAACCATTTTTCCTGATGCCAGGTTGCGTCCGTAACACTTTGCGCACACGCCTTTACGTGACTCACATGTTAACACCGACCTTATTTCTACTTGTTCAATCGGAGAGTTTTCGATAACAGCTGCAATGTCCTCAGTGATTTCTTCGCTGCCTTCTATAATGAGTTCTCCTGTTTGTGGATGGTAAACATCATGCAGGGCAACACGTCCGAGAATTCTGTCATACAGCGATTCAACAACCTCCTCGCTCTTTTTCAAAGCGCTGATGGTTAGTCCCCTTAAAGTACCGCAGTCTTGCTCCGTGATGACAACATCCTGGGCAACATCCACCAGACGACGTGTAAGATAACCGGCGTCTGCCGTCTTAAGAGCGGTATCGGCCAAACCTTTACGTGCACCGTGTGTTGAAATGAAGTACTCGAGAACCGACAATCCTTCTTTGAAGTTTGACAGAATCGGGTTTTCAATGATTTCGCCACCTGTAGCACCAGATTTCTGCGGTTTTGCCATCAGACCCCTCATACCCGACAATTGCCTGATCTGTTCTTTTGAACCACGGGCACCAGAATCGAGCATCATGAAAACAGGATTAAATCCCTGATCATCCTGTGAGAGGTGCTGCATCAGTGTATTGGTAAGCCTCGAATTGGTATGTGTCCAGATGTCAATGATCTGATTATAACGCTCATTGTTGGTAATAAATCCCATGTTGTAGTTTGCGATTACCTCGGAAACTTCGTCATTGGCATTTTGAATTAGTTCTTCCTTAACTGCAGGAATTTTTACATTACCAAGGTTGAACGACAGTCCGCCTCTATAGGCCATCTGGAAGCCAAGATTCTTGATGTCATCAAGAAATTTCGATGCAGTTGCTGTACCGAGCAACTTAACAATGTCACCGATGATGTCACGAAGAGATTTCTTGGTCAACAGCTGGTTGATAAACCCGTATTTCTCAGGTACTACCTGGTTGAACAACACTCTTCCAACTGTGGTTTCGACTGTTTTCACGATAAGTTGACCACCTTCACGCACTTTTGTTTTGACAAAAATAACTGCATGCAGATCAACCTTTTTCTCGTTATAAGCAATGAGCACCTCTTCTGCTGAATAAAACCTTTTGCCTTCACCTTTCACAGCTTTATCCGAAGTGCTTTTCCGTGCTTTGGTCAAATAATAGAGACCAAGAACCATGTCCTGTGAAGGAACTGTGATTGGTGCACCGTTGGCAGGATTCAGAATGTTATGCGATGCCAGCATCAGAATTTGTGCCTCAAGTATGGCGGCATGTCCTAATGGGACGTGCACAGCCATCTGGTCACCGTCAAAGTCTGCATTAAAAGCGGTACACACCAGTGGGTGCAGCTGAATGGCTTTGCCTTCAACCAGTTTAGGCTGGAAGGCTTGAATACCGAGTCTGTGCAGGGTGGGGGCCCTGTTCAACAAAACAGGATGACCTTTAAGTATGCTTTCCAGAATGTCATAAACAACAGGGTCTTTCCGGTCAACAATCTTTTTTGCTGATTTTACTGTTTTCACAATTCCTCTTTCAAGCATCTTACGAATAATAAAAGGCTTAAAGAGTTCGGACGCCATATCTTTAGGAATACCACATTCGTTCAGGTTGAGTTCAGGACCGACAACGATTACTGAACGTCCTGAATAATCAACACGTTTACCAAGCAGGTTCTGACGGAAACGTCCTTGCTTTCCTTTCAAACTGTCACTCAGTGACTTAAGAGGTCTGTTTGATTCGGTCTTTACAGCACTTGATTTCCTTGAATTATCAAACAATGAGTCAACAGCTTCCTGTAACATGCGCTTTTCGTTACGCATAATCACATCGGGTGCTTTGATTTCAATAAGCCTTTTGAGCCTGTTGTTACGGATAATGACCCTGCGATAGAGATCGTTAAGATCGGATGTGGCAAAACGTCCGCCATCCAGAGGCACCAGTGGACGTAGCTCTGGTGGGATAACGGGTACAATTTTCACAATCATCCATTCCGGACGATTCTCAGCTCTGTTGCGTGCATCCCTGAAAGCTTCGAATACCTGAAGCCTCTTAAGTGCTTCCTGTTTACGTTGCTGTGAAGTTTCGGTATTGGCCTTATGTCTCAGGTCGAATGACTCAGCATCGAGGTCGAGACGGGCAAGAAGGTCATGAATAGCTTCAGCCCCCATTTTGGCGATAAACTTATTCGGGTCTTCATCAGGAAGATGCTGGTTGTCTGCCGGCAAGGAGTCAATGATATCCAGATATTCTTCTTCGGTAATAAAATCAAGATAGTTGATACCATCGTTCTTCTTAATTCCGGGATTGATGACCACGTAACGCTCATAATATATGATCGCATCAAGCTTTTTGGTCGGAAGGCCGAGTAACGCTCCAATTTTATTGGGAAGGGACCTGAAATACCATATATGTGCCACAGGTACAACAAGTTGGATATGACCCATGCGTTCCCTGCGCACCTTCTTTTCTGTTACCTCAACACCGCAACGGTCGCATATGATACCCTTGTACCTGATTCGTTTGTATTTGCCGCAGTGACACTCCCAGTCTTTTACAGGCCCGAAAATCCGCTCACAGAACAACCCCCCCATTTCGGGTTTGTAAGTTCTGTAGTTGATGGTTTCGGGTTTTAATACTTCACCGCTCGATCTTTCCAGAATCGACTCAGGTGAAGCGAGGCTGAGTGTTATTTTTGAAAACGCACTGCTGATTGTGCTGTCACTTCTATAAGCCATATTTTTGTTGATCAGTTATTTCGTAGATGAAAAATGTATTTTCTTTATTCGTTGTTTATGATTCAAAGGCGACCTCGAGACCTAAGCCGCGTAACTCATGAACCAGAACATTGAAAGATTCGGGAATTCCAGGAACAGGCATGTTGTCACCCTTAACGATGGCTTCATATGCTTTGGCACGGCCAACAACATCGTCGGACTTAACCGTAAGTATTTCCTGAAGAATGTTGCTTGCACCAAACGCTTCAAGTGCCCACACTTCCATTTCTCCAAAACGCTGACCGCCAAACTGAGCCTTGCCTCCAAGGGGTTGTTGCGTAATGAGTGAATAAGGTCCGATGGATCTTGCATGCATCTTATCATCAACCATGTGGTGAAGTTTCAGCATATAAATGTAACCTACTGTGGCAGGCTGATCAAAGCGTTCGCCGGTGCCTCCGTCGTACAGATATACACTTCCATTTTCAGGCAGATTGGCTTTCTTCAGATAATCATTGATCTGATCGATACTTGCACCGTCGAAAATGGGTGTGGCAAATTTGAGGCCAAGCTTTGCACCGGCCCAGCCCAATACTGTTTCATAAATCTGTCCGAGGTTCATACGCGAAGGTACACCAAGCGGGTTAAGCACGATATCAACGGGAGTGCCGTCATTCAGAAAAGGCATATCTTCTTCGCGAACAATCCTGGCAACGATACCTTTGTTTCCGTGACGACCGGCCATTTTATCACCGACAGTCAGCTTACGTTTCTTAGCCACATATACTTTCGCCATCTGTACAATGCCATTGGGAAGCTCATCACCAACGGTGGCTACGAACTTTTTGCGGTTAAACACCCCGTATAATTCCTTATACTTAATGTTGAAGTTGTTGATCACAACTTTGATCAAATCATTGGTCTCTTTATCCGTTGTCCATTTGTTGGGGTTTACGGTAGCATAATCAAGACCCATCAGCATCTTTTGGGTAAACTTCGATTTTTTAGGGATAATTACTTCTTTGAAGTTATTTGTTACTCCCTGCGAAGTTTTGTTATTGAGCAAAACAGTTAATTTATCAACGAGTTTGCCTTTTAACGCGGCAAACTGCTTGTTATATTGTTCTTCGAGTTCGCTTACAAGATCCTTGTCTTTGGCTTTCGATTTTCGGTCCTTGATCACACGCGAGAACAGTTTTTTCTCAATAACAATACCTTTCATCGACGGTGGTGCCTTCAGTGAGGCATTTTTCACATCCCCTGCTTTATCTCCGAAGATTGCCCTGAGCAATTTTTCTTCCGGTGTTGGGTCGCTTTCGCCTTTGGGTGTGATTTTGCCAATCAGAATATCTCCTTCGTTCACTTCGGCTCCGATACGAATCAGACCGTTTTCGTCGAGGTCCTTTGTTGCTTCAGCACTAACATTGGGGATATCATTGGTTAGTTCCTCAATTCCTCTCTTTGTGTCGCGAACTTCAAGAGTAAACTCCTCTATATGAACAGAAGTAAATATATCTTCCTTGACGATTTTCTCAGAAATAACAATAGCATCCTCAAAGTTATAACCTTTCCAGGGCATGAAGGCTACCATCAGGTTACGCCCCAGGGCCAATTCTCCGTTCTGTGTAGCATACCCTTCACATAACACCTGACCTTTATTAACCTTCTGTCCTCTTCTAACGATTGGTTTCAGGTTGATGCTCGTATTCTGATTGGTGCGGGTAAACTTTGTAAGCTGATATGTTTTCACATCATCATCAAAACTAACCAGTTTCTCGTCATCAGCACGGTTATAACGAATCGTAATTTTGGTTGAATCGACAAACAAAACCTCACCGCTTCCTTCAGCATGGATAAGAACGCGTGAGTCTCTTGCTACAGGAGCCTCAATTCCGGTGCCAACAATAGGAGTTTCCGGATTAATCAATGGCACAGCCTGACGCATCATGTTTGATCCCATGAGTGCGCGGTTGGCATCATCATGTTCAAGGAATGGAATAAGCGAGGCTGCAATGGAAGCAATCTGATTGGGTGCAACGTCGATGAGGTTAACTTCTTCGCGCGCAGTGATAGGATAATCAGCAAGATACCTGACCTTCACCTGATCTTCAACAAACAAGCCTTTGGAATCTGTTGTAGTACTTGCCTGAGCGATAATCTTGTTTTCTTCTTCCTCTGCACTCAGGTAAACAGGTGAACTGCTAAAATCAACTTTTCCTTCTTTAACTTCACGATAGGGTGTCTCGATGAATCCAAGTTTGTTGATCTTAGCATAGACACACAGGGACGAGATCAGCCCGATATTTGGACCTTCGGGTGTTTCGATGGTACACAACCTGCCGTAGTGGGTGTAATGTACGTCGCGTACCTCAAATCCGGCGCGTTCGCGTGACAGACCACCTGGTCCCAAAGCGCTCACCCTGCGTTTGTGGGTAACTTCAGACAGTGGGTTGGTCTGATCCATAAACTGCGACAGCTGATTGGTGCCAAAGAATGAGTTGATTACTGAAGACAGTGTTTTGGCATTAATCAGGTCAGTGGGTGTAAACACTTCATTGTCACGAACATTCATGCGTTCACGTATGGTTCGTGCCATACGGGCCAAACCAACACCAAATTGCGCATAAAGCTGTTCACCAACGGTTCTTACCCTTCTGTTGCTGAGGTGGTCAATGTCGTCCACTTCTGTTTTGTTGTTTGCCAATTCAATTAGATATTTGATAATCTCAATAATATCTTCTTTGGTGAGCACTTTGACGTCTTCGGGAGTAGTCAGATTAAGTTTCTTGTTTATTCTGTAACGCCCGACTTCTCCCAAATCGTAGCGTTTATCGCTGAAAAAGAGTTTGTCGATAATGCCGCGGGCTGTTTCTTCATCCGGTGGCTCTGCATTTCTCAGCTGTCTGTAGATGAATTCAACGGCTTCTTTCTCAGAGTTTGCTGTATCTTTTTGAAGAGTATTAAAAATGATAGAATAATCTGAAGCATTTGCTTCGTCCTGGTGGATCAGAATGGTTTTGATTCCCGAATCCACAATCTGGTCAATATGTTCATTCGTGAGTTCTGTTTCGCGTTCGATGATAACTTCGTTACGTTCAATCGAAACCACTTCACCTGTGTCTTCGTCCACAAAATCTTCAATCCACGAACGTACCACTCTTGCGGCAAGCTTTCGTCCAATGACCCTTTTCAATCCGGCTTTACTAACCTTAATTTCTTCTGCAAGATTGAAAATTTCAAGGATATCTTTGTCTGTTTCAAATCCGATAGCCCTGAGCAGAGTGGTCACAGGCAATTTTTTCTTTCTGTCAATGTAGGCATACATGACATTATTGATGTCGGTCGAGAATTCCATCCACGAACCTTTGAACGGGATAATTCGTGCCGAATAAAGTTGCGTCCCGTTAGCATGTTTATGCTGTCCAAAGAACACACCTGGTGATCGGTGCAACTGGGAAACCACAACGCGTTCGGCTCCGTTTATTACAAATGTGCCCTGAGGAGTCATGTATGGAATCATCCCAAGATACACATCCTGGACAATGGTTTCAAAATCTTCATGTTCCGGGTCGGTACAATAAAGCTTTAGCTTTGCTTTGAGCGGAACACTATAGGTTAATCCGCGCTCTATACATTCTTCTATCGAATAGCGGGGTGGATCAATATAGTAATCGATAAATTCGAGTACAAAATTATTCCGTGCATCCGTGATCGGGAAGTTTTCTGCAAACACCCTGTAGAGTCCCTCAGTCTCACGATTTTCAGGGTTTGTTTCCAATTGGAAGAAATCCTGAAACGACTGAAGTTGGATGTCGAGAAAATCCGGGTAATCGAATTGATTCTCAGTGGATGCGAAACTGATTCTTTGGATTGATTTTTCAGCCAAGGGTTTAAATTTTTAGGCTCGGTTTAACAAGCGATTAATCAGTAAGTGAAAGAAGTACCGGACAAACAGTAAAACAGGCAGAAACCTCTGAGGCATTTAGTGGATGCCTCAGAGGTTATTTTGCCTGATATATTGCAGAAATTTTAATCTTCTTATTTAACCTCAACTTCTGCACCTGCTTCTTCAAGCTGAGATTTCAATGCATTAGCTTCGTCTTTGCTTACGCCTTCTTTGATTGGTTTCGGAGCTGCGTCTACCAATTCTTTAGCTTCTTTAAGTCCGAGGCTGGTCAATTCTTTAACCAGTTTCACAACTGCAAGCTTGGATGCGCCGGCTGACTTCAGGATAACATCAAAAGCGGTTTGCTCTTCAACAACCGGAGCAGCATCGCCACCCGCAGGGGCAGCAGCTACAACAGCTGCAGCAGCAGCGGGTTCAATACCATATTCACTCTTGAGGATTCCAGCCAATTCATTGACTTCTTTAACAGTGAGGTTTACTAATTGTTCTGCCAAAGCTTTCAAATCTGCCATGTTATTTACGTTTTAAAGGTGATTTACAATTATTTTATTTCTGTTTTCTCGTGAATGATAATCATTCTGAGGATTAATCTGCTTTTTCCGAAAGGGTTTGCAGAATTCCGGAGATCTTGTGTCCGCCCGATTGCAGCGATCCGATAACGTTTCGCATGGGTGATTGAAGCAGACCAACAAGTTCGCCGATGAGTTCATTCTTCGACTTGATGCTGAGGAGGAAGTCGAGTTGGTGATCACCAACATAGGAGGCTTCCTCAATGAATGCACCTTTGAGTATCGGACGATCCGAGGATTTACGAAACTCTTTAATCAGCTTTGCGGGAGCATTTCCATTGTCCGAAAACATTATGGAAGTGGCTCCTTTTAAGGTGACATACAGTTCGCTCATATCTCTTCCCGAGCGTTCCATGGCCTTTTTCAACAGAGCATTCTTAACAACCATGAGTTTGATGTTCCGGTTGAAACACAATCTGCGAAGGTTGCTTGTTTTCTCTGCATTAAGGTCTGAGATATCGGTCAGGTAAAAATTTGAACAACTGCTGAGCTGTTGCGTGATATCCTCAATGAGCAACTGTTTTTCTTCTTTTCTCATGTCAATAACTTCCTTTCAATCTTAGTTTGTTACTGATTTTGGATCAATCTGAACACCTGGGCTCATTGTGCTGGAAATAAAGATACTTTTCACATAGGTTCCTTTTGCAGCTGTAGGTTTCAGTTTATTGATGGTAACCAGAAGTTCCCTTGCGTTGTCAACGATCTGATCGCTGCTGAAACTTACCTTAGCAACACCTGCATGAACAATACCATATTTATCAACTTTAAAGTCGATCTTACCAGCCTTGACTTCCTGAATAGCTTTTCCAACTTCCATAGTAACTGTCCCGGTCTTTGGGTTGGGCATTAAGCCTCGGGGTCCGAGAATTCGGCCCAGGGCACCAACTTTGGGCATTACATTTGGTGTTGTAATAACTACGTCAATATCGGTCCAGCCGTCTTTGATTTTCTGGATGTACTCATCCAATCCGACAAAATCAGCACCTGCATCTTTAGCTTCCTGCTCTTTGTCCGGTGTACAAAGCACCAGAACCCTGATGGTTTTTCCGGTACCATGGGGGAGGGTCACCGATCCGCGAACCATCTGGTTGGCTTTTCGGGGGTCGACACCCAAACGTACATTCAAATCCACAGAAGCGTCAAACTTGGTGTATGTGATTTGCTTTACGATATTAACTGCTTCAGTCAAGGAGTAAATCTTGCTTTTGTCGAACTTGGCCTGTGCCTCTTTTTTTTGTTTGGACGTATTTGCCATTTCACAAATTTTTATTGGTTCTACAAAATGCAACCAACCAAAGGCGTCTGCCCTTAGTTATTTTCAAAAGGTGAATCGCCTGTAACCTTTACACCCATACTTCTCGCGGTACCCGCAACCATTTTCATGGCCGATTCTATGGTGAAAGCATTTAAGTCTTTCATCTTGTTTTCGGCTATGGTGCGGACCTGTTCCCAGTTAAGGGAGCCGACCTTGGCACGGTTGGGCTCGGCCGAACCCTTTTTCAGGCTGGCCAGTTCCATGATCTGTATGGCAACAGGTGGTGCTTTGATAACAAATTCAAATGATTTGTCCTTATACACAGTGATGATCACGGGAACAATTTTTCCCATCATATCTTGCGTACGGGCATTGAATTGTTTGCAAAACTCCATGATGTTTACCCCTTTGGAACCCAATGCGGGTCCCACTGGTGGTGAAGGGTTTGCGGCTCCTCCTTTGATTTGCAGTTTAATTAATGCGCTTACTTCTTTTGCCATGTTAGTCCTTAATGTTTAAGCGTTTTTAAGGAGAATTGATGTGCTGTTGATTAACTATTCCTTTTCAACCTGCATAAAACTTAGTTCAAGCGGAGTTTTGCGACCGAAAATCTTGACCATAACCTTGAGTTTTTTCTTCTCTTCGTTGATCTCTTCAATCACTCCGGTAAAACTGTTAAAAGGTCCATCCGTAACAGTAACAGTCTCTCCTATGATAAAAGGCACATTGACCTCTTCGCCCATTTCGGCGAGTTCGTCAACCTTGCCCAGAATCCGGTTAACTTCTGACGGACGCAGGGGATCAGGCTCGCCCTTGGTGCCTAAAAATCCCAACACATTAGGAATATTCTTGATAATGTGCGGGATCTCCCCTGTCAGAGCAGCTTCAATCAAAACGTAACCAGGGAAATAATTTCGTTCTTTACTGATTTTTTTCCCTTTACGAATCTGATAAACCTTCTCTGTCGGGATGAGTACCTGAGAAATAAGTGATTGAAGACCAAGCCTGTTAATTTCAGCTTCGAGGTATTCTTTTACCTTTTTTTCTTTACCACTGATGGCCCGGACAACGTACCACTTCTTTTCGGTCGTTTCACTCATTGCTGGCAAAAAGATTGAGACAGTTATTCAACACACGATATAAAACACAATGACATAATATACTAGAACAGCCTGTAAAAAGCTTCCAGCAAGGTTTCAAAGGACTTATCCATCAAGTAGACCACAAGTGCGATCAATAGGGAAGCAATGGATACGACAATTGCACTACTTTGAAGTTCAGGCCAGGTAGGCCATGAGACCTTTTGCATCAGTTCCTGGTAACTTTCTTTCGCGTAGTTTATGATTCCTAACTTTGCCATTGGATTTATTTTTTAATTTGCACGGGTGGTAGGACTTGAACCCACAACCAACGGTTTTGGAGACCGCTACTCTACCAATTGAGCTACACCCGTTTCTTAAACACTCTTAATTTTCATTTAGAGTAAGTTAAAGGTACCCCGATTTTCTCAGAATACCTTTAACCTCTTGTATTTCAGTATCACTGATTAGTCAAGGATTTCGGTAACCTGACCGGCACCTACCGTACGACCACCTTCACGGATAGCAAAGCGGAGTCCCTTGTTCATGGCAATCTCTGCAATCAGTTTTACCTCGATGGTGAGGTTGTCGCCAGGCATAACCATTTCAACACCAGCCGGAAGCACGATCTCACCGGTGACGTCAGTTGTTCTGAAGTAGAACTGTGGACGATATTTGTTATGGAATGGTGTGTGACGTCCGCCTTCTTCTTTCTTCAGAATATACACCTCAGCCTTGAAATGTTTGTGAGGAGTTACTGAGCCAGTGGCAGCAATAACCATTCCCCTGCGGATTTCATCCTTGTCGATACCACGGAGCAACAGACCGGCATTGTCACCAGCTTCACCACGGTCGAGGATCTTCCTGAACATCTCAACTCCTGTTACAACAGATTTCAGTTTCTCAGCACCCATACCAATAATATCTACAGAATCACCAGTATTGATAATACCTGTTTCAATTCTTCCGGTTGCAACTGTACCACGGCCTGTGATTGAGAAAACGTCTTCAATCGGCATCAGGAATGGTTTGTCCTGATCACGCTCTGGAAGAGGAATCCAGCTGTCACAGGCATCCATGAGTTCATAGATTTTTTCAACCCATTTGGGCTCTTTATTCAACCCGCCAAGTGCAGAGCCTTGAATTACAGGTGAATTGTCGCCATCAAAACCATAGAAAGTAAGAAGATCTCTGATTTCCATTTCTACCAGTTCCAACAATTCTTCATCATCAACAAGGTCAACCTTGTTCATGAAAACAACCAAACGAGGTACACCTACCTGACGGGCAAGCAGAATGTGCTCGCGGGTTTGCGGCATGGGACCGTCTGTAGCAGCAACAACGATGATCGCTCCGTCCATCTGAGCCGCACCTGTTACCATGTTCTTAACATAGTCAGCGTGGCCGGGACAGTCAACGTGTGCATAGTGACGTGCTACTGTTTGATACTCAACGTGAGCTGTATTGATGGTGATACCCCTTTCCTTTTCTTCAGGAGCAGCATCAATAGAGTCGAAGGATTTGAATTCGGCAAGTCCTTTATCTTGCAGGCAGAGCGTAATAGCTGCTGTTAGTGTGGTTTTGCCATGGTCAACGTGACCAATCGTACCGATGTTAACGTGTGGCTTGGTACGTGCGAATTTTTCTTTAGCCATATCTACTTTGTTTAAATTAAGGTGTTTATAAATCAATTAACTTGAGCCAATGATGAGGATTGAACTCATGACCTCTTCCTTACCAAGGAAGCGCTCTACCACTGAGCTACATCGGCTTTGGAGCGGGAAACCGGGCTCGAACCGGCCACCTACAGCTTGGAAGGCTGTCGCTCTACCAAATGAGCTATTCCCGCTTGTGTGGGGAAGGAAGGATTCGAACCTCCGAAGGCTGCGCCAACAGATTTACAGTCTGCCCCATTTGACCGCTCTGGTACTTCCCCGTTAAATTTCAGATTGAGCCGATGGAGGGATTCGAACCCCCGACCAGCTGATTACAAATCAGCTGCTCTGGCCAGCTGAGCTACATCGGCTTCTTCAAAGAACGTCTTATCGTAAGGCAAATACCTTACGAAAAAGGTCTGCAAAAATAGATAGTTTTAATGAATTGACAAAGAATTTTATTCAAAAAGATGAATAATTTTTGAAATCGCAGTCAAAATGCTGTATATCAAATGATAAATTATTTTGTGAAGCGGTTCTTGTGCTTTTCTACCTGCTTCTTTAATGCATCAACAACAGCATCTGTTGCTTCTTCGAACGTCTTGTTCTGCTTACTGGCAAATAGATCATTACCCCTGAGCAACATCCTGATCTCAGTAATTTTGTTCATCGGTGTATCGGTATTGTCCAGTTTAAGGTTGACTTCTGCGCCTATGATATCATCATTTTTTGCAGCAAGTTTTTCCAGTTTCTTCGTGATAAAGTCTTCAAGTTTTTGGTCGGCCTTGAAATGTACAGAGTTGATAGTTACTTTCATGTTTTTTCCTCCTTCTTTATTTTATGATCCTTTCGGATGCGCTTGTTGATGAATTTTCTTTAGCTGATCTATGGTATTGTGAGTATATACCTGGGTGGCGGCAAGACTGCTGTGTCCAAGTAATTCTTTAATAGCTAATATATTAGCTCCGTTATTCAGCAAGTGTGTGGCAAATGTATGTCTCAATATATGCGGACTTGTTTTGCTCAGGGTCGTTTCTGCACTGAGAAATTTGTGTACAATACGGTAAATCAACTTCTCATATGATTTCCGGCCTTTGTCTGTAACAATCAAAGTGGGTTCATGCTGGTCGAATGTCTTTCGTTTAACTTCCATGTATGCAATTATGGCGTAACCCAGTTGTTTGTGAAACGGTATTATTCGCTGTTTATTACCTTTTCCGGTCACTTTAATCTGATTCAGACTCATATCGATGTCTGTTTCTTTAAGCGAAACAAGTTCAGAAAGACGCATGCCGGTCTGGTAAAGCATGTCAATTACCAGTTTGTCCCTGATGTGTTCAAAACTTTGTTCTGTGTTTTCCTGTCCTGTCTTTTTCATGGTTTCCTGAGGGGCAAAGGATGGCAGACGACGCTTTTTCTTCAGTGAAACTAGTTTTTCGGCCGGATCAGCGTCGATCAAATCATGTCGTTGACAGAAACTATAGAAGGACTTTATTGTGCTCAGCTTCCTGTTGATGCTGCTGTTTGCCATTCCTGATTCCTTCATGCTGACTAACCAACTACGGATCATCAGGGTTTTTATCTTAAGAAGATCGTTTTGTTCGTATTTATCCATGATAAACGAGCAAAATGCAGTCAGGTCATTACGGTAGGAGGTAACTGTGTGTTGCGAAAATCGCTTCTCGGAAATAGCCCACTGAAGGAATTGGTCAATAACCATAAAAAACAAACTTCGATGTAAATTTAGTAAAAACTATCCCTACATCAAAGTTTTTCAAAATATTTCCAGCAAAAAAAAGAATCTTACAACTCTTCCTGACGACGAAGTTGCTGGATGTAAATGGCTTTTAAACGTTGTTCGCGCTGGATAACAGAAGGTTTGGTGAATTTCTGACGTTCACGAAGTTCTTTGACCACTCCGGTCTTTTCAAACTTTCTTTTGTATTTTTTTAAGGCGCGGTCGATGCTTTCACCTTCTTTTACTGGAATGATAATCATTTTGTCTAACTTTCTTTCTTTTGGTTATTATAACTTGTTACTTTACAACCGGGGCGCAAAATTAATCAGTTTTCGTGAATTGACAAATTATTTTTCCTCTAAATCTATATTTTCAAGAAGTGTCCTTTCCAGAAAGTCTGTCATCAGTGTATACAAATGCAACCTGGTGGTGCCTCCGTAAATTCCGTGGTTCCGGTTGGGATAAATCATCAGTTCAAACTGTTTGTTTGCCTTTACCAGAGCATTGATTAGTTCCATGGTGTTCTGATAATGTACATTATCATCGGCGCTGCCATGAACAAGCAGGTAGCTGCCTTTTAGCTTCCTGACATGATTTATTGGGGAGTTGTCGTCGTAACCTGAAGCATTATCCTGAGGCTTACGCATAAACCTTTCGGTATAGATGTTGTCGTAATACCTCCAGCTGGTTACTGGTGCTACGGCAATAGCAGAGGCAAATTCTTCAGCACCCTTGGTAATGGCAAGTGACGACATATACCCTCCGTAACTCCATCCAAATATACCAATGCGTTTGCTGTCAACATAGCTTAGATGTGACAAATACCTGGCAGTAGTGATCATGTCTTCTGTTTCGTACTTGCCTAATTCCTTGTATGTCATCTTTTTGAAAAGCTCGCCTCTTGCGCCAGTGCCGCGGTTATCAACAGACACCACAATAATGCCTTTTTGAGCCAGCATCTGAAACCAAAAGTAATTGTGCCATCCCCATGAATTGGTCACTGTTTGCGAACCCGGGCCGCCATACACATAAATAAGAACAGGGTATTTTTTTTTCGGGTCGAATTCTGGAGGCATAATTTTCCATGCATTCAGATGAACAGCTTCACCAGAAGGCAGCGTAATTGCCGGATCACTGATGGTAAAGAACTCAAGCGGACTTAATTCGAATTCCCCGATGCGATTCATGAACTCCTTATTGTCAATAATAGTTCGCAGCAACTTGCCATTGCTGCCGAAAATCTGGCTTACAGGGGCTGTATTGGCTGTGGTGTTTGTCCCCAGGAAGTATTTATAAGTCTTGCTGAATGAAGCTCTGTTCTGACCAGGCAATGTTGTCAGTTGTTTTTTCTTTCCATCAAGGCTCACTGAATAAATATGACGGTCAAGGGGAGATTGTTCGGCACTTTGATAAAAAACCCGTTTGTTTTTAGGATCATATCCATACATCTCGGTAACATCCCAGTTGCCAACGGTAAGTTGCCTGGATGTTTTGCCTTCAAGGTCGTTCAGATATATATGATTATAACCGTCTTTCTCACTTGTAATCAGGAAATTTTTTCCGTCAGGCAGAAAGGTTAGATGGTCAGTGATGTCGATGTAGTAAGTGTTTTTTTCTTCATAGATTGTATGTGTTGCCCCTGTTGATGCATTTGCCAGCAAAAGTTCAAGATGATTCTGCAGACGGTTTAGCTTTTGAACGGATAACAAGCCTGACGATTGTGTCCACTTAATTCTTGGAATATATATATCGGTTTCCTGGCCTAAATCTACGGTAAGGGCTTCTCCGGAATTCAGATCATGAATTTTAATTTGGATTACTGAATTATCTTCACCTGCTTTCGGATATTTGTATCGATACCATTCAGGGTATAATCCGGTAAACATCTCCATCTGAAACTCTTTAACGTCTGATTCGTCAAAACGGTAATATGCCAGTTTGCGGCTGTCGGGCGACCAGAAAAATGCCTTGGTAAAGCTGAACTCCTCTTCATATACCCAGTCAGCTGTACCATTTATAATCTCGTTTGTTTTTCCATCAAACGTTATCTGAGACTCATTTCCGGTGTGTATATCAACGACAAAAATATTATTGTCTCGTACAAAGGCAATTTTGGTTCCATCGGGCGAAAAATCTGCCAGACTTTGTTTGCCGTTGGTGGATAATTGCTTTAGGGTTTTTTTTTCGACATCGAAGACATAGTAGGTGGATTTGGTCGAATGCCTGTAGATGCTTTCAGTGTCGTGTTGAAGCAGAATTTTCTTCTCATCATTGCTCAAAACATAGTCTGATAGATCAAGCGGCCTGTCAAATCCTTCAGGAATCAGATCTTTGGTGCTTGCAAGCATAAAGGCAAAATTCCCGGTTTTGTAATGATATGCATTCAGAGCTGTATCATCAATCATCAGATAATGCTCTCCGTCGTTCATCGGGCTGACTCCTCTCACCGTCTGAGGCATGAAAATACCACTTGCCCAGATATCTTTAAGTCCGATCTCCTTTTTGTCTTGCGCTTTACTCGTGTATTGTACCAGAAGAAAAAAGGCAATGATTCCAAAGCTAAGTTTTGTCATAATGTATTTTTTTGTCAAAAATACTGAAATGTCGCAAATGAGAATATTGACAGCTTGCAAAGAGTTTGTATTTTTGCCAACTGAATCGATTGTCACGGCATCTTATCACTTCTATCCGGGACGTTAGCTCAGTTGGTTTAGAGCGCTTGCTTGACAGGCAAGAGGTCACTGGTTCGATTCCAGTACGCCCCACAAGAAATTGCCATCCATTATCAAATGGGTGGTATTTTTTATTCAATCTTCCTTCGGAAGTCTTCAAAGATCATTGGATAGGGTTTTTCGTTTTTCAGCCTTACCTGTATGCCGATTGAACTTATGTTGTAGTTATCGAATGCAAAACCACCTTTGACTGATTCAAAATTGTCGGCATTCATCCATCTCTGTGCACTGGTGGCGAAAATATCCATGTTTTTTGTGATGTTGAACCTGATGCTGATACCCGAAATAATGACTCCTTCCATCACCTTGCCGGTGAAACCAAACGTAGCATTTGCGCCTCTTTCAATGAGCGTTTCATCAGTTAACAGGTTGTATACCCCTGAGTGATAAAAACACAGTCCGGCTCCACCCAGTAAATGAACTTTAAATCTTTGATCTGAAGAATTTGGCAGAAAGAGTTTCAGAATATTGTATGCTGCCACACCATTAAGTTCAGTAACAGAGGAAAGAAAATATTGATTACGGTCAAAGTTTTGATCGTTTAGCCTTGCAATAAATATTTGGCCTGAAATCATCAGGCTGGGGTTTATTTCGACACCGAGATACAAACCTCCGGCCATATTGAGATTGCTATGTTTATGATCATTTTTTGGAATAAGCCCTGACTCAGTCAGATCCATAAAAGGAATCGCCACCCCGGTCTGGATTCCTGCTATCCAGGTACCCTTAAAACTATTTGATACAGGTACAACATGCTGTCCGACAGTAAATGATGGCAACATCCCCAACCACAATGAAAGGATTAATCTTTGAATAAGTGAGGTGATCAGGCTCACCTGAAAAGTGGGTTTTGATTGTTCATCCGATAATTTTCAATTACTAGACTAATCTGTTCAGCTTTGATTCTTTTGGCAATAATTCTTTTTTCCTTGTCGAGCAAATAGATTACAGGAGTTCCATAGATGTCATAAAGGTCATGAAAGTCAGCGTTCAGGCTCCGGGTTCCATTTACATTGATCCATGGAAGCCGATAACGGATGAGGTAATCTTTCCATCCATCGAGTTTTCCATTAGTGCCAATGGCAAAAACTTCCATATCGATAGTCCCGCTCTTGTAAATGTTAATCAGACCATCCATCTCCTTTTTGCATACGCCGCATTCATGATCCCAAAACAATAAAACTGTAAACTCATTCTTAATCTCTCTGAACGAACGGTAATTGCCGCTTGTGTCAATTAACCAGATGTCAGGGGCTGTTTTCCCGATCAGAAGCAAACGCAACTGATCAGCTCTTTCTTTTATTTTTTCAAGAACAGAAGGTGAAGTGTTGGCAACAGAGTATTTGCTGAAGTAGTTATCTGCCATATGCACAAACACCTTGTCCATTCCCATAATTGTTGAATTCTGGTATTCTGATGTAAAGTGCCAGATCAGGTAATCTCTGACTTCTTCGTTGTTTCCGGTAAGGCTAATGACTCTGTCAATTGAATGAATTACGGAGTCAGGGACGGGGGGTACAAGTTGCTTAAAATAAAAATCAAGTTTTGGTTGGAAAATTGGGGACCGAAGCAACCGGTCATCAGAGAGTAGAAAGTTATCCCAATAGTGGTTCTTAAAATAATGGTATGATTTTTCAGCGTTACCTTTGATCTCTTCTGGGATATCTGTTTCTTTCATAGCCCTGAAAAGTATTGAAATAAACGAATCAGGAAAGCTATCTATTACTGTGGTCCTGAATTGCTTAATAATATGATTCAATGAATCTGATATTTTTGCATAGCGGTCTTCATTAATTAGACCTGCTTCCAGTTTGGTTTTCCAGGCACTTAGTTCCTTGTTTGCACTGTTTGATATTGATATTTGTTTGAAAAACATAGAGTTAACATCGTCATCCGGTGCATTGATCCTGAAATCATCACCTGAAAAATCAGCTTCAATAGAAAAATGTTGGTTGTTGGATACAATAAATTCAATGAGTTTGTTTCTTTTCTTGTTTGCCAGTACATAAACCCCACCGGGTAGATGTTCATTTCCTTCAAAAGTGACAAGTCCTGCTGAGTTTTTCGTGGCAGAATCTACCAGATGTATTTTGTTTCCATAATGACGTACAAGTATATAGCTGCTATCGTTCTGTCCGCTAAGGTCAAATGAGATTCTGTGACCTGAATTCTGCCCAAAGTTCAGGAAAGGAGTCAAAACTGAAACCAAAACCAGAAGAAATCGGTACAAGTGTAAGTGAAACGCTTTTTTCATGGTGCAAAAATATGAAACCGGACCAAACAGCATTAAATACTGTATAGCATGATGAATTATTTCATGCAGGTTCATTTTTTTTTTGAAAAATTTAATTAATTGAAAAACAGTATTATAATTTATTAGTTTAACTTGAAATTCAATTAGATTAGTACGATTTCCGTTGATTTTGTTACTATAGTGTGGGAAAATGTATTTCGAAAGAAAAGTATCTTAACAAACAATTATCTTTAACAACATGAAAAGAATTTTATTGACATCCATGTTTGCCTTGCTGTTGGTCATTAACCATCAGGTATTTGCGCAAAACACGATTGACGGGTATGTCTTATACCGCGATAACCCTCAGGTTCCTATACCTGATGTTCAGGTTGGACTGTATACGACCGGTGGCACACTGATCAATACTTACACAACAGGTGATAACGGGTACTATGCTTTTACCAATATTCCCGATGGAACTTATGTGCTCTCCAGCACTACAGAAATCGATCCCGGAGGAGTTGACCTTTATGATGCCTGGCTGATACTTCAGTATATTTTTGGATTCAGGACATTCACGCCAATTGAATTCATGGCGGCTGATGTAACCGGCAATGGTGTTGTGAACATGGTTGACTATCTGTTCATTGTTATCCATTATTTCATCTACGGCCAGCCATTTCCTGCCGGAGAATGGGTTTTTCTTGATGTTGAGGTAAGCACATTTTCCCGCACTGGTGGAGGAAATGTTGCCGGTAGCAGCACAGGTGATGTTGGCGGAGTATGGGTTCCAACAGGCAGGGAATTGATCGATGAGATGATTATAGAACATGAGGGTATAGCCAATCTTCAATCAGGACAGATTGTGAGTTTCCCGGTCAAAGCGCCCTCGCTTATTGATCTGGCAGGGTATGGTCTTGTGTTTGAGTTTGATCCACAGGTGCTTGAAATTGTTGAAGTTGTTCCATATGGCACAGATGCTCATTATGCTGTTGTGGATAACCAAATACGCATGAGTTGGATTCAGAATTATGATAAATCGGACAGATCGTTCGAGGGAGTGCTTGCTACCATTGCTGTCAGGCAAATAGGACAAGTGACAGGAGATATAAATCTTCGACTGGGTAAGGAAAGCCACATTCTTGACAATACGGGTGAAAGGATCGGGTATCTGGAATTAACCGCGCCGAAACTTTCTATAGCGGCTGGCGAAGGTTCATCTCTCAGGTTATACCCAATGCCGGCTTCAGGCACTACAAATCTTGAAATTACAGTAGATCATGCCGGTTCTTCCTTGGTTTCTGTGTTCAATATGCAAGGACAGTTGGTTGATCAGTTTAGTATTTCTGTTACAGCCGGCACGAATAATATTATTGTTGACCTAGGTTCTTATATTCCCGGAAGTTACAGGCTCATTGTGCAAACAGCGGACAAACAAGTGATGAAGAGTAGTTTATATGTTCGATAAGTGCAGTAATTAATTGTTGGTTGGGGGAGGCCTTAAGGGGTCTCCCTTTTTTTTTTGCAGTAAACAATGAAATAGCTAATTTCGTAAGGATTTTCGGAGCAATGAAACAAAGTTTTCTTTTAATCATTCTGATTTCTTTTTTTGTGCTGCTTCATTTGAGCAGCTGTGATAGGTATGTAGGGCAAGAAAACAAATGTAATTTTGAAGAAAGCTACAGACTGGGAAAGAAATTCAGCATTGAGGGCAAAACAGACAGTGCGATCATTTTTTTTACAGAAGCACTTGATTGTAATGGCCCGGCCGATTCCAATCTCAGACTTCTGCTTGAGTTGGGCGATCTCTATCGTTTACAATCAGATTTTTTGAAAGCTGAGAAAATCATATTTCGTTTTGACTCTCTGTATCTAACTCAGGATAAAAAAGATAGTTCACTAATAGCCGAAAAGTTTCACCTTAAAGGAAAAATTGCGACAAACAAAGGTTCGTATAATGATGCCTTAAGATATTTTCATGAATCAATAGAACTTAAGAATAGAGTCTTTGGAAGGCACCAATTGATACATGCTAAAACTTTCAACTTTATAGGTATTGTTTATCTATATCAAAATCAGTATAAACATGCATTAGATTTCTTTGACAGCTCCCTGCTGATATGTGAAACACATGGAGTTTTTGAGAAAGATGCTTCGGACAGTTTTATGAATAAGGGAATAGTTTACTCAATATTAGGACGGTATGAAGATGCTATTAATAATTTTAATCATTCAAGACGAATTCAAGAAGTGAACCCATTAAAATACAGAGACCTTGGTGAGTTTTATATTAATTACGGTCATTTTTTAAAAAGTGTGGGAGAATCAAGTGAAAGTATTGAAATGTATGAGAAAGCCGAGAACCTATTGAAACATGACTTGAGAAGTAAGAATATTTCGATGACACACCTTTATATAAATCTTGGTAATGCATATTACCAAAGAGGCGATTATGATAAAGCACGTGTGTATTATTCGAACACTATAAGAGAATTGGAGGATAAGGTGGAAGAGAATCATCCAAGTTTGGTTATGGTTCGAAATAATCTTGCATTCATGCATTTCATCGTCGGAGAGTACCATGCCGCTGAAGATTTATTTAGAAAAAACCTCAATCAGAAAATTAATTCAGAGACAAGGGTTTTCTTGTTAAGGAATCTGGCTAAAGTTATTGAGGCTTTAGGAGATAAGATTGAGGCAGAGAATCTTTTTCTAAATGCGCTTGTTGAGTCAAGAGGTAATTTAGGAGAGAATCATCAAGAAACAAGTGTGTCACTTCAATCACTTGGCGAACTATATATTAGACAGAGCAGGCATGATGAGGCTATACTTATGCTTGAGTCCGCGATGAAGATTATGGTTAATAATTATTCAGCTCAAAGAACTTCTATTAATCATTTGAAAGTATTGATAGCAAAAGCATTGACGATGAAATCAGATTATCAGGCTGCCGAATCAATTTTCCTCGAAGCCACAAAAGGATTTAATCCTGAAAGCGAACAATCCTTTTTGGATGCTGATGTGAGGATTAAGGAAGCTTTCTTTGGTTTAGCCGCATTGTACTATTTGAGATCAAAGGCGAATTCTGACACACTATTGCTCAAGAAAAGTCTTGGTAATTATTTAACCGGACTTAAAATTGTAGAGAAGCTGGGAATGACCATAGCCGATGAAAGCAGGCTCCTCCTTAATCAGGAGAACAGAAGGCGAATGGCAGAGGCTCTTTCGGTTTGTCATTATCTGTATGTTGCTACCGGCGATGAATCCTACCTTGATCTGGCATTTGACCTCTCGTCGAAATCTAAAGGCGCTGTGCTTTTGTCATCCATTAGGCACAACAAAGCACTCGAATTTGGAGGGGTGCCAAATGAAGTGACATTAAAGGAAAACTCACTGAGGGAAGAGATTTCGGTTGTCAGAAAGCTTATATATAATGAAAAGCTAAAAAAGCAACCCTCTCATACTCAGTTGGGATATCTTGAGAATAAACTATTTGTACTCGATAAAATGTATGACAGCCTCACAGAGCATATAGAAGTGCAGTATCCGTCCTATTTCCGCTTGAAATATCAAAGCAATCTGATTCCGTTACAAAAGGTACAGCAGGAACTAAGTAATAACCAAATACTTCTTGATTATTCTATCTATGACAGTACGGTCTTTCTTATTGCCCTGACAAACAAAGAAAAGCTATTTCGCAGACTTGAAGGGATTAAAGATCCGGAAACATCAGTTAATGAACTCCTTAATTATCTTAAGCCTGATTTCTCCAATCTCACCGGCACTGAGTACCGACGATTTGCCGAATTATCCCATGAACTTTATGATTTTTTAATCGGGCCTGTGGATCAATTAACTGAAGAGAAGCATATTATGGTCATACCGGACGGTATCCTTGGTTATATACCTTTTGAAGTATTGATTACAGAACTGCCGGATACAAGTCTGAACCTGGATTATACGACACTTCCTTATCTGTTGAAAACCAATAGTGTGTCGTATATCTATTCAGCAACATTGAGGTATATGGAGCAGAATGATAAGGACAGTATTCATAAAGGTCGCGTACTTACTTTTGTTCCTGATTATTCGGATATACGCTATCAGCAGCAGCAATCAGTTGCAGATGATGAAGTCAGACAGGATCTTGTACCATTGCCCTATGCACGACTTGAGTCGAAGCATGTTCTTTCCATAGTAGATGGAAAGGAACTAAAAGGAGAGCGGGCAAGCAAACTTAATTTTGTTTCGATGGCCAATGATTTTGATGTGCTTCATTTGGCCATGCATACACAGATAAGCGATAACAATCCCTTGTATTCCCGCTTGGTTTTTCACCCTTTGCCTGATAGTCTGGATAGTTACTCGCTAAGTACCTATGAGTTATACAACCTCAGGCTAAATGCACGTCTTGTTGTGCTTTCTGCCTGTAATACTGGTAGTGGTAGCCTGCGACAGGGTGAAGGAATTATGAGTTTGTCACGGGGTTTTGTATACGCGGGAGTGCCTTCTATTGTGATGACGACCTGGGAGGTGCATGATGAAAGCGGATCGAGGCTCATGGAGCGATTTTATTTCTATCTCCGGGAAGGTTTGGGTAAGGATGAAGCTCTGCGGAAGGCCAAGCTTGATTTTCTGGAAGGGTCCAACAGGTTAAAGGCGCACCCTTATTTCTGGTCGTCATATGTTTTGATCGGCAATCCTGATCCGATCTCTCTTGAAGCCAGCGAAAGAGACTATAAAAATTTTGTTTACGCCGGCATACTGTTACTGGTCATCCTGATAACAGGAGTGTTCATTCTAAAAAAAAGGACGACTGCCAGCTCCTGATGGCAGTCGTCATAATGATTGGTTTAACTGGTAACTTGTTCTAGTTTTACATCTCCGTCAGGAGTTTTTGGGCCTTGGTTTTGTAGATACTGTTGTCTTTTGAAATTTTTTCAAAAATCAATTTAGCTTCATCTAAGTTATTCGTTTTCAATTGACACAACCCAAGATACCACTCTGACTGATCAATGAAAAGGTTGTCATTATGTTGGATGATCTGTTGGAATAATTGCTTTGCTTTGTCAAAATCTTCAAGTTCCATATAGGAAAGTCCTCCATAAAGTTTGGCGAGGAGGTTAGCAGGGGCTTTTTCGAACATCTCAACTGCTGCGTTGTAATCCTTCAACTCATAGTATTGTATTCCCTGAATAACGGGTTGTTCCAGGTTCGAGATGGTTGAACGCACGGTGAACATAGAATTTTCGTGTGTAAAATACGCAGCATAGAGTTGGCTGTTTGCATCACTGTTTTTGGATTGAACAAACCAGAAAGCAGCAGCAGAAAGCAGAATAATCGCAGCAGCAGCTGCAACTTTGTAGTATCCGATAAACAATTTTCTGAGGACAGGTTGCTCATTCTGCTGATGTATAGCATTCAGCGTATCGAGCACTTCAAGTTTACCCACTTGCTTGTTTGATTGGATGATCTGATTGAATTGTTCAAATTCACTCGCCATGACGGGATCGGATGATAGTTTTTTGCGGAATTCCCACAATTCGCTTTCTTCCAGTTCACCGTGAACAAATTTGTAAAATAGATCAAAATGCTTCATAATCATTTATTTTGTTAAACTCAGGATCATTGATGATCATATTAAAGAGTTTCTCCAAACACAAGCGGCGTTTCTTGTAGACGTTTTCTCTGGATGATATATTCAGGCGTTCGGCCATTTCCTTACCACTAAGGTTCTTCATGGTTGAGCGAATCAACTTTTTGCATTCCAGATCGAGTTTCCTGAAATGTCTGTTAAAAATCCTCAATTGAGCGTTTTGCCTGTAATTAACAGCCAGTTCATCTTCATCGTTTTGTGGTATGTCTATATGGTCGAGACGTGTGACATCAACCTGTCCACGGTTTCGCAGTTGAATCAGCCATATATGTTTGCAGATTGTTACAAAGAACGTCCCGAAGCTTTGTCTCAGTTCAAACCCATCTTTCTTGACTGCATCAATCAAACTTAGAATCCCTTCCTGAAAAACATCCCAGGCATCTTCACGTGTTCCATAACACTCTTGTACGAATCTGCTAACCTTGCTGAAATAGGCCTTGTAGACGTAATTAAGTGTTTTTCGGTCGTTGCTGATAATGCCTTTAACAATGTCATCTGAACTGAATAAACTTTTCTTCTCAACCATTAGTAACAAAATCTGCTTAAATCGTACTAAATTTGTTTATGTTTACCTTATATTATGCTTATAAATATCATGATAATAATTACTTATGTAATAGAGCTTTTTTTTTTGACTGTTTCAATTTTAACAAAAGATATCGCAAACATAACAAAAACTGAACCACTAATTTTTATCTTTGACAAAATACTTCACAGTTCTATTTAATTCATATGAAACATCTTTTCGGCATTCGTCTTTTTATATTGTTGTTTGTCATTGTCGCTGTGGGGCTCTTGCCGGTTAACTCTTTACTCGGACAAGAGAGGGACACAAAGATACGACTGGCATTCTATAATCTGGAAAATTTTTTCGACACAAAAATTGATTCTGCAAGATCATACAATGATTTTACTCCTGAAGGTGCACAGGGCTGGACATTGAGCCGGTATTTCCAGAAAAGAGCCAATCTATTCAAAACCATTCTGGCCATGGGAGAGGGTTCGCCTCCTGATCTGCTTGGTGTTTGCGAGGTGGAGAATGAAGATGTTATGCTTGATCTTGTTATGGCTACACCATTAAAGAGATTTAACTACAGAATAGTACATTTTGAATCGGATGACAGAAGAGGTATTGATGTTGGACTGATCTACCGACTTGAACACCTCAGCCTGATCAATAGTCGTGCGATCAAGTTGTCTGATCCCTCGGACACAACCTTTGTCACACGTGATATTCTCTATGTTTCTTTTGAAGCCGGATCGGTTGACACCTTGCATGTATTCATTAATCACTGGCCTTCACGTTATGGTGGCGTTCTTGCTTCAGACGCCAAAAGGAGCCTGGCTGCAAGGGTTTTGCGTGGCCATGTTGACTCATTGAATCAAGTGCTGAAAAATCCCAAAATCGTTATTATGGGAGACTTTAATGACACCCCCGATGACATAAGTATTAACAAAGTTCTTCGTGCATCAAGCCCTGAGAAGCAGGAATATTCATCAGATTTGATACATCTTTTTACAAACCCTGATTTGTTGGGATTTCAGGGGACTATAAAGCATATGCAGAACTGGCAGATATTTGATCATATTATCATTTCCAGAGCATTGTTTGACAGCAGCGACAGATTAGTTTTTGTTCAGGATAGTCAGCGGATTTTTGCCGCTGATTTTTTGATGACTGAAGATGATCGTCATTTGGGGCGAATGCTGTACAGAACCTATCAGGGGCCAAAGTATATTGGCGGGTTCAGCGATCATTTGCCTGTGATGATTGACCTGAAACTTCAGAAAAGGTAGAGATTCTACAATTTATTTAAAAACAGTGGAATATCTTCCAGTTTCAAAATGATCGCGTCAGGGCAATTATCGATGGCCGATATAGGCATGATCGGCACTTCGGCAGTTTCGGGTGATTGAATGATTGCAAGACCACCGGCTTGAGTAATTTTTTTCAGACCAGTTGCTCCGTCGTTATTGGCTCCTGTAAGCACAATACCAATGAGTCTGCTTCCCCAGGCAAATGCGGCCGATTCAAATAAGACATCTATCGAGGGCCGTGCGTAATTCACTTTTTCTTCGACGGAAAGGCTTAGTGTTTTGTCTTCTTCGACCAACAGATGGTAATTGGGAGGCGCCAGATACATGTGTGATGGACGCACAGGTTCTCTCTCATCAGCCTCTTTCACCTGCAGATGAGAAAGTTGATTGAAATAGCGCGACATGAAACTATCTGAATGCGGACTCATATGTTGCACTACAATAATGGGAATACTGAAGGTTTTGTCGAGCCCAAGGATTATTGTTTTAAGCGCTTTTAAACCTCCTGCTGATGAGCCTATCACAACAGCTTCAAAGTCCATTTTTTCAGATTATTTTCTTTTTGTAGATTTTTTCTTTGCCATCGACAACAGTAAACTGTTCAACCACATCAGTGAACATGAGATTTTCTTTGCTGCCCAACCCGAGAAATCCGCCTTTCACCAAGCTTTCAGAGAACAAACGTACCACTTTATTTTGCAAATCTTTGTTAAAGTAAATGAGCACATTACGGCAGATCACCATATGAACCTCTGCAAAAACACTGTCGGTTACAAGGTTATGCTCGGCAAATACGACGTTTTTTCTCAGGTCTTGATTAAAAATAACCGATTCGTAATGAGCTACATAATAATCAGAAAATGACTGTTTGCCTTCCGACATCTGATAATTGGCTGTATAATCTTTAATCCTCGAGATAGGGTAAATTCCTTTCCGTGCAGTTTCGAGTGAGATAGGGTTGAAGTCAGTAGCATATATTTGGGTGCGTTCATACAAGCCTTCTTCTTTGATCATAATTGCGAATGAATAGACTTCTTCGCCGGTTGAACAGCCTGCAAGCCATATTTTAACGTATGGATATGTCCGTAGCATTGGGAGCACCTCTCTGCGCAAGGTGGCATAGAAACCAGGATCGCGGAACATCTCAGTTACATTTATGGAAAAGTCTTTGAGAATCAGGTCGAAAAAATCATTTTCGTGTAATACCTTGTGCTGCAGTTCTGAAATACTATTAAGGCCTAAGGCTGCTGTTCTGAAGAGAATTCTGCGTTTCAGGTGTGCTTTATTATAGTTGCGGAAGTCGTAACCATACCGCTTGTAGATGGCTTCAATCAACAGCTCTATTTCAATGTTCTGCGTAAGGTTTGTCGCATTGTAGTCTTTATTTAATGGTGTCTCCATTTAATTTTTACTGAATTACTTGTACAACCATACCCTCAGCAAGGATATAAGTTTGGCACTTTCGACCGGTTTTGCGAGGTATTCGCTTGCTCCGGCAGCCATGCATTTTTCTCTGTCATCTTTCATGGCCTTTGCAGTTAGTGCAATAATCGGCAGGCGTGCATAAGCACTTTCTTTCCTGATGATCCTCATTGCTTCATAACCATCCATCTCGGGCATCATTACATCCATAAGTATCAGATCGACTGCTGGTGTCTCCTTTAATTTTTTAATTCCTTCCACACCATTACGGGCGTTGATGGTTTTAATTTTATAGCTTTCGAGCAAACTGTTTAGTGCGAAAACATTACGCATATCGTCATCAACTATCAGGACGGTCTTTCCTTCAAGGATATCTTCACGACCGTGTATTTTACGCAGCATTTTTTGTTTTTTTTCAGGCAGCTCCGATTCGATCTGATGTAGAAAGAGGGTAGTTTCGGACAATAGACGTTCAAAGGACCTTGCACCTTTCATGATGATGCTTTCGGCATATTGTTGCAGTTTCAGATCTTCATCTTTGTTGAGTTCTTTCGATGTGTAAACAACTACTGGAATGTCATGGAATTTTTCCTGGTTCTTAATAATGTCAAGAAACTCAAACCCGCTCATGTCGACCAAACCCAGATCGAGAATAATGCAATCAAATGCTTCATTTTCGAGTAATTGAAGCGCTGACTCGGCACTGCCCACTGAAACAATACGTATGCTGTCGTCAGTCATCAGGTTCTCTATGCTTTTTCTTGTAACAGCATCATCTTCAATGATAAGCAAAGTTCTCAGAGGTTTATTGACAATATTGTCAATTTTGCTGAATGCCTGTTCCAGTGATTG
>Ga0208244_100232_pt1 | contig 66208 bp, 71 predicted proteins | sample SubbioCR12Aug_5A_FD_184828 | JGI IMG/M metagenome (GOLD analysis project Ga0208244, IMG submission 184828) | Serpentinite rock and fluid subsurface biosphere microbial communities from McLaughlin Reserve, California, USA - CR12Aug_5A (SPAdes) | ecosystem: Environmental > Terrestrial > Deep... | reverse complement strand
CGCACTGCCAGCAGTTACCTGGGCGCAATCCAAGACTGCCCACCCGGGCACCAAGGAAGAGGAAATACGCTACAAAGGCGCTCCCGTGCCGATCAAGCCGGAGCAGGCCAAGACGCAATTGACCCCGAAGGCGCCACCACTCAACGAGCAGGAATTCACCCGCGCCAAGCAGATTTACTTCGAGCGCTGCGCCGGCTGCCACGGCGTGCTGCGCAAGGGCGCGACCGGCAAGCCGCTCACTACCGACATCACGCTCAAGGCCGGCACAGAGTATCTCAAGGTGTTCATCAACTACGGCACGCCGCAGGGCATGCCGAACTGGGGCACCTCGGGCGAGATGACCGAGAAGGACATCGACATCATGGCGCGCTTCCTGCAGCATGAGCCGCCCACTCCGCCGGAATTCGGCCTCAAGGAAATGAAGGCTTCCTGGAAGGTCGTCGTGCCGCCCGAGAAGCGCCCGACCAAGAAGATGAACAAGCTGAACCTGGAGAACCTTTTCTCGGTGACGCTGCGCGACCAGGGCGAGATCGCCCTGATAGACGGCGACTCGAAGAAGATCATTTCCACCATCAAGACGGGCTATGCGGTGCATATCTCGCGCATATCCGCTTCCGGCCGCTATCTCTTCGTGATTGGTCGCGATGCCAAGATCGACATGATCGACCTGTGGATGGAGAAGCCCGCTACCGTTGCGGAGATCAAGGTTGGCCTCGAGGCGCGGTCGGTGGAGACCTCGAAATTCAAGGGTTATGAGGACAAGTATGCCGTTGCCGGCACCTACTGGCCGCCGCAGTTTGTCATCATGAAGGGCGATACCCTCGAGCCGATGAAAATCGTCGGCACGCGAGGCATGACGGTGGACACCCAGGAATATCACCCCGAACCGCGTGTCGCCGCTATCGTGGCGAACCACCACAAGCCGGAATTCGTGGTGAACGTCAAGGAAACCGGAAAAGTCATGCTGGCCGACTATTCCGACCTCAACAACCTGAAGATCACCGAGATCGCCACGGCGCGCTTCCTGCATGATGGCGGCTGGGAGTCCACGCAGCGCTACGTCATGATGGCGGCGAACCAGTCGAACAAGATCGCCGTCATCGATACGGTGGAAGGGAAGATGGCCGCGCTGGTGGATGTGGGCAAGATTCCGCACCCGGGCCGCGGCGCCAACTTCGTCCATCCGAAGTTCGGCCCGGTGTGGGCGACCAGCCACCTCGGCGATGAGACGGTCAGCCTGATCGGCACTGATCCGGTGAAGCACAAGCAGAATGCCTGGAAAGTCGTGCAGACGCTCAAGGCCCAGGGCGGCGGTTCGCTCTTCATCAAGACGCATCCGAAGTCGGCGAACCTGTGGGTGGATACCACGCTGAACCCGGATGCCAAGATCAGCCAGTCCATCGCGGTGTTCGACGTCAAGGCGCTGGACAAAGGCTTCGTGGCGCTGCCGATCGCGGAATGGGCAGGTCTGGGCGAAGGCGCCAAGCGCGTACTGCAGCCCGAGTACAACAAGGCGGGCGACGAGGTGTGGTTCTCGGTGTGGAGCGCCAAGAACCAGCAGTCGGCCATCGTGGTCGTCGATGACAAGACGCGCAAGCTGAAGGCCGTCATCAAGGATCCGAAGCTGATCACGCCGACCGGCAAGTTCAACGTCTATAACACGCAAAAAGACGTGTATTGATCCTGAGTCGGCGCAAGCCGATGTGAACGGGGGCCTGTGGGCCCCCGTTTTTTTTACTCTTTGACAAATATCAACGCATTGGTCGCCTCGGGCAGGCATTCTGCTCCAAGACAATGACTGGTCGTCCGGACATGGCCCGCTTCACCGTTTGGGTGCTTGCCTCTCTGTTTTCCTGTTTACTGCTGCCTGCTGCATCGGCCGCCGATCCTTCGCCCGACCGGATGCGCGATTTGGTGCGCATGGTGCGGCAGGATTGCGGCTCCTGCCATGGCCTGACGCTGAAAGGCGGCCTTGGCCCGCCCCTGCTGCCCGAGACCCTGCGGGATAAACCGGCAGAATCGCTCATGTATACTGTCATGCTTGGTCGGCCGGGCACGCCCATGCCCCCCTGGAATGCGTTCATGACTGAAGCCGAAGCCGACTGGATCGTGCGCCGACTGATGACCGGTTTTCCTGAAGAGAAACCCTGATGAAATCCATCTTTTTCCTGCTTGTTGCCGTGCTGGTAACCGCCTGTTCATCCGTTCCCTTGCGCGGCACGGGCGATCTGGGCATCGTCATCGAACGCGCCAGCGGCAGTGTGGTGGTCGTTGACACCAGCGCCCAGCTTGCGCTTGGCCGCGTCACGGGGCTGGGCGATCTCTCGCACGCATCCGTCGTGTATGCACGCGACGGTCGATATGCTTATGTCTTCGGCCGCGACGGGGGGTTAACCAAGGTTGATCTGCTCGAGCAGCGTATCGCCAAACGCATCATCCAGGCCGGCAACTCCATCGGCGGCGCCATTTCGCAGGACGGACGGCTGGTGGTTGCGCAGAACTACGAACCGGGCGGGGTCAAGGTTTTCGATTCCAGTACGCTCGAACTGCTCGCCGACATACCCGCCAGTTTTGGCGATGGCAGCCGCCGTTCCAAGGTGGTGGGGCTTGCGGACGTGCCGGGCAACAAGTTCGCCTATGCCCTGTTCGATGCCGGAGAAATCTGGGTGGCCGATCTGTCGATACCGCGCGAGCCGAAAGTCACGAAGTACGGCAATATCGGCAATCAGCCCTACGATGGCCTCGTAACGCCGGATGGGCGCCACTACATGGCCGGCCTCTTCGGCGAAGACGGCATCGCCCTGATCGACTTGTGGAAGCCGGAGCAAGGCGCGCGGAAGATCCTTGCCAACTACGGCAAGGGGGCAGAGAAGCTGCCGGTATTCAAGATGCCGCACTTGCGCGGCTGGGCAGTGGCCGGCGGGCGCGCGTATCTGCCGGCCATCGGCAAACATGAGGTGCTGGTGGTGGACACCACGACCTGGCAGGAGGTTGGCCGCATTCCAGTCAAGGGCCAGCCAGTGTTCGTCATGGCGCGTCCGGACGGCCGCCAGGTCTGGGTGAATTTCGCCTTCCCCGATTACAGCCATGTCCAGGTCATCGATACGCTGGAGCAGAAGGTCGTGCAGACGATCAGCCCCGGCAAGGCCGTGCTGCACATGGAATTCACGCCGCGCGGCAATGCGGTCTGGATTTCCGCTCGTGACGATCATCGCGTGGTGGTATATGACACTGCGAATTTCTCCAAGCTGGCGGAACTTCCGGCGCAGAGTCCCTCGGGCATTTTCTTTACCAGCCGCGCGGCGCGCATCGGCTTCTAGCAAACCCATGGACGCCCTCGACTTCCGCCTGGTCAACGAATTCCAGCGGGATTTCCCGCTGGAAGCACAGCCCTTCGCTGAGATCGCCTGGCGCCTGTGCACCGACGAGGAAGCCGTCATGGCTGCCTTGCAGCGCCTGCAGTCGGAAGGAGTGGTCAGCCGCGTTGGCGCGGTCTTTGCGCCGCGCCGCGTGGGCGCCAGCACGCTGGCTGCCCTGGCTGCCCCACCGGGGCAGTTGGAGGCGATCGCGGCGCGTGTGAGCAGCCGTCCGGAAGTCAATCACAATTATGAGCGCGAGCACCGCTACAACCTGTGGTTCGTCGTTACGGCGCACGACGAAAAACATCTGGCCGAGACGCTCGCCGCCATCGAAGGCGATACCGGCTGCCAGATCATCTCGTTGCCGCTGGAGCATGAGTTCTACATCGATCTCGGCTTCGATCTCGCCGGCGTCTGCAAGGCGCCCTGCATAGCGCGCCGCATTGAGCCCGGCGACCTGCGCGCCCTGTCCGCACAGGAACAGAAGCTGATGGGCGCCCTGCAGCGCGGCCTTGATCTGGTGCCGAGGCCGTTTGCCCGGCTCGGTCAGCAGGCGGGGCTCGAGGAACTGGAAGTCATCGCCATGCTCAAGCAGTGGCGCGGCGAAGGGCTGATCAAGCGCTTCGGCGTTGTCGTGCGTCACCACGAGCTCGGCTTCACGGCAAACGCCATGGTCGTCTGGGATCTGCCGGACGAGGAGGTCGAGCGCGTAGGCAGCTTGCTCGCCGCTGAGCCGGAAGTGACCCTGTGCTACCAGCGCCGCCGCCATCGCCCGGAATGGCCCTACAACCTGTTCTGCATGATCCACGGCCGTGAGCGGGGTGGCGTCGAACGTGCCGTTGCGTCGCTGCGTGCGCGGTTTGGTCTCGACGCTTATGCGCAGGCGATCCTGTTCTCCCGCCGCCGCTTCAAGCAGCGCGGCGCCCGCTATGTGCCGGTCGCCGAGGCCGCCAATGGATGAGATCGACCGCAGCATCATCAATGCCCTGCAGGGGGGGTTCCCGCTCAGCGAGTCGCCCTACCGCGAGGTGGCGGAGCAGCTTGGCATGGCCGAGGCTGAACTGATCGCGCGCCTGGGCCGCATGCTGGAAGACAGGACGTTGACGCGCTTCGGCCCAATGTTCCAGGTCGAGCGCCTGGGCGGCGCCTTCGTATTGGCCGCCTTGGCCGTGCCGGAGCCTGACTACGAGCGCGTGGCGGCCGAGGTGAATGCCCTGGCTGAAGTTGCGCACAACTACCGACGCGAGCATGCCTTGAACATGTGGTTCGTTCTGGCCACGGAAACACCGGAGGGCATTGCCGCGGCAATCGACAAAATTGAACGGGCTACCGGGCTGACGGTCTACCCCTTCCCCAAGCTGAAGGAGTATTTTGTCGAGATGCGCCTGCATGCCTGAGCCGGCTGCCCTCTCTCCCAACCCCTCTCCCGCAAGCGGGAGAGGGGTGTGTCGTGAGCCGCCGGCGCGGCTGGATGGGACCGACCGCCGCCTGATTGTGGCGACGCAGGGCGGTTTGCCGCTGGTGCCCCGCCCCTACCACGCCCTGGCCGAGCAGCTTGGTCTGGCGGCGGAGGGAGTAATGGCGCGCCTGCAGCGGCTGCTCGACAGCGGCGTGATCCGCCGCATCGGCGCCGTGCCCAACCACTATGCCATTGGCTACACCGCCAACGGCATGAGCGTGTGGGACGTGCCCGATGAACGCATCGACGCACTCGGCGAGCAGATTGGCCGCCTGCCCTTCGTCACCCACTGCTACCACCGCCCGCGCGCCCTGCCGCTGTGGCCCTACAACCTGTTCGCCATGGTGCACGGCAAGAGCCGCGAGGAGGTCGGCAAGCAGGTGGAAGAGATCGGCGCATTGCTTGGGGAAGACAATCGCGCCCATGAGGTGCTCTACAGCAGCCGGATTCTCAAGAAGACCGGCATGCGCATCGGATTATGACGACCTATCCCCCGACCCCTTTCCCGAGGAAAGGGGTGACGAAGGTTCAGCCGCTGCGCGGCTTCCATGTTGCTGGCTTCAGCCCTCCTTGGGGCGGCCCGGCGGAGGGCTGATCATGTTCAGAATCTCGCAGTACATGGAAGAAATCGCCCACCCGACTCCGCTCGGGCCGAAGCACAATCCTCCGGGTCCGGTCGTCATCTGGAACCTGATCCGCCGCTGCAACCTGACCTGCAAGCATTGCTATTCGATTTCCGCAGACAAGGATTTTCCCGGCGAGCTGTCCATGGCGGAAATCTACGGCGTGATGGATGACCTCAAGCGCTTCCGCGTGCCGGTGCTGATTCTCTCCGGCGGCGAGCCGCTGCTGCGGCCGGACATTTTCGACATCGCCCAGCGCGCCAAGGGCATGGGCTTCTACGTCGGCCTGTCCTCCAACGGCACGCTGATCGACGAAACCAACATTCGCCGTATCGCGGAGACTGACTTTGACTACGTCGGCATCAGCCTCGACGGCATCCGCGAGACGCACGACAAGTTCCGCCGCATGAAGGGCGCTTTCGAAAAATCACTGCATGGCATCCGCCTCTGCCGCGATCTCGGACTGAAAGTCGGCGTGCGCTTTACCATGACGCAGGACAACGCCCACGACCTGCCGGGGCTGCTCGGACTGGTCGAGGACGAAGGCATCGACCGTTTCTATTTCTCGCACCTCAATTACGCCGGCCGCGGCAACAAGAACCGCAAGGACGACGCGCATCACCAGATGACCCGGCAGGCCATGGACCTGCTCTTCGATACCTGCTGGGAGTATCAGGGCCGTGGCTTGAACAAGGAGTTCACCACCGGCAACAACGATGCCGACGGCGTGTACTTCCTGCACTGGGCGACGCAGCGCTTCCCGCAGCAGGCGGCGCACATCCGGGCGAAGCTGGCGCAGTGGGGCGGCAACTCTTCCGGAGTGAATGTCGCCAACATCGACAACCTCGGCAACGTGCATCCGGACACCATGTGGTGGCACTACACGCTTGGCAATGTGCGCGAGCGGCCGTTCTCCGATATCTGGCAGGACGTCTCGGATCCAATCATGGCGGGCCTCAAGGCGAAGCCGCGCAAGGTGGGGGGTCGCTGCGCTGCCTGCATCCATTTCGACATCTGCGGCGGCAACACCCGCGTGCGCGCCCAGCAGCTTGCCGGCGACCCCTGGGCGGAAGATCCGGGCTGCTATCTCACTGATGAGGAAATCGGCATTTCATGAAACTGAATCCATTAATGGTTGGCGTGCTGTCATGCGTGGGATTACTGGCCCCTTTGCCCACTGCCGCCGCGGAGTCGGCGCCGGTGCTGTACGGCAAGCACTGCGCCGCGTGCCATGGCGCCGACCGCTTCGGCCTGATGGGACCGGCCCTGCTGCCGGAGAATCTTTCGCGCCTGAAGAAGGATGCCGCCGCATCGATGATCCGCGACAGCCGGCCTGCCATTCAGATGCCGCCATTCAAGGATGTATTGAAGCCGGAGGAGATCAAGCTGCTGGCCGACTACATCTACACACCGGTCACGCCCATGCCGCAGTGGGGCGAACAGGACATCCGTGCCTCGCGCATCGTGAACCATGCGCCGGGCAGCCTGCCCGACAAGCCGCAATTTGCCGCCGACATGATGAATCTCTTCATCGTGGTGGAGGGGGGCGACCACCATGTCACCTTGCTCGATGGCGACAAGTTCGAGCCCATCCACCGTTTCCAATCGCGCTTCGCCTTGCATGGCGGGCCGAAGTTCACGCCGGACGGACGCCACGTCTTCTTCGCTTCTCGTGATGGCTGGATATCGAAGTTCGACATCTGGAATCTCAAGGTGGTGGCCGAGGTGCGCGCCGGCATCAACACCCGCAATGCCGCAGTCTCCGGCGACGGCAAGTACGTCGCCGTGGCGAATTACCTGCCGCACACGCTGGTCATGCTCGACGCGGATCTCAACCTGTTGAAGGTTCACCAGGTCAAGGACAGAGACGGCAAGCAGACCTCGCGCGTCTCCGCCGTCTATACCGCCGAGCCGCGCCGGAGCTTTGTGGCGGCGCTGAAGGACGTCAAGGAGGCCTGGGAGTTGAGCTACGATCCGAAGGCGCCGGAAATCCCCGCCGGCGTCATCCATGACTTCCAGTACCGCGAAGGCGCCTTCATCCCCGGCTTTCTCAACCCGCAGCGTTCGGTGCTGAACGATTATCTCGACGACTTCTTCTTCACGCCCGATTACAACGAGGTGATGGGGGCCTCCCGCGACGCCGGCAAGGGCCAGGTGGTGCACCTCGACGTGCGGCGCACCATCGCCACCCTGGATCTGCCCGGCATGCCGCATCTGGGATCGGGCATCACCTGGATGTGGCAGGGGAGGCGAGTCATGGCGACGCCCAACCTGAAGGAGGGCATGGTCAGCGTCATCGACATGAAGGACTGGAAGACGATCAAGGTGATCCCCACCCCGGGTCCCGGCTTCTTCATGCGCAGCCACGAAAAGACCCGTTATGCCTGGGTGGATTCCATGATGAGCCGCACGCACAAGGACACGCTGACCGTCATCGACAAGCAGACGCTGGAGGTTGTTGCCCAGTTGAAGCCGATGCCGGGCAAGACCCTGGCCCACATCGAATTCACCAAGGACGGCAAGTACGCGCTGGCCAGCCTGTGGGAAAACGATGGCGCCATCATCGTCTACGATGCCGCGACCTTGAAGGAGATCAAGCGCATCCCCGCCAGGCGGCCGGTCGGCAAGTACAACGTCTGGAACAAGATCACCCGTTCCGAGGGCACGAGCCACTGAACCCGGCGAATCATGCTGGTGCAGCATTCCACCTTCCTGCCTTGCTCCGCCGAACGCTGTTATGCCGAAGTGCCGACCATTCGGCTCCTGCAGTATGTGACCAGCCCGATCGGAGCTGCGGGACAACGGGCGCGGCACGTTCATTTCAAGGTGGGATCACCGGATCACGATCGAAGCGCAGGGCGGTGGCTGCCGCTACATTGACCGCGTCGAAGCGGGGGCGGGATCGATGAAGCCATCGCCGTGTTGCGGCGACTGACTTTCCCCGAAGGATAAGATGCAGGCCCGGGCCAAATGAAATTTGGCCTTTCCCGGTGAAGAATGCGGCCATGGCGTAAAATGTCGTTTTCGTATCGGGGTGGGGTTGCCTTCTCCGGCTGGATAGTCGAGACAATAATGAAATGCGTCGATGATTTCCGCCTGCGCTTCGGCAAGCGGGAGCTGGTGCCGATCATGATCGGCGGCATGGGAGTGGATATCTCCACGGCGGAACTGGCCCTCGAGGCGGCCCGGCTCGGCGGGGTGGGGCACATCTCCGATGCCATGATCAAGACGGTGTCCGACCGCCGCTTCGATACCAAGTTCGTCAGCGCAAAACAGAAGCGCTACAAATCCAACGTCGCCAACGTCGACAAATCCACCGTGCAGTTCGATCTGGGCGACGTCGCCGAGGCGACCCGCCTGCACGTCGGCCGCACCATGGAAGCCAAGCGCGGCGACGGGCTGATCTTCATCAATTGCATGGAGAAGCTCACCATGAACGCGCCGAAGGAAACCTTGCGCGTTCGTCTGGCCTCGGCCCTGGATGCCGGCATCGACGGCATCACCCTGGCGGCCGGCCTGCATCTCGGCTCCTTTGCCCTGATGGAGGATCATCCGCGCTTCCGCGACGCCAGGCTCGGCATCATTGTTTCCTCGCTGCGCGCCTTGCAATTGTTCCTGCGCAAGAGCGCACGCACGGGCCGCCTGCCGGATTTTGTGGTGGTGGAAGGCCCGCTCGCCGGCGGCCACCTCGGATTCGGCCTCGACGACTGGATGAAGTACGACCTGCGCGTCATCACGGCGGAAGTCGTGGCATACCTGAAGCAGGAAAAACTCGACATCCCCGTGATCCCGGCCGGCGGCATCTTTACCGGCACGGACGCGGTGTCCTACCTGGAAACCGGCTCGGCTGCCGTGCAGGTGGCGACGCGCTTCACCGTGGCGGAGGAGTGCGGCCTGCCGGCAAAGGTGCAGCAGGAGTATTTCAAGGCGAGCGAGGCGGACATCGAGGTGAATGGCATCTCGCCGACCGGCTATCCCATGCGCATGTTGAAGAGCAGTCCGGCCATCGGCGCGGGCATCCGACCCAACTGCGAGGCGTACGGATACCTGCTCGACACGAACGGCCATTGCGCCTACATCGACGCCTACTATCGCGAAGTGGCGCTGCATCCCGGCGCGAAGAAGATCGAGGTGTGGGACAAGACCTGCCTGTGCACGCACATGCGCAACTTCGACTGCTGGACCTGCGGCCACACCACCTATCGGCTGAAGGACACCACGCGCAAGCTGGAAGACGGCAGCTATCAGCTTCTCACGGCGGAGCACATCTTCCGCGACTACCAGTACAGCAAGGACGGCAAGGTCGCGCTGCCGGATTGAGGGCGCGTCGTCCCCGCGGAAGCGGGGACCCGGTGTTTTTCGCGAGTCCGGATTCCCGCTTGTGACCGAAGGAAATCCCTGTGGGACGCGGGAGCAATCTTACGTTCGGCTTTTCGGTTCTTCCACCGGCGCCTGAAGGGCCATCGACCGGCCTGAAATCGTGAAGGCGTCCGAGAAGCACATGCCCTCCTCGGCGCCCCGATCCTTGAGCTTCGGGAAAATCGCCTCCACCATCCGCGCCGAGCCGCAGGCATAGATCTCGTTGCCGGCGAGGCTGGGGAAGTCCTCCAGGATGGCTTCATGCACCAGCCCGGTGCGGCCTGCCCACTCATCCTCCGTTCCCGGCTCGGAGAGCACAGGGATGAACTTGAAGTTGTCATGCTCGCGCTGCCACTGTTCAGGCAGGTGAGCGAGATACATGTCGCGCCGCTGCCGCACCCCCCAGTAGAGCCGGATCGGTCGCTTGAGGCCGCGGTGGAAGGCATCCTCGACCATGCTTTTCACGGGTGCGAAGCCGGTGGCGCCGGCGACGAAGATGATCGGTCGGCTCGATTCGCGCAGGACGAAGTCGCCGAGCGGGCCCTCGAAGCGGATCGGGTCGCCGACTTTCATTTCCTCGAAGACGTGCGTGGTGAAACGCCCACCCGGCACCAGGCGGATCTGCAGTTCGATGTTGCGGGCAGCGTGCGGCGCGCTGGCGAAGGAAAATGCGCGACGCTCGCCGTCCTCGAGAATGATGTTGATGTACTGGCCGGCGGCGAAGGAGATGTGCTGGCCCTCGGGCAGCTTGAGGACCACGCCCATGACATCGTGCGTGAGCAGTGCCATGCTGTCCACCACGCCGACGTACTCATTCACCATGTTCTGCGTCAGTGCGAACTGCGGTTCGTATTCGATTTCGATGTCGGAGAGTGGTGAGGCGCAGCACATCAGCACCTTGCCCAGGGCGCGCTCGGCCGGACTGAGGGCATCCGGCTGATAGATGCCGGGATCGACCTCGCCGTTGAGCACCGAGCACTTGCACATGCCGCAGCCGCCGTTGCGGCACTCGAAGGGCAGATTGATCTCGCCGCGCAGGCCGGCATCCAGAATGGTTTCGCCGAAGCGCGCCTTCACCGTCCGGTTGTCCGGATGCACGCTGATATCGAGCTCGGCCTTGGCGCTGCCGCGCAGTTTCGGCGGCAGCCAGGGCATCAGGTAAAGCACGGCAGTGGCGCCGATCAGCAAGGTCCACACCTGCCATAGCGGCCATTCGTAGATGTACGGATAGATCGGCAAGTAGAACCAGTCAAAATCGAGGTCCACGACTTCCACCGAGAGGTTGGCGGGCGCCTGGCTGACGACCGGCTTGATCAGTGAGAGAACGATGAAAGTGGCCGTGACCCAGATGGCGATGGGCTTGGGCGGGTTGATGTGTGCACGCGGCACGCGCTGCACGTGAATCCACATCACCATCAATACGACCAGAGGCGCGCCCAGGTGGACGAAGGCAAGGAGGGTGAACAGCCGGTCGTTGACGCGGCCCTCGAAAATGAAGTTGCGGATCAGCACGCCATCGAAGATCGGGATCCAGTCGAGCAGCTCGGCGGTGGCGACGGTGACGAATTGCGCCAGCGTGTCCCATACCAGCATGAAACCGTTGATGCCGGTGATGTACACCAGCCAGATGAGGATGACGCCGGTGATCCAGGAGAACCAGCGGAAGCCGCGATACCTGTCGAAGGCGAAGTGCCGCGCCATGTGCAGCATCATGGTGATGATCATGCCGTCGGAGGCATAGCGGTGAACGCTGCGCATGATGCCGCCTGCCCACCACTGGTCGTGCGTGATCGACTCGATTGACTCGTAGGCTTCCTGCACGCCCGTGTCGGCGAAGACGAAGAGGTAGAGGCCGCTGATCGACACCAGCCAGAACTGCCAGAAGGTGATGGCGCCGAGGTGGTAGAGCGGATTCAGCTTGTCGCCGAAGGCAATGTTGAACACGCCTTCGACGCGCAGGAAGAACCACTGCATGGATTTATGGACGAGCTTGAGCATGATTGTCTGCTGGAGTGGGAACAATAACCTTAAAATCTTTGCGGAATATAAGGCTTCAATTATTTTCCTTCCATGATGCACATCAAGGCCGACACAGGATGCGACAACGACAATTCAGCCGCATGCATCGCTATGCGCGGCAAATAACCCTGACAGGAGAACAGTCATGTCGAATCCCCACCTTCATCTGCAAGCCGATCAACTCTATCCCTTCGACGCACGCGGCATCGCCAAGCGTTTCCGCCACGCCGCCATTTTCGGCGCGCTCGATGCCTTGTACGCCGGCGAGACCATGCGCTTCTGCAACGACCACGATCCGCTGCCGCTGCTCGACCAGATGCGCGCCCGCTACGGCGAGAAGGTCGACATCCAGTACGTGCAGCGCGAGCCGGGCGCCATCGTCATCGACTTCATCAAGAAGCAGGCCTGAGCCTTTCGTACTGAACGGCGTGCTGCCGTTTCTTGTCGCCACGGCCATTGCCGCTTTCGCGGCGGCGCTGGCACTGATCCTCGGCGGCGGCGCAAGTCCCGCCGCTGCCGCGCATGTGGCTTTCGCCATGGGCATCATGCCGCTCATTATCGGCGCCATGATGCATTTTGTGCCGGTGCTCACGCGCAGCCGCGCCCCCGACGCGCGCATCCAGTTACTGCCGTTATGCCTCCTGGCGGCCGGCGCGCTTGCCGCCGCGGCGTTCCTGCAGCCGGAATATTTTCTCGCCGGCATTCGCCTCGCCGTCCTGGCAGGACTGACTTTTGCAGTCGCCATGGCGATCTGGGTTGTGCACCGGGCGCGCGCTGCCCTAGGCGCGCCGCATCCCTGCCTGTACTGGTATCTGGCGGCGCTGCTTTGTCTGGCGCTGGCGCTGGCAGCGGTGCTCCTGATGGAAATCTTTCCGGCGCAGCGAGCCGCCTTGCGGCTGTTTCACCTGCATCTCAACCTGCTCGGCTTCATCGGCCTCACCGCGCTGGGCACGCTCGCCGTGCTGCTGCCCACTGCCGCCGGCCAGCCCGATCCGGACGCGGCGCGACGGCTGCGCCGCGATCTGCCGTTGGTCGTGGCCGGCGTGCTGATGACATCCGCGGGCGCGGCCTGGTGGCCGCTCCTTGCCTATGCCGGCCTGCTGTTGCTGTGCCTGCCACTGGCGTCCCTGGGGACGGCCTGGCTGGTGCGTTTCCCGCGCGATATCCTGCGCATTCACGGCGCAGCACCCTCCCTGGCACTGGCGTTGGCCGGCTTGCTGACGCTAGTGCTTTCTGGCGCACTGCATGCCCAGCGCCGCCTCGATGGCAACGATGCCATCTTCGGTTTCCTGCTGGCCTTTCTTCTGCCGCTGGTGAGCGGCGCCGTCAGCCAGTTGCTGCCCCTGTGGCTGAAGCCCGGCGTGCAGACGGAGTGGCATCGCTCGGCACGAAAGACGCTGGGCCGCCTCGCCGTAGTGCGGGCACTGACTTTCGTGGCGGCCGGCTGGCTGGTCATGGCCGGCTGGCAGCCAGGTGTCTGGCTGGCGGCAGCAGCATTGGCTGTATTCGCCAGCCAAATGCTGCGCGTCATTCTGCGGCGTTGACGCCTCCTCGCGCTGCATTGCGCCGCATCGCGCCGAGCACCACCACCACGAATACCAGCCCGCCGACAATGGCGATGAGGCCGCCCAGGCCCATGATGCCCATGGCGGCGATTTCCTGCGTGCTGCGCAGCGCCTGTTCGGCGCCGGCCACCTTGCGCTGCACGCCGTAGCCGCCGGACCACATCAGGCCGCCGATGTGCATGGCTTGCCCCGCTGCATAGCAATAGGAAGAGAAGGTTGCCCACCTGCGCGCGGGCAGGCCGTAGCCCAGCCGCGGCAGCAGATGGTAGATCAGGCCCATCAGCGCCAGCGTCACGCCGACGATGCAGCCGTGGTAGTGAGCGGGGATCTTGACGTTGCTGCCGGCGATGGTGAAGCCGATCAGTCCGCCGAAGCAGAACAAGGCGATCGATGACAACAGGGCGGCGCGCAGCGGCCGGGCGTTGTCGGCGACCGGCGTGCCGGGCCGCACTGCGATCAGGGCGGCCAGCGCAATGGGCAGGATGGGCAGCCCGCCGCCCAGGCCCATGGCGAAAGTGAGCAGGTTGCGGTGTTCTACGGCATGCGCCGGCCACAGCAGGTAGGCGATGGGGATGAGCAGGACGCAGACTGTCCCCAGCGCAAAACAGAGCAGGGCGATGCGTGGCGTCATCGGCACGCCGGCGCTGCAGGCGCTGGCCAGCCACAACCAGGCGACCAGCATGAAAATCGTCCAGATGAACTGCAAGGCGTGGCCGCCTCCCCAGAAGAGGATTTCGTAGTAGGCCTTGCCGGAGAGATCGTCAGGCATCGTCAGCCAGGACCAGGCGAAGGCGATGATGGCAACGAGTGCCGGCAGCAGGCTGAGCGTGAGGCCCAGGCGCAGCGCGCCGGCGCCATCGTGCGGCTGGGCCGGGACGGGTGCGGCGATGAGGCTGCGCGCCACCAGCAGCACGGAGCCGGCGCCGAAGATCATCAGCCCCCAGAGGAAAACCGGGTCTTCCAGCACCGGAATATAGTTTGCCATCACCGGCCCGCCGCGTCCGATGAAGGGGGACAGCGTCATGAGCAAGGTGCCGAGGCCTGCAATGACAAGTGCAGCAAGGTTCAGAACGTGCGCGCGCGCATTGCCTGACAGCGTCCACAGGATTCCGCCGAGGGAGATGAACCACACCAGCACCGAGAGATCGACGTGGACCACCAGGGCGACGCGGAAAAAGTCGCCGGCGGGCAGCAGGTGCTGGAACTGCGGCGCACGCGAGAGCACCAGCACGATCGACAGCACCCCGGAGCCGATCAGCGCGAGCAAGCCGAGCCACAGCCAGCCCCGCGCCAGGCCGCGCAGTCGGAAGTCAGCCTCGGGCAGGCTGAAGTCGTGGGTTGATGCGACGGGCGTCATTCAAAGAAAATGCCGCCCTGGTCCCTGCGCAGGTCGATGACGAGAATCTGTGCCGGCTTGAGCGTGACTTTCTCCTCGCGCATCATGTTGTAGCCCTCGATGCGGACGTTGTCGTTCATCTTTACCGACAACGTGTGTTCGCCAGCGGGGACTTCGAAGCGCTTGTAGATCGTCGAGGTGCCGTCCTTGGACAAACCGGCGGGCGGCGCGATGCCCTCGAAGAGCGGCTGGCCGTCCATATCGATTTTTACCCTGATAGGCGAACGCTCGCGCGGGCAGGATGATGCAGCCCGCATGTTCGGCGCCAGCTTGGCCAATTCCTCGGCGGTGCGCTGGCGGCATTCGCCGACCGGTTCGCCGTGATAGCTGAAGGACAGCTTGATCAGCGACAGCCCCGGTTCGAGGTGCGTGTATTTCGGTGCAGTCGAGAAATAACCGATGATTGCGGCGAAGAGGCCGTAGAAAATTACTTGGCCGACCAGGACGAGGGGATTGAAGAGCGACTTGCTAACCATTTTGTGCGATCCTCCGGGGAGTATAAGCGCGCGGGCGATTTTCATCCGCGCCGAGGGTGTGCAGATATTCGCGGAAATCATTGAGTGCCGCCTTGAGGCAACTCATTTCATGGGAATCTGACCAGGCAATGCGCAGCCGGTCGACCGCCACCGTAGGGCGCAGGTGGGGCTCGCGCTGCCCGCTGAGACGCTGTTCCGTGAATTGTGAGCCGAAGCGGTAGGCACAGCTGCCTTCCCTGCAGCCGGTGACGAACACGCCGTCGGCGCCGCCGCGCAGCGCATATTCGACGAAGCTGGGCGGCAGGAGGCCGGTGCACATCAGGCTCAGCACGGCCGTGCCATCGTCTTCAAGCCGGCGCGTATCCACGGCGCAATTGCAGCCGAACACGGCAATCTTTACCGGGCCGGCCAATGCGGCGATCTTGCGTTCCATCTCCTCGCGCAGCGCGTTGATCGGCTGCTGCGGCATGTCGATGCCGGTGACGAGTTGTTCGACGCTGCGGAAGGGCGTCGACGAGGGGCAGGCGCCGGCGCAGATGCCGCAGGAGGCGCACAGGTCGGGAATGACGCGCGCGAGCTGGTGGCCGGGCTTGTCCGGGTGGGGCAGCATGGTGATGGCGCCGAAGGGGCAATCGACGAAGCAGCGCCGGCAGCCGTTGCAGTTGGGCGGGTTGACGACGGCGATCGGCTCCTGCTTCGGATGCGGCAGCAACGGCAGCAAGAGCAGCAGCAGCGTGAATCCTGCGGCGATGGCCCACAGACCGGCGGGCGAAGCCAGGTACATCAGCGGATGGATGAACAGGTAGTACCAGTCGATGTGCAGGACGGTTGGCGCCAGGGACAGGTCGGCGCGGCCGTGCGACACCGTCGGCTTGATCAGGGATAGGACGAGGAGCATGGCCAGCGTGCCGAGCGCCAGGGCGCGCGAGGGGAAGACATCGGATTGCGAGACGCGCTGAATATGCACCCACAGGGCGAGCATAAGAATCAGCGGGATGCCGATGTGCAGGAAAACCAGCAGCGAGAAGAAGCGGTCGTTGAGCACGCTGGGCAGGAAGTTGCGTGCGGCAGGGTCGCTGAAGATCGGCAGCCAGTCGAACCACTCGGCGCTGGCAACGGCGGAAAAGAGGCCGAGCTCGTCCCACACCAGCCAATAGCCGCCGATGCCGGAGGCGTAGACCAGCCAGATGACCGGAACGCCGGTGATCCAGGAGTACCAGCGGAAGCCGTAGTAGCGGCCGTAGAGGAACTCGCGTACCAGATGCAACAGCATCACCAGCACGAGGCCGTCGGCAGAATAGCGGTGCAGGCTGCGCATGATGCCGCCCAGCCACCATTGTTCATGGGTGTAATAGTTGATAGAAGTGAAGACGTCCTCGATGCCGGTGTCGAGGACGATGAAGAGATAGATGCCCGTGACCAGGGCGATCCAGACGAAATAGAAGCCGAGCGCGCCCAGATGCCGCCAGGGATTGCCTGCGGGACCGAAAAGCGAATCGAAAAAAGTTTCGATGCGCTGCTGAAATTTCAATCCGCCCTGGCGGGCGGAATCAAGCAGACTCACGTGGGGCAACCCTGCTCAGGTTGTTTATTAGCTTTTGATTATGCTGCTTGATGTCCGGGCTTGGCTTGACCGGTATCAAACCCTGCGGGCTCTCTTGCCACGCCAATTGTCCCAAAGAAACCAGCCTGTGAGAATCAGAAAAGTAAAAAACCCTGCAATTTGAAAGACGATAGCGAGACTGAGCCGGTATTTCCCGGTCTTCGGGTCGTATACGGAGCAAAGAATGCGCACGCGGTCGAGGATGTCGGCCAATGGGTTGGTGTCGGCCATGGGGGCGCCGGTGACGAGCTGCTTGAGCGGCTCGACCAGCAGGTCCGTCGTCAGGTTTTCGCCATAGATCTGGCGGTAAATCTTGCCTTCGGCATCGACGAGCGTGACTTGTACGGTGTGATCGAAGCCGGCTGGGGTGGCGACGAAACTGAAGCCGAAGCTCTTCGTCAGATCGTCCACGATGGCCGGCGCCGGACTGAGAAATTCCCAGTTTGGGAAGACGATGCCGTTTTGGGAGGCAAAGGCCTTCATGGCAGAGGGAGAGTCGAAGGGCTGGTTGAAGCCGATGCTGACGACATTGAAGCGGTCTGCGCCCAGTGCGGCGACGGTGTTGACCACCGCTTTCTCCAGGCTCCTGGTGGTGGTCGGGCAAACGTCGAAGCAGCCGGTGTACATGAAGCTCACCAGCAAGGGTTTGCCGCGGTAGGAGGCCAGGCGTCGCGGTTGCTCGCGGCGGTCGAGCAACGTGAAGTCGCCGATTGGCTGGTTCAGCACGGATCTCGAGAGGTGGATGGCCTTTTCGGCGTCGAGTACCGGGACATTCGGCGCAGCCGCCGGATCGAGCGGACGTGAGACGATCTTGTCCTGGGCTGAAACGAGTGGCGAGGTGCAGGCCAGAAGCAGAGCGGCGAAAAGAATCCGCGAGCGATGAAGAGTTTGCATGGCCTGCATGATCTCTGCCGACCGGCAGATCGTCAAGCGATGAAATCAAAAAGGGCCGCTTGCGCGGCCCTTTTCGGATCGACCCGGCCTGCGGCCGGGAGGATCGTTCTTACGCCAGACCCCACAGGGAGGACAGGTACTTCCAGTTCACGAAGTAGTACAGGATGAAGGCCGTGAGGAAGACCAGAGCCAGCACCATGGTGCCCGGGGTGGCGGGCGGATGCGCCGCGCCGCCAGGAGTCGGCGCCGGCAGGGTCAGCGGGATCGGTGTACTGCGGGTCTCGCCTTCCTCCAGCTTCTTGCCGAAGAGCAGCGAGAAGACGACCTGCAGGATCCACAACCCCCCTGCGACGCAGGCGACCACGCCCAAGATGCCGGTCAGGCCCATCATCAGGTAGGCAGCACCCGGCCACTCGTAAGCCATCGGCGAACCGGCGAAAGCCATGTCCCAGTGACGGCGGGAAACGCCCAGCGTGCCTGCGCCCATCATCACCAGCGCTACCCCGTACATGGAGAAGCCGAAGAGGTAGGGAAAGAGCTTGGCGAAGCCGGGGAACAGCAACTCGCGCTTGAACAGCACCGGTACCAGGAAGTAGGTCAGACCCATGAAGGCCAGCGTGGTGCCGATGACGACCGTCGCGTGGAAGTGGCCCGGCACGTAGATGGTGTTGTGGATCAGCATGTTGAGCTGTTCCGCACCCATCATGACGCCGGAGATGCCGCCGAGGAAGCCGAAACCGATCAGCGAGATGAACATCGAGGAGAAGGCCGGGTTGTCCCACGGCGCCTTCCTCAGCCACTCGAAGAGGCCCTTGTTGTAGCCCTTCAGGCGCTGCGCCTGCTCGATGGCGCCCGGTACCGTCATGCCGTGGATCATGGAAGCCAGCACCGCGAAGTACATGAAGTACGAGGTGTTGACCACTTTCCATTCGGCGCTGAGGCCCGGATCGGCCAGCAGGTGGTGGGCGCAGGCGAGCTGCAGGAACAGGATGTAGAGGAAGTAGGCCGAGCGGCTCACTTTCTCGCTCATCGGCTTGGCGCCGAAGACGATGGCGGCGATGGCGTACCAGATCGCCACGTGCGCAGCGACGTTGATCTGCTGCGAGCTGTGGCCCATGGCCCACCAGATGACGCGATAGATCAGGGTATCGATCTCCTGGATGAAGCCCATCGACCAGAGCATTGTCGGAATCAGGATGACGGCGCCGGAAGCGATGGTGAAGATGGCGATGATGGCAGCCGTCAGCGCGCCGAAGGTCACCAGCGGCACCGAGCCCTCATAGGTCTTCTCCGCCTTGGCAACGACCAGCGTGCCGAGAAAGACGAAACACCCGAGGAGCGCGCCCACGGCGAAGAGGATCAGGCCGAGGTAGAAATGCGGCTGGGCCATCATCGGCACGTAGGAGGTGAACATCACGCTCGACTCGCCCTGGAAGATGGCGACGTTGGTCATGATCGCGCCGATGGCCATCAGCCAGAAGCCGGCCCAGGCGACCTTCGGCGTTGCCAGCCGGCAGTGCAACAGCGTGGACGAGGCGAAGTAAAGAACGGCCATCTCGAAGAAGATGATCCAGAACAGCAGCATGTCGATGCCGTGCGCGGTCAGGACCATGTAGAAGGTCTCGGCCGACAGCAGGTGCACCGCCGGCCAGCGGGTGAGAATGACACCCAGCGCCATGATGCCGCCGAGCAGCAGGGCCAGCACGCCGGCAACGGCGTTCCAGCGCATGAGTTTCTCGGCGTCTTTGTCGAATTGCAGCCCGGATCGCGGGCAGATGCGGTAAGTCGTAGCCATTTACGCGCCCCTTATTTCACGTAGATGCGTCCGACCATCGCATGATGGCCGATGCCGCAGTATTCGTTGCACACGATCGAGTAGGTGCCGGCCTGGGTCGGCGTGATTTTTACCGTGTGATCGTAGTTCGGATGGACCTGGATGTTGATGTTTTGCGGCTGCAGCGAGAAGCCGTGCATGTAGTCCATCGCCGAGAGGTGGAGATTGTAGGTCTTGCCCTTCTCCAGCTCGATGATCGGCCACCAGTCCCACAGGCGTCCGATCAGATAGACGTCGGAGCCGGCAGGCGGCGCGACGACGGGTATCTGCTTGTCGGTTTCGGTGCGCACCGTGTACTTGTCCACCACGGCCTGCGTCTTGGCGGCGTACATTTCCTTGGTGGTTTTCGACACCACGTTGGCCAGGTTCTGGTTGCCGTAGATATGCCACCAGATCATCATCACAAACATCACCAGCGACCAGACCAGCGCGATGACGATCCAGGTGAACTCCAGCTTGTCCAGCGGGGCTTTCCACCAGATGCGTTCGGCGGGGGGGGAAATGGCACTCATCTTCTGTTCTCCCTGAGTTATGAGTTATTTGGCCAGTGGAATGTTGGCGATTTCCACCACACCCCACACGATGTACAGCACGGTAGGAATGACGATGCCCAGGAACAACAGCAGGAACGGGTTGTCCAGCACCTGCTGCATGAAGGGTATGCTTTCTTCTTGATCAGCCATGTAAGCCTCCTTTTTTGCGCCGCTGGCGACGCGGTTTTTCGATCAGACAAACTACGGGAATCTAACGGGCAAAATGTTGCCCGGGTGCCGTCCGGAAGAGTTTGATCTAGGTTAAGAAACCCCCAAATACGCAGTAACTTGCATGCGTCGCTGCGGCACGTTGTCGCATATAATTTCCAGTCGAGAATCACGACGTAAAATCGCAGGAAAAACACAGGTTTCCAAGCATGAATCCCGTTGCGCGTCGCCAGATCGCCGTCTGGCTTTTCATTTGCTCAGCCATGGTCTTTGCTACCGTCGTCGTGGGGGGCGTGACGCGTCTGACACACTCCGGTCTTTCCATCGTCGAATGGCAACCACTGGTTGGAATCGTGCCACCCCTGTCGCCTGCGGAATGGCTGGAAGTCTTTGATAAATATAAGCTGACACCTGAATACCAGCAGGTCAATCACAGCATGTCCCTCGATGAGTTCAAGGGGATATTCTGGTGGGAGTATGCCCATCGCGTCTTTGGCAGGACCATCGGCATCGTTTTCTTTCTGCCCTTCCTGTACTTTTTGTTGCGACGCATGATCGACCGTCCGCTGGTACCCAAGTTGGTGGGTATCTTCATATTGGGCGGCTTGCAGGGCGCGATGGGCTGGTACATGGTGAAAAGCGGCCTCGTAGACGATCCGCGCGTCAGCCAGTACCGCCTGACGGCTCATTTATCCCTCGCCTTCCTGATATTCGTCGCCATGATGTGGGTGGCGCTGGGCCTTTTGGCGGAGCGGGGCGGACGCATGGTCGATGTGGCTGTCCTCAAGCTGAGGCGGATCGGATTCTGGCTGACCCTGCTGGTGCTCTACATGGTGGTCAGCGGGGGGTTCGTCGCCGGCATTCGGGCCGGCAAGGCCTACAACACCTTCCCGCTCATGAACGGCCATGTCGTGCCGCCCGAAATCTGGCTGCCGGAACTCGGAATTTTGAATCTTTTCAATAATATGGCAACGGTGCAGTTCGACCATCGGCTGGGTGCCTGGCTGTTGGCCATCCTGGGGCCATGGTTCTGGATGCGACTGCAGCGCTCGGCGGCCAGCGGCCGCGCCAAGCTGGCCGGCCATGTGTTCCTGCTGGCCCTTGCCGGGCAGATCGCACTGGGCATTGCCACGCTCCTGACCTTTGTGCCCGAGCCGGTCATTGCGCTGGCGGCGTCCCACCAGGGCGGCGCGATGGTGCTTCTCGGCATTGTTCTCTGGGTTAACCACGAGCTGCGCGTGGCGCCGATGCAGAGAGACTTCTGATGCAGGGCAGGAGCGTTCGCGCTCTCGCTTTGCTGACCTGCCTGCTCTCGGTTCTGGTGGTGATGGTCAGTGCCTACTTGCGCCTGTCCGGCGCCGGGCTGGGCTGCGCTGACTGGCCGGATTGCTATGGGCGCATTCTCTCGGGTGTGCCGCATGCACCGTGGGAAGGCGCCCGACTGCTGCATCGCATCGTCGCCACCCTGGCCTTGCTGGCGGGGATTCTGCTGGCGTGGCGCTGCTGGCGACCCCAACCCTTGCAGCCGGCTGCGCGCTACGCAACGCTGCTGCTGGCGCTGATGCTGTTCCTGTCTGTCGTCGGGATATGGAGCTCGGATCCACGCATGGTGCTGGTGAACTTCATCAACCTGATCGGCGGGCTGGGCCTGGTGACATTTTCGTGGCGCGTGGCGATCACCGCTGAGCCTGCGCAGTTGCAGGAACAGGGGACGGGTGGGCGTTTCTTCAGCGTGGCGACCGCGGTACTGACGCTGACGGTTCTAATCGGCGGTCTCATCGGGGCACGCTATGCTGCTTTGGCCTGCAGCACGCTGCCCGACTGCCACGACGTCTGGTGGCCGGCAGCACAGGGCTGGCTGGCGCTGCATCCTTTTGACACCCTGGCAGGCCCGGCCGGGCCGGGCCACACCGGCGGGGTGGCGCTGCATCTGCTGCACCGCTATCTGGCCGTACTTGCATTGGTGCTGCTGGTTGTCGTGGCGCTGCGTTTGCGCGCCGTGCGGCGGGCGCGCCGCGCCGCCCTGGCGGCGCTGACTTTGCTGTCCCTGGAAATACTGATCGGCGTATTGATGGTGTTGAGCGATTTTTCCCTCTGGCTGGCCGTTGCCCACAACGTCGGCGCTGCGCTGCTGCTGGCAGCGGCAGCCAGCCTGTTGCATGCCGTGCGCAAATGAAAAAAGCCCGTGGATCGCACGGGCTTGCTTTCCCCGGGGGCCCTGGTCAGGCCAGTTGCACGGGTATCTTGTGGCGCTGATTCATCATCCGGTTGCGTGAATCAACGTAAATCAGGTCCGGCTCGAATTTCGCCAGTTCCGCCTCGTCGTACATCGCGTAGGTGGCGATGATGAGGCAATCGCCGGGTGCGGCCTTGCGAGCCGCGGCGCCGTTCACGGAAATGATGCCTGAACCGCGTTCCGCGGAAATGGCATAGGTGGTGAAGCGCTCGCCGTTATTGACGTTGTAGATGTCGATCTGCTGGTATTCGCGGATATCCGCGGCATCCAGCAGATCCTGGTCGATGGCGCAGGAACCCTCGTAGTGCAGTTCAGCGTGTGTAACCGTTACGCGGTGCAGCTTGGATTTGAGCATCATCCGTTGCATCGTGGTTGCTCCTTCTCTCAGTGCCCCAGCAGCAAGGGCGGGTACTAGTACCATAAAGGGCTGGCGCTAGTAGCTGGCAGTTTGCGGTTTCCTCTCCCGCAAGGTGCGCTGCTGGTGCTCCGCCGGCCTGAGCGCATGGCGGAGCCCTAAACTTCCAGGTTGTCGATCAGGCGCGTGCTCCCAAGGAGTGCCGCGCCCAGCACCACCAACCCGGAATCGTGAGCGGCCGGCAATTGTAGATCAAGTTGTTTTCGCACTGCAACATACTGTGGAATCCAGCCACTGGCGCGGAGTTCCGCCATGGCCCCCTGCTCAAGCCGCGCCAGATCTGGTTCTCCGGCCTGTATATCTTTCCGAATATGGTCCAGCACCCGGTACAGCCTTGGGGCCTCAGCCCTTTCGGCTTCGGACAGGTAGCCGTTGCGGGAGGACAGGGCAAGGCCGTTGGTCGCGCGAACCGTTTCGCCGGGGACGATGTCGATGGGCAGGGCGAACTCGCGCACCATGTTGCGGATGATCATCAACTGCTGGTAGTCCTTCTTGCCGAACAACGCCGCCTGGGGCTGCACGATGGAAAACAGCTTCATCACCACGGTGGCGACGCCGCGGAAGAAGCCGGGGCGGAATTCGCCCTCGAGGATGTCGGCCTGCGTCGGATCGGGCTGCACGTGATAGGCCTGCGGCGTTGGGTACATTTCACTTTCGCCAGGCGAGAAGAGGTGAGCCACGCCGACCGCCGCCATCTTCTCGCAGTCGGCTTCGAAGGTGCGCGGGTAGGTGTCGAAGTCCTCCTTCGGGCCGAATTGCAGTCGATTGACGAAGAGGCTGCAGACGACCGTGTCACCGTGCGCCTGCGCCTGGCGCATGAGGGCAATGTGGCCCTCGTGCAGGTTGCCCATGGTGGGCACGAAGGCAATGCGGCCGGTCTTGGCCAGCGCGGCGCGCAGGCCGGCAATGGTCGGATGGATCTGCATTTCAGAAACTGTGTTCGGGTGCGGGGAAGGACCCGTCCTTGACGGCGGCGACGTAGGCTTTCACCGCGTTGTCGATGCTTGCCGCGCCCTCCATGAAGTTCTTCACGAAGCGCGCCGTCTTGCCGGGATAGATGCCGAGCATGTCGTGCAGTACCAGCACCTGGCCGTGGCAGTCCTTGCCGGCGCCAATGCCGATGGTGGCCATGTTCGTCAGGCTGCGGGTGATCTCGGTGGCGAGGGGAGAGGGCACCATCTCCAGCACGATGAGGGCGGCGCCAGCCTGCTGCAAGGCCACCGCGTCGTCCTTCATGCGTTGGGCGCCGGCATCGGTCTTGCCTTGCACGCGGTAGCCGCCGAGCTGATGCACTGACTGCGGCGTGAGGCCGATGTGGGCGCACACGGGCACACCGCGCTCGACCAGGAAGCGCACTGTTTCGGCCATGTAGGCCCCGCCTTCCAGCTTGACCATCTGCGCGCCGGCGGCCATCAGCGGCACGGCCGAGCGCATGGCCTGCGCCGGGCTTTCCTGATAGGAGCCGAAGGGCATGTCGGCGACGATGAAGGGACGTCCCTGTTTGCCCAGCCCGCGCGCCACACAGCCGGTGTGATAGGCCATCTGCTCCAGCGTTACCGGCAGGGTGGAGGCCTGCCCCTGCAGCACGTTGCCGAGAGAGTCGCCCACCAGCAGCACGTCCGCGCCGCAGCGGTCGAGCAGCGCGGCGAAGCTGGCGTCATAACAGGTCAGCACGGCGATCCTCTCGCCCTCGATGCGCATGCGCGCGAGTTCGGTCAGGGTCACCGGGCGGGAATTTTCAAGGTAGCTCATGTCGTTGCTTGGCCGAAGATCGAGCGCGCATCATAGCCGGTCGGATGCCGCGAGCGAAAGAGGAAATATATCGCGCCCTGGATGCATGGCGCTGCCGGAATCAGGAGGACCTGACGGGCTCGAGCCGGGTCAGCGTCTGGTCGCGGACACGCTCCAGCAGCGCGGCAGCCGGCCCATGGCCTGGAATTACCGTCGCCGGCGCGATCTCGACCAGCGGCAGCAGGACGAAGGCGCGCTCGTGCATGCGCGGATGTGGCAGGGTCAGTTGCGCCGTGCGGCGCGTCTCGTCGCCATGGAGCAGCAGGTCGAGGTCCAGGGTGCGCGGTGAATGCAGGAACGCACGCGCGCGGCCGAAGCGGGCCTCGATGGCGAAGAGCTCCTCGAGCAGGGCCTCGGCGCTCAGTTGCGTCTCGAGGGCGACGACGGCGTTGATGAAATCCGGCTGGTTGTGCAAGCCCACCGGTGCAGTCAGATATAACGATGAAGCCGCTGTCAGGGTGCTGCGGGGCAGATTTTCCAAGGCGGTGAGCGCCGACTGCACAATGGCCTGGGGGTCGCCCAGGTTGCTGCCCAGTGCGACGAATGCCCGCACTTTCATGCGTCCGCTTCCACTGCCGCCCCATCCCCGTCGCCCTTGCGCCGCCGCCGTCTTCTGCGGGCTGATTTTTTTTCGGGCGAGAGCATGGCCAGCCGGGCATCTGTGTCGGCTTCGAGAAATTTCAGCCACCAGTCGGCCAGTTCGCGCTCCTGTTCGCCGCTTTCTGCGCGAAGCAGGAGGAAATCGTAAGCGGCCTTGAAGCGCGGCTGCCCGATGACCCGCAGCGGCCGGCGCCCGGCACGGTTCTCCAGTCTCGGCTGAAGGATCCATATGTCCTTGATGTCGGCCGCAATGCGGCGCGTGATGGCCAGTTTCTTCCCCTGGATATCGAGCACCTCGTCCATCGCCACATGCAGGGCGGGGATGGGCGGCTCGCCGCCCTGCTTGCGCGCCTCCCAGGCGGCGAGCACCTCATGCCAGAGCAGCGTGGCGAACAGAAAGCCCGGCGAAGTGCGTTTGCCGGCGTTGACGCGCGCGTCGGTGTTGGCGAGCGAGAGCCAGACGAAGCGTTCACCCAACGGTTGCTCCATGATGACGTCGAGCAGCGGCAGCAGGCCGTGGTGCAGGCCTTCCTCGCGCAATTGCCTGAGGCATTCGACGGCGTGGCCGGAGAGCAGCAGCTTGAGCATTTCATCGAAAAGCCGCGCGGCGGGCACGTTCTCCAGCAGGTCCGCCATCTCGCGGATCGGCGTACGCGCCGCCGGGTCGATGGTCAGCCCCAGCTTGGCCGCCATGCGCACGGCGCGCAGCATGCGCACCGGATCCTCACGGTAGCGCTTGCGCGGGTCGCCGATCATGCGCAGGGTTTTTTGCCGCAGATCGGCTACGCCGTGGTGATAATCGGTGATGGTTTCGTCGGCGGGGTTGTAGTACAGCGCGTTGATGGTGAAGTCGCGACGCGCTGCGTCCTCCTCGACGTTGCCGAAGACGTTGTCGCGCAGGACGCGGCCGTGCGCATCGGTCTCCGAATCGACGTCGTTGCCGGCGCGGAAGGTGGAGACTTCCATGGTCTCGCCACCCGACATGACATGCACGATGCGGAAACGACGGCCGATGATGCGCGAGCGACGGAAGATGCTGCGCACCTGCTCCGGGGTGGCGTCCGTGGCGATGTCGAAATCCTTCGGCGTGATGCCGGCGAGGAGATCGCGCACCGCGCCGCCGACGACGAAGGCGGCATGGCCGTGCTCCTGTAGCCGGGCGACCGTCTGGCGTGCGCCCTGTGAAATCGACTCGCGGCGAACGCGGTGCTTCTCGACGGGGATCAGCGCCGGTTCGTGGGCGGGGGGCGCCTTGTTGAATACACGGCGCAACAGCTTGCGAATCATCCTGCTATCGGACTGATGAAAAGGGCGCAATGATACCGGAAAGGCGGCGGCGGTCTCGCTCAGGCGGCGGATTCGACACGGTTGCGCCCCTTCTCCTTGGCTTGGTAGAGGGCGCTATCGGCGCGCGCGATGAGCGCCTCCAGGGCCTCCTCAACGCGTGCTTCGGCCAGTCCGGCCGAGATGGTGACGCGAACGGTTTCCCCGCTCTCGCCCAGCGTCAGCGAGGCCCACTCGATACCATTGCGCAGGCGTTCGGCGATGCCCAGCGCTTCCGCTTGTGAAGTGTCGGGCAGCAGTGCGGCGAATTCTTCGCCGCCATATCGCGCCATCAGGTCGGTTGGTCTCAGGTGTGCGGCAATCTGACGGGCAGTGTGGCGCAGCACGGCATCGCCGGACAGATGCCCCCAGGTGTCGTTGAAGGCCTTGAAACGGTCGATGTCGATCATCAGCAGGCAGACGGGCCGTGAATCGTTGTAGCAGCGGCGCAACATGCGGGCGAAGGTCTCGTCCAGCCAGCGCCGGTTGTGCATGCCCGTGAGGACGTCGACGCTCGCCGCATGTTCGAACTCGAGGCTGCGCGTGCGCGTCGTCTCGAGCGCCTTGTTGTGGGTGCGCATGCGTCCGGAGAGGATCCAGAGCAGGTTGAAGGCGACGCCATGCGAACGGTTGAGCAGCGCCCACATGGAGGCATGGCCTAGCACGAGGACACGCGTCCGGCTCGCCGCTTCGACGCGGGCTGAGGGACGCTGGCCATCGACCATGGAAATCTCGCCGACGCACTCGCCGGGACCGAGGTGCGTCACCTCGAAGGCTTCACGGCCGGCGAGCTGCACCGACAGGTCGCCTTCGAGGACGATGTAGACGGCGTGGTTTTCCTGTTCCGGCTCGATGAGCATGTCGCCGGCCGCCAGTTCGTAGACCGGGCAGTCGGCAAGCACCTCCTCCACCGCATCGACGCTGATGTGGCGGAAGAGCTTGCTCTGTGCGAGAACCTTGCGGTCGGCATCCGAGAACATGGCGTCATTCTAGCGCAGAGAGATGACGGGCCAGCCGTTCTGTCGTGCGTGCTGCTTCAGCGTTGCGTCGGGATCGACGGCGACCGGATCCGTCACCTTGCCGAGCAGGGGCAGGTCGTTGAGCGAGTCGCTGTAGAACCAGCTGCGTTCGAAATCCCGCCAGGCATGGCCCATGTCGGCCAGCCAGGCCTCCACCCGTGCGATCTTGCCCTCGCGGAAGCAGGGAATGCCCTGCACGCTGCCGGTGAACGCGCCGCCGGACTGCTCGGGCTCGGTGGCCACCAGGTGGGCGATGCCGAACTCGCGGGCAATGGGCGCAGTGACAAAGCTGTTGGTGGCGGTGACGATGGCGACGAGCGCGCCGTCATCGAGATGCCGGCGCACCAATTGCCGCCCTTTGGCCGTGACGATGGGCAGGATGCGGTTGGCCATGAAGTCGGCATGCCAGGCGTCGAGTTCATGGCGCGGATGGCGCGAGAGCGGTTTCAGCTGGAAATCGAGAAATTCGTGGATGTCCAGCGTGCCGGCCTTGTACTGCTCGTAGAAATCCAGATTGCGCGCCTCGTACACCTCGCGGTCGAGCACGCCGCGGGAAATGAGGTATTGCGCCCACTCGAAATCCGAGTCGCCGGCGAGGAGCGTGTTGTCGAGGTCGAAGAGCGCGAGATTCATCGGGAGCCGGGTTTTTGATTGAAATTCTGCAGCATTTCCTTGAGCAGCGGCACGGTCGCCGGCCGCTTGCGCTCCAGCGAGGCGTGATCGAGGGCATCGAGCACCGCCATCAGCGAGGGCAGGTCGCGCGCGGTGTGGCGCAGCATGTAGCCGATCACCTCGTCTTCGATGCGCAGTCCGCGCTGGCTGGCCTGGTTGTGCAGGGTCGCCGCCTTGTCCTCGTCGCTGAGCGGCTTGACTTCGTAGACGATGGCCGAGCCGATGCGCGTGCGCAGATCCTCGCGCACCTTGAGTTCCAGCGGCGGCGCCGCCCCGGCCAGCAGCAGGGCCAGACCAGCCAGCCGGGCCGAATTGAAGGCGCGGAACAGGGCGACCTGGGCCGCGTCGTCGAGGCGGTCGATATCGTCGACGATCAGCAACCCGCCGGGCGGGCAGGGCAGGTCGGCACCGGCTTCCTCGCCGGCGATGCGAACGACGCGACGGCTGACCTCGTTGGCGGCAGTCTGCGTCGCACTCAAAAGATGGGTGCGTCCGCAACCGGGCGGGCCCCACAGGTAGACGGCGTCGAAAGTCCTGGGCTGGGCGAGGGCGCGCAGGCGCGCCACAAGCTCGGCATTGGCGCCGACGATGTAATTGTCCAGAGTGGGGTTCTGCTCGGGGCGGATGTCGAGCGTCAGCTGCTGCGGCATAGGGACAAAAGGATGAGGGCGCGTTCGCGGGACATACGTTAAAATTCGCCTTTCTTTCCGGCCTGCCGCCGGACCTGCGCGAGGCGCGCTACTTTAACACGAAGCGGATACCCCCTTGACTTCCCCACTCACCTATCGCGATGCCGGTGTTGACATCGATGCCGGCGATTCGCTCGTCGAACGCATCAAGCCTTTTGCCAAGCGGACCATGCGTCCCGAGGTGATGGCCGGCATCGGCGGATTTGGCGCCTTGTTCGAGATCTCAAAGAAGTACCGCGAGCCGGTGCTGGTTTCCGGCACCGATGGCGTCGGCACCAAGCTCAAGCTGGCCTTCCGGCTCAACCGCCACGACAGCGTCGGCATCGACCTGGTGGCCATGAGCGTGAACGACATCCTGGTGCAGGGCGCCGAGCCGCTCTTCTTCCTCGACTACTTTGCCTGCGGCCGGCTCGACGTGGATACCGCGGCAACGGTGATCCAGGGCATCGCGCGGGGCTGCGAACTGGCCGGCTGCGCGCTCATCGGCGGTGAGACGGCGGAGATGCCGAGCATGTACCCGGATGGCGAGTACGATCTGGCCGGCTTCGCCGTGGGCGCCGTCGAGAAATCGCAGCTCATCGATGGCGCCGCCATCGAGCCGGGCGACGTGGTGATCGGCCTGGCCTCGAGCGGGGCGCATTCCAACGGCTACTCGCTGGTGCGCAAGATCCTCGAGCGCGCCAAGCCCGACATGAATGCCGACTTTGACGGACGCAGCCTGGCAGAGGCGGTAATGGCGCCGACGCGCATCTACGTCAAGCCGCTGCTGGCCCTCATGGCTGCGCTGCCGGTCAAGGGCCTGGCGCACATCACCGGCGGCGGCCTGCTCGACAATGTGCCGCGCATCCTGAAGGACTCGCTGGCGGCGACGATCGACAGCACGGCGTGGACGCGGCCGAAGCTGTTCGACTGGCTGCAGCGTGAAGGACAGGTGGCCGACGCCGAGATGCACCGCGTCTTCAATTGCGGCATCGGCATGGTGGTTGTCGTTGCGCAGGAACATGAAGAACAGGCACTGCGGCTGCTGCGCGAAGCCGGCGAGACGGCCTGGAGCATCGGCATGATCTGCCGGCGCGGTGCGGATCAGGCGCAAACGATCGTGGTCTGAGCGCGATCCCGGCGCCGCCGGCTGGATGAAAGGCGGACCCCCAATGGCAGGCATGAAAAGACATCTCGTAGCGGTTTTCGCCGTCATCGGCCTGCTGGCGCTCGCCGGCTACGCGTATTACGCCAACCAGTCCGCTCCTGCTGCACCGCAGCCGCCGGGCAAGGCCGGCGGAGGCGGGGCGGCGGCGGGCAAGCCGGGAGGAGGGCCGCCGGGCGGTTTCGCCATTGGTGTGGACGTCGCGCAAGTTGCGGCGATTGCCTTCCAGGACGACGTCGCCGCCGTCGGTTCGCTGAAATCCAACGAGTCGGTGGTGTTGCGACCGGAGATCGCCGGGCGCATCGCTGCGATCCATCTGCGCGAGGGCGCGCCGGCTGGCAAGGGCGTCGTGCTGGTGGCGCTGGATGCGGCGACCCAGGCCGCAGAGTTGCGCCAGGCCGAGGCGAACCTGGAACTGTCCCTGGCCAATTTCAAGCGGACCGAGGACCTGTACCAGAAAAAGTTCGTCAGCGGCCGCGCCCTAGACGAGGCCGCCGCCAATCTCAAGGTGCTCGAAGCGGCAGTGGCGCTGGCGCGGGCGAAGCTGCAGAAGACGCAGATCCGCGCCCCCTTCGCCGGCATTGTCGGCATCCGCAACGTCAGCGTCGGCGATTACGTCAAGGAAGGCCAGGAACTCATCAACATCGAGGACATCAGTTCCCTGAAGGTGGATTTCCGCCTGCCGGAAAACCATCTTGGCCGCCTGCAAACAGGACAGGCCGTCGAAATCGCCAGCGATGCCGTGCCGGGACAGGTTTTCCAGGGCATCGTGGACGCCATCGATCCGCAGCTCGATACCTCCGGGCGCGCCATTTCGTTGCGCGCGCGCCTGCCCAATCCGGCGTTGAAGTTGCGCCCCGGCCTGTTTGTCCGCGTCCGTCTGGCCTTCGGTGAGGCGCGGCAGGGCCTGGCTGTGCCGGAAGCGGCCCTGGTGCCGGCCGGCGGCGACAATTTCGTCTTCAAGGTGGTCGATGGCAAGGTGCAGCGCGTCAAGGTGAAGACCGGCCAGCGCCGCGGTGCGTCGGTGGAGATCATCGAAGGGCTGGCCGAGGGCGATCAGGTGGTCACTGCAGGCCAGCTCAAGCTGCGCGACGGCGTGCCGGTGAAAACCACCGCTTCCAACACGGAGAGCACAGAGGCGCAGAGAACACAGAGATGAAAACAAGCTTTTCTCTGTGTACTCCGTATCTCCGTGTCCTCTGTGTTGAAAGAGGTTTCAAGTGAGACTGCCTGAAATCTGCATCCGCCGTCCGGTCTTCGCGACAGTGATGAGCCTGGTGGTGATGCTGGTCGGCATGGTGTCCTATTCACGCCTGCCGGTGCGCGAATACCCGAAGATCGACGAGCCGGTGGTGACGGTCGACACCTCCTACAAGGGCGCCTCGTCCGAGATCATCGAGTCGCAGATCACCAAGCCGCTGGAGGATTCGCTCGCCGGCATCGAGGGCGTGGATGTCCTCTCTTCCATATCCCGCGCCGAGAACAGCCAGATTACGGTGCGCTTCAAGCTCGAGCGCCATCCCGACTCCGCCGCGGCCGACGTGCGCGACCGCGTCTCGCGCGTGCGCAACAAGCTGCCGCAGGGAATCGACGAGCCGGTCATCGCCAAGGTCGAGGCCGACGCCAATCCCATCATCTGGCTTGCCTTCAACAGCGACCGCCATTCCCCGCTGGAAGTCACCGACTTCGCCAGCCGCATCGTCAAGCCGCGCCTGCAGACCCTGCCCGGCGCGGCCGACGTGCGCATCTTCGGCGAGCGCAAGTTCGCCATGCGCATCTGGCTCGATCCGGGCCGGCTCGCCGCCTACAACCTGACGCCGCCGGACGTCGAGGATGCCCTGCGCCGCCAGAACGTCGAGGTGCCGGCCGGGCGCATCGAGGGCCGCGAACGCGAGTTCTCGGTGGTTTCGCGAACAGACCTGAACAAGCCGGAGGAATTCGCCAGCATCATCGTGCGCCAGGTGAAGGGTTACCCGGTGCGCATCCGCGATCTCGGGCAGGTCGAGATCGGCGCGGCGCAGGAGCGCTCGGCGGTGCGCTTCAACGGCCGGAATGCCGTGGCGCTGGGCGTCATCAAGCAGGCCACCGCCAACCCGCTCGATTTGTCGAAGGCGCTGCGCGCCGAGCTGCCGCGCGTCACCGCCGAGCTGCCGGAAGGCATGACGGTGAACATCGCCTATGATTCCTCCGTCTTCATCGACCGGTCCATCGAGGCGGTGTTTACAACCATCGGCGAGGCCATCCTGCTGGTGGCGCTGATCATCTTCCTTTTTCTGCGCTCGCCGCGGGCGACGCTCATTCCGCTGGTCACCATCCCGGTGTCGCTGATCGGCGCCTTCGCCCTCATGCTGGCGATGGGCTTCACCATCAATACGCTCACCTTGCTGGCGCTTGTGCTGGCCATCGGCCTGGTGGTGGACGACTCGATCGTCGTGCTGGAGAACATCTACCGCCACATCGAGAACGGCATGCCGCGCCTGCAGGCAGCGCTGCAGGGCTCGAAGGAGATCGCCTTCGCCGTGGTGGCGATGACGCTGACGCTCGCCGCCGTGTACGCACCGGTGGCCTTCATGACGGGCCGCACCGGCAAGCTCTTCATCGAGTTTGCCCTGACGCTGGCCGGCGCGGTGCTGGTATCCGGCTTCGTCGCCCTGACGCTGTCGCCGATGATGTGCTCCGTGCTGCTGCGCCACGAGACGCGCCACGGCAAGGTCTATCTCTGGTTCGAGAGTTTCTTCAACGGCCTCACCGCGGGTTACCGGCGCCTGCTTGCGGCAGCGCTGCACCATCGCTGGTTGGTCATGCTGGTGTTCGCGCTGGTGGCCGGCGCCAGCGTGTTCCTGCTCAAGGCCCTCAAGTCGGAACTGGCGCCGGTGGAGGATCGCGGCGTGATCCTCGGCGTCTTCATCGGCCCGGAAGGGGCGACGCTCGATTACATGAGCAAGTACGCGCAGCAGCTCGAGGGCCTCTATGCCAGGACGCCGAACGTCGAGCGCTATTTCGTGGTGGCCGGCAATCCGGTCGTCTCGCAGGGTATTTCCTTTCTCGGCCTGACCGACTGGAAGGAACGGACGCGTCACTCGACCACCATCGCCAAGGAATTGCAGCCGCAGTTCTTCTCCATCCCCGGCGTGCTGGCCTTCCCGATCACGCCGCCCTCGCTTGGACAGAGTCCGCGCGAACGACCGGTGAACTTCGTCGTTGTCACCTCCGCCTCCTACCCCGAGCTGCAGGGCATCACCGAGCAACTCCTTGCCGAGGTGGCGAAGAATCCGGGCTTCGTGAACGTCGACACCGACCTCAAGCTCAACAAGCCGGAGCTGTCGGTGCGAGTGGACCGCGACAAGGCTTCTGACGCCGGCGTGCAGATCGAGACCATCGGCCGCACGCTGGAGACCATGCTCGGCGGCCGCCAGGTGACGCGTTTCAAGCGCGACGCCGAGCAGTACGACGTCATCGTGCAGACCGCCGACAGCGACCGCGCCACGCCGCGCGACATCAGCGAGATCTATGTGCGCGGGCGCGACGACCGCATGATCCCGCTGGCCAGCCTGGTGCAGGTGGATGAAACGGTGAGTCCGCGCGAACTGAACCACTTCGCCCAGCGCCGCGCCGTGACGATTTCGGCGAACCTTGCCCCCGGCTACACCATGGGCGAGGCGCTGGCCTTTCTCGACGACACTTCCCGGCGCATCCTGCCGCCAGGCTATGCCACCGACTATGCCGGACAGTCGCGCGAGTTCCGCACCTCGACGGCGAGCCTGGCGCTGACCTTCGTGCTGGCGCTGGCCTTCATCTACCTTGTGCTGGCGGCGCAGTTCGAGAGCTTCCGCGACCCCTTCGTCATCATGCTCACCGTGCCGCTGTCGATGACCGGCGCGCTGGCGGCGCTGCTTGCCACGGGCGGCACGCTCAATGTCTACAGCCAGATCGGCCTGGTGACCCTGGTGGGCCTCATCACCAAGCACGGCATCCTCATTGTCGAGTTCACCAACCAGCTCCGCAGCGAAGGCCGTACCGTCGGCGAGGCGCTGGTGGAAGCGGCCAGCCTGCGCCTGCGCCCCATCCTCATGACGACGGGCGCCATGGTGCTGGGGGCGATTCCCCTGGCGCTGGCCAGCGGCGCCGGGGCAGAGTCGCGCCAGCAGATAGGTTGGGTCATCGTCGGCGGCCTGCTGCTCGGCACGCTGCTGACGCTGTTTGTGGTGCCGACGGTCTACAGCCTGCTGGCTCGCCGCGAGCATCCCGGTGCCGCGGCGGTTGCCGCGGGAGGCGTTGGAGCGTAATTTCTTGACAACGGGATCGCGCCCCTTGCTTCCCATTGGCGTCTTCGATTCCGGCGTGGGCGGCTTGTCCGTGCTGCGCCACATCCGCGCAGCGCTGCCGGACGAGGACCTCCTGTACGTTGCCGATTCCGCCCATGCCCCCTATGGCGTGAAATCCGCCGCCTTCATCGAGGCGCGGGCGCTGGCTGTTGCGGAATTTCTTGTCGCGCAGAACGCCAAGGCCATGGTCGTGGCCTGCAATACCGCCACCTCGGCGGCCATCATCGCTTTGCGGGAGCGCTTCGATATGCCCATCATCGGCATGGAGCCTGCCGTGAAGCCGGCGATCGAGGCGACACGCTCCGGCGTGATCGGTGTGCTCGCCACCAGCGGCACGCTGGAGAGCGCCCGTTTTGCCGAACTGGTACAGCGCTTCGGTTCGCAGGCCCGCGTCGTGGTGCAACCCTGTCCAGGCCTGGTCGAGCAGGTGGAATCGGGCGATCTCTCCGGCCCTGCCACGCGCGCTCTGCTGTCGGGTTTTGTCACGCCCCTGCTGGCGCAAGGGGTGGATACGCTGGTGCTCGGCTGCACCCACTATCCTTTTCTGCAACCGCTGCTGCGTGAACTGGCCGGCGACGAAGTGGCCCTCATCGAGACGGGTGCGGCTGTCGCACGCCAACTTGCTCGCCGTCTTGTGGAAACTGACTTTCGCTCGGCGCAGCAGGTGGGTACGGAAGTTTTTTTCAGCAGCGGCGATCCGCGTCATCTGGAAGCGCTACTGCCGCGGTTGTGGGGGAGCGCTGCGCCGGTCGAACGCCTTACTTGCGGTTGAACTCTTCCAGGCAGGCTTTCAGGGTGTTGCCGACGCTGCCCGGACGCAGCGTGCAGTCTGCCGTTTTGCCGGCGCCGGCCGGGCTTCCGGCAGAATCTTGCGCGCCCCCGCTGGAGCCTGCCTCGGGCGGCGACCGGCGCGACAGATCGGTCTGGGCGATGGCCAGGCGATCGCCCAATTCAGCACGCTTACCCTTTTCGGCTTCCAGCTTCTTGTGGTTCTCGATCACTATTTTGTCGTAGCCGGCCAGCATGCCCTTCAGGCGGGTAACCTCGTCCTGCTGTTCGCCCAGTTCCGTTGATTGATGGGCAATGATCTGGGCCGAAAGCCAGTAGATTGCGCCGCCGCCGGCAGCGGCGCCCGCCAGCAACACCAGTCCGTAGGGCAGGAGGCGCCGCCATAACGACGGCGCAGCGGCAGGCGCCTTTTCTGTTTCCTCGGCATCCCTGCGCCTGGCATCGCGGGCGCCCGGGCCCGCTTCTTCCGGCGTTTCGTCCTCCCCTGCCGCCTTGGGCCGGCGCAGGCGCCTGAGCAGCAGCAGGGGGGCGGTCAGCAGGCGCTTGGCGCGAAGGACGAGGCCGGGCCGGGGGGCGGCCTCGTCGGCTTCTTCATCGATGGATTCGCTGGCTGTGGACAAGCCTGTCTCCGCTATTTCCCATAACAAAGGGAGTAACGGCAACCGGGCGGGGAACTTAAGCCAGGGACGCTTCCACGGTTTGCGCCACCTGTTCGAGCAGATCCGACGCAAGACAATCGAAGGTCGTGACATCCGGCCAGCTGCGCAGCCAGGTCAGTTGCCGCTTGGCCAGCTGGCGCGTGGCGGCGATGCCCTTTTCACGCAGGGCGGCCCGGTCGCAGCCGCCCTCGAGAAATTCCCAGACCTGGCGGTAGCCGACGCAGCGCATGGAAGGCAGCGCCGCATCTAGGCGGTACTTGCGGCGCAGGGCAATCACTTCGTCGATCAGCCCGTCTGCCAGCATGGCGTCGAAGCGCTGTGCGATGCGATCGTGCAGCACGGCGCGGTCGGACGGCAGCAGGGCGATCTGGATCAGACGAAAGGGTGTTCCGGCGTCGGTTTTGCGCGCCAGGCTTTCCGCCAGCGGCACGCCGGTGAGGCGGACGACCTCCAGCGCACGCTGGATGCGCTGCGCGTCGGTCGGCTTGAGGCGCGCCGCGGCCGCGGGGTCGCACTGCGCCAGATCGGCATGCAGGGCCGGCCAGCCGCGCTGCTGCGCTTCCGCGTCGATGGCGCGGCGCAGTTCGGCATCGGCCTGCGGCATGTCGGAGAGGCCGTCGCGCAGCGCCTTGAAGTAGAGCATGGTGCCGCCGGCGAGCAGCGGGATTTTTCCGCGCGCCGTGATCTCCGCCATGACGCGCAGCGCGTCGCTGCGGAAGCGCGCGGCGGAATAGCTTTCCTCGGGGCTGATGAGGTCGATCAGGTGATGCGGGAATTGCGCCAGCATGGCGCGGTCGGGCTTGGCCGTGCCGATGTCCATGTCGCGGAACACCTGGGCCGAGTCGACGCTGACGATTTCCAGGGGGAAACGCAAAGTCAGTCCCAGCGACACGGCGGTCTTGCCGCTCGCCGTCGGTCCCATCAGGCAGATGGCAGGCGGGAGCCTGCCATCTGCCTGATGGGCGTGTGGTTGCCCCCCACCCCCCGTCCCCCGCCCCGGGGGCGGGGGTGACTGATTTGTCGCGCCTGGCGGGCGCGGAGAGGGGGCGCTAGCGGCCACGCAGGAACAGCCGGTCGAGCTCGTCCATCGACAGCTGCGTCCACGTCGGGCGGCCGTGGTTGCACTGGTCGGCGCGCTCGGTTGCCTCCATCTGGCGCAGCAGGGCGTTCATCTCCGGCAGGGAAAGCATGCGGTTGGCGCGCACCGCGCCGTGGCAGGCCATCGTGGCGAGCAGTTCGTTGCGCTGTTCGGCGGCGACGCGGCTGGCGCCGAACTTCTCCAGGTCGGCGAGCAGGGCGCGGACGAGGTCGGGAATGCGGCCGTTGGCGAGCAGCGCCGGCACGGCGCGCACGACCAGTTCGCGCGGGCCGGCCGCGGCGACCTCGAAGCCGAGGCGGTCCAGCGTGTCGGCGTGCTCCTCCGCGGCGGCGGCCTCCTCGCCGCTGGCCGAGATCACCACCGGCACCAGCAGCGGCTGCACCGCCGGTCGCGCGTCCAGCGCCGTCTTCAGCTTCTCGTAGAGGATGCGCTCGTGGGCGGCGTGCATGTCGACCAGCACCAGGCCCGCGGCATTCTGCGCCAGGATGTAGACGCCGTGCAACTGGGCGATGGCGTAGCCGAGCGGTGGCGGTGCGCCTTCCTCCGCGGCCGGCATCGGCCGCGCAACAGCCTGCCGCACGAAGTCGTAATAGGCGGTGACCGGCTGCTCGACGGCCAGCGCCTGCTGCTGCGGCGTGGCCGCAGGAAAAGTCAGTCCCGCCGGTACGGCGGCGGGAGCGGGGGCGCCGCCGCCGGCAGCGGCGTGCGCCAGCGGCGCCGCCAGCGCGCGCTGCAGGGCGTGGAAGACGAACTGGTGCACGGCGCGGCCGTCGCGGAAGCGCACCTCGGTCTTGGCCGGGTGCACGTTGACGTCGACGCCGCGCGGATCGATGTCGAGGAACAGCGCGTAGGCCGCGTGCCGCTGGCCGTGCAGGATGTCGGCGTAGGCTTCGCGCACGGCGTGGGAGAGCAGCTTGTCGCGCACGAAGCGGCCGTTCACGAAGAAGTACTGGGCGTCGGCGCGGGCGCGCGAGTAGGCCGGCAGGGCGGCATAGCCGGCGAGATGCAGGCCGCCCGCCGAAGCGCCGACGGCGCGGGACTGGGCGGCGAATTCCTCGCCGAGCACGTCGGCCACGCGCCGTGCCGCATCGCCGGCGGCCAGATGCAGCGCCGTGCGGCCGTTGTGCTGCACCTGGAATGCGATGGCCGGGTGGGACAGCGCGACGCGGCGCACGGCCTCCTCGCAGTGGGCGAATTCGGTGTGCTCGCGCTTGAGGAACTTGCGCCGCGCCGGCGTGTTGAAGTAGAGGTCGTCGACCTCGATCACGGTGCCTGAGCCAAGGGCGGCGGGCGCGATGTCCAGCCCGGCGTCGATGCGCCAGGCATGCGGCGCATCGCGCAGGCGGCTCACCAAAGTCAGTCGCGCCACGGCGGCGATGGAGGCGAGCGCCTCGCCGCGGAAGCCGAGCGAGGCGACGCGTTCGAGGTCTTCGAGGGAAGCGATCTTGCTGGTGGCGTGGCGCGCCAGCGCCAGCGGCAGCTCCTCCTTGGGGATGCCGCCGCCGTCGTCGACGATGCGGATCTGCCGCACGCCGCCTTCGAGCAATTGCACCGAGATGGCGCGCGCGCCGGCGTCGATGCTGTTCTCCAGCAGTTCCTTCACCACCGAGGCGGGCCGCTCGACCACCTCGCCGGCGGCGATCTGGCTGATGAGAAGGTCGGGGAGCGGCTTGATGGCAGGCATGGGAGCGGGATGAATTATACTCTGCGGGCTTTTTGGGACATCGCCGTCCGCCTCGACAAGCACCTCGGCATCATCGTCATTTCGACGCTGCCGGCGGCGATCGGCTGCCTCAGGCACCGTCGCGCGTAGACAGCCGGTTCCATCCGGGCTAAGCTTGTCTTACTTGTCGTCTTACCTACCTGCCTGAAGGTTGCCATGGAAACCGTCAAAGTGTCGAGCAAGGGGCAGGTCGTTATTCCGAAATCCCTGCGGGAGTCCCACCATATCGACGCCGGCACCGAGCTGATCATTACGGCGGTGGGCGGCGAACTGCGGCTGAAACCGGTGAAAGCCAGCCGCCAGGCCACGCTCAAGCAGGTAGCCGGCGTGCTGCGGCAAAAGGGCCTCCGGGCGCCGATCGGCACGGAGGAAGCGGCGGCCATCGGCCGCATGCTGGTCGATCAGGATGAGGCGAGCAAGAAATGATGGCCGTCGACACGAATGTCCTGGCCCGCCTGCTGTTGAAGGACCATGAAGGCCAGTACCGCGCCGCCGTGGCCCTTTTCTCGAAAAAACAGGACTACACGGCACCGCCCACGGTCATCCTGGAGCTGGTCTGGGTGCTGCAGACGCGGGGCCATGCGCGCAGAGACATCGTGGAGAGCCTGCGCCTGCTGCTGGGCCTGCCGAATTTCAAGCCGATGCAAAACGAGGCGCTGGGGATGGCGCTGGAGTGGTACGAAGCCGGCATGGATTTCGGCGACGCCCTGCATCTGGCCTTGAGCGGCAGCCCTGCCGGCATGGTCAGCTTCGACAAGGCGCTGGGCCGCCAGGCGAAAAAACTGGGCGCGTTTCCGCCCGTGGCGAACCCTCCCGTTTGAGCATGGCCATCCGGTTCATCCTGTTGATGGCCCTGCCGCTGTTGGCCGCCTGCGTGACCACGGGAACGGGCACGACGCCGCGCAAGCCGGTATCCGGTTTCGATCCGAACCAGCTCGCCAAGTCCGACATCGACCGCGTCGCCGAGGCGCACCAGCGCGAAGTGTTCGCCAGCCTCAAGCTGCTCGCGGAAAAGCTCTACCGGCGCAATCCGCGCGAGTGGAAGAAGGGCGGCCAGGCCAGCCTGGAGGCCGCCGTGGCGCGCATTTTCGATGCCAATCACGGATGGAAATTCACGGAACTGGAGGGTCGGCGCGGCGCCGATGCCGTGCATCTGGCCTTCCGCGATGACTTCGCCGGCGACCGCGTACTGGCGCTGATCGCAGGCCTGGGCGGAATGGTGCAGACGGCCTTCAACGACAAGAGCGAACTGTTCATTCTCGACGATCTCGACCCGCAGGCGCTGTTCAACGCTGCGCGCAACGTCGAGATTTCCGTGTGGAAGCTGTCGAACGCGAGGACGGCGGCCGGCGAACCGTACCTGCACTCGAACGAGGGCAGCGGCCCGGTGAGAAACCTCTCCTTCGAGCGCGAATTCGGCAAGATGATCGGCAACCTCGATGTCCTGTCGAAGATCATCGCCGACAAGACCAACCGCCTGGTGGTCAAGGTGTTCCAGAACCTCGCCACGGCCATATTTCTTCCAGTGAAGTTCTGAATGAAAAACATCGTCGTCCTCATCTCCGGCCGCGGCAGCAACATGGAAGCCATGCTGGCGGCCGACCTGCCCTGCCGCATCGCTGCGGTGATCAGCAACAAGTCCGACGCCAAAGGGCTGGAGACCGCCCGCGCACGGGGCATCCCGACGGCCGTGGTGGCGCATGCCGCGCATGCCTCGCGCGAGCTGTTCGATGCCGCGCTGGCGGCCGAGATCGACCGCCACCAACCCGACCTGATCGTGCTCGCCGGCTTCATGCGCATCCTCGGCGAGGCGTTCGTGCGGCGCTACCAGGGCCGCATGATGAACATCCATCCCTCACTGCTGCCCGCTTTCCCGGGGCTGCACACGCACCGTCGCGCGCTCGAGGCGGGCTGCCGCATTCACGGTTGCACGGTGCATTTCGTCACGCCGGCGCTGGACAACGGCCCCGTCGTCATCCAGGCCGCCGTGCCGGTGTTTGCCGATGACAGCGAAGACACGCTCGCCGCGCGCGTGCTGGCACAGGAACACATCGCCTATCCGCAGGCAGTGCGCTGGTTCGTCGAGGGGCGGCTGACGCTTGCGGCCGACGGCCGCGCGATGCTGAACGGCGAACGACAGGACGATGGCGCGCTGTTGTCACCGCCCCCTGATGCCATGCGGAAATGACCGACTGCCGCCTTCTTGCCGCGCTGGGTTTGTCGCTGTTGCTCCATGCCACGGTGGTCAGCAGTCCCGGCTGGCGCCTGCCCTTGTTCAACGAGCCGGAGCTGAGTGGTTCGATCGAGGCGCATCTGGCGCCGAAGCCGGTTCCGGCGCCGCAGCCACCTCCGGTTGCCGAGGCACGCCCGCAACCACAGCCTGTGGCAAGAAAACCGCCTTCGCCGGAACCGAAACCGGTAGAGAGCGCCGAGCCAGTGGCGGCTGCACCCGCGCCTGCATCCGAAGTGGCTGCTGCACCGGCTGCAGCGCCGGCTCCGCCCCAGGCAACGGCACCCGTTGTCGTTGCGCCGGCACAGGTCGAGTCCCCCTGGCCGCGTCAGGGACGCATCCGCTTTGCCGTCATGCGCGGCGAAGGCGAACAGGGCATGCAGATCGGCCAGTCCACACACACCTGGCAGCATGACGGCGCGACCTACACCTTGCAGGCCGCGACCGAAACCACTGGCCTGGTGGCGTTGTTCCGCAGCGTGCGCATCGTGCAGTCGAGCGAGGGCACGCTGGCGGCGGACGGACTGGTGCCGCAGGCATTTAGCGTCGAGCGCAACGGCAAGCCTGCCGAACGGGCGCGATTCGACTGGGCCGGCAGGAAGGTCACGCTCCAGCAGGGCAAGGGCGACGGGCGCGAGGCGCCGCTGACCGCCGGCGCGCAGGACATCCTGTCGCAGATCTACCAGATCGGCCTGGCCGGGGCCGCGGCAAGGATCGAACTGATGATCGCCACCGGCAAGAATTACGGCCGCTATGCCTACGAGGCAGTCGCCGACGAGAAGATCGCCACGCGCTTCGGCGAGCTGCGCACCTGGCACATGAAAACGCCGGCCCTGCCGGGCGAACAGGCCATGGAACTCTGGCTGGCCTCGGATTATCGCAACCTGCCGGTGCGCATCCGCTTCGTCGACCGCAAGGGCGACGTATTCGACCAGAATGCCGTCGAGATGGTCATTGACGGCATGGCATTGACCGAACGGCCCTGACGGAAAGACACAATGCGCATCACACCGAACCTCATCGACGCAACGACGACGGCGCTCAACGCGCTGTTCGCCTTCAACCATCCGGCCGACGCCGTGTTGTCGAAATTCTTCCGCGACAACCGCGCGCTCGGCCAGAACGACCGCGGCTTCATCGCCGAGACCGCTTACGCCGTGCTGCGCCGCCGTCGGCTGCTGGAACACCTGCTTGGCGCCGAGGCAACGCGGCGGCGGCTGGTGCTGGCGGCGCTGACGCGCCTGTCGGGCGTCAGCCAGCGTCAGTTGGAAGGCGCCCTCAACGAAAAGGAATTGAAGTGGGTAGCCGACCTCAAGGGCCGACAGGTGAGCGACCTCACTCTGGCCGAACAGGCGGATTTTCCCGACTGGCTGGCCGACAGGCTGCTGCAATTCATGACGCCGGAGGCGCTGTTGATGCTGGCGCAGGGGCTCAATCAGGCTGCGCCGCTCGATTTGCGCGTGAATCCGCTCAAGGCCGAGCGGGCGGCGGTGCTGGCGCGGTTTGCCGAGGAGGGCATTGCCGCCGAGGCGGGCGCGCTGTCGCCGCTGTGCATCCGCCTCAAGGCCAAGCCGGCGTTGCAGAAGCATCCGCTTTATCTCGACGGCAGCATCGAGGTGCAGGACGAAGGCAGCCAGTTGCTCGGCTACCTGCTGGCGCCGAAACGCGGCGAGATGGCGGCGGATTTCTGCGCCGGCGCCGGCGGCAAGACGCTGCTGCTGGGCGCCTTGATGCGCTCCACCGGCCGGCTCTACGCCTTCGACGTGTCAGACAAGCGCCTGGCGCGGCTCAAGCAGCGCGTGGCGCGCTCGGGCCTGTCCAACGTGCACCCGGTGGTGATCGCCAACGAGAACGACCTGCGCATCAAGCGCCTTGCCGGCAAGATCGACCGTGTGCTGGTCGATGCGCCGTGCAGCGGCCTCGGCACGCTGCGCCGCAACCCGGACCTCAAGTGGCGGCAGACGTCGGAGGGCGTGGCCGAACTGGCGCGCAAGCAGCACGACATCCTCAAGGGCGCTTCGCGCCTGGTGAAGCCGGGCGGGCGGCTGGTGTACGCCACCTGCAGCATCCTGCCCGAGGAGAACGAAGCCATCGTCGCCGGCTTCCTCGCCGCGCATGCGGATTTCAAACAGGTGTTGGCGCAGGACATCCTCGCCCAGCAGGGCATCGCGCTGGACTGCGGCGAGACGCTGCGGCTGGCGCCGCACACGCACGGGACGGACGGGTTTTTTGCGGCGGTGCTGGAGCGGGCGGGCTGATTTCGCTCAGGCGTCGGCGAGCAGGCGTTCCAGGGCGTCGCGCAGGCTCAGCACCGCCACGCCCCCCACGGTTTTGCCGAACAGGCTGCCGAAATGACTGCGGTCGCCGGTGACGAGGGCGTCACAGCGGGAGAGCACGGCCGCTGCCAGGATCGGCGCGTCCTTGCCGGGCAGTCCCTGGCTTTGTGCCCAGACGGCCTGTTCCTGCGAACACTCCAGTCCGATTTCCGCATTCCGCAGCAGGGCTTCCAGGGCAGCAGCTCGTTCCGGCTGCTTCAAGCCGGTGTTGCGACGGGCTTCTTCGATGGCAAACGGGGAGGTAACCAGCGAGCACAAGCCGGCCCGGGCGAGCTGAAACAGCATGCAGGCGCGGCTGTCCTCGCTGCGCGCTGCGCTGAACAGCACGTTGGCGTCGAGAAACAGCCGCATCAGGCCCGCTTCCGGGCCTTGGTGAGGACTTTGCCCATCTTGGCCTTCTCGGCCGGCGTCATGCGGTTTTCGTCCTCGAATTCCTCCAGGCGGGCGTCGCTGTACGTCTCGATGGGAAAGACGGCGGCCGGCCGCAGTTCGATGACGCCCTGCGGCGTGACATCGACGAGCATGGGGGTCTCGCTGGCGATGCCCAGCCGGCGCAGGATCGTGCGCGGGATGGAGAGCTGGCCTTTCTTGCTGAGCTTGACGAGTTCCATGGTGAAATCCGGGAAAGTAGGATTGCCCAAATTATGGAATATTGGAAAAAAAAAGGCAATCGTTGCGGAAACCGCCCGCCGCCCCGAAGCGCCCGGTCCGTCGCCGTATCGCAGGGACTGACTTTTGTTTCCCGGTCAGGCGTCCTGCTCCCATACCTCCCGAAACAGCGCCGGCAGCGCTTCCGCCGCGCTGCCGCGGATACCAGCATCCGCCCGTTCCGACAGGGCGGTCAGTTCCTGATTGATCTCGACCACGACGGCGCCCCGCCGGATGGCCCGGTACGGGATGCTCGCCGCCGGCTCCACTTCCAGCGAGCTGCCGACGCATAGAAGCGCATCGCAGGCGTCGGCCGTCTCGAAGGCCGCGCCCAGCACGTGGGGGTCGAGCGGCTCGCCGTACCAGACAATGTCCGGACGCAGCAGCGCGCCGCAGGCGGGGCAGCGCGGGACGGGGCCGGCTTCAAGGCGCAGGCACGCCAGGTCTTCCCGGCCGGCATAGGGATCGCAGTCGTCGCGCAGGGCATAGCCGCCGCATAGATGGCAAATCAGCGGTCCGCGCTCCGCGGCGAACAGCGCCTCCTCGTCAACGAAGGGCGCCAGGCGGAAGAGGTTGCCGTGAAGCTCAAGCACATCGCGGCTGCCCGCCGCGTTGTGGAGGTCGTCGATGTTCTGGGTGATGACCGTCACCCGCCCGACCGCCTCCTGCAGGCGCGCGATGGCCCGATGGCCGGCATTGGGCGCCGCCCCGCGCACCGTCCCGGCCAGATGCACGTGCCAGTCCCACACGCGCTGCGGATCGGCGCGAAACGCCTTCGGCGTCGCCACTTCCTGCGGATCGGTATTCGCCCACAAACCGGTGAAGCGCTCGCGGAAAGTGGGAATGCCGCTCTCGGCGGAGATGCCGGCGCCGGTGAAGACGGTGACGTGTCTTGCTTTTCGCAGGCGTTGGCGGAGGGAGGGGTCAAGCATTCTTGGGGCTGGGCATCCTGCAAATGCTGCTGCTTACCTATTTTCCGTTTAGTTCTTCCACAGCCCCCCAGTTGTTTAGGAAAGGACTGAAATCACGTATTTCGCTATGGAAGTTACCTTCTGCGATTTTGTGATGATCCGGGCGTTTGAGATTGCGCGTTTCCCAACATCGATTTGACATGGTGGTCCAAAGGTAGGTTTGAAGGCGCGCTTTGCCAGCTTCCTCAGGATGAAGTTTCTTGAGGCGGCGAAATAGCTCTTTCGGAGGGATGATGACGTAGTCAGTGGTCCGATGGGCAAAACCCAACAACAAAAGCACCCAATAATCCGCAGGGGAAGCGCTAAGCTTCGTGGGATTGAATGTCCACCAACCGCAAGCACGTAGTGGCCTTTGAAACTCGGCAGGCAGATGCGTTACCAGAAAATCTCGAGAATATTTAACTTGCAGCGAAATTGACCTTTTGTTTTTCTTGTCCGTAACCAGTAGATCGATTCCGCTATCTTTGGATGGTACCCATACGTTCAGGTTACGAAAGTGTCTTTCAATGTACTCGCCGACCAACAGTTCCCCTGCATGAATCGTAAAGAGTGGGCGCATATGCGGTTCTCCTATGTTAGCTGCTTAAAGGCATGGCGGTGCTTGTCACGCAGCTTCTCCCAGACGGCGCGCTTCATCTTGTCGGCGGGCGGCCTGGCCAGGTCGCCCGCGCCGAACAGGTCGGCGCCGAGTTCGTAGGGGGTCTTGTCCCCGCGCATGATGCGTGCACACACCTCCCGCACGCCCTGCCTGACGATGTCGGACTTGCTGCGAGTGCTGCGCCGGCAGGCTTTCTCCAGGAGCCTTTCTTCTTCCGGCGTCAGGCGGATGGACAGGGGCATGACGGGAACCTGTTGTTTTCGTGTAATACGCACAATATAGCCGCCTTTCCGGACGGTTCAAGCGCAGTTCGGCGCTCACGGGACGGGTTGCGCGGCCGGGGAGGGCGGTGGCGCTTGGTCGGCGCCGTGCGCTGCCAGCCACCGCCGCGCATCCTCATGCCCGCCCTCGGCTGCCTTTCGGATCCACTTCCCGGCTTCCTCCGGGTTGCGCGCCAGGCCGCGGCCTTCGTCGTAGAGGACGCCGAGCGCGTACTGGGCGTCGGCCAGCCCCTTTTCGGCGGCGGCGAGGAACCACTTCGAGGCTTCGCCCGCGTCGGTTTCCACGCCGTCGCCGAAGAGGAACATTTCGCCGATGGTGTGTTCCGCTTCCGGCAGCCCCTGCTCGGCGGCGCGGGAGACCCATAGCGCGGCCTCGGCGAAATCCTTTTCCACGCCGGTGCCGGAGAGGTGGCAGCGGCCGAGGCGGTGCTGGGCTTCGGCGCTGCCCTTGTCTGCCGCCTTGCGAAACCAGGCGATGGCTTTGTCGATGTCCGCCTCGATGCCGACGCCGGTCTGGCAGGCCCAGCCCAGCAGGAATAGCCCGCGCGGCTCGTTCTGCAGGGCGGCCCGGCTCAGCCACTTGCGGGCGAAGGCCTTGTTGCGGACGACGTCGACGCCCCAGTGATAGGCCATGCCGAGCGCGCGCTGGGCGGGCGGGTATTCCAGCACGGCGGCGCGCTTGAGCCAGCGCACGGCCTCGGCGCCGTTCTTCGGGATGCCTTCGCCGCGCAGGAGCAGCATGCCGAGGCTGGTCTGGCATTCGAGGTCGCCGCGCTCGGAGCCGAGCCGGTACCATGCTTCCGCCGCGGCGATGTCGCGGGCCGCGCCGTCGCCGCCGAATTCCGCTTTGCGCCCGAGACGCATTGCAGCTTCGTCGCAGCCCCTTTCGGCGGCTTGCCGCAGCCAGTCCGCCGCCAGTTCCTGGTCGCGGGCGACGGCGTCGCCGCGGGCATGCAGGACGGAGAGCCAGTATCCGGCCGTGGCATGGCCTGCCTCCCAGGCCTGCAGCAGATGCTCGTAGGCCTGCGCCGCGTCCTTCTCGATGGTTTCTCCCGCAAGATGCAGGCTGGCAAGCCGGGTGTGGGCCATCGGCTCGCCCAACTCTGCGGCGGCCCGGTACAGCGCGACGGCGGCATCCGCGTTCTTCTCGACGTTCGTGCCCTGTTCGAAGGCATTGGCGAGATTGATCATGCTGCGCGCCTCGTTCTGCAGGATGGCCAGTCGGTACCACTTCTCCATGGCCTGCTGGCCGTCATCGCACCAGCCCAGGCCATGCAGCTTGCCCATGTGGAACTGTGCCGTTGCACCGCCCTGCCCGGCGAGCGCGCGGATGGCGGCGACGGCCTCGGGATAGCGGGGTGTGCCTTCGGCATCGGCATCGTCGAGCGCGATCAGGCGTTCCATGGCCTCTTCGAGGCGGGCGGCGCCTTCCGGCTTGTGGCGCAGGTAGCGCCTGAAATCTTCCGGGCAGTCGCTCTCGGCGATGGCCTGCCAGATGAGGGTGTCGATTCGGCTGTCGTCGTAGGTTTTCATCGGGCCGCCTCGTTCGCATGGGCCACGGCGACCAGGGCAGCATCGCCGGGGCGGTATTCCGCGCGCCACTGCGCCGGCAGCTTGTCCACGCGGCGGTAGTCAATCTGCGCGTCGGCGGTCCAGCGGTCCCAGCGCACGTAGGCCACCACGCCGTCGCCGGCATGGCGCGTTGCGATGAGCTCGTAGCGGAAAAACACCGCCACGAAGAGCAGGGTCGCGAGGAAGGCGCCGGCGCGCAGCAGCGGCCGGGCGTAGCGGCCGGCCGCCTCGCGCTCGACGACGCTGAAGCCGGCCTCCACCCAGCGCGGCAGGAACAGGCCCAGCCGCAGGAACGAAATCAGCAGGAAGAGCACCACGCCGAGGAAGGCCGTGGCAGCCGCTGTTGCGACGACGAGATCGGCGGCCGCGAAACCTTCCTGCGCGAAGGCAAGGAAGAGGGCGGCGGAGAACAGGGCGATGAGCAACAGGCCTGACAGCCAAAGACGAAGCCAGCCGCCTGTGGCGCGGCGCCATGCGAATGCGGGATTGGGGTTCATGACATCACTCCAGTGCTCAGGGGTTATTGTTATAGCACCCCGCTGGCTCATGGCATGAGCCGGGCCGGAAGCCGGGCGTGGCGCGGTTTCCGGCGAATTGTTCCAAACGGATGCCCTACAGGGCACAATGCCGGCTGCGATATCAATGGATTCCCGCCATGCGCTATCCCGAATTCTTCGACGAAGCCCCCCGCATCACGATGTTCGACCCGCTCGCCAGGTTCCTCGGCGCGGCGGAGGGCGGCATCTTCGAGTACCGCTACATCGACGCCGTCAAGCTGGCGGGGCATTCCTGCCCGACGGTGGCCTCGGCCTGGCTGATGACGATCCGGGCGCTGGAGGCGCTCTATCCGAAGGACGTACCCGAGCGCGGCGCCATCCGCGTTGACTTCCGCCACGATTCCACGAGCGGCGTGACCGGCGTCATCGCCAACATCGTCACCCTGGTCACTGGGGCGACGCACGACACCGGCTTCAAGGGGCTGGCCGGCCGCTTCGACCGCCGCAACCTGCTCTTCTTCAATGCCGCGGTGGGCGAGGAGATCCGCTTCACGCGCAAGGACAGCGGCGCGGCGGTGGATGTCACGGCGCACCTGGAGCATGTGCCGAGCGCGCCGCACGTCGGCGAGATGATGGCCGCCTGCATCACCGGCCGCGCCAGCGACGAGGTGCAGCGCGAGTTCGGCCGCCTCTGGCAGGAGCGGGTGCGCCGCCTGCTGCTCGAGCACGCGCGCGACGCGCAGGTCATCGCCGTCCACCCCGTGTACGCCGTATGACGGCGACTGACTTTCGCTTTTATCCGTCTCTCGGCGGGGAACGCCGTTGAGCCGTCTCGGCGCCACGCTGGCGGCGGTGCTCCTCCTGCTGGGTCCGCCCGCCGCAGCCTTCGATTCGCGCCCAGGCACATTGCATGCCGCCCAGGGCACGGTGGAAGTGCTGTTCAGCCCGCACGACGATGCGCAGGCGGCCATGCTGCGCGTCCTGCGCGCAGCGCGGCACAGCGTTCATGTGCAGGCGTTCCTCTTTACCAGCCGCACGCTCGCTGCTGCGCTGATCGAAGCCCGGGCACGCGGCGTGAGCGTGGAGGTGCTGGCGGACCGCGAGCAAACACTGCACGGGGCGAACAGCCAGATTCCCCTGCTTGCCGAGGCCGGCATTCCGGTCGCGCTGGAGGTGCGCTATGCCGCTGCGCATAATAAAATCATGCTGGTCGATGCGGCACAGGCGGGCGGCGCCGTCATTACCGGATCTTACAATTTCACGTACTCTGCGAGGACGCGCAATGCGGAGAACGTGGTGATCCTGCGCGGCAATCCGCCCGTGCTGCGCGCCTATCTTGACAACTGGAAACGCCATCGCGCCGAGGCGTTGCCCTACGCGGAAGCGCGGTTGGCCAACTGACATGAAACAGAACGAAATCGGTCACCTGCCGAATGCACTCTGGAGTGGTCCTGAAGCATCCCGCTTCCTAATCCTGGAAACCGCGTTTAACACGGAGGACACAGTCGAAAGAGGTTTCAACTGCGTTTTTCAGGTTAATAGTTCAGGGTTGAAGTAGAATTCCCGCACGCTATCTTTCCGGACTCACCCATGCTTTTCTCCGGCGCTTTCGATCTCCCCTGGTGGGGTTATGTTGTCGTCACTTTGGCGATGACGCACGTGACCATTGCGGCTGTCACCATTTTCCTGCATCGCCACCAGGCGCATCGCGCGCTGGACCTGGGGCCACTGCCCAGCCATTTCTTCCGCCTGTGGCTGTGGCTGACCACCGGCATGGTGACCAAGGAGTGGGCGGCCATCCATCGCAAGCACCACGCCAAATGCGAAACGCCCGAGGACCCGCATAGCCCGCAGGTGCGCGGCCTCAACCGGGTATTGTGGGGTGGGGTGTTCCTCTACGTGAAGGAATCCCGCAATGCCGAGACGATGGTGCGCTATGGGCATGGCACGCCGGATGACTGGCTGGAGCGGCATATCTATACGCCGGGTCAGAAGGTCGGCATTGTCATCATGCTGGCCATTGACATCGCCCTGTTCGGGCTGCTGCCGGGCGCATTGATCTGGGGTGTGCAGATGATCTGGATCCCGTTCTGGGCGGCCGGCGTGATCAACGGTGTCGGTCATTTTTGGGGCTATCGCAATTTCGCCTGTTCCGACGCCAGCACGAACATCGTGCCATGGGGCATCCTCATCGGCGGAGAGGAGTTGCACAACAACCACCATGCCTACGCCACTTCGGCGCGTCTGTCGAACAAGTGGTACGAATTCGACATCGGCTGGTTCTACATCCGCCTGCTTGAAATCCTCGGCCAGGCCAGAGTGAAAAAGGTGGCGCCAACGCCGCGTCTTACGCGGGCGCGCCAGACCATCGATCTTGACAACCTGCAGGCAGTCATCACGCATCGCTACGATGTCATGGCGAAGTACATGAAATCGCTCAGGCAGATCTACCATGAGGAAGCGGAGAAACTGAAAGCCGCGCTGGATGCCGACTCATTCAAGGAGCTGAAACGGTGGCTTGGAAAAGATGTTGAATCTATTTCCGCCCAGGAACGGCGGCAGTTCGATATGGCACTGGAGAAAAGCAGTCGCCTGTCCCTGGTTGTCGAGATGAGGCTTGAGTTGGCCGCACTATGGCAGCGCTCCACCGCGACACATGAGGAATTGATTGCCAGCCTGCAGGACTGGTGCCGCCGCGCCGAGGCGAGCGGCATCCGCCAGTTGGAGGAGTTCTCCCTTCGACTGCGCAGCTACGCCATGTAGCAGACATGAACCAATAAAAAACCCGCCGGAATGGCGGGTTTTTTATTGCTGAACCTGATTACTTCAGCTTGGTTTCCTTGTACATGACGTGCTTGCGCGCCTTGGGATCGAACTTCTTGATCTCCAGCTTCTCGGGCTTGGTGCGCTTGTTCTTGGTCGTCGTGTAGAAGTGGCCGGTGCCGGCCGTGCTTTCCAGTTTGATTTTCTCGCGGGGCATGGCGGATCTCCTTAAAGGGTGCCCTTGGCGCGCAGCTCCGACAGGACAACGTCGATGCCCTTCTTGTCGATGGTGCGCAGGCCGGCGTTGGATACGCGCAGGCTCACCCAGCGGTTTTCGTTCTCAACCCAGAAGCGGCGGTTCTGCAGGTTGGGCAGAAAGCGACGCTTGGTCTTGTTGTTGGCGTGGGAAACGTGATTTCCCACCATCGGTGCCTTACCGGTCACTTGGCAAACGCGGGCCATGATGTGCTCCAGAATTCGGATTTAGCAAAGCCGGTGATTATACGCGATCCTTTAACGGAAAATCAACACAATGTTTTCCCGAGGATCTCGACCTCGGGCCTGGCCGGACATGCGGCAAAAAATGGGGGAGACAGGCTTTGTGGAATGGCCTTTGGCGGTATGAATTTCGTCATGACGGGGGACTGCATGGAAAGGCGCTCCAGTAAAGCAATTGTGAACAGGCCCTAGAGCAGTCCGTGCTCGGTAAAGGAAAAGGGGGCGATACTTCCGGCGACAATGAAGTGGTCGAGCACTTTCACATCGACCAGCGCCAGCGCCTGCTTGAGGGCTTGTGTCAGGGCCTCGTCGGCCCGGCTGGGCTCGGCCACGCCGGAGGGGTGGTTGTGGGCCAGGATGGCGCCCGCCGCATTGTGGAAGAGGGCCAGCTTGACCACCTCGCGCGGATGAACGCTGGTTTGCGTCAGCGTGCCGCGGAACAGTTCCTCGGCGGCGATCAGCCGGTTTTGCGCATCCAGCAGCAGCACCATGAAAACCTCATGCGGCAGGCTGCCGATCGCCAGACGCAGGTAGTCGCGCACGGCACGTGGAGATGACAGGGCGTCGCCGATGGCCATTTCCTCGCGCAAGGCACGCCGGGCCATCTCCATCACGGCCTGGAGCTGGGCGTACTTGGCACTGCCCATGCCGGGAATTGCCGAAAACTCCGCCGCCGAGGCGGCAAATAAGCGGTTGAGGCTGCCGAAATGAGCAATGAGCCTGCGCGCGAGGTCGACCGCACTGGAGCCCTTGATGCCCACTCTCAGGAAGATGGCGAGCAGTTCGGCATCGGACAGGGTGGATGCGCCTTGTGCGAGAAGCCGCTCCCGCGGGCGCTCATTCTCCGGCCAGTGCTTGATCGCCATCGTCAGATCATTCCTAGTAGAATCGTTCCATCACAGCAGCGGATTCTAGCGCATCGTCATGGCGGAACTGAACGGAAAGCGGTTGGTGCTGGGTATCACCGGCGGCATCGCGGCCTACAAGGCGGCGGAGCTGGCGCGCCTGTTCGTCAAGGACGGTGCCGAGGTCAATGCCGTGCTGACGCAGTCGGGCGCGCAGTTCGTTACGCCCGCGACCTTTCAGGCGCTGACCGGGAAGCCGGCCTGGAGCGATTTGTGGGATGCGCGCATGCCGGACAACATGGCGCACATCGATCTTTCGCGTGGAGCCGATGCGATCGTGATTGCCCCGGCGTCGGCGGATTTCCTTGCCAAGCTGGCGCACGGGTTGGCCGGTGACCTGCTGTCGACGCTATGTCTGGCGCGGGATTGCCCGCTCATCGTGGCGCCGGCCATGAATCGACAGATGTGGGAGCATCCGGCCACGCAGCGCAACAAAAGTCAGCTCCTGCAGGACGGCGTGATCATTCTCGGTCCGGCCAGCGGCGAACAGGCCTGTGGCGAGACCGGCATGGGACGCATGCTGGAAGCGGCGGAGATACTGGAAGCGGTGGCCGGCTTCTTCCAGCCCAAGGTCCTGGCGGGGCGCCGCATCCTGATGACCGCCGGGCCGACCTTCGAGGCGCTCGATGCGGTGCGGGGCGTGACCAACCTCAGCTCCGGCAAGATGGGATTTGCGCTGGCCAGGGCTGCGCGGGATGCCGGTGCCGAGGTGACGCTGGTGAGCGGACCGGTTGCCCAGCCGACGCCGGCCGGCGTGACGCGCATCGATGTGACGAGCGCGCTGGAGATGCATGCCGCCGTGATGCAGCGTGTGGCCGACTGCGATATCTTCATCGGCGTGGCGGCCGTTGCCGACTACCGTCCCGCCGAGCTGCTAAGGGACAAGATCAAGAAGAGTGACAAGCCGATGCAGATCGGCATGATCCCCAATCCCGACATCCTGGCCGAGGTGGCAACGCGACCCGGCGCGCCGTTCTGCATCGGCTTTGCCGCGGAAAGCCGAGATCTTGAAAAATATGCCGAGGAGAAGCGGCAGAAAAAGCAGCTGTCGCTGGTGGTCGGCAATCTGGTGCAGGACGGCCTCGGCGGCGAGCGCAATCTGGTCACACTGTTTGACGATAAAGGCCGGAAGTCGCTGGGGCCGGCCCAGAAGATCGATATCGCGCGCGGCATCGTTGCCCATATCGGTCAGATGCTTGCCGGCAACGGATGACAACAGGGAATCTATGCATCGCATCGACGTACGGATCATCGATCCGCGCCTGAAGGACAATCCGCCGCATTACGCCACCGCCGGCGCTGCCGGCCTCGATTTGCGCGCCTGCATCGAAACGCCGGTGAAGCTGCATCCCGGGGACACGCAGTTGATTCCGGCCGGCATTGCCATCCACCTGGCGGACCCGGGTTTGGCGGCGCTGATTTTGCCGCGCTCGGGCCTCGGCCACAAGCACGGCATTGTGCTTGGCAATCTGACGGGCCTGATCGATTCGGATTATCAGGGCGAGATCTTTATTTCCACCTGGAATCGCGGCCGCGAGACTTTCACCATCAACCCGCTGGATCGCCTGGCGCAGATGATCGTCGTGCCGGTGCTGCAAGTAGCGTTCAATATCGTCGATGAGTTCGCGGAATCCGATCGTGGCGCGGGCGGGTTCGGCAGTACCGGGAAAAACTGATTCAGACGACCTTATGGTTGGCTAAGGGGGTTCTATTCACGCGCCATCCTTGCTCTGTTAAGATTTTGAAGTCTCAACAAAGTACGGAGCGCAACGTGAACAAGCTACTCATTGCCGCCATGGTTGCCGCCTTGGGGTTGCCTGCCCTTCCGGTTCTTGCGCAGGCGCAGAAAGGCGCTGCGGCGCAGCAGAGTCCCCAGATGAAACGCGCCCAGGATATCGTCAATGGCCGATGCTCGCTCTGCCATGGCGCCGAGGGCGAGAGCGCGAGTCCCATCTTCCCGCGCTTGGCCGGCCAGCATCCGGAATATACCGCCAAGCAGTTGGCCGACTTCAAAAGCGGACGACGCAAGGGCACCATGAACGACCAGGCCCAGGAGTTGACCGACGAGGAAATCAAGGCGCTTGGCGTTTTCTTCGCACAGAAGAAACCGAAGGCCTATACCGTGGGCGACCAGGATCTGGCTGCCGTCGGCCGTTACATCTACCACAAGGGGAATTCCTACTCCGGCGTGGCGGCCTGTGCCAGTTGTCATGGTCCGACCGGAGATGGTACGGCCCAGTTGCCGCGCCTGGCCGGCCAGCACGCCGCTTATGCGGAATCGCAGCTGAAGGAGTTCAACAAGCGCGAGCGCACCAACGACAACGCGGTCATGCACTCCGTCGCCTCCAAGCTCACCGAACTGGAGATGCGCGCGGTATCCGTTTATCTCAGCGGCAAGCTGTAGCGCCTGCTGGATCTACTTGATGCCCAGGATCTTCGCCAGTTCGTCGTAATCGGCAAGCTTGGCCGGCTCGAAGCCGGGGAAGTTGCTGAAGCGGAGAAACTCCTGGGCTTCCTTGTCCTGATGGGCCTTGAGCAACGCTTCCGTGATGGCGCGCCGTACTGATTCCGGCAAGTCGCCGCGAACGCCGAAGGTCAGGTGCGGCACGCCCTTGCCGGCGTGGATGAGGTTCATGTTCTCACCCTTGTTGGTCCACACGTTGAAGAGCCCTGAATTGGCCACGCCGATGTCGATCAGGTTCATCTGCATGCCTGCCAGCACGCCATCGACGTCGTTGTAGTAGGCGATGCTGCTGAAATACTTTTCCGGCTCCTTGATGCCCAGCGTTTTCAGTTCCGCGAACGCCAGCCTGGTGATCATGGCATCCTTGCCGGTGAAGCCGATGCGCTTGCCCTTCATGTCTTCCGGAAAGGCGATGTTGGTCCGGCCCTGCGCCATGAAGGAGACGGAGAGCAATCCCGGAATCTTGGCGACCGGCACGTAGCCGGCGGACTTGTTCGCATCCAGCACGGCCGAGGGCGCGACGAACATCATGTGATAGCGCTTCTTCTGGGCGCGCTGCTCAAAGGTGGCGAAATCTCGTGCGCCCTCAACTCGCACTGGACGTTTGAGCACCCTCGACAGGTAGCCGGTCAGTCCGTCGTATTCGGAGGCGATCATCTGTGCGCTTTCGCCGTAGCTGATGACGCCGAGAAGGTAGGCTCTTTCCTGCGCCGCTGCAGGACGCCAGACAAGCAGCGTGAGCAAGAGGAACCCGGCCAGCAGGTTGCGTAGTTTCATGCCATTTCCTTTAGGTCATGCCCGCTCTGCGGCAGGTAAAAAAACGGCGGCAACCCCGGACAGGGCAACCGCCGTTTCCGGTTGTCACCGGGCCATCAAAGCAGCATGTCGGCCCAGATGTTCTTGGCCCAGGCCATGGCGTACTTGGCTTCCATCTCGTTGCGCGCGCTGGAAACGCCGCCTGAACCCGCCACCGGGGCAAACTCCTTGCCGTTGTAGGCATAGACGCCTGCGACGTGCACCACTTCCTTGCTGCTGACGAAGCTGTAGCAGGTATTGGCAATGACCATCGGATCCGGCGCCGCCTGGCCGCTCATCAGATTGACGATGGCCGCCGCCGCCACCTTGGCATGCTGCGTCGTCATGTGGCCCGACTTGGGCATGCCGGCCGTGGCATTTGTGGCATCGCCGAGCACATGGATGTTCTTGTGTGCGGTGGATTCCATCGTCTTCCAGTCAACCAGGCACCAGCGGTTGCCGGAATTGGTCAGCCCGGCCTGTGTGGCGATCATGCCGGCCTTCTGCCCCGGGATGATGTTGAGCACGTCGGCCTTGACCTTGTCTCCGAACTCGAATTCCACGGTCTGGCTGGCGGCATCCAGCTTGGTGATGCCGTGGTTGCCGCGGAACTCGACCATGCCGCCGTAGAGATCGGCCCAGGCCTTCTTGAAGAGCGGTCCCTTCGAAGTGACGTCGGCATTGGCGTCCAGAATGAGCACCTTCGATTTCGGCTTGTGAGCCTTGAAATAGTTGGCGATCATCGAGGCGCGCTCGTAGGGTCCCGGCGGGCAGCGATAAGGACCTTTCGGGACGCACACGGCATAGACCCCGCCGTCCTTCATGTCCTCGAGCTGCTTGCGCAGGGCCACGGTCTGCGGGCCGGCCTTCCAGGCATGCAGAATCCTGCTGTTGGCCACGGCCTCGGTCAGGCCGGGCACGCTGTCCCACATGAAATCGATGCCGGGGGAAACCACCAGGCGGTCATAGCTCAGGCTGCCGCCCTTGGCCAGGGTGACGGTGCGTTTGGCCGGATCGATGGCCGTCGCCGAGTCGACCACCACCGTGACGCCGTGCTTGCGCAGGCCGTCGTAGCTGGTGGTGATGTCGGCCATGGTCTTGTCGCCGGCCAGCACCAGATTGGATATGGGGCAGGAAACAAAATTCGGGGCAGGGTCGACCATGGTGACGTTGATGCCGCCGCCCGACCACATGCGGAGGTATTTGGCAACGGTGGCGCCGCCGTAGCCGCCACCGATCACCACGACATTGCCTGTAGCCTTGGTGCCGCCGGCACAACCGTAGAGTGAACCGAAGGCAACCGTGGCGCCTGCGGCCTTGATGAAATCGCGTCTGTTAAGTGTCATGTTCTCCCCCTTATTTCTGCGCCGCGTAAAAATTCGCGATCATATCGATCTGTTGATCGTTGTAGCCCTTGGCGAGCTGGTGCATGACCGTCGCGGGTTTGGCCCCCGACTTGAAGTCATTCATTTTCTTCACCAATTCGGCTTTTGGCATGCCGGCCAGCGGATCATAGCCACCTACGCTGTTGCCGTTGGTGCCATGGCAGCTGTTGCAGGCCGAAGCCATGTTGCGGCTGAGGGTGTGGTTGTCCGCGAACGCTGCACTGGCAAAGCCCAGCAGCGATACGGCGAGCGCGATCTTGCGATACTTCATCGGCTTCCTCCTTGAGTGAATGATGCTTAATAAGGCGCTGTTCTCGCTTCCTCGGTACGCGGATGCGCCGGGAAGCTTGTTTTGTCCATGCAAATCTAATGGATATTCGCAGCAGTAGCAATTAATTTTCTTATTGCCCCAATCACGGAACATATTTGAGCTTTATTCAATCGCCCCGCGATTGACGTCGAATATCCGCGCGCATATTGCACGGAGACCGCTTGCCGGACGGATGCCAGAGGGACGGCATCATTGCGATTGTGCCCTCCCGAGGGCCCTGCTCTCCGTTAAAATTCGCTTTTCTTCCGGCGGGCACCAGAGCATGGCTCAATACGTTTTCACCATGAACCGCGTGGGCAAGATCGTGCCGCCCAAGCGCCACATCCTCAAGGACATCTCCCTCAGCTTCTTTCCTGGCGCCAAGATCGGTGTGCTGGGCATGAACGGCTCGGGCAAGTCCACATTGCTCAAGATCATGGCCGGGGTGGACAAGGACATCGAGGGCGAGGCCACGCCGATGCCCAACCTGTCCATCGGCTACCTGCCGCAGGAGCCGCAACTCGACCCGCAACAGACCGTGCGTCAGGCGGTCGAGGAGGGCCTCGGCGAAGTATTCGAGGCGCAGCAGAAACTGGATGCCGTGTATGCCGCCTACGCCGAACCGGATGCCGATTTCGACGCGCTGGCGGCCGAGCAGGCGCGTCTGGAGGCGATCATCGCCGCCTCCGACGGCCATACTGCCGATCAGCAGATGGAGGTGGCCGCCGATGCTCTGCGTCTGCCGCCCTGGGATGCGAAGATCAGCCTGCTGTCCGGCGGCGAGAAACGGCGCGTGGCGCTGTGCCGCCTGCTGCTGTCCAAGCCCGACATGTTGTTGCTCGACGAACCGACCAACCACCTCGATGCCGAATCGGTGGACTGGCTGGAACAATTCCTCACGCGCTTTCCCGGCACCGTCGTGGCGGTGACCCACGACCGCTACTTCCTCGACAACGCCGCCGAGTGGATCCTCGAACTGGACCGCGGCCAGGGCATCCCCTGGAAGGGCAACTACAGTTCCTGGCTGGAGCAGAAGGAGGGAAGGCTCAAGCAGGAGGAGTCTACCGAGTCCGCCCGCCAGAAGGCCATCAAGAAGGAACTGGAGTGGGTGCGGCAGAACCCGAAGGGGCGGCAGGCGAAGAGCAAGGCACGCCTGGCTCGCTTCGACGAACTGTCGAGCCAGGAATACCAGAAGCGCAACGAGACGCAGGAGATCTTCATTCCGGTGGCGGAGCGCCTCGGCGACAAGGTCATCGAGTTCAACGGCGTGTCGAAGGGTTACGGCGAGCGCCTGCTCATCGACAACCTGAGTTTCCAGATTCCGCCCGGCGCCATCGTCGGCATCATCGGCCCCAACGGCGCCGGCAAATCTACCCTGTTCCGCATGCTCACTGGCCGGGAGCAGCCGGACGCCGGCGAGATCGCCGTCGGGCCCACCGTCAAGCTGGTCTCGGTGGAGCAGTCGCGCGAGGCGCTGCCCAACGACAAGAGCGTGTGGGAGGCCATCTCCGGCGGCGCCGACATCCTCACCGTCGGCAAGTACGAAACGCCTTCGCGCGCCTACATCGGCCGCTTCAACTTCAAGGGGGCCGATCAGCAGAAGATCGTCGGCAATCTCTCCGGCGGCGAGCGCGGGCGCCTGCATCTCGCCAAGACACTGATCGAAGGCGGCAACGTGCTGCTGCTCGACGAGCCGTCCAACGACCTCGACGTGGAAACCCTGCGTGCTTTGGAGGATGCCCTGCTCGAATTTGCCGGCTGCGTGCTGGTCATCTCGCACGACCGCTGGTTCCTCGACCGCATCGCCACCCACATCCTCGCCTGCGAAGGCGAGTCGCAGTGGACCTTCTTCAACGGCAACTACCACGAGTACGAGGCCGACAAGGTCAAGCGGCTGGGCGAGGAGGGCGCCAAGCCGAAGCGCCTGCGCTACAAGCCGCTGAAAGGCTGATATGAGTACGTCAAACCTGAAACAGGTAGCCCTGTTCGCTTGCTGCGTGTGGATGTCCTCAGCCGCATATGCCTTGGCAGAAGCCGGACTTGCCGCAGTACGCGACTTGGGCCGGCTGAACGGCCAGGCGCTCGCCTGCGGCAACAAGGATACCGCTGCCTGGGTAAGGATCCTCATGCTCAACCACTCGCCCAAGACCCGCCCCTACGGTGAAGCCTACGAGGAGGGCACGCAGGAAACTTTCATTGCCCATGGCCGCGGCGCGCCCTGTCCGACTTCCGCCGAATTGGCCGTCAGGCTGGAAAAGGCCTCGCAGCGCCTCAAGGCCGCGTTGCCCGTGCCCGGACAGGTCCCCCAGGGGCATAGCCAGGCGGAAACCGAGCCGAATGCCATCGTGCCGCGCTACCTTCTGCAGGATCCAAACGGCAGGGCGGTGACTAATGAGGATTTCCTCGGCCGCTTCCAACTGATTACCTTCGGCTACACCTCCTGCCCGGACGTTTGTCCGACCACCCTGCTTGAGATGAAGGACGTGCTCAAGGCGCTGGGCGACAAGGCTACACAGCTTCAGCCGATTTTCATTACCGTCGATCCCGAGCGTGACAGCGCCCAGGTGCTGCGCGAATACACCTCGGCCTTCGATTCACGCATTCTCGGCCTGCGCGGTTCGGAGGCGCTGACGCGCCGCGCCGCCATCGAGTTCAAGGTGCGCTACGAAAAGGTGCGCGATCCTGCCGCGCCACCCGGGAGCTATACCGTCGACCACTCTGCCGGCATGATTCTCCTCGGTCCGGATGGTCGTGCCATCGTTCGCTTCGCCTACGCCACGCCGGCGAAAGAGATGGCAGACAGAATCGAGGCGCTGATGCAGGAAGGCGGCTTGCGCCCGACGCGCTGACCCCGGGCCGTCGCATTTCCGGGTGGTCGGAGGAATCCATGATGCTGGCGGGCTTGCTGCTGTCGATATTCGGGCTGCCGCCGCCGGTCGCTTTGCCGTGCCTCGGCTACAAGCGCGGACAGTTCGTGCGCGAAGTGCTGGGTCGAAGCGCTTCCTGACCGGCTTCAATCCTCCTCAAGCCACTGCGTGATCCGCGTGTACACTTCTTTCCGGCTCAGCAGGTCGAGGTGACCCGTTTCGCTGACTATCCATTGCCGGTCTTGCCGAAATGCCAGATTGCGTTCGCGCTTCGCATGGCTGCCGAGCGCGCTCGCCAGCGGCACCAGCCCGTCGCCGATCAGCCGGTCCTTGAGGTCGCCCGTCTGCTTGCCGGTGGTCGCGGCAATCGCATAGCACTGCACGCCCTGCGGGAGCGGCAGGGTTTTGTGATGGCTGCCTGACTTGGCGAAGCGGTCGCGGCCATGCCAGTCCTCGTCTAGCAGATAGCCGTGGCGCAGGTCCGTGATGCCGGCGCTGCGGATCTTGCCCAGGCGGGACAGGGGCGCGGTGTAGGGGCTGAGTCCCAGTGCGATGTCGATCCAGTTGCCGCCGCGTTCCATCGGCGCGCCGTGGTGCGGCGTGCCGAGGAAGACGATTTTCTTCAGCCGCCGCGGCCAGGCGTGGCCGGCCGCCGTGCCGTAGTGCCAGGCGCTGCGTGCCAGCAGGCCGCCCATGCTGTGGCCGAGGATGGCCAGTTCCTCGAGCGGAACCGGCCAGTTGGCGAGCAGGGCTTCGAGCAGATCGGCGAGCTCGCGTCCGTTGGTCGAGATGTGGCGGCCGCTGTTGTAGTGCAGATAAACCGGCGTGTAGCCGAGGTCGCGCGCCAGCGCCGCGCCGTGGTCGTGGCCCTGCCGCTTCCACTGCAGGTCATTCATGCACAGGCCGTGCGCCAGCACCAGCAGCTTGCCGCCGGCGTGCGGGATGGCGTCGGTGAGCGCCGCCCTGTCGAGTTGCAGCGCGTGTCCGTTGTATCGCAGGCGCATGGCAATGGCCAGCGGATTTCCGCTGGCTTCGAGATAATCACCCAGCACGCCGTTCAACGCCGCCAGCACCGCCTCGCGCTCGGGGGAAGACTGCTTTTCGCCGAAGAGGGGCACCAGCCGTCCCAGCACCGCATCGAGCCCGCCGCCGACCAGTTTCGTCATGCCGCGGATGCTGCTGTACACGAAGCCGGTGATGCCGCGCGTGCGGCCGGCTGGCGGCTTGCCAAGAAGGGCAGGCGTGCTGGCGATGTTGCGATGCATCGCTTCGACCAGATCGGTCAAGCCGGAGACGGCATCGATCGTCAGCCGGCTGAAGCCGTGCAGGTCGCTTGGATGAAGGTGGGATTTCCGGGGCATTCGGGCGGTATTTCGAATGTCCCACTATACCCTCATGTTGCACCACAAATCATTCGCGTTTACCGTGTGTATGATTCACCGGTTGCCCAAGAAATGGATTCGCTATGACTAGCTGCTCCGACCACGAACCTGACGTTTCTTCCCGCAGCGGGATCGGCATCGCCCGCAGGAATGCCTTCGACCCCGTCGCCTTCGAGCAAGCGGTCACGGATCTGCTCGCCGCCTGCGGCATCGCGCCGGACATGAAGCACATGGGCCGCACGGCGGAGCGGGTGCGCACGCTGTGGCAGAAGCGCCTGCTCGGCGGCTACGACATGGATCCGGCCGAGGCGCTGGGCGAGGGCTTCGAGGATCACCGCCGCGACATGGTGGTGGTGCGCGGCATCGCGGTGCACGGCGTATGTCCGCACCACCTGGTGCCTTTTCGCGGCGTGGCGCATGTCGCCTACCTGCCGGGCGGGCGCCTGCACGGCTTCGGTCGCATCGCCCGCATGGTGGACGCCATCGGCCACCGCTTCACCTACCAGGAGTGGATGACGCGCGACATTGCCGAGGCACTGGTGACGCACGGCAAGGCCGCCGGCGGCGCCTGCGTGGTCGAGGCCGAGCAGCTCTGCCTGCTGCTCGGTGAGGATCGCCGCGGCGACGAGCGCGTCGTGACGCAGGCCTTCACCGGCGCCTTCGAGAATTCAGACCAATTGCGCACGGAGTTCCTGCGTGCGATCGGCGGAAGAGTGTCATGAACGAATTCACGCGGCAGGCGATTCCGGTCGACGGCCACCAGCATGTCGTCGCCCGCTTCTTCGAGCCGGCGGGTGAGCCCCGGGCCGCGGTGCTCGTCGTGCCGGCCATGGGTGTGACGCAGGCGTATTACGCCCCCTTCGCGCAGTGGCTGGCCGCACAGGGATTTCTCGTGGCGACCTTCGACTATCGCGGCATCGGCCAGTCGCGCCACGGCAGCCTGCGCAAGGTGGAGACGGACATCCTCGACTGGGCGCGGCTCGACTGCGCGGCGATGATCGATGCGATGACGGCGCGCGTCGGCGACAAGCCGCTCTATTGGGTCGGCCATAGTCTGGGCGGGCAGATATTGCCCTTCGTGCCGAATCGCGAGCGTGTGTCGCGCGTGGTGACAGTGGCCACCGGCAGCGGCTACTGGCGCGAGAACACCGCGGCGCTGCGCCGCACATCATGGTGGCTGTGGTTCGTCGCGGCGCCGCTGTCGGTGCGCCTGTTCGGCTATTTTCCCGGCAAGCGCCTGCGCAAGGTGGGCGACCTGCCGCGCGGCGTGATGGAACAGTGGCGGCGCTGGTGCCTCGACCCGGAGTACGCGGTCGGCGTCGAGGGCGAGTCGGCGCGCGCCCTGTACGCCGCCGTGCAGACGCCGATCGTCTCGCTGTCCTTCACCGACGACGAGTTCATGTCCCGGCGCAACATCGAGTCGATCCACGGCCAGTACGTCAATGCGCTGCGCACCCTGAAGCGCATCGCGCCGAAGGAGATCGGCGAGAAGCGCATCGGGCACTTCGGCTTCTTCAAGCCGAGGTACGAGCACTCGCTATGGCGGACCTATCTGCTGCCGGAATTGTCATAGCTTTTGCTGACTGGCGATTGTCTTCAGCAGGCTTTGTGGGAGCGGCCTACTGGCCGCGATTGCGGCGGATATCGCGGCCAGTAGGCCGCTCCCACATCAGAAAAACGCCCTTCCGGTTCATCGCAAATCAGGTAGCTTCTTGTGCGAGCCGTCGCACAGCGGCTTGTTCGCCGAGTGCTTGCAGCCGCAGAACCACACCTTTTCCGATTTCTCCGCCTTGTATTCGACGGGCGTGAAGGCCGTGCCCTTGTGCGAGCCGTCGCACAGGGGCTGACTTTTGCTTTTGCCGCAGGCGCACCACCAGTAGTTCTTGCCGGCTTCCACGTCTACGGCGTAGGGGGCTTTCCGGGGGATGTCGGGGTTGTTCATGTTGGCTCTCCGTTTTGATGGGGGTATCAGGATGTTCGTTTGACATTGAATAATACCTGACTAATAATATCAAGTATAAAGAAAACCCCAATCCCGACAGAGAGAAAACATCATGATCGTCATCAACGGCAAAGAGATCGAAACCGACGCGGAAGGTTACCTGGCGCAACTGGACGACTGGTCGGAGGACATCGCCAGCCATCTGGCGCAGCAGGACAACCTGCCGCTCACGGAAGACCACTGGAAACTGCTCAACTGGATTCGCGCCTACTACCAGGAGAACGGCACGGCGCCGAACCTGCGCATCATGCAGAAGCTGCTCAAGGAGGAACTGGGCGAGGAATGGTCGGACAAGCGGCGTCTGTTCGATCTGTTCCCCTACGGCCCGGCCAAGCAGGGCGCGCGCTACGCCGGCATGCCGAAGCCGACCGGCTGCGTCTGAGTCAGTGAAACCCGGCCTGCCCGACCACGGGCGGCGCCGGACTGTCCAGTTCCAGCCCGAGATCCCAGTCGCTGTGGGCGACGGCTTTCTGCAACATCGCCAGCGTGCCGTGGATGCCGCCCACGTCGAGCACGAAGTTGAGGGTGCGCTTGTTTCCCAGCACCAGTGCCACGGACGCATTTTCCCCCTCTAGCTGAACCTCGCATCCGGACGCCAGGACGGGATCGGCGCCGAAGGGATATTCGCCGGCCTTGTCCTCGAAGCGCTCGCCGAAATCGACGTTTGCCGTGCGTGCCTCGCGCTGGAATTCCTGTATGGCGCGGGCGCCCGGCGCGACGTAGCCGCTTTCCGGATTTTCCAGGCCGAGCAGCCTGCGCTCCGCTCCGCCCAGTCCGCGGGCCAGCGTGCGCACGATGCGCCGCGTCAGCCAGATGCGGAACTCTTCCTTGCCGGTGGTGTTGAGGCGCAGCAGGATGCGGTCTTCCGCCGCCATGAAAGTGACGTTGAGCTGCTTGATGTGGTTGGCCATGGCGAAAGTCTAGCCGAGCCCCAGCAACTTCACGGGTTCGATGTGCATCGTGCGCTCGCCGTCGGTCAGCCAGGCCTGGCCGTCCTGGATCGTGCATTGCAGGCTCATGTTGCGCTGGGCGAGCGCGGCGAGGTCCTGGCTGGTGGCGGGCGGCAGATTCATCACGACGAGGTTGCGAAGGCGCTCCAGCTTGTCGCGGTTCTGGTTCCACCAGAGGTCGGCGCCGCGTCCGCCGTAGCACAGCACCACGACGCGATTCGCCTTGCCGCAAGCCTTGCGGATCTCGCGCTCGTCGGGCAGGCCGACCTCGATCCACAACTCGATGGCGCCGGTGAGATCCTTCTTCCAGAGATCGGGCTCGTCCTCGGCGGAGAGTCCCTTGCCGAAAGCCAGATACGCTTCGGCGTACAGGGCGAAGGCCAGCAGGCGCACCATCATGCGCTCGTCCGTCTCGGACGGATGGCGGGCAAGCGTGAGCGAGTGAGCCTGATAGTAGTTGCGGTCCATGTCCGCAATCTGCAGTTCGGCTTTGAAGATGGTGGATTTGAGGGCCATGGCCTATTGTATCCAGCGCTGCAGCAAGGGCAGCAGCGGCACCAGCAGCGCCGTCATCAAGCCGTTGATTTTACGTCGTGGATGGCCGTGGCTATTTCTATTTTCGTCGTCTCGCCAGCGCTGGTTTTTCGATGCATTTGGGAAAAAGCTTTGCATATCACGCTGGATATGTATATAAATGCGCTGATTGCTATATATGTTGATGGCGAAATGTACAGAAATGACTGAAATTCTTCCCCTGACATCCTTGCGCCCCGAGCGCTTCGACCGACCGGACATCCTCAAGCAGCTCAATGCCGCCAGCCGCAAGCTGGCCGAGTTGAAGGGGGTGGCCGCCGCCATGCCGAACCAGGGCATCCTGATCAGCACCTTGGGCTTGCAAGAGGCCAAGGACAGTTCCGAAATCGAGAACATCGTCACCACCCACGACGAGCTGTTCCGCGAAGCCGTGTTCCCGGATACGGCCAGCAGCGCGGCAGCCAAGGAGGTGGCCTATTACGGCCAGGCCCTGCGCGTCGGCTTCGGCGCCGTGCGCAAGTCCGGCTTGCTGACCAACAACGACATCCTGCGAATCCAGGCCGAACTGGAGCGCAACCGCGCCGGCTTCCGCAAGCTGCCGGGCACGGCGCTCAAGGGCGACGGGGGACGCACCGTCTACACCCCGCCGCAGAACCCGGAAGAGATTCTGGCGCTGATGGGCGACCTGGAGCGCTTCATCAACGACGACAGCCTGTTCGATGCCGATCCCCTGGTGAAGATGGCGCTCATCCATCACCAGTTCGAGAGCATCCATCCCTTCTACGACGGCAACGGCCGCACCGGGCGCATCATCAACGTGCTCTACCTCGTCAAACAGGGGCTGCTCGACAGCCCCGTGCTCTACATGTCCCGCCACATCGTGCGCACCAAGGCCGACTACTACCGCCTGCTGCAGGAAACCCGCGAACGGGACAGTTGGGAGGATTGGGTGCTCTACATGCTCACCGCCGTCGAGCAGACCGCCGCCGACGGTATCGCCACCATCCAGGCCATCAAGGCGCTGCTGATGGATTACAAGCACCGCATCCGGGCCGGCTATCGTTTCTACAGCCAGGATCTGATCAACAACCTTTTTTCCTATCCCTACACCAAGATCGAGTTCATCGAACACGATCTGAAGGTCTCGCGGCTGACGGCGACCAAGTATCTGGAGGCGCTGGTGGCCGGCGGCTTCCTGCACAAGCGCAAGGTGGGGCGGAGCAACTACTACATCAACCAGCCGCTCTACCGCGTGCTGACCGGCGAGCAAGCGCCGGCATCCAGCCATCCCTGACGCACCCGTGTTATCGCCGTGTTGCGGAGACTAATGGGATGGTCGCCCCCTTCTGAGACGGCATCGATGTGCCAAAGTGGGGTTGTGACACAACCACTTGAACGAAAGGGGCGACCGAGATGAAGCTTACGACGATTGGGATTGATCTGGCAAA
>Ga0208244_100231_pt1 | contig 66447 bp, 51 predicted proteins | sample SubbioCR12Aug_5A_FD_184828 | JGI IMG/M metagenome (GOLD analysis project Ga0208244, IMG submission 184828) | Serpentinite rock and fluid subsurface biosphere microbial communities from McLaughlin Reserve, California, USA - CR12Aug_5A (SPAdes) | ecosystem: Environmental > Terrestrial > Deep... | reverse complement strand
CGGTGCTTGCGGAACATCCAAAGCAGGCTCGATGATCACGATTGTAGCGGGAGAAATACAGCCGTCTTCACTCATCACAGTGACATTGTAGGTATTGGGTAACACATTTGTAAAGACAGGATTGGACTGATACGCCCCGCCAATGCTGTACATTAAACCTGGTCCTATAGGTGAAATAACAGTGATGGTGCCTGTATTGATAAAACAATCCGGCTGTAGCGCCACAACCTGTGGTGCCAGCGGTGTATCCAAAGCAGGCTCGATAATCACGATGGTAGCCGGAGAAATACAGCCGTCTTCACTCATCACAGTGACATTGTAGGTATTGGGTAAAACCTCTGTAAATACTGGGTTAGACTGATAAGCCCCGCCAATGCTGTACGTTAATCCTGGCCCTATGGGCGAAGTAACGGTGATAGTTCCGGTATTGATAAAGCAATCCGGCTGAAGTGCCACAACCTGCGGTGCTTGCGGAACATCCAAAGCAGGCTCGATGATCACGATTGTAGCGGGAGAAATACAGCCGTCTTCACTCATCACAGTGACATTGTAGGTATTGGGTAAAACCTCTGTAAATACTGGGTTAGACTGATAAGCCCCGCCAATGCTGTACGTTAATCCTGGCCCTATGGGTGAAGTAACAGTGATTGTGCCGGTATTGATAAAACAATCCGGTTGAAGTGCCACCACCTGAGGCGCTATTGGAAGATCCAAAGCAGGCTCGATGATCACGATGGTAGCCGGCGAAATACAGCCATCTTCACTCATAACAGTGACGTTATATGAATTCGGTAAGACCTCAGTAAATACTGGGTTAGACTGATAAGCTCCACCAATGCTGTACATTAAACCTGGTCCTATGGGTGAGGTAATGGTGATGGTTCCGGTATTGATAAAGCAATCGGGCTGTAGCGCCACCACCTGAGGCGCCAGCGGCGCATCCAATGAAGGCTCGATAATCACGATCGTTGCGGGAGAAATACAGCCGTCTTCACTCATGACAGTAACATTATACGAATTTGGTAAGACCTCTGTAAATACTGGATTAGACTGATAAGCCCCGCCAATGCTGTACATTAAACCTGGCCCTATGGGCGAAGTAACGGTGATAGTTCCGGTATTGATAAAGCAATCCGGTTGAAGCGCCACAACTTGTGGTGCTAACGGCGCATCCAATGAAGGCTCAATGATCACGATTGTAGCCGGAGAGATACAGCCGTCTTCACTCATGACAGTGACATTATACGAATTAGGTAAGACCTCTGTAAATACTGGGTTAGACTGATACGCTCCGCCAATGCTGTACATTAAACCTGGCCCTATGGGTGAGGTAATGGTGATGGTGCCTGTATTGATAAAGCAATCCGGCTGAAGTGCCACCACCTGCGGCGCCAGCGGCGCATCCAATGAAGGCTCGATAATCACGATGGTAGCGGGAGAAATACATCCGTCTTCACTCATGACGGTTACGTTATATGAATTCGGTAAGACCTCAGTAAATACTGGGTTAGACTGATAAGCTCCACCAATGCTGTACATTAAACCTGGCCCTATGGGTGAGGTAATGGTGATGGTTCCGGTATTGATAAAACAATCGGGCTGTAGCGCCACCACCTGAGGCGCCAGCGGCGCATCCAATGAAGGCTCGATGATCACGATTGTAGCCGGCGAAATACAGCCATCTTCACTCATCACAGTGACATTATACGAATTAGGTAAGACCTCAGTAAAAACTGGGTTGGACTGGTATGCGCCACCTATACTATAGGTGAAGCCTGGTCCCAAAGGTGAAGTGATCGAGATGGTGCCTGTATTGATAAAACAATCGGGCTGGAGTGCCACCACCTCAGGTGGAGGTGGTGTTATGGGCTGAGCATTGATCGTAACAGAAATTGACTCTGAAATAAGACCGTCAGCGTTCATAACTGTAACATTGTAGGTGCCAGGTGCCAGAGAACTGAAAATAGTACTTGATTGATAGCCTGCACCTATACTATAGGTAAAGCCTGGTCCTAAAGGTGAGTTTACAGTGATTGTACCTGTAGGTACAAAGCAGTCAGGTTGAATTACTGTCACTTCGGGTGCCTCAGGTGGCATCGGAATTGTAACTAAATTATTATGCAGGAGAATTGCTCCTGCAATTGAGAGTGCCTGGCCATAAAGCGTTGAAGCTTCCAACAATTCAATCTGACCATTAGCGACTATTATACCTCTGAAAACTGAACCTTCTCCCAGAGTAAATGCACCATTTATCTGCCAATAAACATTGTCGATCGAAGCTCCATTAATGAGTGTAATACTCGAGTTTCCACTTGTTGCTAATGCCCCGTCTATCTGAATGATAAATAGCGCATCCGGGTTTCCAAGTCCATCTAATATTAATTCGCCATTAAGCGTTGCTGCACTGCCGAGGCAATAAACGCCCGGGTTAATTGTTTGTCCATTTCCAAATGGAGTTCCTAACACAACATCACATGGTCTTGATGCCAAATCTGTATAGGCGAGCCCCAAATCTATCGCAGCTTGTGCTAAAATCGGGTGACCAACAGGATAAATTTCTCCTATTACAATTCCGGGAGGAAAACCTGTGAGAGCTCCTACATACGTTCCAACATCACCAGTGACGACTGATGCTCCAACATTTGTTAATTCTCCAGCTGCCGTAAATAGTGCAAAACTTGAAGCAGCCCCTAGGTTTGGAGACTGCGCAAAACTATTGTTTTGGAAAGATAGAAGAGCAATGATTGTTAAAAGAAGTAGAAGTTTACTTTTCATTTTAACCGGGTATTAAGTGTGTAAAATATTATACTGCAAAGTTCAGCCCGTTCAGTCTGAAAAGGGTTACACATTGCTGTAAAAAGGTTACATATTTTACGTCAAAAGTAGCAGCATAACTTTTTGGTATGTTATGATTTAATTACATTATGGGAATCGATTTTTTTATTGTTTTCAGGCATAAGCATGAAGATAGATGAACTTTAGGTTGACTCATCCTGAAATAGTTATAGGAAAATATTTCAAAGTGTTATTTCAAGAAAACTTTTAATAAACTCAGGTTTCAGCCAAACTTGCAATAGCGTTCAAACTGTCTTTTATCATCTGAAAGGATATTACCAAAACTCCTCAGGATAGCTCTTTTTGGATCAAAAAAAGAAAAACCGGTATTGTAAAGCGTATTCAAAAACAAATCGATAAATTTGCTTTGATTTAGTGCTAAAAAGAAAACACATGAGAAACAAAGTATTGATAATTTTAGTCGTTGGATTTTTATCACAGATTCTTATTTCCTGCTGTAAATGTGGCGATTCTTTTACTTTTGAGAATATTTATACCGGGGTTACTGTAATCCCTTATGACAATTCTGGATTTGCACCAAAGATTGCTATTGACACAGTTTATAAAAACGCATTCGGACTGGGAGTTCTGGTCAATTTTGAATCTAAACCATATGCGAATCATTTTTATTTAAGTTTGGGATTTGACGCTGCAATGGCCTGTGATTGTATTGGAGATGAATTCATTTATCCAGACCCGATTAGCCACATGGAAATCTTTATGATTAATCAAATGAATGGACAAAATTTAAATGTTACTGATCATTTTCAAATATATGGATATACAGGTGAACTTATGACATTGGATGATTTTTTTGTACAACGACAAAGTTGGCACGATGGCTTTCAAATTGAATTAGTAAAGCATGATTCTATTCCAATGAGCGCAATTTTTTCAGCAGAAGTATTTTTTAAATCTGGAAAGTCATTTATTGGACAAACAACTATTGTGAATTTCTATTGATTAGAACTGGATTCTTGAATCCAGCGGGTTCTTTGGTTTTGCTAGCTCCAGGAAGTACATCCATGCCAGAACCATAAGAGTGCTAAATACTTGTCATTGATTTTTGAAGGTTTTTACAAAAGTTATGCAGAAAGTTTCCGGCAATTTTTGACTAATAAAAAAACATTATTTTGCTCAAAAAATTACTTTAATCGGTTCTTCTAAAAACTTATTGATAAATTTGGGCTGACTAATCAAAATCATTGAATTGCAATATATTGATTAGCAGTAGAATAGAAAATCGTTAAACAGAATTATTGATTTACTTATTTAAAAAGAAGAATGATGGTAACTACAGCAGCAATAGTTTTTACAACCTTAATCGGAATAGTCGTTATTTTTCAAGCATGCCTTGCAGCAGGTGTACCTTGGGGGGCAGCCTCTATGGGAGGAAAATTTCCAGGTAAATATCCACCGAAAATGAGGGCAGTAGCACTCTTAAATATACTGATACTGCTCTTAATTGCAGTAATTGGTTTGTCACGGGCTGATCTGTTTTTTACACAAATGTTGCCATTTTCAAAGCCTGCAATGTGGGTTGTTGTTATATTTTTTGTTTTTGGGACAGTAATGAACATAATAACTCCAAGCAAGATAGAAAGGATTTGGGCTCCTGTTGCTGGTATTCAATTAATTACAAGTATCATTATTGCACTTAGCTAAAAAAACTAACAATCCAATAGTGCCAATATACCATGATTAGAAGATTACTATCTTAAAAAAACTTACAGGGCTTAAATTCAAATCATTTTCAGTCTCATTCTGAGGTTATTGCATATGAAACCTATTTGCAATTTAAATCGGTTTTAAACCTATCGTTTTCCTTCTTCGGTTGTCCATGTTATAAATTATATTAATCAACATCTTGTTAGTTTTGAGAAATATAGCATTATAGTGTTGGAAATCAGTGCATGAATAAAGGTTTTGTTCAACAGAAAGCAGGAATATTCGTAGACCAAGTATGCAAAAATTCTGTTGCATATTTGTCATGTTTTTGCTATTTTAGCAGCCCAAAAATATTTACAACCATGAAAAACATCATTACACATTTTCGGCTGATGGCATTTTTTGTTTTAGTTGCAATTTCAAATTCAAGCATCGGCCAACCATTAAAGCCTGTATGGATTAGTACGGGTGATTATGTTGCACCCACTTTCATGCTTGAAACTCCTGAAAGGTATATTTTTGGAACACTCGCAAGTACACTGAAACCTGATGGAAATATGGGCGATCCCTTTGTTGATTGGGGCAGTATTATTGTATCGACAGATAAAAATCTGATGACTCAGGACAGCATTTTTATTCAATTTATCGATGACTGGTACGTAATGATTTATCAAACCCTGCTACTGGACAATGGCCAAATTCTTTTAACTGGACGCGCCTTTCATACCGATTCAAACGATTACCGACTGGGAATGATATGGTTGGATGAATCGTTGAACCAATTGCATCACAACTTGGTTGGTATTGAAAATCATCATATTGACCCAAGTGGCGCGATAGTCATCAATCAATCGGGGAATCTTGTAACCTGGGGTCATGTGCCGCAAAGGGATGCTGCAGACACTGAAACACCATCCAACCAATTCTTTTTCATTGAAATGGATCAAAGCGGAGAAATCATCAACAGCATGGTGCAAAACCTCGATAGCAATCCGTATTATTTGTGGCCTGTAGGTGCAGATAAATACCATATGTGGAGCTGGGAGAACAGCATCGTTCAGTTGAATGCTGATTTAAGCTATGATACTACCTATCCGATCAATCTGTCTTCTGATTTTTTTATCTGGCGACCCCAGCCATTCAACGCCCAAAGTTATTTTTTACTTGGCGACAGGCTTGGTGGTAGTCCTGGAATTAATGAAGTTGACATTGCAGTTGTGCATGTCGATAATGAAGCAAATGTGCTGAATTCTTTTGTGTTTGGTTTTGATGGAGAATTGGCCAGTGGAGCATCCTTGAGCAGCATTGATCCGGAAGTTCTGTTTATTGGTGGGACAAGAAGTAGGGTGGATTATGCGCTGATTGATTCTACTGATTTTAACCAAATATTTATCCACAAAACCAATATTTCAGGCGAAATACTTAGAACTAGCTTTTATAGTACAAACGGCAGCATATGGCTGGGTAATCTGCTAGCCACTTCTGATGGGGGATGCCTTATCTCCGGTGGTTATTATGACTTTATGAATTATCCGTTTACGAATATTATGGATGCATTTTTTCTGAAAATGGATACCAATGGCATAATTACTAGTCTGCATACAAATAAAACGCCCTTAAAGCCAACAGCTTATACAATACATCCTAATCCGGTTAAAGACAAATACAGGATTTATTGCGCAACTGGCCAGAAAACTAAGGCAATGCTCTACAGTCTGAACGGTGCATTGGTACAACGTTTTGAGTTTGTTTCGGATTTCGAAGCCGATGTTTCAAACCTAAAGCCAGGAGCATATTTACTGCAACTCAGCCGACAGGATGGATACATGGAATCAAGAAAATTGATAATTATGAACAGATAAAGGATTTTGTAAAGTTTATCTGTCAAAGAAGTAATTATTGATTGTTGCATATTTGTCTTGTTTTTGTTATATTAGCTGCCATAAAAGTTAGGTTTATGCAACTGTCTGGTTATGATTTATTTCGAATGCTTTTCACTGCTAAACTAATCATTATCAATGGATATAAATAAATTTTGTCTTTTATTATTGAATAAATGATGATCTAAATTTGATACTATGAAGCATTTAACATTGTTTTTTACATCATTTTGCTTGCTAATCGTTTATGAAGTGTACCCGGGCGATACTACATTCTTGTGGCCAGTTAAAGGAAAGCCGCCAGGATCAAACATACTTTACCAACCGAATGATTATTTGGGAGACGAGCAGGTTTATAGTGATTTAATCATCTCTACGGGTAACTGGGACTCTATTGTTTCACCTGTAGATGGCGTTATTATAGATTTTAACTTCACTTATAAGCAATCCTTGAGCAGTGGGGTTGCGTATAGTCCAGCACATTATTTCGATAAATCTATAGATTCGACTTTGAAAAATATAGGAAAACCAAACATACAAGACTCAAAGTATTTTACTGCATCGATTTCACTGTTAAGTAAAGATGGCAAAAAAATCTTTTTAACCGGTTTCATTCCTTCCAGATGGTTCAAAACTGGCGAAAGGCTTAAAAAAGGAGAAATCCTTGGTAAAGCATCATATGCTTACCACAAAATTCCTGAACAATGCCTTTTTATTAATGTTTCAAGAAATGCTGTTTCCGATGATCCAATGTCCCCGTTTGGGTTGAAAAGCTCTTTTGCAAAGGCACTTAAGAGAAACAACAAAGTCAACATTTCTGAGATTGAAATGCTTGAAGATATAAGCGTTTTGGAAGCAACATTAAGAGAAGGGCATCCTGGACTCTTTGACTATGTAAGCGAACCCGAGCTTCAAATGGCTTTTGATAATTTGAGGCAAAAAGCAAAAATGATCAGTGGCAAGCAAGATTTTGAAAATTTATTAATTGATTTTTTAAGACTAATACGTGACAGTCACTTATCTATAACCAATAAAACTCAATGCCCTCTACAATCTACTAATCCCTGGGCTGCTGTGAGCTTTGGGTTTCTAAATGATAGTTTGGTGATAAACAGAACTGTCGCGGAGTACTCTGCCTATTTAGGAAGAAGAATTAGTATGGTAAATGGATTTGACGTTGATACGATTAAAAAAGCTATTTCGAGAACAATTGGAGGTCACGATGGTTTTGTTGAGAGCTATCCGGATTTTGTGCGGCTAACCTTAACAAGCATTAGGTTCTTCCATGAGTTTTTTCCTTTCGAAAAATCTCGTGATTTGGACATATTGTTTTACAATGGTGAAGGGATGAAGTTTAAAGGAAGTACCTATACTCAGAATTCATGTCCGAATTATTACCCTTCGTGGAGAGATTATTATAATTATCCTGATAGAAGATTCTTTACCAGTATGATTTCGGATACAATCGCACATGTTGGGTTAAGTACTTTTGATCTTAATGACCTAGAGATGATTGAAATTCAAGATTTTATTCAATCTTTAAATAGTGCAAATTGCAAAAGTCTGATAATTGACCTAAGAAACAATTATGGCGGAAATTCAGAAAACCTTTCCACACTCTTCGATCTAATTTCAAAAAACGCTTTCAGGTTAAATGATCACATGGTTGTAAACAGCAACACTACCTATTCTTTCTTTAAGTATGCAGATAATTATAGCATCAATGATACACTGTTTAGAAATTACTCTCAAATTGCTAATAAAAGTGGTTATTATCTTGAAGCAGAAATAATTGAGAAGAAAATCAGTGATGACAAAACGTTTAAAGGAGATGTTTACGTTTTAGTTAATGAAAGATCTTTTTCATCCGCGGCTGTTTTTGCCGGATTGGTAAAAAAATATAATCGTGGATTAATTGTTGGGAGGGAAACTGGCTCAGCCTATTACCAAATTAATGCACTGCGCTTTGTCACCCTTATGCTCCCAAATTCCAAAATTAACATCCGAATTCCCCTTATCAAAATCGTTTTCGATACAGTCCAAAGACAGGAAATACCATGGGGAAGAGGTGTAATACCTGACGTTTCTATTGATTTTTCTTTAGATGAATTGGAATGGAAAAGTGATACGATTTTAAAAACTACATTAGACCTCATTTTAGAACAAAGACGTTTAACTGGTAATAAGATTAATGAAGGAGTCACTATAAAAATGGCTGATAGCGAAGCAGATCATTTTGATTTGCATATTAAATTGATATTGACAGGAATAGCTTTGGTTTTCTTCATTATTTTCTTGGTTTTATACTTTAAGTATTGGAGAAAAATTTCAACTTAAATGATCGATTTCCATCTTCAGTTTTCCATGTTCTAAGTCGTATTTAGGAAAATCATATTTTTGAGATAATTACAGCGAAAATAATATTGGAAACCAGCGCTTAAAAGCTGGTTTCTTCAATATAAAACAGGACTAAGCAGAGTCGCTGATCATTACTATTTTGTCACTACCCGTGGAATATTGCCGGGCAATCTGGCAAGTATTTGGTAATTGAGCAGGTTACTCATTTCACTGAATGATGCAACACTGATGCTCAGTTTGCCTTGTTTGCCAATAATGACCACTTCGTCCCCTTTTTGCACATTGGGAATATCTGTAACATTCACACTCATGGTGTTCATCGTAACTGAACCAATGACTGATACACGTTTTCCACGAATCAGCACTCTTCCTGCGTTACTTAACGACCGGCTGAACCCATTGGCATAGCCCACCGGAATGATAGCCACTTTAATCCTTTTGTTTGCCATATAGGAAGTGCCATAACCCACAAAATCACCGGCATCGGCATACTTGATTGTCATAATCTCCGACTTCCATGAAATCAGTCTTTTAAGATCTGAATCGTTTGCTTTGTTTGTCTTAAACTGGTAAATATATGTTTCCTGACTTGGCCAGAATCCATATTGTGCAATGCCGACTCTTACCATATCCATTACAGTTTGAGGATAGGTTAAAGTAGCTGCAGATCCCGCGGTATGTCTGTATTCCGGCTTTAGACCATGACGGATAAAATAGCTATGAAATCTTTTGAATTCAGCAATTTGATTGATCACCCTGTGATGATTGCTGATGCTTTCAGCACCTGCATAATGGGTGCAAAGGCCTGTAAAATTAATATGCTTAATGTTTTTCTTCATCAAATGCACTAAAGGCAATAAACTGGCATATTCAAATCCAGTGCGGTGAAACCCGGTTTCTGCTTCTACATGAATGCAGGCCGCTTTGCCAATTCGCTTTGCAATGGCGATGGCTTTATCGAGTCTGTCCATATCAAATACATAAAACTCTATCCCGTTTTCAACAGCCCATTCTATCTGATTGTCATCAAGATACCCCATTATCATGATGTTTGATCCGGATGAAATTACCTTAAAAACTTCAAGCGCTTCTGAGGCTGAAAAAACCGAAAAATGATTCACTTTTGCATTTTCTGCCATTGGAATGATGTTTTCTATGCCGTGGCCATAGGCATTTCCTTTTACAACAGATGAGATTCTGACATTTTTTCCCAGTAATTTTCGAAAGTATTTGATATTATGCTGGTACGCTGATTCACTTATTTCTATATATGAGGTATGTTGCATTATAAACTTTTATTTTATATTATACCATTTCTTGGTGAATTATTAAAGTGCTTATATTTAATCGAATATGAACGGTATTGATGTTCTTTTCGGAAATTTGAATGTATTTTAAAATGCCTAAATGAGACATGGATATTTGATTAGAATAAGTATTCACAGCACCCCCAGTTCTTTAAGAATTCCTTTGTAAATTAGAATAGCGGGTTCAATTATTTCATCCGGAAAATCATAGTGCTCATTGTGCAATTGTGGATGACCTATACCTGAACCAATCCCGAAAAGTGCTGCATTGTATGATTGAGTGAAATGACCAAAATCCTCACTCCACCTGAAAGGGGATGCCAATGTTTTCAAAGGAATACTATTTGCCAAAGCTGCCTTCATAATTATTTCAGTGCATTTTGCATTGTTAATCGTTGCAGGAAATTCTTCGGTATATGAAATAGCATATTTTATCTTGAAAGCATTGCTGTTTTGTTCAACTGTTTTTTCAATTTGTTCGCGTATCCTGAGCATATCTTCATTGCGTGATGCTCTTATTGTTGCCATAAGCACCGCATTGCCAGGTGAAGTGCCAAAAGCCTGTTCTCCAAGCCTGGCATGTATTACAGTTAATAGCGCAAAATCCTTTACCAGATTTTTATTGTTGTTAATTTCATTTAATTGGATAATCAAATCTGCAAGCAACAGATCCGGATTTTTGCCGTCCTCAGGATGTGCAGCGTGTGAGGAGAGTCCTTTTAATTGAATGATAACCCCTGTTGAGGCGGAGGCAAAACTGCCATCTTTAATGCAAACACTCCCTTTTTCAAATCCCGGTAAATTGTGCAGTGCAAAGACAAAATCAGGCATTATCTTCAAAAACAATTTGTCGTTAATCACCTTTTTTGCGCCTTGCCCTGTTTCCTCAGCAGGCTGGAAAAGCAAAACAACACGCCCTTTCTTTGGTCTTTCCTTATCCAATACTTTCGCCATTCCTACCAAAATGGCAGAATGACCATCATGACCGCATAAATGTGCGATACCATCATTTTTTGATCTGTAAGCAAAAGCATTGGATTCCTGAATTGGCAAAGCATCCAAGTCAGCCCTGAAAAGTATTGTTGGTCCGGTTTTGCCGGAATCATAGATGGCAGCAATACCATATCCGCCGATATTTCGTATCAGTTCAGAAGGCTTTGTTTTTGCCAGGATCAGTGCAACGGAATTTGAGGTGTTTTTCTCGTTGCCCGACAATTCCGGAAAACTGTGCAGCTGTTTTCTGAAGTTTACAATTTCTTCAAGGAAGTTTGAATCTAATCCCATAATTTCTCTTTATTGAGCCCAATATACGAAAAATTAAGCAAAGACTCAGTTGCGGCTATGATATTTATTGATTATGAACGGTTTCTGCAACATCAGGCATTAACTATTATCGCAAAGCAGGATGGATATTCTCCAAAGGCTTGCTGATAAACTCAGCATGTTGATATATCGGTGCGCTGCACCTCTCGTTTCAATTCTGTTTAATCATTCTACAAAGATTATCGCCACTCTTTGGCTCAATTTTCAGGTGCAGCACACGGGTAATCTTTGTAGAATTGTGCCCGGTGGTGTGTATAAAGGTGCAGCGCACCGAAATATCTGATGCAAGGTTTTTAGCCAATATCTCCCAAATTCTTGCACAAGAAATATGATATTATACCAAAGTGAAGCATAGATGAAATAAAAAGTTGAATTAACTTTCAATATTTCATAGTTTAGAGCTTTTTCAGCAAGCCCTATCTTAATTCCTGATTTCCAATTTTCCTGTATTGTGAAATAATCACACCTGCCAGCATAAGTGCACAACCGGTAAGATCCAAAGCTGTCATTTTTTCGTGTAGTAATAAATATCCTCCCAAAAGCGCAAACACCGCTTCCAGGCTTAGTATCAATGCAGCATGGTCGGCTCTCGCATGTCGCTGACCAGCAACCTGTAAGGTGAAGCCAATTCCGGCTGATGCTATCCCTGCATAGAGAATTGGAAGCGCGGCATTATTCAATTGTTCAAGGTCAGGGTTTTCAAAAATGAAAGCCAAAACAAGACTTATGAAGCCACTCACAAAAAATTGTATAAAGGCCAGAACCCGAAAATCATGCAGGGGTGCAATGTATGAAAGTACGATCATGTGCATGGCCCAGAAAACTGCACTTATAAGCACAAGAAGGTCTCCTGTGCCCATCTGCATATTTTCATGTACCGAAAGCAAATAAAGTCCGATGGTGGCAATAATTGCGCCAGTCCACACTTTCGGACCGGAAGACTGCCTTCTTAACAGCCCGAAAGCCGGCACAAAAAGAATATACAGACTGGTGATAAAGCCGGCTTTTCCTGCAGTGGTATAGATGATACCAACTTGTTGAAAACTTGATGCAACAAAGAGCGCCAATCCAGCCATAATGCCATGCAGCAGAAGCAACCGGTTTTTCGTAAAGCTGAATGAGATAGATGGTTTGAAAAAGAACATAAATGGCAGCAAAGTGAGCGCGCCGAGTAAAAAACGTATGCCGTTAAATGTAAGCGGACCTGTGAAATCCATGCCACGCCTTTGAGCAACGAAGGCAAAACCCCAGATCAAAGATGCTGCTAAAAGTAAGATATTGGATTGTATTCTTTTATTTTTCATCCCATTCCTGCTTGTGGTCTCAGTCCATACGAAGCTGTTGCCAGAATTTTGTTAAAAGCAATAGTGAGACGATGGCAATACTTCCAAAAACCAGCGTCAGATTCAGGTTGCCATAAAGCCATTCTCCAATGGCAAAAAGGGTGCTGTAGATGGCTGTTACACCAAACACCATGCAAAGGATTCCGGTAGGGACATCCCATTTCAGATCTTCTGCTTTCTGGAGCTCAATGCCTTCTGACCTGGCTTTATCAACAACCTTTTTCCAGCCAGGACCTCCCGGACGGATGCGTTGGTAAAAACTCCGCAGGGTTTTGTCGTCGGCAGGTTTGGTCAAAAAGGTTACGGTAAGCCATGCAACTGTTGTAATACCAACGCCGGTGACAATCTTGAAAGTCTCAGAAGGGTCATAGTCATAAAACTTTTTCATTAACACAAAGGCAATGGCCACAAAAAATGAAACCATCATGCCGGCCAGCTCTGTGAAGGCATTGATGCGCCACCAAAACCAGCGGAGAATGTATATCATGCCTGTACCTGCACCAATCTGAAGGAGAATATTGAATGCCTGAAGGGCGTTTTCGAGTACCAAAGCAAACAAAATTGCGAAAAACATTAAAGCCACTGTTGTAATGCGTCCGGCCACTACCTGTTGCTTTTGTGTCGCTTCCGGATTGAGAAATCGTACATAAAAATCATTCACAATATAGGATGATCCCCAATTGAGTTGTGAAGCTGTTGTCGACATGAAAGCTGCTATAAGTGAGGCTACTACAAGTCCGAGAAATCCATGTGGAAGTCTCTGTAACATGGCAGGGTAAGCCATATCGTGCTGAATATACTGAGGATTCATGTGTGGAAAAGCAGCCTGCAAAGAAGCGATATCCGGAAAAACAATCAACGAAAGCAAACCAACGATAATCCAAGGCCAAGGACGAATGGCGTAGTGGAAAAAGTTGAAAAGTAAGGTAGCACCCATTGCATTTTTTTCGTTTTTTGCCGAAAGCATCCTTTGGGCAATATAGCCGCCGCCGCCCGGTTCGGCACCTGGATACCAGACGCTCCACCATTGCACCGCGAGTGGAATCACAAGCAATGACACAAACATATCGGTGTTCGAAATTTTGGGTACAATTTCGAGTTTATCAGCCACTGCGGGGTGTGCAAAAAGTTCTGCAAGACCCGATGTTTCTTGTCTTACCAATAGTATTGCTGCTCCGATAGCACCTGCCATTGCAAGGCTGAACTGGAAAAAGTCGGTGAACAGAATACTTCTCAGACCACCCAATGCGCTGTAAAATACCACGATTATTGATGCAATTATCAAGGTTGTAGCAGGCGACCAGCCTAACATCACACCGCTAATTTTTATGAGTGCGATAGAAACGGAAGCGATTACCATGATGTTAAAAAATGCACCTAAATAGATGGCCCTGAAGCCTCTCAGAAATGCAGCCATGCGTCCACTGTAGCGAATCTCATAAAACTCAAGGTCGGTAAGCACTTGCGAACGGTTCCAAAGTTTGGCATACACAAACACCGTCAGCATACCTGTGAGCAAGAATGCCCACCAGACCCAGTTGCCTGCAACACCGTTTTGCCGCACTATATCTGTTACAAGATTTGGCGTATCGCAGGAGAATGTTGTTGCCACCATACTGATACCAAGCAACCACCATGGCATGTTTCTTCCGGAAAGAAAAAACTCACTATAGCCTTTGCCTGCGCTGCGTGAGCCCCAGACGCCAATGGCGATAAGGAGAATGAAAAAGATAATTACGATAATCCAGTCAGTAGAATTCAGGTGCATAATTGAAGTGTTTTATTTGTTATCTATACGCTTTTTGCTGCTTCTAAAGAATAATTTTACTCAAGGTTACATCTGTCTTACAAATTTTCGAACCTGTATTCAAAAAACAAATGTATTGTTTTAACTGAAATATTTTTCATCCAGATCCTGCATTGTTCGTTTCTGCTTTATAAAGTATTCAATCACAATATTTTTTCGGTAAACACGGCTCACGGGTTTTGGTTTTATCCGACGCCTTTTGGCTCTAAGCGCAGGCAGTTTTCTGTAGAAATGCATATGTGCGCGTATAACCGCCAGAAAGTCTCCAAAGCCACCTTCGAGAAAGAATTTCACGCTCGCAATACCATCAAGAAAAAGGCGTGTGATGATAACATAGGCAAAGAAAGAAGGCGGCAGGTTTTTATACAACATTGAAAGGTTGTTGCGGAAGTTGAGATATGTTTTGCGGGATGAAATCTTTGGCAAAGTGCCGCCACCGATATGAAAAACGGCAGAATGCGGACAATACATGATTTTGTATCCGTTGTTTTTCAGCCGCCAGCAAAAATCAATCTCTTCCATGTGGGCAAAAAAATCTTCATCCATACCGCCATACTTATGGTAAAGGTCACTCCTCACAAACATACATGCTCCACTCGCCCAAAAAACTTCCTTCACATCATCATATTGTCCTTCGTCCTTTTCGATGTGCTGAAAAAGACGGCCGCGACAGAAGGGATATCCGAATTTATCAATAAACCCTCCGCCGGCGCCGGCATACTCAAAGTATGCAGTATCAGCAAATGACAATAATTTTGGTTGACATGCTGCTACATCAGGATTGCTTTCCATGAGCTCCATCAATGGTTCCAGCCAGCCGTCACTCACTTCAATATCTGAGTTTAGCAAGACATAATAGCGGGAATCTACCTGCTTGAGGGCAATGTTGTATCCGGCAGCAAAACCCCCGTTTGTGGGATTTTGAATTAATCTTACTTCTGGGAAATTCTTTCTGAGAAAGCTGACCGAATCATCTGTAGATGCATTGTCAGCGACTATTACCTCTGCCAGATGTTTGCTTTTTTGAAGCACACCGGGCAAAAAACGTTCAAGGAAACGCTTTCCGTTATAGTTCAGTATTACTACTGCAATTTCTTTTTTCATACTGCTGCTTTCTGTCGTTTGTGCTTCCAGCGCCGATGCGACCAAAGCCAGTTATCAGGCCGTTTTTGTATGGATTTCTCAAGCAAACGGACATACTGTTCACTTATTTCTGTTTCTGCCGTTTTTTTTCCATTCTCACAAAGCAAAGTCGCACTTGCCTCGTAAATTCCACGCTGTAAACGCATTACATCAAGATAAACTACAGCAAAATCCAGACTTCGTGCCATCTTTTCTAATCCATTAAAAAACGGTGTATCCTGATGAAGAAAATTTGTCCAGTAGTCAGTTTCAATTCCCTGAGGAGTTTGATCGCCCAGAATCAATACTATTCTTGGTTTTTCTTTTTCTGCAGCAAGTTGACGGTATGCTGATCTGGATTCAAAAAGCAAAAGTCCTCCCAGGTGCTGCCTTATTTTTTTCATCAGCTTGTCAAAGTTGCTGTCAGAGATTTTCTTGTAAATAGCAATCGATTCGTGCCTTTGGGTGAGTGAAAGGTAACTTGCCAGCATCTCCCAGTTTCCTGAATGACCTACAGCAAGAAAAATACTTTTGCCCTGATCAAACAAATGATCTATAACTTGTTGGTTGTTAATGTTTACACGTTTGATAAAAGTGTCGCTGCTAACACCTAGCATTTTGATGGATTCCAGAATGGTATCGGCTAAGTTTCTGTAAAAATCCTTTTCAATCTTTAGCAGTTCAGCTGTGCTTTTTTCAGGAAAACTATTGATCAGATTGGTCCTCACTACTTTTCTTCTGTAGCGGATAAGGTAGTAAAGGATGAATTTTATCCCGTCTGCAACAACATACAGCAAACGATAGGGCAGCAATGCCACAAGGTTTGCAACAGCAAGTAAGACCCAAAATGCCAGTTTGTTCATGCTTTTTGTATTCAGGAATTGGCAAAGGAACAAAAATACACGGTTTTTCTGATATGAGCCTTTTGTTTTTAGGATGAAACCTGTTTTTTACACTATAAGGATGATGTTCCCCATCTGAAAACTATTTCCTTCGCTTCATTAGATATATCCTGTTTTTTGTTTTAATCCAATGCAGTTGTGTAATAATTTCTGAATGTTTTGACTCTCTGGAAAACATGGTTTTGTTTAGTAATCATAGAAAAATGATCAAACTTCCATATGATTTCTGAGCAGCATGGATAAAAAACACCTTTGAATTATGCCCGTGAATTATGTAACATTTTGATTCTAAAGTGTAACTGATTTTGGTGTTGAATGGTTGAACTTTGTAAGAATAAATATTTAAAACTGAATATTCGGTTAGATGAAATTAAACTATTACAATGTTTTGCAATTACAGACCTGTCATTTTTACAGATGCGTGAATTGATGGACGATCTTTTGAAATATAGAATTTAAGGGCTTAGAAGCTGAAAAAAAAATAATATGAACCAAAAAAAGAGGATAAAAATGGAAACAAATAAAAAAACAATCATAAGAGAAAGTCTCAGAAATACGTATAAAGTAACTATGAAGGGTAAAACGAATTCAGGAGGTATTATCATTAAGGAGACATCCATTCAGCTGGAGCTTATGACTCCGTCAAATGGCCTGGGCATGACAAGATTCAGCATCATATTTGAATTTGAAGACTCAAGATCAATATCGGTTTATGGAAATTATCTTTCGAAAATTGTAGTACCCAGGATTTATTCAGGAGGTAAAGTTGTTATCCATTGTTTTACCGAAGAGTTTGACGAAGAGGAACATAGCAAATTGCTGTCCAAAGCGAGGGCAAATGATGTAAAAAATATCATTAGAAATGGCCTTACAAAAGCAGGGAAATGTGATGTTTTATTGGAGGAGCAAGGATTCGATGAGTTTTCTGGATACTCCTTATTTGAAGATGATATTTCTGAACAGGATTTCTATAACAGCACCGTGATTGTTGATATTATTCCGCCAAAATTACTGAAAGCAGCAAATTAAAAACATAGGATAGGTTCCCGATTTGCAGATCGCCTGACTTAAAAGACATAAACAGTTAAATGTTATACAAAGAATAAACTTCGGCCTCCTTTTATAGAGGGCTACATTTTACCCAAAACCTACTGAAACAAATAGTTTCAGGTTGCTTGCATCTAAAATTCCAGATTGATCGTTTTGCCTTCAGTCTGGAATTTCCCTTTTGATGCATTGCATTGATTTGAAACTGCTATATCATGTACTCTTTGAAAAAATCAGGAATGCAGTAAAACAAGCAATAACATTAGTCAGTGTTGAATACTTCGATAACTGGCAGTGCGCGGTTACTGAAGTCAAACAATGCCTGATTTTCCCACGGAGAAGCATCATTTGCCTGATTTCCTTTCCATGCAATCAGTTCTGCACCCCAATAGCAAAAACCAATGCCTTTCTCAACCTCATCCAGAACAATCTTTTTGATGTCGGCTAAAAACTCCTTTTGTCCTTGCGGTGTTGCCGGGTATTTGGGTAAAATGAGTTGGTCATTCAATCCGACAATATTATTGGTCCAGTCGTTCCAATCCAGCGTAAAAGGGTAGGCCGTTTCTGCAATCAAAATATCTTTCTGATGTGTTTGACTCAACGATTGAAGGGTGTTTTTCAGGTTTGCCAAATCCTTTCCATGCCAGATGGGATAATACGAAAGTCCGATAATATCATAGTCCAGATCAGTCACCTGATTGTAAAACCAGCTTGAATTTGTAAGCCCTGCAAAATGAATGATGATTTTTGTCTTTGACGAGACCTTCCTGACGGCTTGAATGGCCGACGACATCAGCGTTTTGAACTGTTGTGAATTTGTAGATAGGTTCCCTTGTGGATGCAAAAAACCGGAGTTAATCTCGTTGCCTATTTGAATGTAGTCCGGTTTCATCTGTTCCATAACCCTTTCAGTATATTTATTCACGCTGTCAACCAAACTGGAAAAAGCAATTCCTTTCCATTGGTTTGGAGTCAGCTGTTGTCCAGGATCAGCCCATGTATCTGAATAATGTAAGGTAAGCCAGACTTTAAATCCAAGATTCTTTAGCCTTTGCGAAAATGTTTTCACCTCTTGAAACCCTGCATGTTCGTTTTGCGGATCTACCCAAAGCTTTAATCTGATGGTATTTACGCCATTGTTTTTAAGAATACTTAAAAATTCTTCTTCAGCGCCTGCAAGATTATAGAAAATTGGATTGGTCAGTTCTATTTCAGGCAAAGCAGAAATATCAACAGCAGAGATGAAGTCAGCGGCTCCATCAATTGGTTTGTCCTGATTATCATCTTTTTTGCATGCGATGAGTGTGAATACGAAAAAGATATACAGAATATTTTTGAACATTTTTATTTGATTCTTTAATAATACCTTGAACAGTTTATATAGCCTTGAAAAATGAACCCTATTCTACTGAAAACTTTGGCAAAATTAGCGATTTGAGTTGGAAAGAGTTTTGTTCAACAAGATTTAACCCATTTTCACTCAAAATAATCATCCTTTTCTTTATGGACCTTGTGCCTTCTATGGGGCTCTCTGTGTAATATCTATATCACAGAGTTGCACAACTCCGACAACTGTCGGAGCGCAAAGAGGTAATCCAAAGTTTAAAAAAAAATCCCGCTTCAGAAGTCTGAGCGGGATTTTGATCCTTGTTTTGAATTGTTAAGTAACTGATTCACTTAGGTAAGCATTGCAAGGTGTTCTGTGATCAGTTATTATTTGAAGGAAGAAGGATGTTAAATAAATTATTTAAGTTTTAGAAACTATAGCCCAGTGAAACACCAAAGCCAGTGTTCTTAAGTTCAGTTTTTCCATTGGTTACCAATGTGTTATCAGCATTTATTTTTGCTAATCCCAATTGTGTATTCACTTGAAGTGAAATTCCACTTGAAAGTTGGTATCCAAAGAACAGATTTGCTCCAAAATCCAAGGATTTAAAATATTTTAGATCGTTTGGGTTTGCGCTGCTATACTCATTACCAAATACGATGTCAGCATCTGTTGAAGTGTTGTTGATTTGATATTTCACTTTGCCTCCGAAACCATAAGCCAAATATGGGCCGAAACCAAGCAATAGTTTACCGTTGCCTAAAGCAGGTTTGTAGAGTAAACTCAGCGGAAGTTCAACATACGAAAGGTTATACTCAGCCGACATATCAAGACCTAAAAACTGATCTTCTGACTTTGCACCTTTGGTAGTATAAAGCAGTCCGGGCTGGAAATAGAAATCTGGTGCCACAGGGATATCAACTACTACTCCAGCATTAAACCGGGGTACCATACTTATTTTAAGCTGATCGCCGTTATGGTCTTTTCCATTGAATGTCTGCATATCAAATCCACCACGGATTCCAAATGAGATACCATCTGACTGGGCATTGGTGTAAGTGCCAAAAATCAGTAGAAAACTTGCTAAAAAAAGAATTTTATTTTTCATAAAAATTTGTATTTAAACTAGATAAATAATGCTTTGTTAATTTAGTTGCCGGCTTGTTCGGCTTCACGTTTCATTTTTTCATTTGCAGTAATTGCAAATTCAACACGGCGGTTTTTAGAACGGCTATCAGCAGTCTCGTTGGAATATTTTGGCTGTGACTCGCCAAAGCCTAAAGCGGTAAGACGTGAGGAGGTAACTCCTGCGTTGGCCAAATAACTTCTTACTGCATCAGAGCGCTGTAATGATAAGGTTTGGTTGTAGTTGGCTGCACCTTTGCTATCGGTGTGACCATGGATTTCAATATCTGTGTCAGGGTATTTGTCGAGAATGGTAACCAGCTTATTGAGGTTTTCCATTGCTGCAGATGTGAGTGTGTAACTATCGAATCCAAACAGCACATCGTTTGTAAATTCAACCACGATGCCTTCGCCGACGCGTTCAACAGTTACACCGGGTATATCATTCTTGATTTCTTCAGCCTGCTTATCCATTTGGTTTCCAATAATGGCACCTGTTACACCGCCTACTGTCGCACCGACAACTGCGCCTATGGCTGTGTTGCCTGCTGCACGTCCGATGACAGCACCAGCAGCCCCGCCGGCTACTGTTCCTATGCCTGCGCCTTTTTGGGTGCGGGTGAGGGAGCAACCTGCAAGCATAATGGGTACAGTAAGTATTGCTAAGACAATGATTTTAAATCTTTTCATAACATAGAGTTTTAATGTGAATAGTTTTTGAATTGAATAATTGATACTTTTTCCTATAACCGAAATTTTTATCTTGAATATCAATCAGAGAAAAATAGTTTTTAGTGTATATTTTTTCTGAAACCAAGCAGTTTTCCTTCGGATTGAATCACAGGTACTTTCATTGGTTTTAGATTCATTTTACTTACATTAAGAATATCTACCTTCAATGATGAGTTGGCGTTTAGAAGAGGTGCAGCTTGTGGCCAAATGACTTTTAATGCCTTTTTTAGTTCTGGTTTTTTCATTGCTTTGTATCCTGTTTTCTAAAATGCGTTTCTTCCTTTGATCACCCTTAAAACAATGGCTACAAGTGCAATCACAAGTAAAATGTGAATTACATTTCCAAAGTCATAGGCATAGTATCCTGCAGCCCACAGTAGAACCAAAATGATCGCGATTATGTAAAGTAAGTTACTCATAATGAATTAATATTGATAAAAAAAAATTCGTTTTTGACGATACAAAGGTGCGCCCGATTTTGGGTGAAAGCATTACATCCCGTTGGAAACATTTTACATCTTTCACACATTTTTTGGAATTTTTTAAAACCTGAAATTGCGTTCAGCGATAAACAGTGCAAAGTCAATCCACTATTGGTAGCAATAATTTTTGGTTTTCTAAAAAGAATCTGATCCAACGATTGCAGGATCAGATTCTCAATTTTTTACCTCGGTTTAATTAAAACTTACAGCATCCAGCTAAAGATCGCGGCGGCGAAGCGAATTATCAAACTCCTTGCGTTTATAAAAATCATCATCCATTCTGATGCTTTCTTCGCCGGTACTTCTGCCAACGTAATTGTGATAGACTTTAAGTTCGTAATCAGGCACTATTGCAGTTCCTTTACTGAAGCGACTTGCTTTGGCAAAAGTCAGATAATCGATCTGGTTGGTTTGTACTTCGCGGTTTTTAACATCGAGACGAGCCAACCCGATAGGGATAATCAAATGGTCATCACCATCTTTGTTTAAGAAGCCATGAACCCCGTTATCTGCTGGTGCATCGAAGGTTTTGTGGCCTTCTTCTATCACCGATTGATCAACTTTCACATCGATATATACTACCTTTTCTTCCTTTTTATTCACCAGGAGTCCATCTACTTTTCCAATAGAGCGGTTGCCTGCATCTTTTACGATCCAGCCTCTTATATCTTCATAGGCATCAGCAACTTTATAATCAGGTAACTCGTGAAGGTAGAACAGGTTTTTCTTTGTATTTGACATTTTTGTATTTTTTTTATGATTAATTCATTTTTTGCAGCAGGTCTGCAGCACTTCTAAGAAAAGTATTTATATAATCTTTCTGATCCAATGTAAGAATCTGAGGATTAATGTTGGCCACGGTTCTTTGAACCTCTGCTGCTTCATTCTTTAAGCCAGGGAAATATGCCTTTTGCATCGAATTCAATGATTCACTGATTATGTCTCCGGCTTTTCTTATGTCACTTGAATGCGTTACGGCATAAGGGTCTTTAGTGATTTTTTCGGCCAGCACTTTCACTTTGTCTATATCTGCCTTTATATCAAATCCGACTTCGTTCGCCATTGCTTCTGTAGCATCTGCCAGTTTAGTAAGCGCTTCATTCATATAGGCATGATCTAATGCCATTTCAGGGTTTCCCGACAAAGTGAGTGATAGATAGGCGTTCACCTGTGAATTGTTTTCACGCACACTTGTCAGGTCATTTTTTGATAATGGTTTTTCGCCTGTCGTTTCATAGCTGCTTGTGTACAAAAAGTACGCAATTACACCCAGCACTACTATGCCAATAATGACATATGGCAGGATGCTTTTTTTCTTTTGAATTTTAATTTCTGTCATTTTTTTATGATTTTTTTATAGATTATAGGGTTATTCAAGATTATTTGCATATTAATTTTTCATATTTTGATTCACAGGTTAAAAAACCAGCGTGTTTCAAGTCTGATGGCTCTTTTCGCTTTTCATTGACAGCGACTTGATTGATAGCATCAAAAAGCAATGGCCAATGATTTACTCAGGCCTCGTCTTTTGTAGTGCGGATCAGGCTGATGCCTGCAACAAAAAAGATAAGACCCAAGACTCCGAATATTACCAGTGATTTCACATTACTGTTGTCGCCTGATGTGTCAGCAAATGCTACTGCTGCGTATATCAAACCTGCAATTCCGAGAATAGTAATAATTGCTCCAAAAACTCTTTTTAGATTCATAATTTTAGTTATATAGAATTAGTTATCAATATTTTAAATTCATTTGTGCTATGTATCAGAAATACTGTAGCTTTTTAGATTCAGCATTTTAAATCGAGACTAATCATCATCCAAAGCATAGGATTGGGATGGTCAGATCCAGATGAATTTGCCGGATATTAGTCCTTATTATTTTTGCCAATATCCCTGATTGATTCCAGAAGTCCATTCATATCATGGTTGAATTCTCTTTTGAATACTTCCCAGTCGGAATGTTCTTTTTCATAGATATCCAACCTGTTTCTAAGGTCGGCATTTCTCAGCCTTAGCTCTGCAATTCTTTTTCTACGAAGATCATCAAGAAGCTTTTCTCCGGGCTGGGTGACGATGGCAAGCAATTCTTCGATACGCAATTCGTTTGCAGCTATTTTTTTCTCTGCTTCCATTCTGAATGCCGGATATTCCTCATTCAGCTCTTGCTGCGCTTCTTTTAGCGCTTGTTTTGAGTCTTGCACATCTTCCTGTGCATTTTCAACTTTTTTGGCTTTAGAGTCGCATGACGCAAAAAATCCAGCTGTCAACACTGCAACAATTAAAGCATAATACATTCTTTTTTTCATTTGGAAAGGGTGTTAAATTGAACTTGTTTAGAAAAAGCATCGTTCATTAACTGCTCAATGAACGATGCCTGATACAATGGTTTTTAAAGACCAGAGATAATTTTGTGCAACTCTTCTTTTGTTTTTCCGAGTTTCTTCTGGAGTCTGCCAAACATTTCTTCCTTTTTGCCCTCATTGAACATCAGGTCATCATCGGTAAGAATAGCAAATTTTTGTTTGAGCTTTCCTTTTTGCTCATTCCAGTTTCCTTTTAGTTCTGTAGAATTCATATTGTTGATTATTATTTTCCCGAAATTGTCGGGACAGTTATGAAAAATAATTTCACAGCACAAAGGTGGGCAGTATTGAAGTGAAAAGCGTTGCATGTTTCTGATAACATGTTACATGTTTCACACCTGAATGAATGCTGAAATGAATTCCGACTTCCCATATTCTCTCAAAATCATCTTATTTTATTACCTGTAAACCACGATACCGGGTTTGGAAATTTCAAAATCTCTGAATCCATAATCACTCGTTTGAAAGGAATTTGTTTTAAAGATATTATAACCGTCGCCTGGGATGTAAGGATAGAATGACATTGAAAGTTGAAAAGTGCTAAACATCAGATAGTCGTTTTTGATCAACATTCCTAATCCCAGAACTGTGTAGAGCCTGCTGTGGCTGAAACCTGAAGTGCCATTGCCAAGCATTCCAAAGGAGGAAAATATGTAAGGCCCAAAGCGAAAACCAATCAAATTCCAGGGAGAATAGCTCTGGGTCTGAAGCGTTAAAACCATCATGCTTGTGGCTGAATATGCCAGCTTTTCAAAACCTTCCATATCTTCATTAAAAGTCAGGTTGTCAGTGGCAAGCCGGTTAAGACCTACAATTACTGTTGGTTTTACAAATTGCCTGATTTTCCAGTTTCCTATCGTTATAAGTTTGGTGAAATAGTTAATCCTGCTGGTTAATGCGCCTTGCTGAAAGCTGTTTGCTCCGACATATGAGCCATATTCCAGATGTGCGCTCAGGTATCCAAAAGAATAATAGTTTCCTAATGCTGCTTTTGCCCCAAAATAGAGCCGTTTTGTCTTTTGAACATCCAATCCGAACGTCAGACCAAATGCCTGTCCAACGGGTACATCCTCAACTTTTCCAAAATCGAAGATGAGCTTATCTCTTATATACTTTCGGGAAGTGAAGCCAATGCCGGCAAAAAATCCAGTCTGATTGTTGAACAGATTCGCTGCCAAGGCATCGGGATGCTGCTGAGGATAGCTCAAACGCAAGATTCTTGCCGATAAAATATAGTTGCTGACAGGTGCATCTGCTGAATACTTTTTAAGTACCTGCCACGAACGCGCTCCCCAGTAATCTTGTTCATTCACACGGGAATGAAGCTGATATATTGTGTCATTGTGAATGTAGTTCTGCGCGGTTTTCATTTGTCCGAGAAATACTCCTCCAGCCCACTTTGTTAGCGGTGTGTGAAATGTTCGCTTCAGTTCAATGCTTTTTAGTGAATCTGATTTGCCGGTAAAAATGTAACGGACATTGGAGCTGATATAAGAATTACTGATGTTTGGAACATAGTAGCCCAACCGGGTTGTATTTGGTGTATCATTAAGTTTCCACTTGCGATCGGCATGAAACTGGTGTCCGAGGCCTGCAAAATTGTTATCGGTAATGCCTGTTTCCACAAAAGAAGGTGAGATGTTTAATTCCGGAATGATACTCCAGACATCATAGGTGTAAATAATTACATCAACCGAGTCGGAGTTTGCTGCAGTTGCAACGGTGTAAAACCGAACGTCTCGCAGATACTTTTGTGATCTGACCAAACGTTCTGACTCCCTGACAAGCAATGAATCAAAAGTTTCATTTTCTTTAAAAAGCAAAAGGTTTTTAATGATTCCGGCCTGGGTTTTAATGTGCAGACTGTTTGCTGCTTTGAGGTAAAAACTCTCTGGTTTAAGCGTGGTGTCCTGAACATAGTAGCCAAAAGGATCGAAAGTTGAAACATGAATGGTTCTGACAACTTTGCCTTCAACTTTTCGATATGATTTCGAAGCTTTGGCTTTTTTTTTATCGATGTCGGAAGTTTTTGGTTTAAGTGGCTTAAAAATAAGTTTATGCAAAAAACGTGTTACTTTCTTCTTTTGTGAGTAAGTCTCAAAGGCGCTGTATCGCAGCGAATCCTGGTTCGGCGGTTTGACTTGCGCAATGGATGAGTACGACACAAGGAATAAAAATGAAAAGATGAAAAGCAATCTGTAAACCATAACATTTAGTGCTTCAAAATAAGTCCGGCATTATTCCGGAGATGCCTTTCTCACTTTCCGTTTAGTCCCATCAGTCAATTTGAATAACATTTTCTTTTTGCAGTCTCTTCATTTCAGCTTCTCTCATTAGGATAGAATCCTCTCTCATTTTTGCTTCTTCCTCTGCTCTTTTTCTAAAGTATCTTCTGAAGAGAAAATTACTTTTAAGTGCTTCGAGGTTGTCATCCAAACCTTTGCTGCTGTTTTTGAGATTGATGATGGTTTGGTTGATATTTTCTGCCACCGTTGTATCCTGAATAAGTCGGCCAATAGTGCCCTGACCCTGATTGACACTGGTGACGATTTCGGCCAGTTGGTTGGAGGTTACTTGAACATTACCGGCCGTTTTATTAAAGCTTTTCATGATAACATCCATGTTTTCGACCACACCGGCACTGCTGTTTTTGAAGTTGATAATTGTTTCGTTGATGTCTTTCGCAATCGTCGAATCCTGAATAAGCCTACCCAATGTACCATTCCCCTGATTGATGTTGGTCATAATCTGGGCCAGCTCTTCAGTAATAACCTCAACATGTTTTGCGGTTACACTCAGACTTACAAGAATGGCATCCGTTTCGGTGGGTTCGACAGAGAGGAGTGACTGTCCACCAAGAACCTGAGGCGACTCGGTCGTGCTTTGCGTGATTACCAGAACACGATCGCCTATAATACCTTCAGAACCAATCAAAACCTGGCAGTCTTTTCTTATAAACTGCTGCACCGATCGCTGAATAATCATGTCAACCTGCACAGTTGTATCATTGATGATTTTTATGCTTTCCACTGTTCCGATATTGATACCCGAAAAGCGGATGTTGTTTCCTACCTGAAGACCACTTACATTGTGAAAGGTTGTGGTAAGTTTAAATACTGGATTGAAGAGATTTTTCTGTCTTCCAATCAGAAATATTGCAACGGCAAAGAGGATAAAACCTCCGGCTACAAAAAGCCCTAACCGCACTTTAAAATTTGATGATTTCATGATCTGATTTTATTAATCGTGATAGTATTTTTTTATTTCTGAAAGTTTATTGCTTTCAACAGTTATATATTTTCAGCCTTTTTTAAAAAATGCTTTTATTAAGTCGTCTTCTGAATTGTCAAAATCTTCAATGGTTCCCTCGAAATAAACTTCGCCTTCACTCAGCATAATAATTCTGTCGGCTGTAGCGCGCGCGCACTCAATATCGTGGGTGATAATGATTGAAGATGTCTTATATTTTTTCTGCACTTCGTTGATCAGAACGCTGATTTCATCAGAAGTAACCGGATCGAGCCCTGTGGTTGGCTCATCATAAAGCATGATCTGCGGATCAACGACAATGGTGCGCGCCAGACTGATTCTTTTGCGCATGCCGCCTGACAGTTCCGATGGCATTTTGTTCAGGGCATCAGCAAGTCCAACATTGGTAAGTGCTTCTTCTATTTTTTCCTGAATTACTGCGCCTTTCAAATCCTTTCTGATGCGTTTGATTGGAAACTCCAGGTTTTCTTTCACCGTCATTGAGTCGTACAATGCGCCACTTTGAAAAAGAAATCCGATTTTTTTCCGCACATCCTCAAGATCTTTGTTGTTCATCGTGCTGACCTCTTGCCCAAGCACTTCAATTGTGCCACTATCGGGATCTAAGAGTCTGACGATGCACTTAATGAGTACAGATTTTCCTGTACCTGATTTGCCAAGTACAACCAGATTTTCTCCTTTATAAAGTTTCAGATGAATATTTGTTAAAACATTCAGTTTACCAAAACTCTTTTTTAGATTTTTGATATCCACGACCACCTCACGCGCTTGTGAGCCATCTTGTTTCATTGTCTTTTGTTCTTCCTTTAGATCTTTCATAGCAACATATCTGTAATCTGCACGGCGATTAAATCGACAACGATAACGAGCAGAGATGAAATAACGACTGCAGAATTGGCAGCAATTCCTACACTTTCGGTTCCTCGTCCGGCATTATAGCCTTTATAGCAACCCACAAAGCCGATCACTGCGCCAAAAAAATATGTTTTTATCAGGGCAGGGAAGAAGTCCATAAAATCTATCGATTTGAATGCCTGCGAGATAAAGAGAATCATTTTAACATCTCCCTTAATGTTGACGCCGATCCAACTCCCGAAAATGCCAAAAGCATCAGCAAAAAGTACCAGCAGAGGCAACATTAGTGTTATCGCCAATACGCGGGTTACCACCAGATATCGGATGGGGTTGGTGGCCGAAACCTCCATTGCATCAATTTGTTCGGTAACTTTCATTGAACCAAGTTCGGCACCCATGCCTGACCCAATTTTGCCGGCAAGGATAAGTGCAGTTATAACTGGTCCAATTTCCCGGATAATTGAGAGCGCAACCATACCTGGCAGCATGGTCACAGCACCAAACTCGGCCATAGCCGGGCGAGATTGAATTGTAAGCACCAATCCCATGATAGCACCAGTGATGGCTATTAATGGAAGCGATTTGTTTCCGATTTCAAAACATTGACGTAAGAACTCCTTGAATTCGAAGTCGCGTGAAAACATCTCTTTGGTGGTGCGTGCAACAAACATTGCCATATTTCCCAAATCAGAAAAAAACAAAGTAGCAATGTCTTTCTTTTCTACTGCTTTTTCGGCAAGTTTGACCGTCTGAAGCGAAACAATATCTTTCGCTTTCACCATCGGATCGAGTGCCATTATGATGTATTTGTTCTTCATTTTTCGTTATCTGATTTTAATTTAATCATCCTGAGATTTCATCAATTGTTTTACGATCAGTTATTTGACCCGGTTGGACGCTTTGGTGACTTAATGATGGGTTTAAGCTTTTCAACGCTTTCCAGAATTGTCGCTATTTTAAGTATGCCTATTACCGGCATGGTATCGCCCAGTAAAAAACCAACAGGTTTCAAGGATTCAATGCGGTCGCAAATCACTTTGAAAATTGCTGTGATAGGGATGGAAAGAAACATTCCCGGTATTCCCCAAAGTGCACCGAAAGCAAAAATGACCACAATAGAAACAAGGGCATTGACTTTCACCTTTGAAGCCACAATCTTTGGTACGATGTAGTTGTTGTCGATCAGCTGAATCGCATAATAAATTGCAAGCACATACAATGCGTACATCGGCGAATCTTTTGTGATTAGCGCAATAATCATAGGCAAAGCAACGGCCACAATGCCGCCTATATAAGGAATTACATTGAGCAATGCGCCAATAATTCCGAGCAATAATGCATATTCTATTCCCAAAATCATCAGCCCTGCTGTATTGAGCACAGCAATGATTATAATTTCGATAATCAGGCCGGAGAGGTACTTTTGGATGACTGTTTTAGTCTGGTTGATGATTTCGCTTACCGTGGTCTTATGATCAGCGCCAAAAAGCTGATGAAAGAAATCAAGCAACAAAGGTTTGTAAAACAAAATCAGGAATACATAAACCGGAATGACAAACAGCACGACCAGCCCGCTGCCTACACTCATAATCGTTTGCCCGATAGCATCGCCGCTGGTCTTGTAAAATTTTTCTTTGACAGTTGAAATGTAATCGATGATTTTTTCTGGGCTTATTTCAAAGTAGCCCGAAGCCCATGCCATCGTTTCATTATAGACTTGTGTAAATTTTTCCACCAATTCCGGCCACGACATACTGAGTCTGCTCATCTGGGAATACATCAGCATACCCAGGCCTGCAATGGCCATAAAGGCAATGATTAATGTAAATATGATGGCTAATATCCTGTTTACTTTTTTTCTTTCAAACCATTTTACTATAGGATATAGCACGACCGCAATAATGAGTGCAAATATGAGGGGCACAATAATTCCACTTGCAATGTACATCATCCATATGAAAACAAACATTCCAACTAAAAATAAGGATGCCTTTGCATAAAAAGGAAGTTTGAATACGTTATCCATTCAATCTTTGGTTTATAATTGCAGATAATTAAAATTTAAATTAGTTTTCGTTTTAATGATACAAGTCATTTATCAAAGAACCACGAAGCTTTAAAGCAGAGCTCAAATGCTGAACCATACGATCTTTAATTCACTTAAGCTTCAAAAGGAATCACAACTCAGTTGTTCCATTGAAGCATTCAAAGTTTTCATTCTGTTCAAAATGAACAGCTTACACAAAGTAAAGCATCGCTTATCCATAAATGTCAAACGATGCTCACCGGTTTTATGAAGCTAAAGTGCAGCCATCAAAGATTCAAACTCCTCTTCGGTTTTACCAAGCTTTTGACGAACCTTTTCCAGCATCTCATCTTTCTTTCCATTTTCATATCGAAGGTCTTTATCACGTAAAATATTAAACTGATTTTTAAGCCTGTTTTTTTGATCAGGCCAGCTTTTTTCTACATGTTTTGTTGCATCTTCTTTCATCTTAAAGATATTTTTTTGTAACTGAATTATTACGCTGCAAAGTTCCGTGTCATTCAGCCTGAATTCATTATACAATCTTTAAAATTATTTGCATGTTTCACACATTTTTAAATGATAAAAATCCAGTTTATACCAAAGTAAAACTGAGCATTTGTTAACTGGCCAACCAGACAACACAAGCCTGAATAAATGAATCATGCATAAAATGAAAGAATTATGCACGATAGAATTGAGCTGTCGGGTAACTCATGAATACTTTTAGAGTCATATTTTCAGAGCTGAAATAGACAACAAAACTTATTTGTGCTTCTTCTTTTTGTTGCTTTTCCATTTCGTGTGGCCAGGATTTGTTGTAGCCGGATGATGCGGATTATTTGAATTTTTGAACCAACCAACAGGCTTATGTTTTTTATTTTCGACTTTTTTTGTGGTGAAGCATGACGAAGCTGCAAAAGTTAGCAACAGAAATATTGTCGTCAAAAAGATGATTCTGATGATTTTCATACGATTGTTTTGAAGGGTTTATTTATAAATAAAAAATGTTGGTTTTGCCCAAATGAGCAAAACCAACATTCACATATGTATTATGCCTTATTTATCCACTTCAATCACTTCGATAAACTCAACACTCAGTTCAACCCTGCGGTTGCGTGTGCGACCTGCGGCTGTTGAATTATCATCCACCGGCATGGAATATCCAAAACCTGAAGAAGAAATTCGCGTTGGACTTATTCCTTTTGTGATTAAATAGTTAGAAACAGCATCTGCACGGTCTTTCGAAAGTGTCATGTTCATGCTTTCACCACCAACATTGTCGGTATGACCTCCGATAATCAGTTTATAGGATGGGTTTTCATTCATCACTTTCATAACTGCATCAAGAATTGGATTCGACACCGCTTTGATTGATGATTTTCCGGTATCAAACTTTATTCCCTGAAGTGCTTTTTGGAAAAGCATTTCAACTTCTTTTTTCAAAACCGGACATCCATCGTTTTCAATTGGGCCAGGTATCGTTGGGCATTTATCAAGATAATCTGGCACACCGTCATTATCAGTATCGAGCGTGCAGCCAAATTCATCCACTGTGGCACCTTGAGGTGTATTCGGACAATTGTCGGCATAATCAGGAACCCCGTCGTTATCACTATCAAGTGGGCATCCATCCTGATCAACCGATACATTTGCAGGTGTATTCGGACATTTATCCAGATAATCCGGCACGCCATCGTTATCATTGTCAAGCGGACATCCCTGAGCATCTACCAATACGTTTGCAGGTGTGTTGGGACATTGATCCAAATAATCAGGCACGCCATCATTGTCTGAGTCGACCGGACAGCCTTTTTTGTCAACCACCACATTTTCCGGAGTATTCGGGCATTCATCCAGATGATCAACAACTCCATCATTATCACTGTCAAAAGGGCAACCAAATTCGTCAACTGCAACTCCCGGAGGCGTGTTTGGACATTTGTCTTTTCTATCGGCAACACCATCACCGTCAGCATCCTTCTTTTTACCGAAGTTGAATGTCAAACCCACCGAATGCAAAAGGAAAGCGTCGTTTGAATTCATTTCAACACCATCTCTTTTATCGCTTGATGAATAGATAAATGTTTCCGACAGGTTCAGCATAACCGCTTTTCCTAAACGGATATTCAACCCTGCACCAAAAGAGGGAGCTGCGAAATCAACATCGTTGGAGTTTACTTTTGCAAGATTATCTGCAAACATCAACAAACCTCCGCCTGCAAAAATATATGGCCTGAAGAAGGATTTCTCACCCAGAATATTAAACCTGAAGTTTATTGTGGCAGTAGCCATTTCCTGACGAAAACGCGACGCCCCTTCAAGAAAGCCTATTTCACCTTTTGTAGCAGAGAGGGTAACATCGAGACGATTTCCCAGATAACGGGAAATTGAAAGTCCGCCAAAACCATAAAATGCCATATCAAACTTATAGAAATCATTTCCGAGATCCCCGTTGTACTGTCCGGCACCACCATGCAAACCGATATTCCATCGTTTGTCGGCTGTTTGAGCATCAGTACTTATTGCAAATGCCATGAACAGCATCACAACTATAAGTGGCTGAAGCCATGTAAATTTAAAAGTAGATTTTTTCATCTTTTTAAAATTAAGATTTATACTGTTTTTTATTGGGCAAAGGTCATTCTTGTGGATGCAAATCACATTACATATGATTAAGAATAAGTTACATGATTCACTGATAATACCGAATAATCTTTCAATATTCTTCAATGAGACATGTCGTTCTGATGCCTATCAAATGACGATTTTCATCGGCATCTGCACGAATCGGCAAATACCGTCCAGAATTGCTGATATATGGGATTTATAGTTTCTGAATGGCATCAATTGACAATACAAACCTGATTCTGTCTTTGAATACAGCATTGCCGGATTTTAAATTTTCTGAAATGAAGAAAGGAAAATATATTTCAAAGAGATTCCAGATACCTGCCTTCAAGCCGGCTTCCATCATGAATACAGGTCGTTTATCCGATCCGATGCCTTGTTCATTCAGCATCAGATTGAGAAATGGTTTTACCGGAAGCTTTCCCTCAATGAACGGAAGATTGCTGTCGAAGCTGATTGAAACAACCCAATCACTGAATCCAAGACTATCGTTCACATAGGATACCAGCCCGCCTTCAGAAAGTGTCATCTGTCGCGACCAAAATGTAAGTGGAAACTCACTGAAACGATCGGGGAAAGTTCCTTCATAGAGGTATTGTTCGCGCCCGCTTCTTCCGCCGGCGGCAATATTGTAAAACGGAATCCCAGTCTTGTTTTTCAAGACCGATCCGGCAAAGAGGCGCATATTCAGTCCGTTGTTCTTGCCGTAATAACTATAGCTGTATTTCATATCGAAGAATACTTTTTGAAATTCAGCGCTGAATTCAAAGGTAGATACCAAAGAAAAAGGATTGATATTCGAAGACTTCTCAAGTTTGTAACCCAACTGCCCGAACGAAATCATTTTAGTTTGCTCCAGCTTTCTGATCCTGTCAAGATCAGAAGCTACAATATAATTGCCAAAAGCCTGATGCGTAAACGGACTGATGAAATTTCCATTTCTGAAATATAGATTTAAACCAAGTTTGGCTTTGTGATAGTTTTGATTGCCAATGGCAGCAAAACGAGCTCCGTCGAGACTGACAATGCCCATCCTGATAAAAGATTCAAATGGAATAAATCTGAATGATATTTTACCAAAGCCGGCTATATCATTGTTTTTGAACGAAAAGAACGGCATCAGAAAGTACTCCACTGGTTTGGGAAGGATGAAACCATTGTGCAAAGCAAGCCCCAGCATAAAGCCGTTTTCCCTGTTCCAGTTAATGGCCGGAATATACATCAACGTTCGTTTTGCAGGATCTTCAAGCGTAAAGTAAAACTGCGTTTTAATGGGATCAGCCTTTGGAAACATGCCAGAGGTGCGAATGTTGTTGTTGAGCCTGAAAATTTCTGAAGTCCGGTGCAATGGATCAAGAATGACTTCATCCACAACTGAATCCGGAAGGCTGATCCACCGTCTGCCCGAAAAACCATCGACCCATTGTTCATAAATCAATGAATCTCCCTGCATTCCTGCAAGGTGTAAAGGAGGTTCCAGCTTCCCTTTGTTTTTAATAAGGAGTCGATTGTCTTTCAATCGAAGTAATTTGTAATCAAGTCTTTTTGTGGTTCCCAGAAAATCATCAAAAAACCAGTTCAGATCTTTGGTTGTATGTTGTTCAAAAACTTCGCGCAAATCCTCAGGTTGTGGATGCCTGAATTTCCATTGTTGGTAGTACTGCTGCATGGTGGCATCGAAAAGTGAATCGCCCAGCCAGGCTCTGAGATAGTTGAAACCTAATGCCGCCTTGTTGTAGACCATCGTTCCGTAGTTTTCATCACTAAAGTCAGTTACTTTCAGATCAATCGGCTGCTCAAGATTTGTGCGTGCTGTTTTGAGCCATGAAAGTTCAGACATGCGTTGCAATGGCATATGATTAACATTGAAAAACCTGGCCAGCTTAGGATTGGTGAAATAGACCTCCCAAAGTTTTTTGTTGGGATAGTATAAATCCATATAACGCAACTCATAGGCCGAGCTGATGCTTTCATCCATATATGGATGAATGCGTTCGTTGCTTGCAATTGCGCTATAAAACCAAATATGTGCCGCTTCATGTGCAATCACTTCATCCAGCGCATAAGCATCCTCTACGTGCCCGATCAATGCCAGGCCGGGATACTCCATTCCAGCGCCGGCTGAAAGCGCACTTTGTACAACTGTAAAAGTTGTGTAAGGATAATCGCCAATCCATTCCGATAAATGCATGATCGCCCTCGATGCAAATTTGTTGGCGCTTTTCCAATGATTTGATTGCTGGTTGGTAAACAAAACGAGAATTGTGACTTCACGTCCGGATGGCTTAAGGTTAACAGTTGTTTGTGTTACGTTGAATCTTTTATCGGCAAACCAGGCAAAATCATGAATTTGATTTCCTCTGTAATGAAGCGTCTTTAATTTTTCAGAAGAAGGAGGGAAGGACTGACTTTTGTAACGTACACCATGCCATGAACTGTCGGAAGCCAGTTGATCAAGGAAATCAATTTCGGAAGCATCCATTAACTCACCTGAGGCTCCCACAATATAGTTTTCAGGAAGTGTGATATGCACATCAAATTGTCCAAATTCACTGTAAAATTCTCCCTGATCAAGGTAAGGCATTGGATGCCATCCGTTTTGGTCAAAAACAGCAGGCTTTGGAAACCACTGTGATATTTGGTAGGATTCACCGATATAGCCCAAACGAGAGCTTACTCCTTTTGGAATTTTTACCCTGAATGGAGTTGTAATGATAACTGAATCGCCGGGCAAGAGCGGTTCATGCAGCAGTACTTTGCAGATGTCGATGGTATCGGTAAGCAGATTCCATTGAAGTATTTTACCAGCGGCCTTGAAGTTCAAAGAATCAATACTTCCTCTTAAAGTGGCCTGATTGAACAGTTTTTGTTTGCCCCGCATGCGCAGCAATTGTTTGGCCAGCGCTGTATGATTGTTGGCATAGGCATTGGGCCAGAGATGAAAATAAATAAATGAAAGGGTATCCGCTGAATTGTTAATATATTCAACTGATTGAAAGGCATTCAACTGATGTACCCGATCATTGAGTGCTACATGAATTGTATGATTCACTTCCTGCTGAAAGTATTCCTGTGCCGAAACGAACATTGTAAGTCCGGGCAAATGCAGAAAAGCTATCAAAAGCAGCGCTTTTATGCAGCTATGAAAATGTGTATTCAAATTAAAAAGTTTGTAAGTTGTTCAAAGCCCATTTGCGTTAACAAAGCGCCGCCCTTGCAGCACTTAAAAAAAGCACTACTTCTATTCAAAAAATATCGAATGGAAATAGTGCTGATTGAACCTGAAGTCAAAATTGTTTTCAGGTAAGGAGACGACTTTTAGTTTTTTTTGTTCTGATGCAAATAGATATCCATCATGCTTTCCTTAACAGTATCAATCTTTTGCACAATTCCCGTGAGCAGATCTTCATATTTATCTCTCATCTCGTCTGTTAAATCTGTTATTTGGTCAGCAATTTTATTCCTTATAACTGATCCTTTTTTAGGCGCAAAAAGTACTCCAAGGAGAACACCTGCTGCTAATCCTGCCAGTACTCCTAAAATGATTTTTTCTGAATTCATATTGGTTGATTTAAATTTATTTTTTTTCACTGAAAGAAGAGATTGTTTTACCTAAACATTTAATTAACAATGCATTCCACTAACCGGAATTAGCGGAATGCATCTGTTCAGCATTTTTATCAAACCAACAGGATAATCAAAATGATGATCAGCAAAAGTGTGCCTGTACCAATATAAATAGCACCATTGTTATTGCGTAGGTCCTTCTTTATGGTTTTCAGTTCATTCTTAAGTTCGCGTTTTTCAAGCATCGTTAGATTGGACTTGTCCATATCGCGAATTTCTTCAACGCGAAGATTGAGTATTTTGACGTCCTCAGCACTGAGTGTGTTTTCGGTGCTTGCAGTTGCTGTGTTTTTCTCTGACTTCTTCAGCTCTGAGGCAGATGCAGTTGAAAGAGAAATGAACATTGCGAGCATCAGCAGAATGGATAATAAATTGATTTTTTTCATTGTGTAAAAATTAAATTAAAATTTTGATAAAAAGAATATTTTACTATTTCAAGGCATAGTTGCCTTTTGTGTAATTGCGACAAATTGCGAACTAATCCATCAACCCAGAGTTTTAGGATTGATTCGTTAAAAGTCGCTGGTAGTAAGTACAACTGGTGAATAAGGGTATTGCACACTTGCATCATCTTCAGCGGTTATAAAAATCTTTGAAGGTTTAAAAGATGTGATTGTTTCAAAACTTGCCTTTAGTTTTTTTGACATGAAGCCAGTACCGCTTACAATCTGACCTATATTTTTCGTTGACTTATTGTCAGAAACCAACCAAACAACATAAGCTGATTTTGGAGGTGAAAGTTGCGTTGATTCAGCCAGATTTGAAATGCTGAGACTGATCTTGTAATTGTTATTTTTGTCTTGAGTAACTTTTACTGCGCCTTTGGCAGCAGGCACTACAGAGGATGATAAAAAGTTTGCTCTTGTTGCACACGAACTCATTGCAAATATCAGCGCTGCTACAGAGCAGATTATGCCGATGTTTTTAAGGTTTTTAATCCATTCTTTTGTTTTCATGGTGTAAGGTTTAATTGTTAATTATTTTTGATTTCGACCATTGTAAAATATGTTTCATTGAAATTGTATATATCATTTTTAAGAATTCTGTTCATTGTATCCAATGCAGCATTTATAGTGAGATTTCTATTATGGGGCAAAGCATTAAATTCTGCTTTTGTGGGTTCCAGATTGCTTAGAATCATTGCAAATATTGCTGTATTGATAAGACCTTCTTTTTCTATTTTCTGCAATAATCCACTTATTGCAAGCTGATTTGATGCTATTTCAAGTTCAATTGCCTGATAGTTTTTAAATATTTCATAGAGTGAATCAAGTTCGATTTCTGTTGAAACCGACTCCATTGTTTTCAGTCCGGTTTTTTGAACCAGATGAGGTGTTATGCTATTGTTTGTCAATTGAATACAACCGCTAAGAAACAGCATAACTACAAGAACTCCCATCCATAGTTTTAGCACCCTGGTTTTCATTTTAAATTGTTTTAGGTTTCTCCGCTATATGTATTCTGTATTAAGTTTTGATTACATTCTATGCACATTTAATCAATCATCAACTCGCTGGGGTTCTTCCCAATTCCCAATTTCAGATTCCAAATCCGGAATTGTTTTTTCATCGCATGCCCGATAATTAAGCAAATCAGTTTTGATGTATTTGGTAAAACGGTTTATTTTTTTTCGTAGTTTTTTACCTTTTGACGGGGCGTAAAGTATGCCTAAGGCAGCACCTGTGACTGCACCTGCTATCATTGCAAATGCGATGTTTGAAAACTCTTTTGACTTTTTCACTTTCTTTAATTTATCAGTATTCTTCATGCAGCAAAGATGCTGCTAAACTGATGCAAAAGCATTACACAATGATGTAATAAACTTATATATTTCACAGTTTTTGTGTTATGATAAACATTGTTTTGAAATGACAGATTGCAATATGTTTATATTGACTGTGAAGGCGATTTCGAATCAAATAAAAACAATCCTGCCCAACCAAAAACCAGCGGATTTAAGGATGGGCAGGACTATATTCTAACCAAAGAACATTTTCTTCTATGTCATTGTATAAGTTCTTTTATATCATAATTATTTCAGACTATTGATCAAATATCATAGCCGCTTTTAATTATTGTAGAAACCATTTTAAATTGCTCATTGGCATTGAAATTATGCTTTGAATGCGCTGGGATAATAATGCCATCACCAAGATTCAGTCTGTACTGTTGTGAATTGATATGAAGTTCGGCTTTTCCATCGATGATTTGAATAAAAGTATCAAAAGGTGAAATTTTTTCAGCCATTTCTTCGCCAGCATCAAAAGAGGAAACAGTTACATTGCCTGTAGTTTTCTTTATGATTGTTTTGCTAACCACCGCGTTAGGCATATATTGGATTATTTCGACGATGATATGGGCTACCGATTTTTCCATTTCAGGGCTTTCTTTTAAGTTTTTCATGCTATTTTGTTTTATCCAGTATTGTTTCGTATCAATAATTCTTCGGCTTTAAACTGAGATCCAATTCCTCAAGGTCACAAAATTAAAAGCCCTATAAAATGGCAACTTTTCAAGTAAATTTATTGATTACAAAGTTCTTATAATTCAATGTGGAAAGCCTTACACTTAATCTGGAAAAGATTACAAGTATCACAGGTTTTCAAGGTTTCCCAGTCTTTTTTGTTTGAGCTGTTTGTAAAACGAAGGGGTGAGCCCGGTTACTTTCTTAAACTGGTTTGACAGGTGCGCCACACTACTGTATTGCATTCGGTAAGAGATTTCGGTGAGTGTGAGTTCGTCATACAAGAGTAGTTCTTTTACTCTTTCAATTTTGTGATAAATGATGTACTGTTGTATAGTGATCCCTTTCACTTCTGAAAAGGTATTGGAAAGGTAAGTGTAATCGTGATTCAGTCTTTCGGCAATATGATCTGAGTAATTTATCTTGGGCAGCTCTTCGGAGTAGTGAACCATTTCGATAATCACTGCCTTGATCCTTTCTATCAGAATGTTTTTTTTATCATCGAGCAATTCAAGCCCGGATCTGGATAAATTTTCTTTGAGTTTTTGATGCTGTTCATTGTTTAAATTTTCAAAAATCTCAGCTTCGCCCAGGTCAACATTGATGTAATGAAGTCCAAGATTTTTCAACTCTTCCTTAACTACCATTTTGCAACGGAGGCTTACCATGTATTTAATGTAGAGTTTCAAATTTCTTTCATTTTTTTTATAAAATTACTTCAAATATCGCTAATAGTCAAATATTTATGTATTACCCTAGTGTTGAATCAGTTCGCTCATTAAAAAAACCGATATGATTCCATGCATTGTATCATCAGCATGTTTTTTACATAGGGGGCATTACATTCTTTCCATGTACCAGTTCAACTGTTTTTCCATTTTGTTGTATTGCAGTTCTTTGTTAATGATTTTTTTTAATCGCAGAAATGAAGTCTCACTTTTTACGACGTAGTCGGTAGCTTTGTGGTGCATGCAGTTGACAGCCACCTCAATTTTGTCCTGGCCCGAAAGGATGATGACAGGTATTTCGGGATCGTATTCCTTAATTTTGTCAAGTGTTGCCAGTCCGTTCATGGCATTCTTGTTAACGCCATCGAGCAGGTAATCCAGGATAATGATATCAGGCTTGTTTTTGAGCATTTTAATGCATTGCTCTCCCGATTCATATGTTTCGATATCAAAATCTCCATTCTCAATAAATTCGATTTCCAGTAATTTCAGAAAAACCGAGTCATCATCGACAAGGAATATCTTTACTGGTTGTTTCTGTCTCATGCTTGTTTATCTTTAATAGTGTTTAATTCAATTTCTAATTCTTTGCAGGATTGTTTTAGAACCTTCATAACTTGCCTGACCAATGGTTTAATTTCCTTAAGCTTTTTTTTCGTCCTTGCATTTTCCTGAATTTCTTTTGCCATTTTCTCATAATCAGTGTCGATGCCCATGATTAGAAATGAAGGAATCAGTTTATGCACTGAAGCATACAAGCCATCCCAGTTCTTTTCAGCCAAACTCTCCTTCATTGCATTGATTAATGGCGGGGTTTGTGTGAGATAGAGTGAAATCATCTGCATTATCAAATCAGGATTTGATTTTGTACGTTGCTTTAAATATTCAAGATTGGTGTATTTGATATGAGGGACTTCTTCTTTTGCAACAGGAACAGGTTTAGTCAGTCCTTTGTGCTTGTTCTTTTTCAGAATACCAATTATTTTGCTGTAAAGCAGTCTTTCATCAATTGGTTTGGCAATATAATCAGTCATCCCGACAGCTTTACATTTTGAAAGATCGGCTGTAGTAACATCTGCAGTGATGGCAATGATTGGTATATTGAGTTTCAATTTCCTGCGGATATATTCTGTGGCTTCAAAGCCGTTCATTTCGGGCATTTGCAGGTCCATCAGGATAATATCATATGCATTTGTCATTAGTTTTTCGACTGCAATTTTCCCGTCGCTGACAATCTCGCTTTGGAAACCAAAATCATCAAGCAAAGTTTTCATAAGGAGCTGATTGAGGGGAATGTCTTCAGCCACCAGAACTTTTATGCTGTTCAGTTTTTTATCGAATTCCACATTTTCCATTTCTTCTTCCGGTTCTTCCGATGTTTTCATAAAATCAAGTACAAAACTAAAAGTTGAACCTTCACCAGGATTGCTTTCTGCTTTTACAGTACCCTTTTGATTTTCGACAAGTTGCTTAACAATGGCCAGGCCAAGACCAGTTCCGCCATACATGCGGGAAGTGCTGCTGGATGCTTGTTGGAAATTCTCGAAAATTTTTCCGATGGTTTCTTTTTGAATACCAATGCCTGTATCGGAAATTGCAAATTCGAGGGTTACCTTTTCTTCGTCCTCTTGCAAGATGCACACAGAAACAGAAATCTTGCCTTTCACGGTAAATTTTACAGCATTACTTATTAAGTTAAGAATGATCTGATGCAAACGCACCGGATCACCCAACAGGATTTTTGGAATATTCTCGTCATATTCTTTCACCAAAGTGAGGTTCTTTTCCTGAGTTTTTTGCTCAAATAAATGAAGCATTGCATCGATAGACAGAGAAAGACGGAATGGTATTTTTTCGAATACCATTTTCCCGGCTTCTACTTTTGCCAGATCAAGAATGTCGTTGATGAGCACGATAAGCGCGTCGCCACTCAGTTTAATGGCTGTCATGTATTCCTTTTGTTTTGCTGTTAAATCGGTTCTTAACAGTACTTTTGTGAATCCTATAATTGCATTCATAGGGCTTCTTATTTCATGGCTCATGTTAGATAAAAACTGCTGTTTTGCTTTTACAGCATCTTTTGCAATGCTTGTGGCACTTTCAGCTTTTGCCTTGGCCTCAATAGCCAGTTCTGTAGCCAGTTCAGCAAATATTTTCGCTTCTATAAGTTCTGTCGCAATTCTTTTCTGAACCGTAACATCCCTTGCCACAATCACAACGCCCAAAACTTTTCCATTATCGTTTTTATAGACCGAACCATTAAATAAAACATCAGTCAGTTTGCCGTCTACATGCCTCAATGTCAATGGGGAATCGACAACAGATCCGTTGGCAAACACCATCTGGTACACTTCTTTGGCCTTTTGAGGTTCAGTAAAATAATCGAAAAAATTTGTTCCCGTAAGATTTTCACGATCCAGGCCTGTTATATTAACTGTTGCCTGATTCATATCGGTAATTTTTCCAAGCGGACTGATGGTGACCAATGGATCAAGACTGGCTTCAATCAGCCTCCTGGCAAACAACGACTCTTGTTTTTTTAGGGTCTCCATTTTAATGCTGTATTTTTCGATGATCTTCAATTCCTTCGATTTGATGACGGGTTTTTGTTTTCAAATTTTTAAAAACTGAAGGTGTCATTCCTGTGACTTTTTTGAATTGATTTGATAAATGTGCGACACTGCTGTATTGCATCATATAGGATATCTCAGTGAGATTGAATTCCTGATACATCAACAGTTCTTTGATTTTCTCAATCTTGTGGATGATTATAAATTGCTGGATGGTAATGCCTTTCATTTCTGAAAATATATTAGCCAGATAGGTATAGTCGTAGTTTAGTTTTTTGCTGATGTATTCAGAATAGTTTACTTTGGGTAACTCATCCGAAATATGAATCATTTCAATGATGGTGTTTTTTATTCTTTCTATTAACACAGATTTCTTGTCTTCCATCAGTTCCAGGCCTGAATTCAGCAGCGCCTTTTTAAGATGTTCTCGTTCAGCAAATGTAATATCTTCCATGATTTCAATCTCGCCGAGTTCGACAATAATGAAATGCAATCCCATTTTTTTTAATTCTTCCTTCACAAGCATCTTGCAGCGAAGACTAACCATATATTTAATATAAAGTTTCATGTACTATTTTAGAATTGTTGTTCGGGGAAACATATGCTTCGTTTATTCATATTTATTTTTTGATCTGCGCAACAAACCTCAAGCCGACGCATCCAATTATATTTTTAAATGTCAATATTCTTTAATCGCTTTAATGATAGAATGGCAGGTGGCATCCCGATCGTTTTCAGGAAGCCATCTGCCTTTTTTTTACTTTTACAACGGAATAAACAGAAAATGATATTTCATTTCATAATACTAATTTCTTGTATCGTAATTTCAAATAATTGAAATTATTTGAATTCAGTTTTCAATGAACTCAGTTTGATTTTCTGGAAGACTGCCACAAAATTACTGCGCCCAAACCTATAGTAAGAACTCCGACTATGGGCGACCAGCTGAAGGTATTTGGCTTATCTCTGGTGATTTCAAGAGCGCCAATATCAACAACCTTTTCCTTGGTAAAAAATTTGAATGTTGTAAAAATGGTCAAAAGGATGCCAATTGCAATTATTATGATTCCGGTTGTTTTCATCTGTTAGTATTATTTAATTTATTTCATTTAATTGTGAAAAAAGCTCTTTTGTGTCATTTTTAATGAGAATCAATCAAGCGTTTCATGTTTCTCAAAGACTGATTTATGAGAGCTAATGATTATATTTTGACAGTGAGTCCAAATTTGCCTCCTGAAAAGGCATTGCCGCCACCAAACTCAAGATTTACTCCAACGCGGTCGTTGAAATAGTATCTTCCACCGATCTGACCTCCCAAACCAACGCGGGTACGATTGTCGCCACCATATAATTCAGGTGAGTTCCAGACGAAAAATCCCAGGTTCAGCCCTGCATAAAAATCCCATTGACGTGGAATCTGAAGGATGTTGTTAAAATGATAGTTGACATTTGCTGATAAACCAATGATATTGTGGTGATAGCGATTACTATTCCAGTTTTCATTATAAGCGCGGTAAGACAATTCACCTCCTACAGTGATATCTTTATGGGCGCTGTAATCGAATCCGAAATAGAAAGGTACGCCCCAACCTGAGAGTCCCACACCAAAATTGATTTGTGATTTTCCTAAAGGTAACGGACTCTGACTGTATGCAAAGCCCGTGAAAAGGGCCAATGTAATTAGAAGTAGTAATTTTTTCATTTTTTAAAAGATTTTTTGATTTTTGATTTGAATTTTATAGTTGATAATGGTGATGCGGTTTAAATCAGCTGATCATATTTTCGTCTTCACTCATTGATACTGAACCCGGAGTCAGCAACTTAATGGTTGCAGCCTTGCTTTTTGATAGTCTTCTTTTCAGAAGAAACCCTGCTACTTTCTCTACCACTTTCATTCCAAGAAAAACAGGAATGCTGTGGTATCGGCCAAAAAGCCGTGCAGTAATGAGATCAACACCCAGGTTTAAGCCCATTTTTACAAAGTCAGTTTGGACTCCGTTATCAGAGACCAGATTATGTAAGGAATCTTTCACAATCTTTGCGGGACTCACAGAATTAACAAGCGCTGTTAGTTCTGATTTGAGCATTGCTTCCTGATCCAGTTTTTGCACTTTCAGTTGCCTGATGCTTTCTTCCAGGCTGGCATAATCTGTAATCTCAGCAGTATACGTGGATTGAGTTATCATTTCTTTTTGAATGATTTTCTGATAATTTTGTCACGAATTGGTTTCTTTAACCATTTGTCCCTGATCAGATATAAAATGACACTGATCAGTAAATAGAACCCGGCAACAATAGCAAAACCCAGAAAGGTACTATCCAAAAGTTCAGACAGGTAAAAACCTGCCATGAGGCTTAAAAAGAGAAGAAAGAACAATCCTGCCAATCCGATCAACACATAGCTGATCAGGTCGGAAAGTATTACTGAATATTTGGCTGTAAATTCCTGTTTTACCAATTTAATATTGGTATTGAGGTAAATCTTCAAATCCTCAGAAAGCGTTTCTATTTTCTCAAATTGTACCATTGAATTTTGCTGTCTGTTGAAATTATTATTGCCTTGGTTAAGCTGATTTTGAATGAAAACATATTTTCAGCCAGTCAACACCCATGACACATGTAACTATTGTCTTATGGCATGAGTGTGACCAACGAAAAATACTTTCTTTAGTTATTATGCTTCATTGACTCTGCCTTTTTAATGACAGAATCGACAACTTCATCAATTTTATTATCAGCAACAACCTTTACTTCCTTAGCTTTTTTTCTAAGGGCTTTCACTTCGTTGCGGACCTTTTTCTTTAAGTCTTTTGCCATGTCATTAGCACCACTGGTGATTTTGCTACGGGTTTTACTTCCTTTTGCGGGAGCAAACAATACGCCGAGTGCAGCACCTGCCAGAGCTCCTGCCAAAGAAGCTCCAATAATTTTTCCTGTAATTTTTAAACTTTTCATTGTTTCGTTATTTATTTTATTTAGAAAATTCTTCTTCCGCCAATTAACCTAAGCAAAATGGCAACAATTGCTATCACAAGTAAAATGTGAATTATTCCCCCTGCGCTGTAGGCAAAAAAGCCCAGTGCCCAGCCAATGATTAAAATGATGGCGATTACGTATAACAGATTGCTCATGATTTTTTGATTTAAGCGTTATTTAATCAATTAATTATAATGCAAAATTGATCATAAATGGAGGAAAACTCATTACACAATCGCTAAATTAAGTTACATGATTCACACATTTTTAGTTTGAATGCTTGAATGCTATTTCGTGATATGTGCTGACAATTCAATAAAAAAACCATCTCAGATGAATTTTTCTGAGATGGTTTTTGGTGATCATTTTTGAAGAGATAAACCTTTTTACTGAGATTTACTTGCTTGGAATAATGTCAATTACGACCGATCGGTTGTAAAAGCGTTCCTCAGGAAGGTTGTTGTTAAAAGGAGAAAATGCTTCATTTTCACCATAGCCACGAACTGTGAACTTAACACCTTTGCGCCCTGTGTTTACCAATGCCTTTTCAAGAATTGATTTTACGTCATTGGCGCGGGCCAACGAAAGGTTTAGGTTATGTTCCTTATCGCCGATAATGTCAGTGTAACCATGAATGATTACTTTTCCGTTTGCAGGAATCTTTGGAGCTACTACTTCGGTAAGGTACTTTTCATAAAGTGTAATGGATTTTGAATCGTTGAATTCATAAAGTACACTGAATCTCGTACCTTCTTCACTTTCAGCCGGTGTCCATAGTTTCATGTGAACCGGAATGGTTTTCTTAATCGTTTTGCCACTCTTTGTCTGACCGATCATGGTGGCTTTATAATTGCCACTTTCTCTTACTCCCAGAATGCTTTTGCCCGGAATACTAACCGTTTCATTTGTATAAGGGCCAAAGTGTTGAACATTGTTTTTTTCATCCGCCAGTTCGAGTTTCCATGAAGAAAGCGCTTCTTTGGCACCATGTACGTTAAAAGTAACATAGCTGTCAGGCGGGGCTACTTGAAACCCAAATGATTCTACTGGTTTAAGGGGCGCATCAGGTCCTGTATGGAATTCCATCAGCATAGCTGGGTTAGCACTCTCAACAGATACCCGGCGGTCATCTTGACCTAATAGCACAAGTTCGCTTGTTCCTCCCGTTTGTTCCGATGGAATTTTTGGTTTTTCACGCCCTTCAACAGCAATTCTTGAGGGGTTAATTCCGAAAATGTCAACCAGATATTCTTTCACTGAATTCGACAATAATTTGCCATCCTCTGGGCCTTTCTCTGAAGAACCTACAAGTTTGATTGCAGAGGATGGGTTTTTTCCCATGCGGTCACCCAGGATATTGAGGATATTATAGTAGATTGTCATTTCGCGATCGGATCTGCCCGAAAGCGTTTTTGGTTTAAATGTTTCCAGCTGATCTTCCTTAAAATCTTTAACCTGATCCTTGTTCAGTAAAACATACCTGTCAGGAATAGCTGTTGATCCAAGATCAAAAAAGATGTAATTACGCAGCGGGAATGTTTCACGCACTCTGCGGCTTGTAGCAATGTTCTCAGGTGAATCAACGGTAAACAATACAACAGGGTCTTGGCCAATGGATTCCATACTTTGATTCACATATAACGGATTCTTTTTTCCATTGCCGAGTTTAAGTGTAGCTCCTAAGCGTACTGTTGTAATGTTCCATGTTTCAATCGTTCGGGGTTGACCGAAATACGGATGAAATGAAACAAAAGGAGATAGAATTGCCTGTCCTTTGTTTGCATCTGATGTAAGCGGGATGTCGAATCCGGCACCAATTTGCATCGAAACCAACATTTCCTTTATTTCACTAAAGTCACCCATTTCTCTGGGAGGCTTTATCTGCTCTGGATATAATGGATTTACACCAAGTTGGTAAGCAAATTCCTTGTTAAGATTAAATGCAAACCGAGGGCCGGCGTACAAGTAAAATGAACCTTTAAATGGCGCAAAGCGTATGCTTGGCTCGAAAGACAGGTAACTAAGTTCTGTTGACAAATCTGATGGACAATTACAAGGAGTCAAAACCTCTTCAAATTTTCCTTTTCTGTTGTCATATCCAAATTGAAACATCAATCCTAACCTTGAGTCAGGGCGATAGAACTCAATAAGTGGCGCCACGTAAAAGCCTGTTCCAGTGCCATCATGAAAGGCTGAAAGTGTTGTCAGATCAGCATTCAGATGCTGGGTACTGCCACTATGGAAATTGAAGTTTGCACCAGCTGCCATTCCAAACCACCATGATGGTTGGGTGAATTGTTTTTCCTGGGCCTTAAGTGGCATATGAATACCTGCAAGAACCAAAGCGCTGAAAACAGTACTTATAATCATCCGGGTAAAAGGGGACCGCGCTGTGCGCGATCCCTTACTAAAGTTTATTATACTTTTCATCGTATTTCAGAATTATGGTTTATTAATAATGTTTGTGTTTGTCAGAACAATGGCTCCGTTGATACAAAGCATTCTGCCTTGTGCAACAGCTCCTGAGTTCATTGTGATTGATGTCAGTGCAAGTATGTTTCCTTTAAAACTTGTATTGTCGCCAACAGTTGCTGAGGTACCTGTCTGCCAGAATATATTCTTTGCCTGTGCGCCTCCACTTAAAATTACATTCCCGCCGGCACCGCCAACAGTTGTGAAACCTGAAGCTATCTGGAAGATCCAGACTGCATTCTCGTCACCCTGAGCATCAAGGGTAAGGTCACCTGATTGGATTAAAAGTGTCGATGTAGATTTGTAAATACCTGGATATAAAGTCAATCCACCCTGATCACCTGATACTGTTGCTGGAGCTGGCACGGTAGCGCCTTCAGCAAACAGATAGGCATCTGTCAGGTCTTGTTTGGCTTCAATAAGCATAGCCGCTACTCCTGGTGGTGCAATGTCATCAGAAGCATAAATAGCGCCATTGACAACAATTGCCGGTGGAAAACCGGTTACTGATGATCGAACACCTGGGCTTATCCCAACATCCTGATCATTAATCACACTGAAGCCAGCATTATTAGCGATCCCAACACCGGCGATAATTCCAAATCGTCCAACTGATTTAAGATCAACAAAGGGAGCTCCTGAAGCACCAACTGTAGTAAATGTCCAGACATAATTGCTTTCTAAAGAAACACCAGCCAGATTCTGCGCTGCTGTAGTAATAGTAGCGATGTAGGTAGTTCCGGATACTAAATTAGAAGAGGGTGCAAAACTTGCTCTTAAGCCCGAGTAACTTACCTGGCCTGCAACAGGTGTGTTACCAATCTTTAAGGTAAATGATTCGTTGTTGATCGTCATTGGATTCATCATTTCACTGAAATCAGCTGTGATGACCTTATTGAGCTGAACATTGGATGCAAGGTTTTCCGGATCAGTTGAAATGACAGTAGGGGCCTGATTGGAGACAGTAGTAAATGTCCAGACATAATTGTTTACCATATTGTTGCCAGCAAGGTCTTTCACTGTATTAACAATGGTAGCCGTGTAAAGCGTATTGCCAGCAAGACTGGAAGCAGGAGCAAAAGTTGCTGTTGTTCCGGCATAACTTACAACACCGTTAATTGTATTGACTCCCTGTTGCAGGGTAAAGCTTGTGGCGTTGATAGTTGACGGATCCATCAGTTCACTGAAAACAGCAGTTGGAATCACGTTTGTAGGAACGTTTGTAGCAAGATTAACCGGAATAGTTGAGATTACCGTTGGTGGCGTTAAATCAGGAGCATTACCAGTAGTAAATGTCCAGACATAATTGTTTACCATATTGTTGCCAGCAAGGTCTTTCACTGTATTAACAATGGTAGCCGTGTAAAGCGTATTGCCAGCAAGACTGGAAGCAGGAGCAAAAGTTGCTGTTGTTCCGGCATAACTTACAACACCGTTAATTGTATTGACTCCCTGTTGCAGGGTAAAGCTTGTGGCGTTGATAGTTGACGGATCCATCAGTTCACTGAAAACAGCAGTTGGAATCACGTTTGTAGGAACGTTTGTAGCAAGATTAACCGGAATAGTTGAGATTACCGTTGGTGGCGTTAAATCAGGAGCATTACCAGTAGTAAATGTCCAGACATAATTGTTCACCATATTGTTGCCAGCAAGGTCTTTCACTGTATTGACAATGGTAGCCGTGTAAAGCGTATTGCCAGCAAGACTGGAAGCAGGCGCAAAAGTTGCCGTTGTTCCGGCATAACTTACAACACCATTAATCGTATTGACTCCCTGTTGGAGGGTAAAGCTTGTGGCGTTGATAGTTGACGGATCCATCAACTCACTGAAAGTGGCAGTTGGAATCACGTTAATCGGAACGTTTGTAGCAAGATTAACCGGGAAGGTTGAAATTACATTTGGAGGTGTAATGTCAGCTGCAGCAGCAGTTGTGAAAGTCCATACATAGTCATTCACCATTGCATTTCCTGCTAAGTCTTCAACATTGTTGGTGATAGTTGCTGTATAAACAGTATTTGCTGCAAAGTTTGATCCAGGGGTGAAGGTAGCAACAAGCCCTGCATAAGAGATAACCCCTGAAATTGGTGTGCCTCCCTGACTAATTTTAAATGTTGATGCATTGATAGTTAACGGATCCATCAGCTCACTGAAAGTGGCAGTTGGAATCACGTTTGTAGGAACGTTTGTAGCAAGATTAGCCGGTATGGTTGAGGTTACAGTTGGTGGTGTTATATCAAGAGCATCGCCAGTGGTAAATGTCCAGACATAATTGTTCACCATATTGTTGCCAGCAAGGTCTTTCACTGTATTTACAATGGTAGCTGTGTAAAGTGTATTGCCTGTAAGACTGGAAGCAGGAGCAAAGGTTGCCGTTGTGCCTTCATAAGTTACAACACCATTAATTGTATTGACTCCTTGTTTTAAGGTAAAGCTTGTGGCGTTGATAGTCGACGGATCCATAAGCTCACTGAAAGTGGCAGTTGGAATCACGTTTAGCGACACATTTGTTGCAAGATTGACCGGGAAGGTTGAAATCACATTGGGAGGTGTCATGTCAGCTGCAGCAGCAGTTGTGAAAGTCCACACAAAGTCGTTTAACATCGTATTGCCTGCCAGATCTTCCACGCTATTGGTGATTGTGGCTGTATAAACAGTATTGGCGGCAAAGTTCGAACCGGGTGTGAAAGTAGCAACAACACCGATATAAGCGACAGAGCCTGCAATAGGTGTACTTCCTTGTTTGATTACAAATGTTGCTGCGTTGATTGTCAAAGGATCCATCAACTCACTGAAAGTGGCTGTTGGTCTTGTTATTACAGCTACATCTGTTGCATAATTAGTTGGATATACAGCAATCACTGTAGGTGGCGTATTATCAGGTGCTGAGCCTGTTGTAAATGACCAAATATAATTATTTATCATTTTATTTCCGGCCAAATCTTCTGCTGCATTTGTAATTGTTGCAGTATAGACGGTGTTTGCGGCAAGATTTGATAAAGGACTAAACACAGCAGTGAGTCCGGAATAGGTAACTACACCTGAAACTGAGGTTTCGCCATGCTTGATGATAAATGTAGACTGATTTATTGTGAATGGATTCATCGGTTCGCTGAAAATTGCCGATGGACGTGCATTGATGGCAACATTGGTTGCCAGATTCTCTGGAACTGTTACAATGACGGTTGGGGCAACATCATCAGGGATTATCCCTGTAGTGAATGTCCAGACATAATTTTGTTCCATCTGATTTCCGGCAAGATCTTTAGCCATCGTTGTAATTGTCGCAGTATATAAGGTGTTGGGCAATAAAACCACAAAAGGTTTAAGTGTTGCAACAACACCTGTATAAGTTACAGCACCCGGGACAGCAATAGTTCCATTTTTTAGGGTAAATGAAGCATCTGTAATTGAAAGCGGATCCATAGCTTCGCTGAATGTTGCCAATAAGCTTGAATTGTACCCTACATCAGTTGCCAGGTTTTCTGGAAAAGTCGAAATCACAATTGGGGCAGTTGCATCAGATGCTGAACCTGTTGTAAAAGTCCAAACATAGTTGCTTCCCAAAGCAACACCTGCAGTATTTTTAGCACCGGTGGTAATGGTAGCAGTATAGAGCGTGTTGGCTGCAAGTGGGCCTGAAGGTGAAAAAGTAGAAGTGGTTCCAAAATAAGTCACAGCACCGTCAACAACGGTTGTTCCATGTTTGAGTGTGAATGTTGATTGGTTTAGCGTCAGAGGATCCATTGATTCGCTGAATGTTGCAGAAATTTTTGTGTTGATTGCTATATTCACTGCTGCATTTCGGGGTACTGTGGAGATCACAGTCGGCAGGACAAATGAACCTGTACTGAAGGTCCATATATATGGAGTTTGCAATGCATTTCCATGTATTTCCTTCACGGAGGTAAATACTTTACCTGTATAAGTTGTGTTTGCTGTAAGATGTGTTGAGGGTGTAAAGCTCATTGTATTATTTTCAGCATTGTAGGTTATGGTGCCATTTACACTTGTTTCCTCAGCATTACCATCTTTGACAGTAGTGGTGTGCAATGTAAAAGCTGCTTGTGTAATTGTTGCCTCATCCATTTTAGTGTTGAAGGTGACAGTAATAATCTTATCGAGAGTAACTCCCGTTTCAAGATTTGTAGGGTTCGTTGAAACCACAATTGGGCATTCTCCGGTAATCTCTTCATAATCATCCTTTTTGCACTTGCTTGTTATAATGCCAAGGATCAAAATGGCAATCAGAGCTAACCATAATTTCATTTGTTTCATGTTTGTATAATTTAAGCTGCAATAAAATATTACAACCCCGCAAAGGTGATGCCGTCAGAAGTTTAAAGCGTTACATATTAATGGAAAAGTGTTGTATGTTTCACACTTTATTAGATTCAATAATATTGTAAAGTATTGATATATAAATATTTGATATCAGAAGAAGGCCTGTATCTGCCTAAGGATTGTTGGTAGTAAAATTAGGTCAGATAAGGAGTTGAAAGATACGTCAATGACAGACAACACTATGTTTCCTTGAAAATATTTTTAATGGATTCAATCCCTGAATCCAAATTTTAGTGAAGAATGCAATACAATGATAAGGGATTGGTCAAATAAGGTTTTTGATGAAAGTGCTGTGAGGGGAGGGTTGTCAGATTATTGATGCAATTTCCAGATTCAGTCAAATGCTAAAGCAGGAATGAAATGCTTATCAGATTTTTTCTTAAAACTTTAATATGGTAAAAACAGCAAATCAGATTCTAATAAGGATTATCTGCAAAAACATTTATTGGAAGCAAGGCCTTCTCCTGACATACTTGGCCATTATATACAAAAACCAAAGATTTGTTCTGGCAAATTCATTGAGATGCTCATCTTTGAAATTCCTGTATATTTCGGCAAGCATGGCAGGATGCTGATGGTGACAGGCAGGTTCTGCAAAGTTTCTTATTTTTTGGAATTGAAGTAATTGATCAATAAGGACTTGTAGGTAATTAGTAAATTAAGTTTTCCTTGCAATCAAAGCATATGTACAAAATTATGTAAATCTAAATAATAACTTTATATTTGCATAGAACGATTCTAATTGTTTGTGAATGAAAATTCTATGCGTATGTCAATTGATAGGTTTTTATGTATTTTTTGCCTTGGGACCAGAAATAGTGTGTTTTTTTCTTTTCAGTTTTTGTGTTTTTTTTCTGATATTTATCAAATTCCTTCATCGTATTGAAGTAATTTGTATTAATTGCTTCAGTGGGAGGTTGGTCGTCTAATCTATGGCTGCTATCCTGAGTTGACTGCCATGCCGGCTAATAAAGATAAGGCGCTGTACCTGAATGAACTAGTCCAGTCATATTTATTAAAGGATATTCTGGCTTTTGATGGTGTACGAAATTCGGCAAAGATGATTCAGCTATTGCGTCTGATCGCATTTCAGATCGGGAAGGAAGTATCGCTGGAGGAATTAGGGAAACAACTTTCGATGAGCAGAAATACTGTTGAACGTTATCTGGATCTGTTGTCCAAAGTTTTCGTTGTATACAAGCTTCCCGGTTTCAGTCGCAATATGCGCAATGAGGTGACCAAGACCAGCAGGTGGTATTTTTTTGACAATGGCATTCGGAATGCACTGATTTTGAATTTTAATCCGCTGGAACTCCGAAATGATATTGGTGAGTTATGGGAAAATTATGTGTTGTCGGAATGGATAAAATATCAGCATTATAATTCCATGCTCGTTAGTAATTATTTCTGGCGTACATATCAGCAGCAGGAAATTGATTGGGTGGAGGTATATGCCGGAAAACTGCATGCATATGAAATCAAGTGGAATGCCAAAAAGAATGTTAATAAACCATCGGCATGGGCCAATGCATATCCTGACAGCACTTTTCAGCTAATCAATCCGCAGAATTACGTGGATTGGATTATGTAGCTATAACCTGCATTGGTTTCAGATCAGGTCTAAGAGTGCAATGCGTATCGTTGCGGTGAAAGGATTGCCGGAAACAAAAACCCAATGTTGAATGAAAACATTTTACGCATGATAAGATGGTACAAAGGACGTTGTACATATGATACCGATTCAAATTGTCATCGGGAGTACTTTATCTCATTGGAGTATATTCATCATCGATATTTGAGACTTCTTAAGCTAAATTGCCATTAAAGGAATTTTTCAATATAGCATAATTTCATTCTTCCAGCTCTTCAAAAGTCACATCCGCTATATCTTTTATCTTTTTGTTTTTTGATCTTGAGTATTTATACCAAAGTGAATTATAGATGAATCTAAAAGCAGTCATGGTAGAATGTCGATGGATAGAAATGTTAGGCCAATTGAGTTAGCGATAATTAGACTATTACACTTCTCCTTTCGGTATAATTACCAATCCGCAAGATGGATTGTTTCAAGCCATGCTATTTTTTTTCTTCAACAGCAATTGATTTTGCTATACATCGGGTGCATCCCATGAATGACTAAACAAGCTTCATAAATTCATATGTGAATTATTGTTGGACTAATATTTTTATGGTTGTTAATAGAATATTTTCATCAAAAATTTTCAATAGGTAAATGCCATTGCTGAATTGGGTCACATTGATAATATTGCTATCCGAGGCAAGCCTGCCAGCCTGTTTTTGTTTTCCAAAAAGATCTAAAACAACGAAGTTTGCATCCATTGTTTCTGCATGTGGGCCTTTGAACCGGACTTCAAAAAACGTTTTTACAGGATTTGGATAAACCATAAGCGTAAGATGTTCGTTTATATATACTTCTGATAATGAAACCACATTGATGTAAAACTGACAGGAGTTGCTGCAACCGCTTAGAGTGTCACTGAAATTGTAAGTTATAAGGTGGCTGCCAAGTCCGGCATCAGAAGGCGAAAAGTAATTGTTCTCATCAATGCCTGGGCCTGAATAGTATCCGCCTAAAGGCGTTGCACCCGTAAGCAATATATCATCATCTTCAATATTAACGGTAACGGCGATTACATTGGCGCAATCCATAATGGGTAGAGGATATTCAATAATACTGACACTATTATCCATATCAAACCATTGATCACCATTAAATGCTTTTACTGTATAAATACCTGCATTCAAATCAGACCAGGTAATTGGTTGACCATTCCCATTTATCTGGTTTCCATGTATGTTGCCATCCTTGTGCAACTGATATTTGATGAACATTTCGGAGCCATTTAATATGATATCTACCGCTGTTTGAGCGACTCCCTCACAATAATCCCCTCCACCGGATAAGCTGAATATCTGAGGTGTAACATATTGCTCACCTGATTTAAAAAATGCGGGAATCATTTCATATTCAAGCGTTTCCTTAATATCTGTTATGCTTAATCTGAGGTTGTAATAACCCTCTGGAAAGAAATCAGAAATCGTAGAATAATAGATATCTCCCTGCAAAATCAATGGTGCACTCGTCCACGTGGTTTCAGATTCATGCTTTATAAAAAGATTTACTGATGGTGCAGGCTGACCGATTGTAGAGCTGTTGGATTTCAAAGCAAATCGTATCTCATTGATTTTTCCGGTTTCAATTTTGTCAACAGGAATGCTGTCGGATGTGATGTGAAAGAAATGAATGCCCGGACTGAACCCTTGCAGAAGAGGAGATGTAGAATTGAATGAAGTGCGCATAATAGCTTTGCCTGTCTGTCCATTTACTAAATAATCAGGACTTTCCAGCTCGAACACGCAGTTGCCGGTTGGGAAACTTATGTTGACATGCCCATTATATGATTGAAAAACACTGAAATCGGAAAAAAGATTGCCTTGTGCAAAGAGTTGATTTTGATGAAAAATCCTGTATTGAAGAAAATCGTTAGCCTTGACTTCCTTCATCTGCCATAAAAACAATTCATTGAGCATCGGTAAAATCATCGAATAGTTTGACTCCCACAACATTCCATTCCAAATCATGGGACCGACACCAAGATTGATCGTTTTGGCATGGTGTTCAACAAAATCAGTTATAAAACCTTCGTAACCAAAGTCGTAATAAATTCGGGCCAGTTTTAGGGGTTCTTCTTCCTGAAAAATGTATGAAGGCGACGAATAAATCAGATTTTGTTCCGATAATTCGAAGTTGAGGCTGTCGTATATAAACACCCTTTGCCCGAAGGCCTGACTTGCCGGCCCGCCAAAATGCGGCGAGAACAAGTAGTTTTGAGAAAAGGGAAATGATAAAGGCTGAATATTGGGATCTTCCTGCATAAAAACGAATTCGAGGAGCGACGGAAGAACAAATACCTCATCAAGCCCTTGCAGACTATGGAAATTGAATTGATAATCAATCAGTTCGTTTGGTTCATAAAAATAATTTTTGTCATCCAGGCATTGACTTAATGTTCCGCCAAAAACATAATTCTCCATAGCATCTTCACCGGCAAAAAAGCCATTCCATCCCCAGTTATAGGTAGTGAAATCTGAGAAATTGCGCTCGACAAAGAAATAATCCTGATCGAAAAAAATACCCACTGTTCCCCATCCTGCACTTCCATCGGGCCACCAGGTGCTTATATGGTCCATTCCTGTGGTGGGCGTTATGGTATCACCCTGACTGTTCATTGTCAGCATTTGAATGTGATTTTTTGCCATAGTCTTGCTGATGTATATTGTGTCAAAACCTTGTACATCAACAGCTTCAAGAATTACAGCGGATGTAAAATCAGTAAAATTTGTAAAGAGATCGTATTGGCCGGGAGCCGGAAAATCGATGATACACTCTTGTCCGGGCCAGGAATTGATGACGAAATAAAACGCATCGGTCCTCCTGAAAACGATCAAATTGAAAGGGGCCTCATCAAAAATCACTTTTAATCCCGGTTTTTTAACAAAAGCCATCGGCATTTGATAATTGAACCCTACTGACGAAATATCAATACTGGCCTCAAAAGCAGGTTGTGTGGCTGGTGTGAATGGTACGAGCAGATTATTCACATTCAAAACTACCTCAATATTTGCTGATTCGCCGGCATTGAGCGAAATCTGAGAAGGATTGAATGCTATATTTGCGCCGTTTGGCAAGCCCGGGGTCATTGAAAGTACAACTTTTTTTGCTGCATCAGAGACATTTGAAACAGTTATTTGCTGCGTACTGCTCCAATCATCGGCTGTGATATCAACAACTCCAAAGCTGAGGCTGGCAGGCATAACCAAAAGACCTGGATTGGCAAATGCTTTTACAGGCTTGACCCTTCCCGCACCCTGTTCAAAGGAATTATAACCCAGATCAAGTGCACTTTGCATGAGCCGGCTTTTTAGTTCGGGGGGTGTCAGAGCTGGCTGATATTGAAGTAGCAATGCTGCAACACCGGCCACATGCGGTGTAGCCATGGAAGTGCCATTCCAGGTGGAATAGGAATTCTGCGGAGTTGGAGCAGTAATACTTACCCCAGGTGCCAGCAAATCAGGTTTGATACCGTAAATAATATCGGATGGGCCTCTTGAGCTAAAGTAGGCAATGCTGTCATAATCGTCAGATGCCCCAACTGTTATAGCACTTCTGGCCGCACCAGGAGAATCAATGGTCTTGTATCGCGGCCCTCTGTTTCCTGCTGCAACAACGCAAACTATACCAGCTGCTGTAGCATTGTCAACCGCTGCCGAAAGGAGGTCATCGGCATGACCTTGTGATCCCAGACTCAGGTTGATAATGTGCACATTGTCAATAACAGAAAGTTCAATACCTGCAAGAATCATTGATCCATCACCCCATCCATCGGCACCCAATACCTTATAGGCTCTTAAACGCGCTCCGGGAGCAACCCCAACAGAAATGCCATCAGCAGCCACAATGCCTCCCACATGTGTTCCATGACCATGATCGTCCATTGGATCGCTGTCATTGTTAAAGAAATCATATCCGCCAATCACCTTGTATCCCGGGCCATATCCGCCACCCAGATCAGGGTGTAAGTAATCGATTCCGGTGTCAAGAATGCCAACGACTATTCCTTCGCCTGTCATACCATAAATGGACCAGATGCTGTCGGCGCCAATTAATGGAACGCTGTAATCAAGTGTTGCTTTTACCTCTGCATCCATTTCAATCCTTTTGACACCCTGGATTTGTCTGATATGTGGAATCATCCATTGCCTGCTGCGCAAAGCCAGGCCGTTGAGTACAATCTGATACTGTTTATTAATATGGCTTGAAGCAGGTTTCAAATGCGCCTCTTTCGATTTATTCAAGGTTTCTTCCAGTTTTTGAAGGTCATCTATGAATTTTGCTTGAGCCAATTCAATTTCCATCTGCCTGTCAAGATATGTTTGAGAGGCTTTGTCGATGCCTTCTGCCAGCATGGTTGCTAGTGGGTCACCTTCCAACTGAATAATAATGCCAACTTCAGCATTTGGGTCGGTGCTGACCTTGTTGACAATTTGACCGTCATGAAAGGAATAAATAAATGAACCCTCTTCAGCGCTCAGCTGAACCGATGGTATTTTTGTCTTGTTGCTAAACTCTGGAGTTTGAGCTATCAGACAGGTTGATGAAACCAGAAGTATTGAGAGCGCATATGACCTGAAATATTTCATGATTTATAGTTTTATAAATTATAAGATGCTTTATTACATTTCTAATTGTTCAATTATAATATTTTTTTCCTGACTCTGAACAGTTTTTTTGTTTGATCAGAAATATTTATCAGCCTAAAAATACGATCGCAAAGAGTCTGAATGCTGACTTAATTTGTCAGTGGTATTAATTACTGCGTAAACGGTAATATGCAAGCTATAATCGGAAAAGTATAATTTCTTTGAAAGTTGAAAATCCGTAAACAAATTTCATCAGTTTATTAAACCTGCGCTTCAAAAGGAAATATCATCATGTTAAAATACAAAACCGCAACAAATATTTGCTCAGAATACTTGTTGTGGGCTTGATGCAATTTGAAAGGATTTTTAAGAAACTTCTATTATTTCAATCAAACATGAATCCTTTCATAATTTAAGTGATAATAGACCTAGCCTAATGAATAATTATCTTCATCGCTTTAGCAGGAGTTTGGTTTTTGTATATCATCAGCAGATAAACCCCTGCGGGTAATGTAGAAACGCTCAGAATCTGTGAGTTACTTTTAATAAAGCCTTCAGTCAAAATACTGCCTGTAAGATTAAATAATTTATAGCTTAAGTTCTGTTTTATAGCAGCATTGTCCTGCACTTTAATTGTAATCTGATCATGCGCCGGATTGGGATATAATTCAACAATCAGACTGTTGTCCGGAGTATCACTCAAGCCGATCGACAATTCAAAATCAACGTGAATATCGTGGTTGGCTGTGACATTCACAAAAGTGTAGTTTTCCATAAATCCAAGACTGTCGCCATTTATCCATACTGAAGAGATAATATAATTTTCATCCGGAGTAAATGAGAACAGTTGATTTCCTCCATATGGAACAGTGATATTACCTTCGGGTGAAATGCTGCCTCCGTCTCCTGCACTGGCATTGATGGTATACGTCAAAATGTTGAAACTGGCAGTAATCGTATGATTGGCTGTGACATTCTCAAATATATAAGTGCTTAAAACACCAACACTCACACCATCGACCAGAACATCAGCGATTGCATAGCCTGTGTTGGGAGTGATGGTGAAAGTCTGGTTTTGACCGTAATTCACATTCACATTGCCGGAAGGAGAAATACTTCCGTTGACGCCTGCACTGGCATTAATCGTATACGTCAAAATACTGAAACTGGCAGCAATCGTATGATTGGCAGTGACATTCACAAATGTGTAAGTGCTTAAAGCACCAACGCTCACACCATCAATCAGAACATCATTAATCTCATAGCCTGTGTCAGGGGTAATGGTGAAAGTCTGGTTTTGACTGTAATTCACGTTCACATTGCCGGAAGGAGAAATGCTTCCGTTGGCACCTGCACTAGCATTAATAGAATAGGTCAGTATACTGAAACTGGCTTCAATCGTATGATTGGCTGTGACATTCACAAATGTGTAAGTACTTAAAGCACCAACGCTTACGCCATTCACCAGAACATCAGCAATTTCATAGCCGGTGTTGGGAGTGATAGTGAAAGTCTGGTTTTGACCATAATTCACGTTCACATTGCCAGAAAGAGTGATGCTTCCGTTGGCGCCTGCACTGGCATTGATCGTATACGTCAAAATACTGAAACTGGGAGCAATTGTATGATTCGCTGTGACATTCACAAATGTGTAAGTGCTAAAGGCACCGACACTCACGCCATCCACCAGAACGTCAGCAATCTCATAGCCGGTGTTGGGAGTGATAGTGAAAGTCTGGTTTTGACCATAATTCACGTTCACATTGCCGGAGGGAGAGATGCTTCCATTGGCGCCTACACTGGCATTGATCGTATACGTCAAAATACTGAAACTGGCAGCAATCGTATGATTCGCTGTGACATTCACAAAAGTGTAGGTGCTTAAAGCGCCAACACTCACACCATCAACCAAAACATCGGCGATCTCATAACCTGTGTTGGGAGTGATAGTGAAGGTCTGATTCTGACCGTAATTCACGTTCACGTTTCCAGATGGTGAAATGCTTCCATTCGTGCCTGCAGTGGCATTGATCGTATAAGTCAAAATGCTGAAACTGGCTTCAATCGTATGATTGGCTGTGACATTCACAAATGTGTAAGTGCTTAAAGCACCAACGCTCACACCATCGACCAAAACATCGGCGATCTCATAGCCTGTGTTGGGAGTGATGGTGAAAGTCTGATTCTGACCGTAATTCACGTTCACATTGCCGGAGGGAGAGATGCTTCCATTGGCGCCTGCACTGGCATTGATGGTATACGTCAACATGCTGAAACTGGCTTCAATTGTGTGGTTGGCTGTGACATTCACAAATGTATAAGTGCTTAAAACACCAAAGCTCACACCATCGACCAAAACATCAGCAATTTCATAGCCTGTGTCAGGGGTAATGGTGAAAGTCTGATTTTGACCGTAATTCACGTTCACATTGCCGGAAGGAGAAATGCTTCCATTTGCGCCTGTACTGGCATTGATCGTATACGTCAGCACGCTGAAACTGGCTTCAATCGTATGATTGGCAGTGATATTCACAAATGTGTAAGTGCTTAAAGAACCAACGCTCACACCATCAACCAGAACATCAGCAATTGCATAGCCTGTGTTGGGAGTGATGGTGAAAGTCTGATTCTGACCGAAATTTACGTTCACATCGCCGGAAGGAGAGATGCTTCCATTGGCGCCGGCACTGGCATTGATGGAATACGTCAATATGTAGAAACTGGCAGCAATTGTATGATTGGTAGTGACATTCACAAATGTGTAAGTGCTTAAAGCACCAACGCTCATACCATTGACCAATACATCGGAGATTTCATAGCCGTTGTCAGGGGTAATAGTGAAAGTCTGGTTTGCGCCGTGGTTAAGTATAACTTCTCCATCCGGATTAATGCTTCCACCACTCCCTGCTGAGGCAATTATTTCATAAGTCTGCATAATGTTGATAACTGCAATTTCATTTATAGTAAAAGCTGCAGATCCAAATCTGAGCGCAATTCTGCCATTGCTCCCGGTAAAACCAGCAAAAGAAACACTTTTGCTTTGTAACTGGTTATCAGAATAATGTAGTGTTTGCCAAGATTGGTATGAAGATGGATTCTCTATGTCGCTAATGACGCCAACCTCAAAGAAATTCTCGTTGTAGTCCCACCTTGCCTGGATATCTAAATGCAATATGTGTAAAGGATCTTCAAATTCAGGTAATATCAAGATGACACCTTGATAAGCGTAGGAAGTTATGCACACGGTATTTTCATAATTTTTATAATATACATGACCAAAACCAACATACATATCCCAGCAGAGTGGAGGTGGTGGGGTGTGAATGATTTCGAAATTTTCAAAGTATGGGGTAGGAATTGCGCTGCACACCGTTGAGAAAAGAACCGGAATTGACCAATCTGATACTTCACCGCTACATATTGAACGCACATATGCCTGATAGTAACTGCCTGCGGCTAATCCTGTCAGGGTGGCTTGATTTTCAATCACATTGCTGAAAAGTATTCCTTCTGTTTCAGGATCAAAACCTGCATGGCCGTAATTGACTTCCCACGAATTAATGGTTCCGACGTTACTCCAGCTAAGCTCTGCATCGCTTTGAGTAATACCTGTGACTTGTAAATTGAATGGGGATGGACATGAGGGTGCAGCTTCGATGATAATATCCGTAAGCTTAATCGTGCCGTGTTCATAATACCTGAAAGCAATGCAATAATGGTTGCTGGTATATGGATTAAAATATGTAACAAATTGATCGAACTGAATGGTATTTTTGGTTAGTACGAAACTGCTTTGTGGGATAAATGATCCGGGATCAGAGGGATTTTCCATAATACCGATTTCCAATATGTTGCTGCCAAAGTCATGTTTAGCCTTAAATGAAATTTTTACAGGATTGTTCTCTGCATCGATCTGTGGCAGTATAACAAGTCTTGAGACATTATACCAATTACCATTACTTATAATCAAACAATGCTCATATTGAGAAACCGTTATATTTCCGTTGCCTTCTCCCATATAAACTGAATTCCAGCATAAGGGCAACTCTGCGTAAATGTTTTGATTGAAGTTTTCTGAAAATGGAAGATCTTGTACGCCACATTCAGTTGCAAATAACAATGACGTTGACCAGGAAGATGCTTCCTCATCGCATATGGCTCTTACATAAACTTCGTAGTATTGGCTGTGCTGCAGGTCGGTAAGCTGATATTCCTGTGTAGTAATGCTAACTGCCATAGTTCCTTCATTTTCAGGATTGAACCCGGCAATGCCATACAACACCTCCCAACTTAATGCGCTCCCCGGCTGCATCCAACTGATATGAGCATTATGCTGGGATACATTTGAAGCATTAAGCCCATAAGGTGCCTGACATCGTGGAAGGGTAGTAATAACTTTTGAATTAGACCATTCTGAATAATCGGTGCCGCAAATTGAACGGACATATATTTCATAAGCAGTGTTGGCTTGCAAACCTACCAATAAATAATATGCATTGGTAATGCCCGAAATCAGGTTTCCTTCAATGTCAGGATTGAATCCGGGATCGCCAATGGACAACTCCCATTGATTTACAGTACCTGCCTGCAACCAAACTATGGCAGCTTCATAGATATCTATATTGCTTGCCTGAACATTGAATGGCTCCGGGCAGTTTGGAATTGGCTCAAAAAGAATATTATCAAGCATTAGTCCATGCCAACTGCCCCAATATTTAAATGTAATTCTACTTTCCGCCGGATAATTTCCGTTAAAGTAAATCAATTCATCTGTATATTCATTATTCTGAGCACCGGTTAGGTGAGAGACCAGCTGAAATGTTGATGGATCATGGACATCTGTCATTATGCCAACATCAAGACCATTGGCAAGTTGCCCTCTTCTCATCTGCAGGCTCAGCTTTATCTGATTAATTGGGCTCGTAAATTTGGGTGCTGCAACAAACAGCACATTTTCATCACCGGCAGCCATGTTCAGGTGGTATGGAGGCGATTGGGGCATCCAGTCTACAACGTTTATCGATCCATTGGAAATCCAACAGGCCGGAGGGATTGCAACGCCATATGTGTCAAAATTCTCTAGATAGGGCAGGTTAAAAGTTTCACATTGCGTGGCAAACAGATAAGGTTCTGACCACTCGGAAATTTCTTCATCACAAACTGTCCGCACCCTGAATTCATATAAGGAATTAACGGCTAGTCCCTCAAGGATGTATGGGTTTTGTGTGATATTTTCAATAATTGTTCCTTCCTCTAGCGGATTAAAACCCGGCAAACCGTATTTAATGTCCCAAATATCTGCGAATCCAATCTGTGTCCAGCCCAGTTCGACCGATTGTTCATCAATAATTTCAGTATGTAAATCTATTGGAACGGCACAGGCGGGTATTTCCTCAAAGTGAAAATTATCTAAAAAAAGTGCACTGGATTCATTTGGACCTCCCATTATTCTTATGGCTATGTTACCGTTCGTTACATCTGGGTAGTAAAAATATACAGTGTATTGATTGACAAATGACCCGGTATAAGAAATTGGAAAAATCTCGACAGACTGAAAAGAATGAATGTCGTTAATATCACTTAAAATACCAACTTCAAATACACCTTGTCCATTGGCCATAAAGCTTAACTTAATCTGTTGTGGAGGCACTTCAAAATCCGGGGCGACGATGATTGCTGTTGATTCATAGTATGCGTGGTGCAATACCAGACAAGGGGAGATGTTTGCTCCATACCCCGATAGAACTAAAGCATTGTGCATTCCATCACCCACATGTCTCCACCCGGGAGGAATCTGAATAACCGGGCAATTATTAAAATTCTCGGTATGCGGAAGGCTTAACTGGCCGGGATCAGTGGAAAATATAACCGGGATTGACCAGACAGAATGCTCAGTTCCGCATCTTGCCCTTAAGTAAACTTCGTAAAATGTAGCGGGTGTCAGATTGTCTATCACAAATGGATTATCCTGAACTTGTTGAATCAATGATCCTTCAGTGTCAGGATTGAACCCGATTGCACCGATTTTTATTTCCCATTCCTGAACGCTTCCCGCCTGGCTCCATTCTAATTCAACAGAAGAGGTTTGCTTGCTCAATACATTTAGCAGATATGGCTCAGGGCAAGGTGGGATGGCTTCAATGAGGATGTTGTCAATAAAGGCCATAGATGGGTTGGCAGCATCTTCCGCGCCCAGACGGAATGCAATTTGCTGATCATTGCCTGAATGGTCTTCGAAATAAACCACCTGTCTTTTAGCCGGTTCAGGATATTGAAAGGGCCTCAAGCTAGATTTGAATGATGTTTTCGGTGTAAATGTATATTGCTCATCTTCAAAATGGCTTGTCCCAACAACTAGATTTCCACGGTATTCATACCAAGATAAATCAAAATACATCCTAAGTTGATTTAGGTTGTGATTAATTATTGGCGTTACTAAATTGCCATGTTGTCCAGTGTTATGCCAAATTCTTGCCTCCTCAAATATAATGTTAACAAACCAGTCTGTTGAACCGTAACTTTCCCAGCATAACGGAATTTGCTGAAGAGGAATTCCAGAGAAATCTTCAACGATGGGCACATTGAAAATTCCGCAGGTAGTCTCAAAATAGACTGGTAGTGACCAAAAACTCAAGTCTCCGGTTTGGCAATCAGCCTGCATCCTGAGTTCGTATCTCTTCCCAGGTAAGAGACCACTCAAAGTATAGGGATTATCAGTTATGCCAAACAGGGTCGTACCTGTTCCGGGCTGATAGCCCAGGAAGCCATATTCAAGGTTGAAAAACTGTTCATTGTTAACCGTTGCCCACTGAACAGTAATCTGTGTTGCTTGATTATTTGTCACCTCAATATCGATTGGTGCATAGCAAGTTGGCTCGACACAATCTGCCAACCCGTCGAACAATACAGGGTTATTTTCCCAAGATTCTTCAGGTTCCCGCTTGAAAATGCTGTTGCCAAATGGGCCAATGATCTCAACGCCCATTAATAAAAACCAAGTTTCACCATGTCCAACTAACTGAAATGGTATTTCATTGCACAGGGAAACTTGGACATCAAAAAAATCAGAACCGCAAAATTTGTAAAGTTCAGCAATCGATTTTCCACCTTGTTCAACCGTCATATAGCTACCTCCCCAGTTCGAATTTTGCCAGGCAGTTAGTCTGAAGGTGTAAGTGCACTGATCCTCCGGGAAGCATAACTGTGTAGTTTCGTATGTGGTTCTGCCGGTGGAGTATGTATCTGAATTATTTTTTGCCCAAATCTTGTAATGGTATTTTGTTGAGGCAGTAAGGCCTGTGTGCTCAAGTTGACTGGCCTGGCCGGCTAAAAGCACCGTGCCACCTCCGGGTAACGCCTGCCCTGCTGAGTAAATTGTGCCATTAACAGGTGTCCCATTGATGGGTTGAAGTGCCCAGACAATTAAGACATCGTTGTTATTGCCGTTATTGTTCCATTCAAGCAAAATGGTGTTGGGATCGTTGCTGCCTGCTCTAAAGGATGATGGATTGGCGATGCTGTTCAGTGTGGCATTGGTTTCCAGCAATGCATTGTATGCATTCAACCGGCCGGTTCCAAGTTTCCCAATATAATCCGGATTTACAAAGTAGTGGTTGTCTGTTGAATACAAAATAATCTCTTTTATTTCAGCGGCAGTAAGTTGGCTGTAGCCTTTGGAAGCAACCAATGCCGCCACCCCCGATACATGTGGGCAAGCCATGGATGTTCCGCTTGCTGTTGCATAGCTATTGTTGATATCTGTACTGAACACATCAGTGCCGGGCGCACTGATACTGACCCAATGGCCATAGTTGGAAAAATAAGACTTTCCATCAGTACGATTTGTTGAGGCTACACCAATTACTCCCGGATAGGCAGCCGGGAAAAAAGGTGCGGGTGAATTGCTGTTTCCCGCTGCGAATATCGCCACGCCACCCCCGTTGATTGCAGATCCTCCTCCATTCACGATAAAATAGTCAATGGCGTCCATCACAGTAAGGTTATATACAAAAGCCTGAGTGTATACCCAACTGTTCTGTGTAATGGCTGCACCCTGGTCTGCCGCGTAAATCAATGCATCTTCAAAACCGCCGGCAAGGTATTGGCCATCAGATAGCTCCCTGAAAACCTGGCAACTCATTAGCCTGACCCCATCGCCACTGCCCGAACCTCCTGCAATACCAGCCACGCCAATATTGTTGTTGGAAACAGCAGCTACCGTGCCTGCTACATGTGTGCCATGCATGCCAGGTACAATAGTTGTGTTATTATCCACAAAATTATAACCTATGCCCGCCCACATATTGGCTGCCAGGTCAGGGTGGTTGAAATCAATACCGTCATCAATAATTGCTACAATCACATTGGGATTACCTTTCTCAATATCCCAGGCACTCAGCAAATCAATATCTGCTCCGGGCTGCCCGCCACCCTGCCCGGTATTGTGGTAGTGCCATTGCTGATTGAACATAGGGTCATTGGGTGTCCACTTGCTGTTTGGAACTGTTTTATCATTGTCAGGATCTTTTGTCAAAGTAGTTGTTTTCCAGACTGGAACTTTCTTATATTCCGGTTCGGCTGTCTCAATTTCCGGAAGCTTACTGAATTCCTCAACCAAAGCTATGACATCTGTTTTTTCGTCA
>Ga0208244_100230_pt1 | contig 66680 bp, 85 predicted proteins | sample SubbioCR12Aug_5A_FD_184828 | JGI IMG/M metagenome (GOLD analysis project Ga0208244, IMG submission 184828) | Serpentinite rock and fluid subsurface biosphere microbial communities from McLaughlin Reserve, California, USA - CR12Aug_5A (SPAdes) | ecosystem: Environmental > Terrestrial > Deep... | reverse complement strand
CGCTCCACGCTTCCTTCCCACACTCGGTCGCCCTCATGCAGTTGCGCTTCGCTTCGTTCGCTGTGATCAACTTACGGGAGGACTTTCACCTCCAAGAGTGCGCCCGTGCCGGGCGCACAAGAAAAAACCCCAACCGAGAGTGGTTGGGGTTTGAATATTGGTGGCCAGGGGCGGAATCGAACCGTCGACACGCGGATTTTCAGTCCGCTGCTCTACCAACTGAGCTACCTGGCCACAGGAAGCCGCACATTATAGTGGCTGTCATGATTGCCGTCAAAAAATCTCCGCGGCCCCATCAGAGGCATTGCAGCAGATTCGCTTCGCAGTACATCTTCTTCAGATACGCCAGGCCGATCCACAGCCAGAACAACAAAAAGAAGGCGACGAAGGGCAGGTGTTTGTCGATGATCTGCGGTGGCGCGATCTTGCGCACGATTTTCAACACGGGTCCGGTGACGATGACGAAGACCTTGTAGATGGTGTTGGTGTGGCGGCGGCTGCCGGCCAGCAGGGCGAGCAGGCCTTGGCCGATGAGGAACAGTAGGGCGACTTCCGTCAGCGTGCGCAGCACGCCGAGGAGGAGGAGTTCGGGGTGACTCATGGTATGTTCAAACTTTCCTGAATGAGACTACTGAAACGATGAATTACGATCACTGGCGACATTATGCCCGCGGCTGGGTGTTTCATTTTTTTGGGAAAACCGATATCGCCTATGCGGCGTATGCCGAGGCATTGCACAGCAACCCGGCGAACCTCCAGTCGGTGCGCCATCTAGCTTCCATCGCGACGGAAAAGCAGCGCTGGGATGTCGCGGCGTCCTGGTATGAGAGACTGCTCGGTGTGAAGCCGCTCGAAGCCGACACCTGGTTCAACCTGGGCTTTGTGCGTGAGCGCGTCGGCAAGGCGGCGGAGGCGATTGCCGCATTCAGCGAGGCGGTGCGCCTCAACCCGAAGCAGGATCGCGCCTGGTACGGCATGGGGTTCGCCCACGCGCGCCTGGGTCAGCACGACGCTGCGGCCACCGCGTTCCAGGAAGCGGTGAAATTGCAGCCGATGAACGGCGAGGCTTTTTATCAGCTGGGCATGGCCCTGCATCATGCAAACCGGCCGGACGAAGTGAAGCCCGTGGTCATCAGGCTGCTCGACTTCGAACCGAAGCGCGCGAAAAAGCTGGCGCAGGACGCCGAACGCACCGATCTGATGAAACTCATTCCTGAACTTCCCTTTTAAAGACAAAAAACCGGCCCGCACTTCACAGTGGGGCCGGCTTGAAACGCGGGGGAACTGCGTCCCCCTCCTCCTCCGGTAACGCTTAGGCAGCCCGCGTGTCGATGTCGCCTTCCAGGTTCGGATAGCGCACATGGTCGACCAGTTCCTGCACTTCCTTGCTCGGAGCTGGGGAAATTAGCGTACCGACGATCACCCCAATCATGCCGGCCGTAATGCCGAAGATGCCGGCGCCGATCGGTGCGATGTCCCACCAGCGCGGCGCATTGATGCCGAAGAACGGGTAGGTCTGGATCATGTAGTACATGCACACACCCAGGCCGACCGTCATGCCGAGAATGGCGCCAAGCTGGTTCGCCCGCTTCCAGAAAATGCCCAGCACCAGGGACGGGAAGAAGGCCGAGCCTGCCAACGAGAAGGCCGCGCCGACCAGGAACAGGATATCGCCCGGCTTCATCGAGGTGACGTAGGCGGCGATCACGGCGACCAGCAGCAGCAGCCCTTTCGACACCGCGATGCGCCGGGTCGTCGGCGCGTTCGGGTCGATGACCTTGTAATACACGTCATGCGACAGCGCGTTGGCGATGGTCAGCAGCAGGCCGTCAGCGGTGGACAGCGCCGCCGCCAGACCGCCCGCGGCGACAAGTCCCGAGATCACGTAAGGCAGACCGGCGATTTCCGGCGTGGCCAACACGATCAGGTCGCCGCCGATGACGATTTCCGCCAACTGGACGATGCCATCCTTGTTGATGTCGGCAATGCTCATCAGCGTCTTGTCCACCGCTGCCCAGTTACTTACCCAGGCGGGCAGGTGGGCGAAACTGGAACCGACGAGACTCCCATACACCTCGAATTTCACCAGGATGGCCAGGGCCGGCGCGGTGAAGTAGAGCAGGAAGATGAAGAACAGCGACCAGAACACCGAGCGACGCGCCTCTTGCACCGAAGGCGTGGTGTAAAAGCGCATCAGGATGTGCGGCAGCGCCGCCGTGCCGACCATCAGGCAGAAGACCAGGACCAGGAAATTCTTCTTGGCAATGCCGCGGGCTTTTTCATCCTTGGCGGCAAAGGGTTCGGCGTGGGACTTGACAGCGCCGGCGCGAGCCGCGGCGCCGGATTTGTCCTTGGTCCATTGCTCCTTGGCCTTGGCCGGGTCGGTCGGATAGTCCTTGGCGGCCTTCTCCGCGGCCTCGATGGCCTTGGCGTCTGGCGCCGCGTCCGCCTTCAGCGCCACGGCTTGGTCTTCCAGCGCTTTCTTCTGCTCGGCGAGGTAGCCGACACCTCCCGCTTCCAGGCCTTTCAACTGGACATCGGCGGCGGCGGAACGTTCGCGGAAGATGGCGCGCACCGACTCTTCGGCCGCGCCCTTGGGCGTGGCCTTGTCGTTGAGCTCCTTCTCCAGCGCCGTCACCTTGGGCAACACGGTCGTGTAGGCGGTGATCTGCGGGATCGGCGCGCCGGTATGAATCAGCGACAGCCAGACCACCGGGATCATGTAGGCGGTGATCAGGATGATGTACTGCGCGACCTGCGTCCAGGTCACCGCCTTCATGCCGCCCAGGAAGGAGCACACCAGGATGCCGGCCAGACCGACAAACACGCCGACGGCGAATTCCAGTCCGGTAAAGCGGCTGGTGATCAGGCCGACGCCGTAGATCTGCGCCACCACATAGACGAAGGACACCAGCACGGCGGCAAACACGCCAATCAGCCGCGGCGCATGCCCGCCATAGCGCGCCCCGAGGAAGTCGGGAATGGTGAATTGCCCGAACTTGCGCAGGTAGGGGGCGAGCAGCAGCGCGACGAGACAGTAGCCGCCGGTCCAGCCCATGATGAAGGCCAGTCCGTCATAGCCGGTGAGATACAGCGTGCCCGCCAGGCCGATGAAGCTGGCGGCCGACATCCAGTCCGATCCGGTGGCCATGCCGTTGAACATTGCCGGCACGCGGCGCCCGGCGACATAGTATTCCGAGACCTCGGAAGTCCTCGACATGAAGCCGATCCCGGCATACAGCATGACGGTGGCAAAGAGGAAGATATAGCCGAGAATTCTGTTGGGCACCCCGAACCACTCCAGGATGCCGACGAACACGACAAAGGCGACAAAGCCGCCGGTGTAGAAGCTGTAATAGCGCTTCAGGTTGGCATTGAATTGTGCCTGGCTGGTGGTGGCCATTACTGTTCCTCCCCTTCATGGACGCCGTATTCCTGGTCCAGGTTGTTCATGTAACGCGCATAGAACCAGATGATCAGCACGTAGATGATCAGGGCGCCCTGGGCGCCCATGTAGAAGCCCAGCGGGCCGATGAAGGTGATTTCATTCAGTTCACGGGCGTACCAACTGACGACGAAGGTCGCCACAAACCAGATGGCGAGCAGAATTCCCGTCAATTTCAGGTTCCGCCGCCAGTATTCCTTGTGCTTTTCAGTGAGCTGCATGGATTGACCTCCTCGATACAAGCTGCTTGATGACCGCCCCCAGGCAAACCGGCGCGGCACGGATGTGGCCCGGATCGTCTGCGCGATCGCGTTTCAGGGCACCTCTTGCGTCCACTCCAAACCCCACCACCAATACCGCCGCTACAACAACGGCGCGATGATCAACCGCGAATCTTTCACAAAACTTACAAACCGCGCCAACTTATTGATGCGGCGCAGCATTTTGCGTCGGCGGATCGTCCCGGTTTATGCGCTTGGTGTTATCGAAATCCAGGCGGATCAGCGTGCCGCGTGCCGCCGGATTGGCATGCACTTCGATGCGGGCACGATGCAGCTCGGCGATCTCCCGGACGATGGCGAGTCCCAGCCCGCTGCCATCGACATCCGTGCCCAGCGCGCGATAGAAGCGTTCGAAGACACGCGCACGGTCTTCCTCGGCGATGCCGATTCCCGTGTCTTCGACCTCCAGAGTCCACGCCGGGGCGGTGCGCAAACGCACGGTGACGCGCCCGCCCGCGGGGGTGTATTTGATGGCGTTGTCGATCAGGTTGTCGATCATCTCGCGCAGCAGCAATGGCACGCCAAAAATAATCATGGCCGAGCCCGCCGCTTCAAAACCGAAGTCGATCTGACACGCCAAGGCGCGCGGCACGCAGTGGGCGGCAACCTCGCGCGTCAGGGTTTCGAGGTCGACCGGTTCCATGGCGCGCGGTTTGTCATGGCTGGCCTCGGCGCGCGCCAGTTGCAGCAACTGGCTGGTCAGGTGAGCGGCGCGGTCGACACTGCCGGCGATGCGCTGCAAATACCCGCGTAACTGATGGCGATCGGTTTCCCGCAGCGCAAGTTCGACCTGGGTTTTCAGCCCGGTCAGGGGGGTCTTCAACTGATGGGCGGCTGCGTCGATAAAGCGCTGCTGGGCTTCGAGATTGTCCGCCAGCCGCGCCATCATGTCGTTGAGGGCCACAATCACCGGCCGCACTTCATCCGGCGCGTTGCGCATGCCAATGGGTGACAGATCATCCGGCCGACGCTGGCGAATGCGCAACTGTAGTTGGTTGAGCGGCGCCAGGCCGCGCGTCAGGCCGAGCCAGACCAAGATCACCGCCAGCGGAATGATGGCGAACTGCGGCAACAGCACCCCGGTGATGACCCGCGAGGCCAGTTGTTTTCTTTTGTTGCGCGTTTCCGCAACCTGGACGAGCAGCGCCGACCGCCCCGTCACGGCCGGCAGCAATTGATAGGCAATGCGCACTTCCTCGCCATTGAACACCGCGTCACGGTAGCGCAGTGCGTGCGTGGTGGCGGCTTGTTGATCCGCAGCTTGTTGATCCGCAGCTTGTTGATCCGCTACTTGTTGATCCGCTACTTGTTGATCCGCTACTTGTTGATCCGCTAGCGCGGGGAGGTCGCCGTCGCCGACCAGCAATTCGCCCCGCGCATCGGCCACCTGAAAATATACCGTGTCGTGCTCGTCCGCGCGCAACATGTCGTACAACGCCCGGGGCAGGCCGCCATTGCCCGGCAAACCATGCACCTCCACCTGGCGGACGAGTGCCGCGACCCGCGTTGCCAGTTGTCCGTCATACGGCAGGTCGGCGATCTGGCTGGCGACGTGGTTGGTGACGACGATCGACAGCGGCCACAAAAACAGGATCGGCGCCAGCATCCAGTCGAGAATCTCGCCAAACAGCGAATGCGGCGCGGCGCGATGGCTATCTGTCACCGGCGCCACGGCGGGCTTCAGCGGCGCGTCACTGGGCCGTTTCATGCGTGGCTGGGTCGGCTTTCACCAGGCTGTAGCCCAGTCCGCGCATGGTGTTGATGCGCACCGCGCCGACCTCGATCTTCTTGCGCAGGCGATGGATATAGACCTCGATGGCATTGGTGCTCACCTCCTCGCCCCAACTGCACAGATGGTCCACCAGGTGGTCCTTGCTGACCAGCCGTCCCACCTTGAGCAGCAGAATTTCCAGCAATGCCAGTTCGCGGGCCGACAGGTCGAGGATGACGCCGTCGCAGCGGGCGACGCGCTCGCTCTGGTCGTAGCTCAAACAGCCGAACTCGATGCGGCTCGGCATGGCGGTGCCGCGCCGCGTCAGCGCCCGCACGCGGGCTTCGAGCTCGGGCAGGGCAAACGGTTTGGTGAGGTAATCGTCCGCGCCGGCGTCCAGCCCGCGCACGCGGTCATCCAGCCCGTCCTGCGCGGTCAGGATCAGCACCGGCACGCTGTTTTTCCGCGCCCGCAGACGCGTCAGCACCTCCATGCCCGACATTTTTGGCAGGCCCAGATCAACAATCAGCAGATCATAGGGTTGCGCGACGAGCGCGTTATCGGCGGCCACGCCGTTGTTGACGTGATCGACGGCGTAATTGGCCACGCGCAGCGCGCGAATCAGGCCGTCGGCGATGACGCCGTCGTCCTCGGCAAGCAAAACCCTCATGTGTCCCCCCTTCCGCGCCATGGCGCCGCTGCCGGCGCCCAAGCATGGGGCGCATTGTAAGCGCTGAGTAAGGATGGCCCCCGATAATCCGCGGTCACAAACGGGGGCGCCCTGCCGCGCCGCCCATTTGCCATGGCTTACCAATCAATCTAGAGGAGGGAGATTCAATGCAATATAACCACGACGCCCAAGGCTACTGGAAGGCGACGCTGGCGCTCTTGACCAAGATCATGATCATCTGGTTCATGGTCTCGCTCGGCGCCGGCATCCTGTTCGCGGATGTGTTGAACAACTTCAAGCTCGGCGGCTACCCGCTCGGCTTCTGGTTCGGACAGCAAGGCGCGATTTACAGCTTCATCGCCTTGATTTTTTATTACGCCAAGAAAATGGGCGACATCGACCGCGAGTTCGATGTCCACGAAGACTAAAACGGCCCGACGGAAAGGACGATAAAACAATGGAACTGCAAACACTCATCTACCTGGTGGTCGGCGCGAGCTTCGCGCTCTACCTGGGCATCGCCTTCTGGTCGCGCGCCAGCACGACCTCGGAGTATTACGTCGCCGGCGGCGGCGTTCACCCGATAACCAACGGCATGGCAACCGCCGCCGACTGGATGTCGGCCGCCTCCTTCATCTCCATGGCCGGCCTGATTTCCACGATGGGCTACGGCGGCTCGGTCTTCCTGATGGGCTGGACCGGCGGCTACGTGCTGCTGGCGATGCTGCTGGCACCCTATCTGCGCAAGTTTGGCAAATTCACCGTGCCCGAATTCATCGGTGACCGCTACTACTCGCAAACGGCGCGCACCGTTGCCGTGGTTTGCCTCCTGATCATCTGCGTGGTGTATATCGTCGGCCAGATGACGGGCGTCGGCGTCACTTTCGCGCGCTTCCTCAACGTCTCGAGCGATGTCGGCATCTATATCGGCATGGCCATCGTGTTTGCCTACGCGGTGTTCGGCGGCATGAAAGGCATTACCTACACCCAGGTGGCCCAGTACATCGTGCTGATCATCGCCTACACCATTCCGGCCGCCTTCATCTCGTTGAACCTCACCGGCAATCCGCTGCCGATGCTGGGACTGGGGTCGAATCTGGCGGGTACCGATGTTTCGATGCTGACCAAGCTCGACCAGGTGGTCACCGATCTCGGTTTTGCGCAATACACCACGCAGCTGGCCGGGTCGACGCTCAACATGGTTTTCTTCACCATCGCCCTGATGATCGGCACGGCGGGCCTGCCCCACGTGATCATCCGCTTCTTCACCGTGCCGCGCGTCGCCGACGCCCGTTACTCGGCGGGCTGGACGCTGGTGTTCATCGCCCTCCTCTACACCGTGGCCCCGGCTGTTGGCGGCATGGCGCGCCTCAATCTGCATGGCACCTTCAACACCAACGTCGGCATCACCCAGAACGCCTCGGGCGCGCTGGCCATCAACCCGGACAAGGCCGGCCAACGTGCCGACCTCTACGCCGAGGATGCCAGCCTGCGTTACGAGGATCGTCCCGAGTGGGTCAAGCGCTGGGAAAAGACCGGTCTGCTGAAGTTCACCGACAAGAACGGCGACGGCCGCATCCAGTACTACAACGACAAGTCCAAGAATGACGAAGCAATCGCCAAGGCGCAGGCCGCAGGCTGGATGGGTAATGAACTGACGGTAAACAACGACATCATCGTGTTGGCCAACCCGGAAATCGCGCAGTTGCCCAACTGGGTGATCGCGCTGGTTGCCGCGGGCGCCATTGCCGCCGCCCTCTCGACTGCCGCTGGCTTGCTGCTCGCGATTTCATCGGCCATTTCGCATGACCTGGTCAAGCGGGTTTTCAAACCCGACCTGAGCGACAAAGGCGAATTGCTGGCTGGCCGTGTCTCGATGGTGGGGGCGATCATCCTGGCAGGCTATCTCGGCCTTAATCCGCCCGGCTTCGCTGCCGCGACGGTGGCGCTGGCCTTTGGCCTGGCGGCTTCCTCGTTGTTCCCGGCCATCATGATGGGCATCTTCAGCAAGACCGTCACCGACAAGGGCGCGATTGCCGGCATGATCGCCGGCATGCTCTCCACCTGCTTCTACGTGTTCGCCCACCATGGTATTTTCTTCATCAAGGGCACCGAATACGTCGAAATGATCGGCGGGCCGAACAGCTTCTTCGGCCTCACCCCCGCTGCCTTTGGCACCGTGGGCGCCATCATCAACTTCATCATCGCCTACGCGGTCTCCAAGATGAGCAAGCCGGTGCCCGAGCACATCCAGCACATGGTCGAATCCGTGCGTATCCCGCGCGGTTCCAAGGCAGTGGATGGCGCTCACTAAGCAGTAGATTCAATCCCCCGGCTTCGGCCGGGCGACCCAAGCCCCGCCGGGTTAAACTGGCGGGGCTTTTTTTCGCGCCCTGACCGGCGCATCGTGGAGATATAACGATGGTTTTCGATATCGGCGTCGCATTGACGTGGCTGCTGTTCCTGGCGCTGTTTCCCATCAGCTATTACTGGCTTCTCCGTGCCTGGCGCATCGTGGTAAAGCGGGATTTTTCCGAGGTGGCGCTCAAGCGCGGCGAACCACCGCCGAATCCGTCGAAGTACGCCCCATACACCCTGGCGCTCAACCTGATCGGTGCTGGAATTCTCATCTTCGTGATTTTCGGCATCGTTGGCGGCTTGCTCGCTTACGACACCTGGTCGGCCATCGCGGGCTCGACGATCTGGATAAAGATTGTCCTCGACTTCGCCTTGAGTCGGCACGCCCATATGAACCTGGGCAAGAAATAACCGCGCCGCGGCACTGCAGCGCCGTCCCGCCAGCGCCGACTTTTACCCGGCGCACATGTAAAACACCCGGCCGGAGCCGGGTGTTTCGTGATGCAGGGCGAACCGCCAGACGGCGCAGTTCAGGCGGGCATTACATGCCCATGTCCATGCCGCCCATGCCGCCCATGCCACCCATGCCGCCACCGCCCATGCCGCCACCGGCGGCCGGTTTGTCTTCAACCAGTTCGGCGACCATGCAGTCGGTGGTGAGCATCAGGCTGGCGATCGAAGCGGCGTTTTGCAGCGCGATGCGGGTGACCTTGGTCGGGTCCAGCACGCCCATCGCCACCATGTCGCCGTACTCGCTGGACGCCGCGTTGTAGCCATAGTTGCCCTTGCCTTCCAGCACCTTGTTGACGACCACGCTGGGCTCGTCGCCGGCGTTGGCGACAATCTCGCGGATCGGCTGCTCCAGGGCGCGCAGCACGATCTTGATGCCGGCGTCCTGGTCGTGGTTGGCGCCCTTCAGCTTGGCGGCGAAGACCGCCTGGCGCGCGCGCAGCAGCGCGACGCCGCCGCCGGCGACGATGCCTTCTTCAACGGCGGCGCGCGTGGCGTGCAGCGCGTCTTCGACGCGGGCCTTCTTCTCTTTCATCTCGACTTCGGTGGCGGCGCCGACCTTGATCAGCGCAACACCGCCGGCCAGCTTGGCGACGCGCTCTTGCAGCTTTTCCTTGTCGTAGTCGCTGGTGGCTTCCTCGATCTGCTTGCGGATCTGGGCGACGCGCGCCTTGATGCCGTCCGCGGAACCGGCGCCGTCGATCAGGGTGGTGTTTTCCTTGCCGATCTCGGCCTTCTTGGTCTGGCCCAGATCATTCAGGGTGGCTTTTTCCAGCGTCAGGCCGACTTCCTCGGCGATCACCGTGCCGCCGGTCAGGATGGCGATGTCTTCCAGCATGGCCTTGCGACGGTCGCCAAAGCCCGGGGCCTTGACGGCGACGGTCTTGAGGATGCCGCGCAGGTTGTTAACCACCAGGGTGGCGAGCGCTTCGCCATCGACGTCCTCGGCAACGATCAGGAGCGGCCGGCCGGCCTTGGCAACCTGCTCCAGCACGGGCAGCAGGTCGCGGATGTTGGAGATCTTCTTGTCGTGCAGCAGGACGAAGGGATTGTCCAGGATGGCGATCTGCTTGTCCGGATTGTTGATGAAATAGGGCGACAGGTAGCCGCGGTCGAACTGCATGCCTTCGACGACTTCCAGCTCATTCTGCAGCGACTTGCCGTCCTCGACGGTGATGACGCCTTCCTTGCCGACCTTGTCCATGGCCTGGGCGATGATCTCGCCGACATCGGCATCGGAGTTGGCGGAAATGGAGCCGACCTGGGCGATCTCCTTGGAGGTCGTGCAGGGCTTGGAAATCTTCTTCAGCTCTTCGGTGATGGCGATCACGGCCTTGTCGATGCCGCGCTTCAAATCCATCGGGTTCATGCCGGCGGCGACGAACTTCATGCCTTCGCGGACGATCGACTGGGCCAGCACGGTGGCGGTGGTGGTGCCGTCACCGGCGACGTCGGAGGTCTTGGAAGCGACTTCCTTGACCATCTGCGCGCCCATGTTCTCGAACTTGTCCTTCAGTTCGATTTCCTTGGCGACGGAAACGCCGTCCTTGGTTACCGTGGGGGAGCCGTAGGAACGCTCGAGCACGACGTTGCGGCCCTTCGGGCCGAGGGTGACCTTGACCGCGTCGGCCAGGATATTGACGCCGCGCACCATGCGCTGACGGGCGGAATCACCAAATAGGACTTCTTTAGCAGCCATTGTTTATCTCCAGTAAATTCGGTTGATCAGGCTTCAACAACGCCCATGATGTCTTCTTCGCGCATCACCAGCAGTTCCTCGCCATCGACCTTGACGGTCTGGCCGGAATACTTGCCGAAGAGCACGCGGTCGCCGGCCTTGACGGCCAGGGGACGCACTTTGCCGTCGTCCATGATCTTGCCGTTGCCGACGGCGATGATTTCGCCCTGATCCGGCTTCTCGCCGGCGGAATCGGGAATGACGATGCCGGAAGCGGTAGTGCGCTCGGCTTCAATACGCTTGACGATCACGCGATCATGCAAGGGACGGATTTTCATAAAGTTTTCTCCTTCTGGACAAAAAAGCGAAGCCACCTGTGAATGGTGGCAAATCTGGCGTTTGGAAACAATCGGGAAACCGCAGCGGCGATAGGCTGTTAGCACTCACCACCGACGAGTGCTAATGATAGGGGCCATCGCTCCTATTTTCAAGAGGCTTGACGGTTTTTTTCGGGTGATAATGCACGCCATGGGACTCTTTGACTGGTTCAAATCGCCGCCGCCGATCGACGCCGGCACGCTGACGATGATCGAACATGCCGTGACGGCGGTCGATCCGCTGATCCGCCAGGTTCCCGGCTACCAGGGCAAACTGGCGCCGGCGGTGCGTCACGCGCTGGACTACTGCGCGGACATCGTGGCGCGCATCCCCGGCCCTTACGAGATCAGCCGCGCCGCCTTCGCCAGCGACCCGCTGGTGCATGCGCTGTTTGCCACCGCCGACGATGTCGAAACCATGCTGGCCAGCAACCAGTGCGCGCGCGACCTCCTGCATGACCCGAGCTTCGGCGGCGGCCAGTGTTGCGCCATGCTGGGCATGCGCCACCGCGAGAAGGCCGGATTCGGCACGCAGCTTTTTGGGAGCATTGTGCGACGTGACGAGCCGCAGAAGGCGCTTTATTTCACCGACCACACGCTGACCGCGCCAGGCCCCGATCTCGACACGGTGAAGAACCGCCTGCGCATCGCCCTGTTCGACAGCCTGCTGAAAGGCCTGGCCGTCGAGATCACCTCGGTACGCGCGGAGCGCGCCGAACTCAACAAGGAACAGGCCATCGAGAGCGCCTGGGCGAAGAGCGGCCAGAGCAGCCATGCGCCGGAAGCCCACACCCGCCGCCTCGACGAGCTGCACGCCCGCCTGCAGTCGGCCGCCGACGCTCTGCAACCGGCCAAGCTGCTCGACACGCTGGCCGCTTGCCTGGTCGCGCCGGAACCCTATCTGCACATCGTGCCGGTCACTGTCTCCGTTGACCGCACCGGCATCATCACCGCCGACGGCAGCGGCGAGCCTCTGCACTTCGCCGAACTCACCGGCCGCGACCAGCGGCGCTGGGCGGTCATGCTGGTCATGGTGAATCAGGACGAGGCCCGCCGCGCGCTGGACCGCTTCGAATTTTCGCGGCGGCATATCGTCATCTGATGACACGTATTTTCTTTATCTGCTGCTGTCTGCTTGCGCAAACCGCACTCGCCTCCGGGCAATTGCCCGCCGGCGTGACGCAGGCGCTCAAGGTGGCCGGTATCCCGTCGGAAGCCATCGCCGTCGTTGCCCAGCCACTCGGCACCGATAAAGCCACACTACGCCATCGCGGCGACGCGGCGATGAATCCGGCTTCGCTGATGAAGCTCGTCACCACCTACGGCGCGCTCGAAATCCTTGGCCCGGCTTACACCTGGCGCACTGAAATACTGGCCGACAGTCCGCCGCAAAATGGGGTTCTCGCCGGCGACCTTTACCTGCGCGGCAGCGGCGACCCGAAACTCACTTACGACCGGCTGTGGCTCTTGCTGCGCGAATTGCGCGGCCGCGGCGTCAAGGAAATCCGCGGCGACCTGGTCATCGACAGGGGCGCCTTTGCGGTGGTCGACCATGATCCGGCGGCGTTCGACGGCAAATCGGCGCGGCCCTACAACGTCGGCCCCGACGCCCTGCTCTTCAACTTCGCCACATTGCATCTGACCCTGGTTCCGCCCGACACACCTGGCGGCACGGTGCGCGTGCTGGCGGAACCGCTGCCGGCTGACTTCGAGGTCGTCAATCGCCTGCAGGCAACCGACGCGAAACACTGCGGCGAATGGCGCGAGCGACTTGAGGCAAAACTGGCTTCAGGGAAAGTGGAGCTGTCCGGTCCGTTCCCGCGCGTCTGCGGCGAAAAACGCTGGCATCTCGCCGGTCTGCCCAACGGCCTGCTGCTCCATGGCGTCTTCACGCGGCTGTGGCGCGAACTGGGCGGCGAATACTTGGGACAGTTGCGCGAGCGCCCCGCGCCCGCCAACGCCATCGCCCTGGCCTCCAGCGAATCGCCCGCGCTGGGCGAACTGGTGCGCGACATCAACAAGTTTTCCAACAATGTGATGGCGCGGCAATTGTTCTTAACGCTCGGCGCCGGGCCGTCCCAAACCGACGTCCCCCCTGTGGGGGGCAGCGAGCCGGGGTTGCGAGCGCGGGGGGCCATTGGAGTCGGCGCTGGCGAGACGGCGGCGGCGGACCGCACCCTGCGTTCCTGGCTGGCGCAAAAAGGCCTCGACCTCCCCGAACTCGTCCTCGACAACGGCTCCGGCCTGTCGCGTCGCGAACGCATTTCCACCGACAATCTCGTCCGTTTGCTGGCTGCGGCCTGGGTCAGTCCGGTGATGCCGGAACTCATGTCCTCGCTGCCGATCGCCGCCATCGACGGCACGACCCGCAAGAAATTCAACGGCAACGGCGTCGCCGGTCAGGCGCATCTGAAAACCGGCTCGCTCGAAGGCGTGCGCGGCATCGCCGGTTATTTGCTCGACAAAAACGGCCGCCGCCACATCGTGGTGTTCATGGTCAATCACCCGAATGCGCAAGCGGCGCAACCCGCCTTCGACGCGCTGCTGGAGTGGCTGTGGGCCGGCGCTTCCTGACACTGCTGCTGGCCATCGCCGCCATGGTGGTCGGCATCGAAGGATTGCGTCGTGCCATCGATTGGTGGAACGCCGTCCGCGTGTTAGGCGGCGACACGGCTGGCGCCGTCCCGCCAGCGCCGACTTTCATCGACTACGTCCTGATCGCCAGCCTGCCGCTGATCGCCTGGCTGTGGTGGCGCTATCTATCGCCTTTCAGGAGGGGATGCGCCTGCCAGAAGCTGGTCAGCCCGGTGGCACCGGCATCAGGTTCCGGCTCACGAGCGCCGTCCAGCCGCGAATCACGCGATACAGCACCCACAGGCCGGTGACGACAATCACCAGGATCGCGGCGGGAATGCCGATCAGCGTCACCGCCAGCAGGCCGGCCACCAGCAACCAGAGCGCCGCGTACCAGAAGCTGCGCAATTGCCAGCGCCAGTGCGTCTCCAGCCAGGTACCGCGCACATTGGCGCGCGTGACGTAATTGATGATCACGGCGATGATCGACGGCCAGCCGAAGACGAAGGCGCCGACGATCGAGGCCGAGGTCAGAATGCCCGACAGCGCCGAGAGCGCGTGCAGGCCGTACATGATGTGACACCAGGCGCGCTGGCCTTCGAGGCCATCGTCGCGAGTGCCGCGAATGATTTCGCCATTCTGTTCGTAATCAGCCATCTTCTTTCCTCACAGTCCCAGTTGGTTCCAGAGTTCATCGACGCGCCGCTTCACATCTGCATCCATGATAATCGGCCGCCCCCACTCGCGGCTGGTTTCGCCCGGCCACTTGTTGGTCGCGTCGATGCCCATCTTGCTGCCCAGGCTGGCGACCGGCGAGGCGAAGTCGAGATAGTCGATCGGCGTGTTTTCGGCGATCAGGGTGTCGCGCGCCGCATCGACTCGTGTCGTCAGCGCCCAGATCACCTCTTTCCAGTCGCGCACGTCGATGTCGTCGTCCACCACGATGATGAACTTGGTGTACATGAACTGGCGCAGGAAGCTCCAGATGCCGAACATCACGCGCTTGGCATGGCCGGGATACTGCTTCTTCAGGCTCACCACCGCCATGCGGTAGGAGCAGCCCTCGGGCGGCAGATAGAAGTCGGCAATCTCGGGGAACTGCTTTTGCAGCAAAGGCACGAAAACTTCGTTCAGGGCCAGGCCGAGTATCGCCGGCTCGTCGGGTGGTTTGCCGGTGTAGGTGCTGTGATAGATCGGGTCGCGCCGCATCGTCATGCGCTCGATCGTGAAGACGGGGAATTCGGCCTGTTCGTTGTAATAGCCGGTGTGGTCGCCATACGGGCCTTCCAGCGCGGTTTCGCCGGGGTGGATGACTCCCTCCAGGACGATCTCGGCGCGCGCCGGCACCTGCAGGTCGGAGCCAAGGCATTTCGTCAGTTCCGTCTTGCCACCGCGCAGCAGGCCCGCGAACTGGTATTCCGAAAGACTATCCGGCACCGGCGTCACCGCGCCGAGAATCGTCGCCGGATCGCAGCCGAGCACCACCGCGACGGGATAAGGCGTGCCCGGATTTTTCTGGCAATGGTCACGAAAATCCAGCGCCCCGCCGCGATGGGCGAGCCAGCGCATGATCACCTTGTTGGGCGCGATGACCTGCTGGCGATAGATACCGAGATTCTGCCGCGCCTTGTTGGGCCCGCGCGTCACCGTCAGCCCCCAGGTGATGAGCGGCGCCGCGTCGCCCGGCCAGCAGGTCTGCACCGGCAGACGGGACAGATCGACCTCCCTGCCCTCCCAGACGATTTCCTGGCAAGGCGCGGAACTGACCACTTTCGGCGCCATGTTGAGCACCTGTTTCAGGATCGGCAACTTATCCCAGGCGTCGCGCAGACCTTTCGGTGGCTCGGGTTCCTTCAGATAGGCGAGCAGTTTGCCGACTTCGCGCAGGCTGGTCTTCCAGTCGGCTCCGCCACCCTCGGCGCCCATGCCCAGCGCCACGCGCTGCGGCGTGCCAAACAGGTTGGTCAGCACCGGCATCGAGCCGCCCTGCGGTTTCTCGAACAACAAAGCCGGCCCGCTGGCGCGCAGCACGCGGTCGGCGATTTCGGTCATTTCCAGCACGGGATCGACGGGAACGGCAATCCGCTTTAGCTCGCCACAGGCTTCGAGGCGGGCGATGAATTCACGCAGGTCCTGGGCGGCGTTCATGGTTCAGGCCGCCCGCTTCGGACGGCCGCCCTTTTTTCCATTCTCACGAGCGGCGGCGGTCTTCGCCGCCGAAGTTTTGCTGCCGGCCTCGCTGGCAGCCAGGCGCTGCATCCATTTCTGGCTACCGAAGATGCCGGCCAAGGCGCCTTCGACGCGAATATCGGCATTGATGCGCGGCCAGTGCAAGGCATAGCCGTCGGCGACCAGTTCGATGTCGGCCAGTTCCGTGGCGGTGGCGTTCTCCAGCCCCTGCACCTGTCGCGCGGGAAAGGCGAAGACGCAACCGTTGTCGAGATCGACAACGACGCGGCCGTGACGACGGTCGTAGCGGGCCGCCACGGCCAGAACTTCCCGCTCCATTTCCGCCGCGCCGCGCGCCTTGGCGGCGTCGAAGTGACGGGCAATCTCTTCGTCGATCCAGTCAGCCATGAATTTCTCTCCAGGCATTCAATAGTGCCGCGTAATGAAGGCGAACCAACTCCAATACTTTCCGCGCCTGCTGGTGCGCCACCTCGCCGCGAATCACCGCCAGACCAGGCGTCGCGTCCAGCGTAACCTTGATTTCCCATCCGGCCCCGCGCAGATGAACATGCGGCGGATCATGGTCGTCCGGATAAATCACAAACACCAGGCCAAGGGCGCGGAAAATTTCGAGCATAGTATAACCCAACAGTTGGGTTATTGGCCCGCCGTCAGGCGAATGCAACACGGGCGCTTCATGGCAGTCGCCAGTAAAGTGGCCAATACTCGGCAACGATACCGGCAAACACTGCGGCACCGAACCAGTTGTTGTGCAAAAACGCCTTGAAGCAGCGCATGCGGTCGCGGTCCTTGATCAGCGTGTAGTGGTAAGCGGCAATCCCGGCCGCCGTCGCCAGTCCCAGCGCAAACGGCCAGCCGAAACCGAGTTGCCGACCGACCCAGCCCAGCAGGGCGAGCGTCGCCGCGTAGCAGAACATGATCGCCGCGATGTCGAAGCGACCAAAGGTCAGTGCCGATGTCTTGATGCCAATGCGGATGTCATCGTCGCGGTCGACCAATGCGTATTCGGTGTCGTAGGCCAGGGCCCAGAACACGTTGGCGGCGAGCAGCAGCCAGGCAATCGGCGGAATTTCGCCCCGGATCGCGGCGAAAGCCATCGGGATGCCAAAGCCGAAAGCCACGCCGAGGTAGGCCTGTGGCAGCGCGAAAAAACGCTTGGTGAAGGGATAGCTGGCGGCAAGCAACACGGCGGCCAGGCCTAAGCCGAACAGCAGCGGCGTCAGGATAGGCAGGATCAACAGAAACGCGCAGAGGACCAGAAATCCGCAGAGGATGAAGGCTTCGCGCGGCGTCACCGTGCGCGCCGCCAGCGGCCGCAGTTTGGTGCGCTCGACATGCGGGTCGAAATCGCGGTCGGCATAATCGTTGATGACGCAACCGGCCGAGCGCATCAACGCCGTACCGAGCACGAAAATCCAGACGACCATCCAGTGCGGCTGGCCGTCAGCCGCGATCCACACCGCCGCCAGCGTCGGCCAGAGCAGCAGCAAAATGCCAATGGGCTTGTCAAGCCGCATCAGCTTTTCATAGCGGTCGAGGCGTTCCTTGATGGAGACGAAACTGGGCATCGGCCGATTTTACGACGCCGTCTCGCCAGCGCCGACTTTTGCAAGAAATTGTGACATCATGCCCGGCAAGTCACGGTGGAGAAAGCGGTGCGCATGATCGGATCCCTGCTCGGCATTGCGGCGATGGCCTACGCCGGGTTTGCGCTGCTGCTGTATCTGTTGCAACCCGGCCTGATCTATTACCCGGAAATCGGCCGCGCGATCGTTGCCACGCCCCGCGAGGCCGGCCTACCTTATGAGGACGTCAAGCTGGTGACCGCGGATGGCGTCGCCCTGCATGGCTGGTTCGTTCCCGCCGGCGACCCGCGCGGCACGGTGCTGTTTTTCCATGGCAACGCCGGCAACATTTCCCATCGCCTCGATTCGCTCGGCATGTTCCACCGGCTCGGCTACAACACCCTGATTGTGGATTATCGCGGCTACGGCAACAGCGCGGGCAAGCCGACGGAGCAGGGCACCTACCTCGACGCGGCTGCCGCCTGGGACTACCTGACGCAGACCCGCAAGGTTCCCGCCGCATCCATCGTGCTGTTCGGTGAATCGCTGGGCGGCGCGGTCGCGGCCTGGCTGGCCAGCCGCCATTCCGAACACGGCGCGCCGGCCGCGCTGGTCATCAGTTCGGGATTCACGTCGGTGCCCGATCTTGCCGCGGATATCTATCCCTGGCTGCCGGTCAGGTGGCTGTCCCGTTTCAGTTACGACACCCGCGCCTATCTGGCGGCGACCACCGTCCCGGTCTTCATCGCCCACAGCCCCGGCGATGAAATCATTCCCTTCCGGCACGGGCGCGCACTGTATGAAACGGCGCCAGGCCCCAAGCATTTTCTCGAACTGGTCGGCGGCCACAACGAGGGGTTTAATTTCGCGCGCGCATCCTGGGTGCAGGCCCTGGGCGAATTTCTGCATGCGCATGTGGATAGCCAGAGGCGTATCATTAAACAATGATTTAGCCGCCGTTTCTGTATCGTTCATCATGACCGCCGATAAAACCCGCCAAAAAATCCAGCAGCAGAAGGAACTGCCGACGCTGACGCCGAGCATGCAGCGCATTTTGACGGCCTGCGAAGATCAGGGGATCAGCCAGACCGCGCTGGCGGCGGCGCTCGCCGAGTCGCCCACCATCAGCGCGCGCATTCTTGGCCTGGCGAACTCGGCCTTTTTCGGCCAGCAGGGCGGCGTGTATGCGCTACCGCATGCGATTTCGGTGCTGGGCCTGGTGACGGTCAGAAGCATCGCCGCCGGCCTGACCTTCTCGGGCCGTCTCGATACCCGACATTGCCTGGTATTTCGCGCTGAACAGTATTGGCTGTCGGCCGTGTTGACGGCGACGCTGGCGCAGCGGATTGCGCCGCTCTTGGCCGCCGGTGTGCGACCGCCGTCGGACACGGTGTATCTCGCCGGTCTCTTGCACAACATCGGCCTCCTGGCGCTGGTGCACCTCCATCCCGGCGAGATGAACCAGGCATTCACGACCTACGCCGCAGCGCCAGAACGCAACCTCGGCGAGCACATCCATGCCGTACTGGAAACCGACCACTACCAGGCGGGCGTCTGGCTGGGCAGCAAGTGGCATTTCCCGCGCGAACTGCTCCTCGTCATGGAGCATCACTACAACCCAGCCTATCGCGGCGACCACTGGCCGCTGGTGCTGCTACAGGGGCTCGCCGCCCGCTGGGCCAACTGCATCATTGGCGGAAAAACCTGTTTTGAGGCCGAACCCGAAACCCTGTACGCGCTCGGCCTGGCGACGCCGGCGGTCGAGATCGTCTGGCAAGACATGGGTGTCCAGCTCGACCGGATACGCAGCATCGCGGCGGCATTCACCGCATGAACGACCAGCACCTCGCCGAGATGTCGCTGGAATTCAACCGGCACATCATCAACCTGCTCGATTCGCTGTCGGCGCTGGCCGAACTGGCCCAGCTCTCCATCCACGCCATGGACGAGGCAACCTTGCTCAAGCAGGCGCTCGGCGCCCTGATGGGCAACCAGGACATGGAGCGCTGTTCGATCTTTCTGCCCGACCCGGCAGGCAAGCTGCACTGCGCCGCCGGCCTCGACTGGGATGAAATGCTGCAGAACGTCACCGGCGCCAACGCCGCGGCGGAAAATTCCCGGCCGTCCCGCTGTGGCGATGAAATCATGGGGCAAGCCAGCAAGAGCGGCGCGCTGATCCACTACTCATCCTGCCAGCCCGAAGCGGGCATCCGGCAGAATTGCCAGGGCATGGCGGGCGCGCTGCTGTGCGTGCCGATAACCTGCGAAAACGAAGTGCTGGGCGTACTCAACGTTTTTCACCCGCAGCCCGACTTCTTCAATATGTGGCACGAGCGGCTGGCGCTGTTGTTTTGCCAGTCGCTGGGGCGGCTGCTCGCCAATCATCGCCTGACCCACCGGCTGAATGCCCTGGTCGATGCGAAAACCGCCGAAATCCGCGAGCTCGCCTATCGCGATTCGCTGACCGGCCTGCCCAACCGTCGCCTGCTCCTCGACCGGCTCAACCACGCGCTGGCCCAGGCCCGGCGCCATCACCGCGCGATGGCGGTGATGTTCCTCGACCTCGACCGCTTCAAGCAGATCAACGACACCCTGGGACATGCCGCAGGCGACACACTGCTCAAACAGATCGCCGGGCGGCTCATCACCTGCGTGCGCGAAGGCGACACCGTCGCGCGCCCCAGCGGCGACGAATTTGTCATCGTGCTGGACGAAATCTCCTGCGCCGAAGATGCGGCGCTGGTCGCTGAAAAAGTCATCGCCTCCTGCGCCCTGCCCGCTTTGGTCGCCGGCCAGGAACTGACCATCACCACGAGCATCGGCATCGCGGTGCATCCGGCAGGCGGCGCGGACGACGTCGATACGCTGCTGCAAAAAGCCGACGCCGCGATGTATCAAGCCAAGGCTGCCGGACGCAACCGCTACGGCTTTTTCAAAGCCTAGGCTTTCAACAGTTCCGCCCGTCCGCCCAGCCAGCGCGCCAGATGTCGTTCGGCATGCGCCGGCCATTGGGCCAGCATTTCTTCAGCCGCCGCGCGGGCGGCTTCGACCAGCGCGCTATCTTCCAGATCGGCAAAGCGCAACAGCGGCAGGCCGCTTTGGCGGCTGCCGATAAATTCACCGGGGCCGCGCAAATGCAGGTCCTGACGGGCGATCTCGAAACCGTCGCTGTTCTCGTAGATGATCTTGAGCCGTGCGCGGGCGGTTGCCGACAGCGGCGTTTCATAAAGCAGGATGCAAGCCGACTCAGCCGCCCCGCGCCCGACACGGCCGCGCAATTGATGCAGCTGCGCCAGGCCAAAACGCTCGGCGTGCTCGATCACCATCAGGCTCGCATTCGGCACGTCGACACCGACTTCGATCACCGTCGTCGCCACCAGCAACTGGATTTCATTCTTCACAAAGGCCGTCATCACGGCGGCTTTTGCGGCGGACTTGAGCCGACCATGCACCAGGCCAATGCGCAACTCAGGCAGTTCCGCCGCCAAATGCGCGTAGGTTTCTTCCGCCGTTTTTAGTTGCAGCGCCTCGGATTCCTCGATCAGCGGGCAGACCCAGTAGACCTGCCGACCCGAGCGGCACAGCGCGCGCACGCGCGCAACTATTTCGTGACGCCGCGCGGCGCCGACCAGCTTGGTGACGACGGGCGTGCGGCCGGGCGGCAGTGCGTCGATCACCGAGACATCAAGATCGGCATAGACGCTCATCGCCAGCGTGCGCGGGATCGGCGTGGCCGACATGGCGAGTTGATGGCTGTGCAGTCCTTTTTGCTTGAGCGCCAGGCGCTGGCGCACGCCGAAGCGATGCTGCTCGTCGACAATCGCCAGGCCGAGACGGGCGAATTCGACGCCTTCCTCGATCAGGGCGTGGGTGCCCACAATGAGCGCCGTCTCGCCAGCGCCGACTTTTGCGAGCACTACCGCCTTGTCGCGTTTCTTCTGGCTGCCAGACAGCCAGGCGACCTCGATCCCCAGCGGCGTCAGCCAGGCGGCGAGTTTTCGATAATGCTGTTCGGCAAGGATTTCCGTCGGCGCCATCAATGCCGCCTGATGGCCGGCCTCGACCGCCTGCAACATCGCCAGCGCCGCGACCACGGTCTTGCCGCTGCCGACATCGCCTTGCAGGAGGCGTTGCATCGGGTGGGGCTCGGCCAGATCGCGGGAGATTTCCTGCCAGACCCGCGCTTGCGCATCCGTCAAACGGAACGGCAGGGCGGCCAGCAGGCGGCCGGTCAGCGCACCGTCGCCCGCCAGGCGCGGCGCCGGGTGCATGCGGCGGGCAGCGTAAGCCTGCCGCAAGGAAATCTGCTGCGCCAGCAGTTCGTCAAAGGCGATGCGCTGCCGGGCCGCGGGTTGCGCGGTTTCTTGCGGGGTGACGTGCAGTAAGCGCACGCTCGCGGCCAAATCCGCCAGCTGCAAGCGCTTGACGATAGGGTCGGGCAGGGTTTCACCCAGATCGACTTCCTGCAATGCCCGCCCGATCAAGCGCCGCAACGTCGCCTGCCCCAGTCCGGCAGTGGTCGGATAAACCGGCGTAAATTCGGTGGGCAGCGCTTCATCGCCGTGCAGCACACGGAAGCGCGGGTGAATCATTTCGGTGCCCCAGAAACCGCCGCGCACCTCGCCAAACACCCGGAGCCGCGCCCCGGGCTGCAAGACTTTCTGTTGGCTGGGATAGAAATTCAGGAAGCGCAACAGTAACTGTCCAGAAGCATCCTCGACACGACAAATCAACTGCCGGCGCGGGCGAAAGACAATCTCGCTGGAGATCACCGTGACATCGAATTGCGCCGCCGCGTCCGGCACGGCGGCGGCGATCAAGGTGATGCGGGTTTCATCCTCAAAACGCAGCGGCAGGTGCAAGACAAGATCGGTCTGCGTTTGCAGACCGAGGTTTTTGAGCTTGTCCGCGACGAGCGGCGTCGCTCCCGGGATCGCGGTTTTGTCAGTCAATCACGAGAACGGTGTCAGCTTCAACCAGGGCGCCGCGCGGCAACTCCTTGACGCCGACTGCCGCGCGTGCCGGATAGGGCGCCTTGAAGTAGCGCGCCATCACCTCATTCACCCTGGCGAAATTGGCCAGGTCGACGAGGTAAATGTTGAGCTTGGCGGCGGCATCGAGCGTCGTCCCGGCAGCCACGGCGACGGCCTGGAGATTGTCGAAAACCTGAACGATCTGGGCGTCGATGCCTGCCACCATTTGCATGCTGGCCGGGTCAAGGCCGATCTGGCCGGACAGGTAAATAGTGTCGCCAACCTGCACAGCTTGTGAATAGGGGCCGATGGCGGCAGGGGCGTTGGGGGTACTGATGATCTGGCGCATGGTCTAGGGCTACTCCGTGACGTGGTAATTGAGACGGGCGAAAACATGCTGGATGCCGCGACGCGCCCGCACGTTGAGCACCAGCGGCGCCTGAAGATTGGCGCGCAAAGACCCCGCGCCGCCGGTCGGGGCGTCCTTGGCGAGAATCACCACCACGGCGGCTTCTGACGGGTCGGCAAGGTCGAGTGCGGCAGACTCCGCATCCGACAGCTTGATCTCGTAGCTGAAACCGAACAGGGCGGGGTCGGCGATGTTGAAGGCCAGCGCCGGGTCGTCGAGCGATTGCAGGATGAAATAGCGCGGCAGGGCGCCGCCCGCTGTTTCCGGATGGAACAGGGTGTAACGGCGGCAAGCCTCAAAACCGGCCAGCCCAGCGGGAAATTCGATGATCCGGTCGGGTTGGATGGCGAGCGTGGCGGCGTCGATGGTGGCGGCGTGTGGGGTGTCGATGTTCATTTTATTTATCTCCTCACCAGCAGGCCGTCGGCCATGCCCAGTGATTTCAGTTTGGCGCGGGCGACGTCCGCCTCGGCTCGGGATGCGAAGGGGCCGACTTGTACGCGCGATTCGATCTGCGCCGGGATGCCGGCCTGCTGCAATCGGGCCACCAGCTCCTCGGCATTGGCATGGTTGCTGAACACGCCGACCTGCACCAGATAGCGCTGCGTCGTGTCGGCCGTCTGCGTCAGCGGCCGCGACGCCGGCGCATGCGCCTGTGCGGCACGTTCCGGCATGGCGCGGGCGACTTCGCGCTGAGCGTCGGGCTTTTGCGGGGCCCCAGCCGGCGGCGTGGGCTTGATCGCGGCGGCACGGGCCGTAGCCGGGGGCGTGACGGGCTTGGCCGCCTTGAGTGGTTTCTCGGCCGGCGCTGGCGCGCGCGGCGTGTCGGTATGCTCCGGCACGACCGCGGGCTCGGCGTCGGCGGTCTTGCCTTCCCCTGCCTTGGGTTCGGTAGCTTGGGCATCCTTGACTTCGACCGGCGGTTCGGCGGGCGCTGCCGGCGCCGTTGGTGTTGTCAACGCCGTGGGCGCGGCGACCATCTTGGGCATGGCCGGCACCTGCGGTTTGTTGAGCAGATCATACGCAGCAAGAGCGCCCAGCAAACCGGCGATCACCACGCCGGCGACGGCAATGCGTGACAGCAGGCTTTTTCTCAGGGCATCATCGTCTTCAGCCGAAACGGCGGTTGTCGAATTCATCGGGTCCGTCGTTGGGGGCGTATTCGTCTCTGCCATGATCCTCTCCTTCTGCAAAGTGCTTGCCGCCTTGGCTCAGGGCATGCACCAATTCAGCTTCGGCCAGCGAAATTCCCAGACGGTCGGCCACCGCCTGCGCGGAAAATCCGCGCTGGGCCAGTTCCATCGCCTCGGCATACTGCGGCGACACGCGCCGCGCCAGGCGCAGTTCATCCATTTCGGCGCGCATCCGCTCCATTTCGGCGCGCATGCGCTGCACTTCCATTTCCATTTCGGCGCGCGCCAGATGTTCGGCAAGGTGTTCGCCGAACCCGGTCTGTGGCGGTGCCTCCGCCGCAGAGGCCGAGGTTGCGCCAAACAGATCCCTCACCTCCGCCCACTCGAAAGCAGGCGCTGGCGACTGGTTTGCAAAAGTCGGCGCTGGCGGGACGGCGTCAGCCGGAACGCCGCGTAACACGGGGACGGCGTCAGCCGACTCGGGAGCTATTTCAGCGCCGCTTACCGGCTCCAGGGGAAACACCGGTTCGCGCCCCGCCCGAGGGTGCCGGCCAATTTGCACCAACTTGAGCAACATCACGACCAGATAGACGACGGCGAACGCTGCCAGTAGCAGAATTCCGTCGCGCCAGCCGAGTGCGATCCATTCCATCATCGTCATCATAGTCTGCCGGTGAATCGCGTTAAAAGTCGAGCAGGGCGTTGTTTTCGCCATGTTTCTGCTTGAAGTTCATCCGTCAGCCCTTACATCCTTTTACAAATTCAGGCTTGGCGGCGGGGAACCTCCGCTACACATCGATGGTCGCACCATGTTCCATTAAATTTGAACGAAAGGATTTTCGCAATGAATCGCAGGCGGCTGACCCTGATCGAGGTGCTGCAACCCCAGTGTTTCAAGACCACGCCCGAGCGCTCGCGCGTCACGCGCACCATCGTGCAACCCGAAATCGACTCATTCGAGCAGATGGAGGCCCAGGCCAGCGCCACCGAGAAGTCGGCGGCGGAACGGCGTGCCGACACGAAAACGCCGAATACACTGGTCGCGCTGGTCGCCCAGCAACTGGCCCCGCAAATGGTGGTTGCTTAAGTTTGCTCGGTGGCAGGCACTTCGCGCTTGCTGCCGTCGGCGTTGAGGCAAACGTAGGTCAGCGTCGCCTCGGTCACCTTGACCACGATGGGATGCGCCGGGTCGCGCTCGGCATAGACCTGCACATCGACGGTAATCGAAGTACGGCCGGTCTTGGTGATGGTGGCGTAAAAACTGACCACGTCGCCCACCGAAATGGGCTGTTTGAACAGGAAGGAATTCACCGCCACGGTGGCCACGCAACCCCGCGCTCGCCGCATCACGGGAATGGCCCCGGCGATGTCCACCTGAGCCATTACCCAGCCGCCGAAGATGTCGCCTGACGCATTGACGTCCGCCGGCATCGGCATCACCCGCAGCACCGGCTCCCGGTCGGGCATCGTCACTTTGGCGCTCTCATTCATGCGCCGCATCATACCGCGGCAGCGCCGCTGCTAAAATTTCAACCATGCGTCGCGACACCGCCCTGCCCGCCCCACCCCCCGCCCACCGCCACGATTGGCAAACCGTCAAGACGCTGCTGCCCTATCTGCTCCAGTGGCGCGGCCGCATTCTGCTGGCGCTGGCCTGTCTGATCGTTGCCAAACTCGCCAGTGTCGGCGTGCCGCTCGTTTTCAAGAACATTATCGACGGCTTTACGCCCGCTGGCGGCGGGTTCAGCGACGGTGCGTCCGTCATGCTGCTGGTGCCGCTGGCTTTGATTGCCGCCTACGGTGTGCTGCGCTTTTCCGTATCGCTCTTCACCGAACTGCGCGAACTGCTCTTCGCGCGCATCACGCAGCAGGCGGTGCGCGCCATTGCGCTACAGGTTTTCGGGCATCTCCATCAGTTGTCGCTGCGCTTTCATCTGGAACGCCAGACCGGCGGGCTGACGCGCGACATCGAACGCGGGACGCGCGCCATCGGCTCCCTGATCAGCTATACGATCTATTCGATTCTGCCGACGCTGGTCGAGGTGGCGCTGGTCCTCGGCATCCTGGCGGCACGCTATGAGCCCAGCTTCGTCCTCATCGCCGCCGGCACGCTGGTGGTCTATGTCGCCTTCACCATCACGCTGTCGAACTGGCGCGTGCAGATTCGCCGCGAGGTCAATGAGCTCGATTCGGCCGCCAACATCCGCGCCATCGACAGCCTACTGAACTACGAGACGGTCAAGTATTTCAACAACGAAGGCTGGGAGCAGGCGCGTTACGACCAGCAGATGCAGAAGTGGGCCGCCGCGCAGGTCAAGAGTCAGGTTTCGCTCTCCTACCTCAACCTCGGCCAAGCGGCCATCATTGCCGTCGGCGTGGCGCTGATGATGTGGCGCGCCGCCGTCGGCGTGGCGAACGGCAGCATGACGCTCGGCGATATCGTGCTGGTGAATGCCTTTCTGATCCAGCTCTACATCCCGCTCAATTTCCTCGGCGTGCTCTACCGCGAGATCCGGCAGTCATTGACCGATATCGAGCAGCTCTTCGGTTTACTGAACGAGAACCGCGAAATCCAGGACGCACCCGATGCCCGCGCGGTTCTGCCGGACGCCCAGGGCGCCTGTGCGGTGCGTTTCGAGAATGTCAGCTTTGCCTACGAACCGCGCCGTCCGATCCTGCAGGATGTCAGCTTCGACATTCCGGCCGGACGCACCCTGGCGGTGGTCGGGCACAGCGGCGCGGGAAAGAGCACCCTGGCGCGACTGCTGTTCCGCTTCTACGACGTCACGGGCGGCGCAATCCGCATCAATGGCCAGGATATCCGTCAATTGACCCAGGCTTCATTGCGTTCCGCCATCGGCATCGTCCCGCAGGACACCGTGCTATTCAACGATACCCTGGCCTACAACATCCAGTACGGACGGCCGACGGCCAGCCTCGATGAAGTCAGGGAAGCCGCCCGCGCCGCGCATCTCGACGCCTTCATCGAGCGTCTGCCGGACGGCTATGAAACCCGTGTCGGCGAACGCGGCCTCAAACTGTCCGGCGGCGAGAAACAGCGCGTCGCCATCGCCCGCACGCTGCTGAAGAACCCGCCCATCCTGATCTTCGACGAAGCGACTTCCGCCCTCGATTCGCAGACCGAGAAATCGATTCAGGCCGAACTCGATCTGGTGGCCCGCGGCCGCACCACGCTGATCATCGCCCACCGCCTGTCTACCGTGATGAACGCCGACGAAATTCTGGTGCTGGATCAGGGCCGGATCGTCGAACGCGGCACCCACCGCGCGCTGCTCGAACAGGCCGGCGCCTACGCGCAAATGTGGTTGCTGCAACAACAGGAAGACTCCGCACCGTCCACACAGGCTGTATAGTTACGCACCCTTTAGTCCGGAGACCCCAATGAAAAAGACACTCGCCCTCGGTTTGACCCTTGTTTCCGCCTTCGCCCTCTCACAGCCTGTGCTGGCCGACACCCTGGCCAAGGTCAAGAGCTCCGGCAGCATCACCATGGGCATCCGCGAATCCTCCTATCCGCTCTCCTATCTGGATGACAAGCAGTTGCCGATCGGCTATCACATCGACATCTGCAATCGCATCGTCGACGCCGTGAAAACCCGGCTTGACCTGAAAACCCTCAAGGTGGTGCATCAGGCTGTCACCTCGCAAAACCGCATTCCGCTTGTGACCAACGGCACGGTCGACCTCGAATGCGGCTCCACTACCAACAACGCCGCGCGCCAGAACCAGGTCGCCTTCGCCCCGACCACTTTTGTCACCAACGTGCGCATGGCCGTCAAGAAGGCTTCCGGCATCACCAGCCTGTCACAACTGCATGGCAAACCCGTGGCGACGACCACCGGCACCACCTCGGTCCAGTTGATGCGCGCCCATGAAAAGGGCAAGGGCATCGACTTCAAGGAAGTCTATGGCAAGGACCACGCCGACGCCTTCCTGATGCTCGAAACCGATCGTGCCGTCGCCTTTGTCATGGACGACAACCTGCTCGCCGGCCTGATCGTCACCTCGAAGAATCCGGCGGATTACGCGATCGTTGGCGAGACGCTCAACATCGAGCCGATCGCCATCATGATCCGCAAGGATGACCCGCAGTTCCAGGGCCTGGTCCATGCCGTGATCCGCGATCTGGCCAAGACGGGCGAGATCGACAAGCTCTATGCAAAGTGGTTCATGGCGCCGATCCCGCCCAAAGGCGCCAACATGAACTTCCCGATGAGCGACAAACTCAAGGAACTCATCAAGAACCCGAGCGACGCGCCGGCCGAGGCGTACAACAGAAAATAATTCGTCACTAAAAGTCGGCGCTGGCGGTACGGCGTCTTCTCTCCCCGGCCCTCTCCCGCAATGGGAGAGGGGGAACAACGGCTCCATCCGAGTAGTGACGGTAACGTATGAATTACCACTGGAACTGGGGAATTTTCCTCGAACAGGTCAAGGGCGGCGACGAAACCTACCTGCACTGGCTGATCTCCGGCCTGGGCTGGACGGTCGCCGTGGCCTTGTCGGCCTGGGTGATCGCCCTTGTGCTCGGCAGCATCGTCGGCACCTTGCGCACCGTCCCCAACCGCTGGCTGTCAGGCCTGGCTACCGCGCACGTCGAGCTGTTCCGCAACATCCCGTTGCTGGTGCAGTTGCTGCTCTGGTTTTTTGTCGTCCCCGAGTTATTGCCGCGTGATCTTTCCCTCTGGGTCAAGCAGGAGATGCCGGCCAAGGAATTTCTCACGGCGGCGATTTGCCTCGGCCTGTTCACCTCGGCGCGGGTGGCCGAGCAGGTGCGCGCCGGCATTCAAAGCCTGGCGCACGGCCAGCAAATGGCCGGGCTGGCGATCGGTTTCACTCTCCCGCAGACCTATCGCTACGTCCTGTTGCCGATGGCCTTCCGCATCATCATTCCGCCGCTGACTTCCGAGTTCATGAATGTCATCAAGAACTCCTCGGTCGCCTTCGCCATCGGCGTGCTTGAACTGACTTTCCAGGCGCGGCAGATGCAGGAGGATTCAGAGCAGGGCATCGAAACCTACCTGGCGGTCACCCTGCTCTACTTCATTGTCGCCTTCAGCGCCAATCGCGTCATGGCCCTCATCGAGCGACGTTCCCGCGTGCCGGGCTACATCGCGACGGCAAAATGAGCTTTTTCGCCCAATTCGATTTTTCGGTCATCGGCCCCAGCCTGCCCTTTCTCTGGGAAGGCCTCAAATTCACCGTCAGGCTGACCGTGATCGCGATGCTCGGCGGCATATTTCTCGGCACCCTGCTGGCGCTGGCCCGCCTGTCCTCGATCGCTCCGCTGGCCATGGCGGCGACGTGGTATGTGAATCTGATGCGCTCCATTCCGCTGCTGATGGTCATCCTTTGGTTCTTTCTGATCATTCCGCTGCTCACCGGCAAGCCGATGGGCGCGGAGACTTCCGCAATCATCACCTTTATCGCCTTCGAAGCCGCTTATTTCAGCGAGATCATGCGCGCGGGCATCCAGAGCGTGCCGCGCGGCCAGGTTTTCGCCGGCCAGGCGATTGGCATGACCTACTGGCAAACGATGTCCTACGTCGTCTTGCCGCAAGCCTTCCGCAACATGCTGCCAGTGCTGCTGACCCAGACGATCATCTTGTTCCAGGACACCTCCCTAGTCTATGCCATCGGCGCCAAGGACCTGCTCAAGGCCGCCGAAATCGCCGGCAAGAACTACGGGCGCCCGCTCGAGATGTATGTTTTCGTCGCCCTCGTCTATTTCATCATCTGCTTCGCCCTGTCCCGGCTGGTGAAGCATCTTCAGGCGCGCACCGCCATCATCCGTTAATCCCGCCATGATCCAGATCGACAACATCAGCAAATGGTATGGTCAGTTTCGCGTGCTGTCCGACTGCTCGACCCATGTCACCAAGGGCGAGGTCGTGGTCGTCTGCGGCCCCTCCGGCTCCGGCAAGTCCACCCTGATCAAGTGTGTGAATGGTCTCGAACCCTTTCAGCAGGGCGACATCATCGTCAATGGGATTTCCATCGGCGACCCAAAAACCAACCTGCCGCGACTACGCGCCCATGTGGGCATGGTTTTCCAGCATTTCGAGCTATTCCCGCACATGAGCATCACGCAGAACCTCACCATCGGCCAGGTCAAGGTGCTCGGCCGCGGCAAGGAAGAAGCACGGCAGCGCGCCCTCAAATTACTGGATCGCGTCGGCCTCAACTCGCAGGCCGACAAATATCCCGGACAGTTGTCAGGCGGGCAACAACAGCGCGTGGCCATCGCCCGAGCGCTGGCCATGGATCCGATCTGCATGCTGTTCGATGAACCGACCTCCGCGCTTGATCCCGAAATGATCAACGAGGTGCTCGATGTCATGGTGCAACTTGCCCAGGAGGGCATGACCATGATGGTGGTAACCCATGAGATGGGTTTCGCCCGCAAGGTGGCCGACCGGGTCATTTTCATGGATAACGGCAGCATCGTCGAGGATGCGCCGACAGAGGAATTCTTCGGCACGCCCCGCTCCGAACGCGCCCAGACTTTCCTCTCAAAAATTCTCAGTCATTGATCGATTGGGAGGCCGCCAACAAAAAAGCCGACGCAACGGTCGGCTTTTTTGTTGGGTGCGATCTACGCCTATTCAGCCCTTATCAGACTTGGGCGCCTCTCCGGCAGTTTCTTCAGGGCGGTCAAGCAGTTCGACATAGGCCATCGGCGCATTGTCGCCGACGCGGAAACCCATTTTCAGGATACGCAGATAGCCGCCGTTGCGGTTGGCGAAACGCGGGCCGAGCACGTCGAAAACCTTGCCGACGATCTCGCGGTCGCGCAGTCGATCAAACGCCAGGCGGCGATTGGCCAGCGACGGCTTCTTGCCGAGCGTAATAATCGGTTCGACAACGCGGCGCAATTCCTTGGCCTTGGGCAGCGTGGTCTTGATGACTTCGTGACGCAGCAGCGAGACGGTCATGTTGCGGAGCATCGCCAGGCGATGCGAGGAGGTGCGATTGAGCTTGCGGAGTCCATTACCGTGACGCATGGTATTTACCTTTCACTTATGCGGTCGCCGCGCTATGCCTGCGACCGGTTAATTTTTATTGTGAGTTTGACTATTTAAAAACGGGCCAAGCAACGGCCCGGTTTAACCAAAACTACGGGACTTAACCCATCTTTTCCAAACCGGCGGGCGGCCAATTCTCCAGCTTCATGCCCAGCGTCAAGCCCCGCGAAGCCAACACTTCCTTGATTTCGTTGAGCGACTTGCGGCCCAGGTTGGGGGTCTTCAGGAGCTCGGTTTCCGTGCGCTGAATCAGATCGCCGATGTAGTAAATATTCTCGGCTTTCAGGCAGTTCGCGGAGCGCACCGTCAGTTCCAGGTCGTCGACCGGACGCATCAGGATGGGATCAACCGTGGATTGCTTGGGCGTCTCGATGGAAATCGGCGTGCCTTCGAGATCCGAAAATACCGACAGCTGGTCCATCAGAATGCTGGCGGCGTAACGGATCGATTCTTCCGGATCAATCGCGCCATTGGTTTCGATATCGATAATCAGCTTGTCCAGGTCGGTGCGCTGTTCAACGCGGGCGGCTTCGACTTGATAGCTGACGCGCCGCACCGGGCTGAACGAGGCGTCGACCAGAATGCGGCCAATGCTCTTGCTTTCATGGGTCGCGGCGCGCACGTTGGCCGGCACATAACCCCGGCCCGCCTCGACCTTGATCTGCATGTCCAGCTTGCCGCCGGGCGCCAGATGGGCGATCACATGATCCGGGTTGATGATCTCGATGTCATGATTGGCCTGAATGTCGGCGGCCGTGACGAGCGTCTCCACCCCGTCACCTTTTTTCGACAGGGTCAGAATGGTTTCGCCGCGATTGTGCAGGCGCATGACCACGCCCTTCAGGTTCAGCATGATGTCAACGACATCTTCACGCACGCCTTCCAGGGTCGAGTACTCGTGCAGCACGCCGTCGATGGTCATCTCGGTCACCGCAGCGCCGGGCATGGACGACAACAGGATGCGGCGCAGCGCATTGCCCAGGGTATGGCCGTAACCTCGCTCGAACGGCTCCATAACAACTCGGGCATGCAATGGGGATAGCGCCTGAACGTCGATGATGCGGGGTTTTAGAAGCGCGTGACTTTGCATCTTCGTTCCTCAAATAGACAAATGCGCCCGCGGGCAAAATGCCCCCAGGCGCAAGAGAATGGAATTAACGCGAATACAACTCGACCACAAGACCTTCCTTGATGGAAGGCGGCAGTTCGTCACGCGCCGGATAAGCCTTGAAAGTACCCTTGCCGGCCTTGACGTCAACCTCGATCCACTCGGGGAAGCCACGCGACTCGGCGGCTTCCATGGCGGCCTTGGTGCGCAGATGCACACGGGTGGCCTCGGTCAGTTGGACCGTGTCGCCCGGGCTGACGTTGAACGAGGGGATATTGACGCGCTTGCCATTGACCAGCACACCATTGTGGCGAACGATCTGGCGCGATTCGGCACGCGAGGCACCGAAACCCATGCGGTAGGCGACGGAATCCAGACGGCCTTCCAACAGTTGCAACAGGTTCTCGCCGGTTTGCCCCTTGCGGCGGCTGGCTTCGGCAAAAACTTTGCGAAACTGGCGCTCGAGGACGCCGTAAAGGCGGCGGATTTTCTGTTTCTCGCGCAATTGTTGGCCATAGCCGGAAAGGCGCTGACCTGATTTCTGGCCATGCTGGCCAGGCGCGTACGAACGGCGCTCGATGGAGCACTTGTCAGTAAAACACTTCTCGCCCTTGAGGAAAAGCTTCTCTCCCTCACGGCGACACTGACGGCATTTTGGATCTAGATTGCGGGCCACTGGGCGGTCTCCTTAAATTTTGCTTGTTGCGACCTTAGATGCGGCGCCGTTTCGGCGGCCGGCAACCATTGTGTGGAATCGGGGTAATGTCGGTAATGCTGCTGATCTTGATCCCCAGGGCATTCAGTGCGCGCACCGCCGACTCGCGACCCGGACCGGGGCCCTTGATGCGCACTTCGAGGTTCTTGATACCGCACTCGAGCGCAGCCTTGCCGGCAGCCTCGGCGGCGACCTGGGCGGCGAATGGCGTTGATTTGCGCGAGCCCTTGAAACCGGCGCCGCCCGAAGTTGCCCAGGAAAGCGCGTTCCCCTGGCGGTCGGTGATGGTAATGATCGTGTTGTTGAAAGATGCATGCACGTGGGCAATGCCCTCGGCAACATTTTTCTTGACCTTCTTGCGAACTTTTGCGGTCGCCTTGCCTGTCGTTTTAGCCATGTTGGATACCTTGCTGGTTATTTCTTGCTGCCGGCAACCGACTTGCGGGGGCCCTTGCGGGTACGGGCGTTAGTGCGCGTGCGCTGGCCGCGCACGGGCAAACCGCGACGATGCCTGACGCCACGGTAGCAGCTCAGGTCCATGAGGCGCTTGATGCTCATGGAAACCTCGCGGCGCAAATCGCCCTCGACGGCGACCTTGCCGACCTGCTCCCGCAGACGATCCATGTCTGCTTCAGTGAGATCCTTGATTTTGACCGAACGCACTACGCCCGCAGCGTCACAAATCTTTTGCGCACGCGAGCGGCCAATGCCGTAGATCGCGGTTAGCGCAATCTCGACATGCTGGTGATTCGGAATATTTACGCCTGCAATACGGGCCATATTCTTACCTTGTCCTTGAACGTTACTCTTGACATGACTGACTTATCACTCATTTATCGCCGCTCCGCTCTAAAAAGCGAACCCACGATTCTAACAAAAATTAAAACGTTTTCAACCCTGGCGTTGCTTGTGGCGCGGGTCAGTGCAAATCACGCGAACCACGCCATGGCGCCGCACGATTTTGCATTTACGGCAAATGCACTTGACCGAAGCTTGTACTCTCATCATTTCTCTCCGCAATCACTACTACTTGATAATTCGCTCGAAATACGCACCGCGAGTCGCTAACGGGTGGGCATCCCCGCACCCTTGAAATTGGCCTTTTTCAGCAAACTTTCGTACTGATGAGACATGACGTAAGCCTGCACTTGCGCCATGAAGTCCATCGTCACGACAACGATAATCAGCAAGGAGGTTCCACCGAAATAGAACGGCACATTCCATTTCAGGATCAGGAACTCGGGGAGCAGGCAGACCAGCGTGATATATGCGGCGCCGACCAGCGTCAGACGCATCAGAATTTTGTCAATGTAGCGCGCCGTTTGATCTCCGGGACGATAGCCGGGAACAAAAGCGCCGCTCTTTTTCAGGTTGTCCGCCGTATCCTTGGGATTGAAAACCAGCGCCGTATAGAAGAAGCAGAAGAAAATGATTGCCGCCGCGTAAAGCAGCACATAGACCGGCTGCCCGGGGGAAAGCGTTGCCGCGATATCCTTCAGCCAGAGCATGCCCTCGCTGGCGCCAAACCAGCCCGCCGCGGTCGCCGGGAAGAGGATGATCGAGGAAGCAAAGATAGGCGGAATAACGCCGGCCATATTCAACTTCAGTGGCAGGTGCGAACTTTGCCCGCCGTAGATCTTGTTACCCACCTGGCGCTTGGCGTAATTCACCAGAATCTTGCGCTGGCCACGTTCTACAAACACCACGAAACCGGTAACGGCCACCACCAGAATGCAAATCACGATCGACGTCAGCGGATGCATCGCCCCCGTGCGCACCAGTTCGAACAACCCCCCCAATGCGCTCGGCAAGCCGGCGACAATACCGGCGAAGATGATGATCGAGATCCCGTTGCCCAGACCGCGCTCGGTGATCTGCTCGCCGAGCCACATCAGGAACATCGTCCCGGTGACCAGCGTCATGACCGCGGTCAAGCGAAACATCAGACCGGGATCAAGCACCAAGCCCGGCTGCATCTCAAGTGCAATCGAAATGCCGATGGCCTGAAACAGGGCGAGCACCACCGTGCCGTAACGAGTGTACTGCGTGATCTTTCTACGTCCCGCTTCGCCCTCTTTCTTCAGCTGCTCAAGGGTCGGTATGGCGATCGTCATCAGTTGCATGATGATCGAGGCCGAGATGTAGGGCATGATGCCCAGGGCAAAGATCGTAAACCGCGAAAGCGCCCCGCCGGAAAACAGGTTGAAGACGCCGAGAATACCACCCTGCTGCGTGTTGAAAAGCTCGGCAAGCTGTACCGGATCAATCCCCGGGACAGGAATGTGCGCGCCGATGCGAAAGACGATCAGCGCGCCCAGCAGGAACCCGAGGCGACGCCACAAATCCCCGAACTTGCCTGCCTTGCCCAGTGCATTCGCCGTAACGGCGGCATTAGCCACGTCTTGCGCTCCAAACCATCAACACTTGGCGCGCCTTAGACTGCGGCGGCCGCAATATCTGCGACAGAACCGCCAGCTGCCTCGATTACCGCCCGCGCACCCTTGGTGGCGCCAACGCCCTTGAGATTAACCTTGCGCGTCAACTCGCCGGACAGAATCACCTTGGCGGACAGACTATCCGCCGGAATGACGCCGGCTTGCATCAATGTCAACAAGTCGATATCTTCAATCGGCAGCTTTTCCAGTTCGGACAAGCGCACTTCAACATTTCTTCCGGCCGTCAGAGAGACAAATCCGCGTTTCGGCAAGCGGCGCTGTAACGGCATTTGGCCGCCCTCGAAGCCAACCTTGTGGAATCCGCCCGCGCGGGACTTCTGGCCTTTGTGGCCACGCCCGGCAGTTTTACCCAAACCACTGCCAATACCGCGGCCAGGACGCTTGGCGGCATGCTTGGCGCCGGCAGCCGGTTTCAAATTATTAAGCCGCATGCCTCAACCCTCGCACTTCACTAGATAGGCTACTTTTTTGATCATCCCGCGAACCGCGGGAGTGTCCTCAAGCAAGGAGGTATGGTTGATGCGGCGCAGACCCAAGCCGCGCACCGTCGCCCGATGATCCTGCTTCGTGCCGATGATGCTTTTGACAAGCGTCACCTTGATTTTCTTTTCCGCCACGCTGATTTCAGCCATGCTTACGCCTCCAAGATTTCCTGCACGCTCTTGCCACGCTTGGCGGCAATTTCGGCTGGGGTATTCATGGCCATCAAGCCTTTGATGGTCGCCCGCACCAGGTTGTAGGGATTGGTGGAACCGAGGGCCTTCGCCACAACGTCCGTTACGCCCATGACCTCGAAAACAGCGCGCATCGGTCCGCCGGCAATGACGCCGGTACCCGCCGCTGCCGGGGACATCAACACCTTGGTTGCGCCGTGCTTTCCCGTTACCGGGTGGTGCAAGGTGCCATTCCGCAAGCTCACCTTGGAAAGCTTGCGACGCGCCTCGTCCATCGCCTTCTGAACGGCGACCGGCACTTCGCGCGCCTTGCCTTTACCCATCCCCACGCCACCATCACCATCACCCACCACGGTCAGCGCGGCAAAGCCAAGAATACGGCCGCCTTTGACAACCTTTGTGACGCGGTTAATTGCCACCATTTTTTCGCGCAAGCCATCATCACGCTCTTCGGTGCTCTGCTGCTGCTTTCTGTTTTGCGGTTTAGCCATTTTGATCTCGCTCTATTGACGGCTTAGAATTTCAGTCCGCCTTCGCGGGCCGCGTCGGCCAACGCTTTGACGCGCCCATGATAGTTAAATCCCGATCGGTCGAAAGCTACCTCGCTAACACCTTTCGCCTTGGCCCGCTCTGCAATGAGCTTGCCAATGAGTTGTGCCGCGCCGACATTACCGCCATTGGGCTGCTGCTTGCGCACCTCGGCCTCCACCGTCGATGCGGCGGCGACGACCGCCGTGCCGCAACCGGAATAAACCTGGACGTAAATATGGCAATTGGTGCGATGCACGGCAAGACGCATCACCTTGAGCTCCGCAATTTTGGCGCGGGTTTTGCGCGCCCTGCGCAGACGAGCCATTTTCTTATTCATCATTCGACCTTTAAGTTTGCTAGCTAAGCAGAGTAACTTCCACTTACTTCTTCTTCGTTTCCTTGATTACCACAATTTCGTCGGAATAACGAACACCTTTGCCTTTGTAGGGCTCGGGAGAGCGGTAAGCGCGAACCTCGGCAGCAACCTGTCCAACCAACTGCCGATCAATACCCTTGATCAGTATTTCTGTCTGGGTAGGCGTTTCAACCTTGATGCCCTCGGGCATCTCGTGTGCCACTGGATGGGAAAAGCCGAGCGAGAGATTCAGCTTTGCGCCTTGTGCCTGCGCCTTATAACCCACGCCAACCAAGGTCAGCTTTTTCTCAAAGCCCTTGGTGACGCCAATGACCATGTTATTCAAGAGCGCGCGCATGGTTCCCGACATTGCGGAACTGTTCGGCAGATTTTCGATTGCGCGACACATCACGCCGTCGCCCTCCCGATCAACCGTCACTGCTGGCAGGATAAATTGCGTTAGCGAACCGAGAGGTCCCTTCACGGTAACTTCACCGGCGGACAGAATTGCCTCGACACCCTTCGGCAGAACTACTGGATTTTTGGCGATACGGGACATTTGCTACTCCTTACGCCACAATACACAGCACTTCGCCGCCAACATTGACACTGCGCGCCTGGCGATCCGTCATGACTCCCTTTGGCGTCGAAACAATGGCAATCCCCAGGCCATTCATGACCTTTGGCAAGTCCTGCATACCGCGGTAGATCCGCAAGCCAGGGCGTGAGACGCGCTCGATGCGCTCAATTACCGGTCGGCCCGCGTAATATTTCAATTCGATATCGAGCTGCGCCTTGCCGTCGCCATCGCGAACAGCAAACCCACCGATATACCCCTCGTCCTGCAAAACTTGCGCTATTGCCTGCTTCAGCTTTGAAGCGGGCATGGAAACACCGAGCTTTTCCGCCATTTGTCCATTGCGGATTCGCGTCAGCATGTCAGCGACTGGATCAGTCATACTCATATCGCACCCCTTACCAACTGGCCTTGGTCATACCCGGCACCATGCCGCGCATGGCGTATTCGCGCAACTTAATGCGGCAGAGACCAAACTTCTTGAACACCCCCCGCGGGCGTCCAGTTAAAGCGCAACGCATGCGCTGACGCACCGGACTCGAGTCGCGCGGCAATTGCTGGAACTTAAGGCGCGCTTCCATGCGCTCCTCGTCGCCCATCTTGCTGTCATTGAAAATGGCCGTCAATTGCGCCCTTTTGGCTGCGTACTTGGCAACCATTTTGGTCCGCTTGGCTTCCCGGTTCTTAAGTGAAAGTTTTGCCATTACTCCCTCAGTTCTTGAAGGGGAACTTGAATGCGGAAAGAAGCGCCTTAGCTTCCTCGTCGTTTTTCGCCGTCGTGGTGATGCTGATGTTCATGCCGCGCAGAGCATCGATCTTGTCATACTCGATCTCCGGAAAAATAATCTGCTCCTTGACGCCAATGTTGTAGTTGCCACGGCCATCAAAGCCCTTGTTACCGGGTATCCCGCGGAAATCGCGGATCCGCGGCATCGCCACGCTAACCAGGCGATCAAGAAACTCATACATGCGCGTACCACGCAAAGTCACCATGCAACCAATCGGATAACCCTCGCGAATCTTGAAACCCGCAATAGCCTTGCGAGCCTTGGTAACCACGGGTTTCTGGCCGGCGATCTTGGTCATGTCGCCGACCGCATTCTCCAGGACTTTTTTATCCGCCACTGCCTCGCCCACGCCCATGTTCAGCGTGACCTTGGTAATCCGCGGCACCTCCATAACAGATGCATACTTGAACTGCTCGTGCAACTGCGGCACCACATTTTCTTTATAAAATTGCTGCAAGCGCGCCATGATCTATCCCTTAAGCCTCGACCAATTCACCATTTGACCTGAATATCCTGACCTTGCGCCCATCCTCAAGAAACTTGATCCCCACGCGGTCAGCCTTTTGCGTCGCGGGATTGAAGAGAGCCACGTTGGACAGGTGAATCGGCATTTCCTTCTCGGTAATCCCGCCCTGCTGATTTTTCATCGGGTTCGGCTTGGTGTGTTTTTTCACGCGGTTGATTCCGCCCACGAGCAGCATGTCGCTGTCAAGGCGCTGAATTACCGAGCCACGCTTTCCCTTGTCCCGCCCGGCAACGACGACAACATCGTCACCTTTTCGAATTTTTTGCATGAGTTGCTTCCATTTCCGATCTGCGATCGAGGTTCAGTGTATTTTTTTAGAGAACTTCGGGGGCAAGAGATACGATCTTCATGAAGCGCTCAGTGCGCAATTCACGCGTGACCGGCCCGAAAATGCGCGTACCAATCGGCTCAAACTTGTTGTTGAGCAATACTGCGGCATTGTTATCGAATTTGATGAGGGAGCCGTCAGCCCGGCGCACGCCCTTGGCAGTGCGCACGACCACCGCGCTGTACACTTCGCCTTTTTTAACGCGACCGCGCGGTGCGGCATCCTTGATACTGACCTTAATGATGTCGCCAATACCTGCATAGCGGCGCTTCGAGCCGCCCATGACCTTGATGCACATAACCGAACGCGCACCCGTATTGTCGGCCACATCGAGCCGTGACTGCATTTGAATCATTTAACTCTCCAACTTAACCTGCATCTGGCGAACCGGATACGCAGTTAGTTTTGGAACCCCAGCTATTGAACCTCGGGGGACTTAACTCTACCGGCACCCGCCCTGATCACACCGGCAGCTTTCCGACAAAGAGGCGGGATTCTATCTAGGCCGCCAATCAGTGTCAACAAATAAATCAGGCAACAACGCCCTTTTCGACAAGTTTAGTTACGCGCCACGCCTTGGTCTTGGCAATCGGCGCGCATTCTTCGATCTGCACCAAGTCACCAACGACGGCCGTCAGCCCTTCGATGTGTGCATGATATTTTCTCGAGCGGATCATTACCTTGCCGATCACCGGGTGCTTGACGCGACGCTCAATCAAAACCGTCACGGTTTTTTGCATTTTGTCGCTGACCACCCGCCCCTCCAGGGTACGGTGCATGGACTGGCTTGCTTCGTTCATTTTGCAGTCGCCCTCTCGTGCTGAATTGTCTTGATGCGCGCAATGTCCTTGCGCAGCTTGTCTACCTGACTGGTATTGCTGAGCTGCTGGGTTGCCAGCTGCATACGCAGAGAGAACTGGGCCTTGCGCAGTTCCAGCAGCTCCTTGCCAAGGTCGGCTTCATTCTTTTGTCTCAGTTCGGTTGCTTTCATTGCTTACCCCAAGTGGCGTGTGACAAAGGTTGTGGCGAGCGGCAATTTGGCAGCAGCCAACTCGAATGCCTCGCGGGCCAGCGCCTCATCAACGCCATCCATTTCATACAGCACCTTGCCCGGCTGAATTTCAGCGACCCAATACTCCGGATTTCCCTTACCGTTACCCATCCGCACTTCGGCGGGCTTTTTCGAAACCGGCTTGTCCGGGAAGATTCTGATCCAGATCCGCCCGCCCCGCTTGATGTGACGGGTCATGGCGCGGCGCGCGGCTTCGATCTGGCGCGCGGTCAGGCGTCCTCTGGCGGTTGCCTTGAGGCCGAAATCACCAAAACTAACTTTGGCGCCACGTGTTGCCAATCCGGTGTTGCGGCCTTTTTGTTCCTTGCGATACTTCCTGCGTGCGGGTTGCAACATTTTCTATTACTCCTTGGCATCCTGGCCGGCGGTATCCGCGGCGGCAGGGGTCGCTGATGTTTTTCGCACCCGTTTGAGCGACGGCTTGACTGCAACTTCAGCACCCTCGGCAAGACCAGCCGTTTCCGGTTTAGCTTCAACTCCCCGAGCCTCCGTTTTTTTTGCCGTGCGGCGCGGGGCTGATACTTTCGCATCATTGTCAGCACCCGGCGCGGCCTTGGCTGGACGGCGGGGGCGTTTGGCGGGATCTTCGCTTGCTTGGTCAACCGTCGCGGCCGGAGCTTCACCGCGACCCTTGATCTCACCTTTGAAAACCCACACCTTGATGCCGATAATGCCGTAGGTTGTTTTAGCCTCCGACGTCCCGTAATCAATATCGGCACGCAGGGTATGGAGGGGCACGCGGCCCTCCCGATACCATTCGGTGCGGGCGATTTCAGCGCCGTTCAAACGACCCGCGCTCATGATCTTGATGCCCTGCGCGCCAAGCCGCATGGCATTTTGCATGGCGCGCTTCATCGCCCGGCGAAACATGATGCGCTTCTCGAGTTGCTGCGCGATGGAATCGGCAATCAACTGCGCATCGGTTTCCGGCTTGCGAATCTCTTCAATGTTGACATGCACCGGAACACCCATGCGCCGCTGCAATTCAAGCTTGAGTTGCTCGATGTCCTCGCCCTTTTTGCCGATCACCACACCGGGCCTTGCGCTGAACACGGTAACCCGCGCGTTCTTGGCGGGGCGCTCGATGACGACGCGGCCGACCGATGCGTGCGCCAGCTTTTTCTTCAGGTAATCGCGTACCGCGATATCCTCCCCCAGCATGGCGGAAAATGATTTCGAGTTCGCAAACCAGCGTGAGGACCAGTCGCGCGTGACTGATAAACGAAAGCCGGTCGGATGAATCTTTTGTCCCATGAGTGCTCCTTACTCGCCGACTGTCACAAAAATGTGGCAGGTCTGTTTGCTGATGCGGTTGCCCCGACCTTTGGCTCGCGCGGTGAACCGCTTGAGCACGGTGCCTTGTTCCACGTAAATACGCGTCACTTTTAGAGCATCGATATCGGCCGCATCGTTATGTTCCGCATTCGCGATTGCAGACTCGAGTACCTTTTTGACGATCACCGCACCTTTTTTTGGACAGAAGGCGAGGATATTCAGCGCTTGATCGACCGGTTTGCCGCGCACCAGATCGGCCACAAGCCGACCCTTCTGGGCCGAAAGACGCACCCCGCGCAAAATAGCGTTAGTTTCCATTGACATATCCTTACTTCTTCGCCTTCTTGCCTGCCGCATGACCCTTGAAGGTCCGCGTCAGGGCAAACTCGCCGAGTTTGTGACCCACCATGTTTTCAGAAACATACACGGGGATATGTTGTTTGCCGTTATGCACGGCAATGGTCAGGCCTATGAAATCGGGCAGAACCGTGGATCGACGTGACCAGGTCTTGATCGGGCGCTTGTCATTCGCTGCGCGCGCCGCACCAACCTTCTTGAACAGATGGTCATCGACGAAGGGACCTTTTTTGATTGAACGTGCCATGTTTTACCCCTTAACGCTTGTGACGGCGCTGAACAATCATGTTGTCCGTGCGCTTGTTGCGGCGAGTACGATAACCCTTGGCCGGCTGTCCCCACGGACTCACTGGCACGCGACCCTCGCCGGTACGTCCCTCACCACCACCATGCGGGTGATCAATCGGGTTCATGGCGACACCGCGCACCGTCGGACGAATACCGCGCCAGCGATTTGCGCCTGCCTTGCCGATCTTGCGCAGGTTGTTTTCTTCATTACCGACTTCGCCAATCGTTGCACGACACTCGATGTGAATGCGCCGAATCTCCCCTGAACGCAACCGCACCTGCGCATACGAACCCTCGCGCGCCAGCAGTTGGACGGAAGTGCCCGCGGCACGCGCCATCTGCGCGCCCTTGCCCGGCATGATCTCGATGCAATGAATCGTGCTGCCAACCGGTATGTTGCGAATCGGCAGGCTGTTCCCCGGCTTGATGGGTGCCTCGGGACCACTGATGACCTCTTGACCGACCACCATGCCCTTCGGTGCAATGATGTAACGCCGCTCGCCATCCGTGTAACAAAGCAGTGCAATGTTGGCGGTGCGGTTGGGGTCATACTCAAGCCGCTCGACCTTGGCAACCACGCCATCCTTGTTGCGCTTGAAGTCGATCACTCGGTACTGCTGCTTATGACCGCCACCCTGATGCCGCGTCGTGATATGGCCGTGGTTGTTGCGGCCGGCCTTGCTGAATTTGCTTTCGGTCAGGGCGTCATGCGGCCGACCTTTGTGCAAGTTCGGGTTAACTACCTTAACTACCGCGCGTCTTCCTGCGGAAGTGGGCTTGACTTTTACGAGGGCCATTACGCAACTCCTTCTGCGAAATTGATTTCCTGCCCAGCTTCAAGACTGATGAATGCTTTGCGGACATCGCTACGACGACCCATGGTCCGGCCAAAACGCTTGCTCTTGCCCTTGGCGTTGGCCACCTGCACACTCGTCACGCGAACCTTGAACAGCATCTCGACCGCCGCTTTGATTTCCGGCTTGGTAGCGTCGGGCGTCACCACGAAAATGACCTGATTGCTGCGTTCCGCAAGCATCGTCGCCTTTTCGGAAATCAACGGCGCCAACAGAATTTGCAGCAAGCGTTCCTGATTGAATTGAGTAGCGCTCATCCCAGCAGCTCCTCTAGTTTTGCAATTGCGCCCTTGGTCATCACAACACGCGGGAAGCGAATCAATGAAAGTGGGTCGGCCTGCTTGGGCTCAAGCACCAGAACATTGGGCAGATTTCTTGACGCCAACATCAGGTTGTCATTCAGGTCGTCGGTAACCAGCAAGGCTGATTCAATGCCCAGGCTTTTAAGTTTTTGCATGACCAGACGCGTCTTCGGCGCCTCAACGGTAAAACTCTCAACCACGGTAAGGCGATCTTCGCGCGCAAGTTGCGAAAGGATTGCGGCAATGCCCGCGCGATACATTTTCCGATTGACTTTATGGGAAAAGTTCTCGTCGGGAGAATTCGGGAATGCACGGCCGCCGCTTCTCCACAAAGGGCTTGCCGTGGTGCCAATGCGCGCTCTGCCCGTGCCTTTTTGTTTCCACGGCTTCTTCGTGCTATGCCTGACTTCCGAGCGGGTCAGCTGGGCGCGATTGCCGGCACGCGCATTCGCCTGATAGGCGACCACCAGTTGATGCACCAGGGGCTCGTTGTAATCCCGGCCGAACAAAGCGTCGGACACGCTGATTGTTGCGCCCGTGGTTGCGCCCAATTCACCCTGCTCATTAATGAGTTTCAGTTCCATGGGGCCCTCACTTATTCGCAGCGGCAGCTTTCACTGCCGGCTGAACCATGACATCACCACCGCGCGAACCCGGCACCGCCCCTTTAATCAACAGGAGTTGGCGCGCCTCGTCAATTCGCACGACTTCGAGGTTCTGCGTGGTGCACTTGACATCGCCAAGATGTCCAGCCATCCGTTTGCCTGGAAATACCCGCCCCGGATCCTGCGCCATGCCGATCGAACCCGGCGCGTTGTGGGAACGTGAGTTGCCATGGGAAGCTCGGTTCGATGAAAAATTGTGGCGCTTGATAGCACCGGCGTAGCCTTTACCGATTGACACGCCGGTCACGTCGACCTTTTGCCCAACAGAAAAAACAGAAGCGGCCAGCACCTCGCCCAACTTGAATTGCACTGCGCGCTCTTCATCCACGCGAAACTCCATCAGCGTCGTACCCGCCTCGACGCCTGCTTTCGCAAAATGCCCGGCTGCGGCTTTGGTGACCCTGGAAACACGGCGTTTGCCGTAGGCTACCTGGACTGCGGCATAGCCATCAGTTTCAGGCGTCTTGATTTGTGTAACGCGGTTGTTCGACACATCCAGCACAGTTACCGGAACGGTCGAACCGTCCTCGGCAAAGATGCGGGTCATGCCGACCTTGCGTCCTACAAGGCCTAGACTCATTTTTTCTCCTAAATCCGGCTACGATTGGCCGGGCTAGTTTGCTTCAATTTACAGTTGCCACGGTATATCGCGGCAACCAACGTACTTCTTAACGTACTTCTTTCATGTCTGGCGCGAAGCCAAGCCCACTGACTCGCGTCACCGCTTACTGCAGCTTGATCTCAACATCGACACCGGCCGGAAGATCCAGCTTCATCAGCGCATCCACCGTCTTGTCGGTAGGATCGATGATGTCCATCAGCCGCAGATGTGTGCGGATTTCGAACTGATCTCTGGATGTCTTGTTGACATGTGGCGAGCGCAGGATGTTGTAGCGCTCAATTCTGGTAGGCAACGGGACCGGGCCACGCACAACAGCGCCGGTACGTTTTGCCGTATCCACAATCTCCATCGCCGACTGATCGATCAAACGGTAGTCAAACGCCTTCAGGCGAATGCGGATTTTCTGGTTCTGCATAAAATATCCTTAAAGAGCAGTGGCAACCGGTATTCAATCTGGCGCCAGAAAACGAAAGGGCGGGATTATCCTGCCCTTCCCTTAGAAAAGCAACAACTTACTCGATGATTTTCGCCACGACGCCGGCGCCGACGGTGCGGCCGCCTTCGCGAATCGCGAAGCGCAGGCCATCTTCCATGGCGATCGGCGCAATCAGCTTCACCGTCATCTGGACGTTGTCGCCGGGCATCACCATCTCGATGCCCGCCGGCAGTTCGCAGGCACCGGTCACGTCGGTGGTCCGGAAGTAGAACTGCGGACGATAGCCGTTGAAGAACGGGGTGTGACGACCACCCTCGTCTTTCGACAGGACATAGACTTCGGCGATAAAGTGGGTGTGCGGCTTGATCGAACCCGGCTTGGCCAGCACTTGACCACGCTCGACTTCTTCGCGCTTGGTGCCGCGCAGCAGCACGCCGACGTTGTCGCCCGCTTGACCCTGGTCGAGCAGTTTGCGGAACATTTCCACGCCGGTGCAGATGGTCTTGACGGTGGGGCGGATGCCGACGATTTCGATTTCTTCACCAACCTTGACGACGCCGCGCTCTACCCGGCCGGTAACGACGGTGCCACGACCGGAGATGGAGAAGACGTCTTCGATGGGCAGCAGGAAGGGCTTGTCGATGGCGCGCTCGGGCTGGGGAATGTAGCTGTCCAACGCCGCGGCCAGTTGCAGAATGGCGCCTTCGCCGAGTTCGCCTTTGTCGCCTTCCATGGCTTTCAGGGCGGAACCTTTGATGATGGGGATGTCGTCGCCGGGAAACTCATACTTCGAGAGCAGTTCGCGGACTTCCATTTCAACAAGTTCGAGCAGCTCGGCGTCATCGACCATGTCGCATTTGTTCATGAAGACGATGATGTAGGGCACGCCCACTTGACGCGCCAGCAGGATGTGCTCGCGGGTCTGCGGCATCGGGCCGTCAGCGGCCGATACGACCAGGATGGCGCCGTCCATCTGCGCCGCGCCGGTAATCATGTTCTTGATGTAGTCGGCGTGTCCCGGACAGTCCACGTGCGCGTAGTGCCGCGCCGCCGTCTCGTATTCCACGTGCGCCGTGTTGATGGTGATGCCGCGCGATTTCTCTTCTGGCGCCGCGTCAATCTGGTCGTAGGCTTTCGCCTCGCCACCAAATTTCGCCGCCAAAATCGTCGTGATCGCCGCCGTCAGGGTCGTCTTGCCATGATCCACGTGACCAATCGTCCCCACATTCACATGCGGCTTCTTACGCTCAAATTTGCCTTTTGCCATGATCGATTACCCCAACAAGTCTGGTCCGAGAATAAAAATGGTGCCCATGGGCAGGATCGAACTGCCGACCTCTCCCTTACCAAGGGAGTGCTCTACCACTGAGCTACATGGGCCCGAACATCAGAACAACAGAACAATAAATAACAGAACAACAAATACAGCGCTTCACCAGCCAAAAACCCTGGAGCGGGCGACGAGGTTCGAACTCGTGACATCTTGCTTGGAAGGCAAGTGCTCTACCAACTGAGCTACACCCGCTTCGATCCAACCACACCCACACCCAATCACCGCCGCCATCGCTCTGACAGCGGCCCGGCGGTGCCAACATAGTAGTGCCAACATACCGCGATATACCTTGGTGGAGGGGGAAGGATTCGAACCTTCGAAGGCTGAGCCGTCAGATTTACAGTCTGATCCCTTTGACCGCTCGGGAACCCCTCCAGCGAAACAACCCGAGATTATGGATGAAACCCACCCCCGCTGTCAATGTCGTATCGTCAGAAGTTTTCCGCGACGTAGAATGCGTCCGATGAATGAGGTTTCCCGCCTTCCCGCCGACTTGACCGCAGCACTCGCCGCGCGTTTTGGCGGCCGGTTCACGGGCAGCCCCGGCATTTGCGCGCAGCACGGCAAGGACGAATCGTCACTGGCGCTCGATCCGTACAACCTGATGAATCCGGGCAAGATTCTGCTCGACTAGCGTGAAACACCCACCCTCTCCCCCGGCCCCTCACTTGCCAACTGAGCCGCAAGGGGAGAGGGGAGCGGAAGCCCCTCCTCTGGGTGCCGCCCTGTTGGCCCAACTGGGCGGCGTGGCGACGGTGCTGGTGCTGGCCTTTGCGCTCGCCCAGGCGACTCAGCTGGATTTCTGGCAATTCCCGCTGGTCCCGGCCCTCATCCAGGGGGTGGCCGCCGCCTTGATTGCCTTCTGGCGGCGCGCACCGCGCTGGTGGCTGCCGATTCACTTCGGATTCATGCCGCTGGCCGTCATCGTGCAGGGCCTCGACATCGCCCCCGGCTGGTTTCTCGCCGCCTTTGTCCTGACCCTGTTGATTTTCTGGCGTACCGACCAAAGCCGCGTGCCACTGTATCTGAGCAACCGCCGCACGGCAAACGCACTGCTGGGACTGCTGCCGGCAACGCCGATCAAGCTGATCGATCTCGGCTGCGGCCTGGGCGGCCTGTTGCGGCAATTAGCCAAAGCCCGCCCCGATTGCCGCTTCGCGGGCATCGAACACGCGCCCCTGCCCTGTCTCCTGGCGCAATTACGCACCAGAGGCATGGCCAACGTGACGGTGCGGCGCGGGGATTTCTGGCAGGAACCGCTGGGTGGCTACGATTTCATCTATGCCTTTCTTTCCTCCGCGCCGATGCCCCGCCTGTGGCGCAAGGCCTGCGCCGAAATGGCGCCAGGCGCCACTCTGGTCAGCAACAGCTTCGTCGTACCGGACATCGAGCCTGCCAGCGTGGTCGAAGTAACCGATCGCCGCGCAACCCGACTTTACCTTTACCAGGTTGATAAAGACGACGATTCCGCTGCATTTCCAGCCATCCCCGAGCGCCCCGATCGCCAATAATGCCCTCCGTAGCGCAGGAGGCAATATGGCGGACATCATCTGTGTAATCGGTAACAAGGGCGGGACGGGGAAAACCACGCTGTCGCACATGCTTTGTCAGGGCATGGGCCTGCTCGGGCAACGCTCGGTATGCGTCCTGACGGACACGCATCGCGAACCGCTCGACCCGACCGAGCGGCGTTATCTCATCGCCGATGCCCGCTCGCGCGAAGCGTTGAACAAGGTGGTGGACAAGGTGCGCAGCCTGAAGGCCTGGCTGGGCGTGATCGATGGCGGCGGCAACCGCACCGAGATGGACCGGCGCCTGTATGGCGTGGCCGACCTCGTTTTGCTGCCCTTCCGCGACTCGCACGAAGACATCCGCACGGTCATCCGCGACCTGGAAATGTTCCCGCGCGCCTACGCCATTCCCACGCAGTGGCCCACCAACGCCTGGCAGCGCGAGGCCGCCGAAAGAACCGTCGCGGAATTGCTGGCGCCCTACCGCGATCGCATTCTCGATCCGGTGTTCAGCCTGTCGTCCAGCAAGTTTCTGCTGCAAAAAACCCTGCCGCCGGGACTGCCCACGCCGCTGGCCAACGCCTGCCGCGCAGTCGCTCATCAGGTGGTCGACCTGCTGCAGTTGCCGCTGGAAGATGACGAACCGCTGCCGGAACTCGGCGGCCGTCCGCCGGCCACGCCGCAACCGCAGCCGCTGCAGCGGGTCGCGGCGGTGGCCGCCTAGCTCTTATTTTTGCCCTGCGCAACCAGCAAAGCCTGTGAGCGATTGCTCACACCCAATGCCTTGAAAATCGCCGAGACGTGAATTTTCACCGTGCCTTCGGTCACGTCGAGCAAGGCGCCGATTTCGCGGTTGGTCTTGCCCTCGGCCAGCAGTTCAAGCACGCGCGCCTGACTTTTGGTCAGGCCGAAACGTTCGGCCACGGTCTTGGCGCGGCGCCGCTTGCCGGTCAATTCACGGAATTCGGGCGGCAGCCAGATTTCGCCCGCCAGCACTTCGCGCAGCGCCTCCAGCAGGGTGTCGGTCGGGCTGGCCTTGGAAACGAAGCCCGCCGCCCCGTGGCGCATCGCCTTCAGGACAGTTTCACCGTCATCCAGCGCCGACAGAACCACCACCGGAATATGCGGATGACGTTTGCGGATCACGCCCAGGAAGGCCATGCCGCCAGTTCCCGGCAACATCAGGTCGAGCAGGATCAGGTCGAAATCGTCGCTGGCCGTCAGCAGTCGCGTCGCGTCATCGGCATCCCGGGCACCCAGAATCTCGGCGGGCATTCCGCCTTCATCCAGACCCTTCAAGGCCAGCAACAAACCCTCGCGCACCAGCGTATGGTCTTCAATTACCAGAATTCGCACTTGCCTTCCCCTTTTCGAATAGGGCTATCATAAGCGCTAACTCATTTATCTGTCGAGGCCCGTCCATGACCAACACCACCCCCAACGATCCGCTGGAATTTCTCAAAGGCATGTGGGGCAACATGGGCTTTTCGCTGCCCGGCATGGTGACGCCGACGCTCGACACCGACGAACTGGGCAAGCGCATTGCCGATCTGAAAGCCGTCGAAGGCTGGCTCAAGTCGAACCTGAGTCTGCTGCAGATGACGATTCAAGGTCTCGAAATGCAGCGCATCACACTGCAAACCCTGCAGCAGATGAGCCAGTCCGCGCCGGATGGCGAAGGCAACGCGCCAAACCCATTCCTCAACTCGGCCGCCTGGCCGATGCCGTGGAACCTGCCGGGCAGCGCTGGCGGCACGGCCCAGCCAAAATCCGCCGCACCACCGGCCGAGGCCGCGCCGGAAACACCGTCCAAAGGCGCAACTTCTGGCTCAACCTCGCGCCAGAAAAGCCAGCCAAAGCGGTAAGCTCAGCATGCCCAGCAGGGTGCTGGCCGAAATCAGCCAGGCCACGCGTGCGCCGTCACCGCCCATGCGCTGGGCCAGGATGTAGGCCGAAGAGGCTGTCGGCAGTGCGGCAAAGGCCAGCGCAATGTCGAAATGAATACCTTCAAGTCCGCTGTAACGGGCCGCGGCCAGCGCGATCGCCGGCATCGCCAGCAACTTGATTCCCAGGAAATAGGCGGCTGCGCCGCGTCCTGTCGCGCCCAGCGTGCCGCGCAGCCGGAGCGCCGCGCCAACGGCCAGGAGACCAAGCGCAATTGCCGCCTCGGCGAGCCGGCCCAAAAACTGCCCGGCCGGGGCGGGCAGGCTCAAGCCCGCCAGATTCCACGCCAACGCGGCCAAGGTAGCCAACAGCAGAGGATTTCTCGCCAGTTCGCGCCACACCGACATCTCGCCGTGGCGCGCCAGCATCCAGACCGCCGCCAGGTTGGCGAGCGGCACCATGCCGCCGGCCAGGAGGCCCATCGCCGCGATGCCCGCCGCGCCATGCAGCTTGGCGGCAACCGCCAGACCGATGTAAGAGTTGAAGCGAAAGGCGCACTGAAACTGCGAAGCGAAGGAAATCGGCGTCAGCGCAAACAGCGGCCGTGCCAGCAGCGCCAGCAGCATCGCCCCGAGCATTGCCGTCGCGCCAACGCCGATCAGGGGTATCGCGGCGGATGACAGCGGCGTCTTGGTAATGGCGTTGAACAGCAGCGCCGGAAACAGCACGAAGTAAATCAGCTTTTCCAGCCCCGTCCAGAAATGGTCGCCCAGCGCCATCCAGCGCCGCAAGCCAAAGCCCAGCAGGATCAGCGCGAAATCCGGCAGGAGGGCGAGTGCGGTATTCACAAAGGGTTCAAATCACGCCGCCGGCGCGTAGCGCGTCAATCTCATCATCCGCAAAGCCGGCTTCACGCAGGATCGCCGTCCCGTCAGCGCCGACTTTTGGAGAAGGACTGGGCACCGCAAAATCGAGTCCCGACAGCTTGAGCGGCGGTGCAAATTGCCGCAGGCCATCGACTTCGGGCAGCATGCCGCGCGCCTGGAGCTGCGGATGCGCCATCGCCTCTTCGAAAGTCAGCACCGGTGTCACGCCGCAATCGACGTTTTCAAAGCGCGCCGCCCAATGGGCGAGCGGCTGGCTGGCAAACAAAACATCCAGCTCATGCCGTGTGCGTTCGCCTTCCGCGCCGCGCGCGAGGCCGAATGGCTTGAGATCGGGACGATTGATCGTGTCGCAGAACAGCTGCCAGAACTTCGACTCCAGCGCACCCACCGCCAGGTAACGACCGTCCTGTGTGCGATAGAGTCCATAGCCGGGCAACCCGCCATTGAGGTCATCGGTGCCGCGCGGCAGGGTTTGCCCGCGCCCCAGCACCGAGAGCAGCGGCGTATAGGCGTGGGCAAAGCTCGCGTCGGTCATCGAAACATCGACGTAACGGCCGGTGCCCGTCGCTTTGGCACCGATAACCGCCGCGAGAATGCCCATCGCCGCCGTCAATGCGCCGCCCAGCAGATCACCGATCTGCAGGTTGGGAATGGCTGGCGCCTCGCCCGCGTTGCCAATCTGATCCAGCACCCCAGCCGTGGCGATGTAGTTGATGTCATGGCCAGCACGGTCGCGCCACGGGCCATCCTGCCCATAGCCGGTAATGGCGCAATAGACGATGCGCGGATTGATCTCCTTCACGACGGCATAGCCGACGCCCAGCCGGTCGACCACCCCGGGGCGAAAGCTCTCGACGATCACGTCGGCATCACGCGCCAGCCGCAGGAACACCGCCACCCCCGCCGCCTGCTTGAGGTCGAGTATCCTGATACCGGCCAGCGGGGCAGGGGGCTTTGTCGTCATGCGGACATTTTATGCCGGCCAGCCAGTGCAATAAAAACATTGTGCTACCGCACAAACACTGAAATGCTCGCCCTGCCGCCGCTGGAAACCCAGGTGGCGACACTGGCCAGTTAAGTGAATGGCCTGCCATTTCCCGGCACGTCTGATTGATAATCACAGGATGCGTTATTACTTCAAACGAATGCATCGCAAGCAAATATCAGGGCTTCACCGTACCCTAAGACATGCATTTTTTCCTGAAAGGTTTTTCGATGGCGATTCCCTGGCTTGCGGTACTGAAGATCGTCCCCTGGAAGGAGGTCATCAGCAATGCCCCCGCGGTTGCCGATGGCGCCAAGAAACTGTGGAGCAACGTCAGCAAGAAACCTGCCGCCCAAGCCGCGCCGGCAGAGCGCACCGAGGCCCGGCAGCCGTCGGACAGCGAGGTCATCGCCGCACTGCAGGCACGGCTGGCGGCAACGGAAGCTGCCACCGCCGACCTGCACAGTCAGATGCTCGCGTCCTCCGAACTGATCAAGACGCTGGCCGAGCAGAACACCCAATTGATCAAACGCGTCGAAGCCAACCGCTTGCGTGTGGTTTGGCTGACGGCGGCGACATTTGTCTTCGCCATCGTCGCGGGAGTTGGCCTGACTTTGGCGTTGCCCCGCTGACCTCGCGCTGACAGCGCGGCCGGGTAAAAAGTCGGCGCTGGCGGGACGGCGTCAGCCGGCACGCCGCCAGCATGGGGACGGTGATCAGTCGTACTTGCGCTCGTCGCTGATGACCTTGCCGTCGTTCGGCAGGCTGGCAACAAACTTCACGTCGCCGCGCAGCTTGGTCAGCTCGCGCAGTGAGTCCGCGATCGCGGTTGCATCACCCTGACCCGCGCAGTGCAAAGTCATGGCATCGGTGCTATCTGGATTGGTCACCACCAGCCGCGCGCGGGAAACTTGCGGGTGGCGCTTCACCACGGCCGCAATTTGTTCGGGATGAACGAACATGCCTTTGACCTTGGTGGTCTGATCGGCGCGCCCCAGCCAGCCCTTGATGCGCAGGTTGGTGCGGCCGCAGGGCGAGATGCCGGGGAGAATCGCGGAAAGATCGCCGGTGCCGAAGCGGATCAGCGGGTAGTCGGGATTGAGCAACGTGACCACAATCTCGCCGACTTCGCCTTCCGCGACCGGCTCGCCCGTGCCGGGACGGACGATTTCGAGGATGACTTCTTCATCGACGACCAGGCCTTCGCGCGCCGGCGTTTCATAGGCGATCAGGCCAAGGTCGGCGGTGGCGTAGGCCTGATAGCCTCTGACGCCACGCGCCAGCAGGGCTTCGCGCACCGGCGGCAGGAAAGCCTCGCCGGAGACCAGCGCCTTGGTCAGCGCGGGAATTTTCAGGCCGAGTTCGTCGGCCTTTTCGAGCAGGATGCGCAGGAAGGACGGGGTGCCGACATAGGCATTCGGTTGCAGATCGGCCATCGCCTGCACCTGCTGTTCGGTCTGCCCGACGCCGCCGGGGAAGACCGTGCAGCCGAGCGCCTGCGCGCCGGCTTCGAGCAACCAGCCGCCGGGCGTCATGTGATACGAAAAGCTGTTGTGCACCAGATCGCCGGGGCGAATGCCAGCGGCGTAGAGCGCCCGTGCGGTACGCCAGTAATCGGCGCCGCGGCCTTCGGGTTCGTAGATCGGTCCGGGGGAGGAAAACACCCGGCCGAGCCGGCCCCAGCCAGAAGCCGCCAGCCCGCCGAAGGGGCGCTGGCGCTTTTGCAAGTCGATCAGCTCATGCTTGCGCAGCACCGGCAGTTGCGCCAGCGCGGCGCGCGAATTGATGCTGGCCGGATCGATGTCGCGCAGAGTTTCCGCGAAATAGGCCGTGTTCGCCTTGGCATGGAACACCTGCTGCGGCAGACGCGCCAGCAGTGCCGCTTCTCGTTCGGCCGGGTCGCGGGTTTCCAGCGCGTCGAAGTGTTCTGTCATGCCAGCCAGCGCTTTCTTCTGCGGTAATGCTTCACTTCGCGGAAGCTCTTGCGCCCCTGACTCGACAAGCCCAGGTAGAACTCCTTGACGTCTTCGTTGTTGCGCAATTCCTCGGCCTGGCCTTCCATGACAACACGGCCGTTTTCGAGGATATAGCCGAAATCGGCGTAGCGCAGCGCCATGTTGGTGTTCTGTTCGGCCAGCAGGAAGGTCACGCCTTCCTTCTGGTTCAAGTCTTTCACGATGGAAAACACCTCGTCGACGATCTGCGGGGCGAGGCCCATCGAGGGTTCGTCGAGCAATACCATGTTCGGATTGGCCATCAGGGCGCGGCCGATGGCGGTCATCTGCTGTTCGCCGCCAGAGGTGTAGGCGGCCTGGCTGCTGCGCCGGGTTTTCAGGCGCGGGAAATAGTTGTAAACCTTTTCGAGGGTCGCGGCCACCGCGGCCTTGCCGTCCTTGCGGGTGTAGGCACCGGTGAGCAGGTTTTCCTCGACGGTCAGGTGACCAAAACAATGGCGGCCTTCCATCACCTGGATGACGCCGCGCTTGACCAGGTCAGCCGGCGTCAGCGCCTCGATGCGCTCGCCGCGCAGTTCGATGCTGCCCTTGGTGACCACACCGCGCTCGCCGGCCAGCAGGTTGCTGACCGCGCGCAATGTCGTGGTCTTGCCGGCGCCGTTGCCGCCCAGCAGGGCAACGATGCCGCGCTCGGGCACGGCAAACGAAACGCCTTTCAGCACGAGGATCACATGGTTGTAGATCACCTCGATGCTGTTGACATTGAGGATGATATTGGCGTTCGTCATGGGCGCTCTTCGCTTATCGATACGTTCGATGCAGGCGGGAACCCGCCGAAGCGGGCCCTCGCCTGCGGGTTCAACTTACTGCTTGCACTGCTCGGGCGTGCGCGGCGTGATCTTCTTCTCTTCCGCATAGCGGGCGGAGGCCAGCATCACCATCGGGCGGATGACCTTTTCGTCGGCCTGATACCAGTCGGAACTGAACTCCCACTTGCTGCCGCTCCAGGTATGGACGCGCACCCAGCTCGAACCCATGTGGTCGAGGCAGGAGGTCTGGATCGGCCGCATCACACCGGCAAAGCCGAGCGCATCGAGCTTTTTCTGGTCAAGGTCGAGATTTTCCAGGCCCCAGCGCGCCTGCTCGCCGGTCATGGTCTTGCCCTTGCCATAGCGCTCCTGCGCCCGCTTGACGCCCTCGATGCCGAGCATGGCGGAAATCAGGCCGCGCATGTAGAGCACCGAACCGACCTCATCCTTCGGGCCGGTGCCCTGGCCCTTGCCATGCACCAGGGCGAGGACGTCCTTGGTGACCTTGGCGTTCGGCTCGGCGCCATGCTGCAGGGCCAGCGCGTTGTAGCCCTTGGCGGCTTCGCCGACGTCCTTCACATCCGGCTCGGCGCCGGCCCACCAGATGCCATACATCTTCTCGCGCGGATAACCCGTCGCCTGGGCTTCCTTGAGCGCGGTGGAGTTCATCACGCCCCAGCCCCACAGCAGCACGTAATCAGGCTTGTTCTGGCGAATCTGCAGCCAGGTGGATTTCTGCTCGACGCCCGGCGAGGCCACCGGCAGCAGCGACAGGTCGAAGCCGTGCATCTTGGCGCGTTCCTGCAGCAGCGGGATCGGCTCCTTGCCGTAGGGGCTGTCGTGATAAACCAGCGTGATCTTCTTGCCCTTGAGCTTGTCGAAGCCGCCTTCCTTCTTGGCGATGTGCTGGATCAGGACGTCCGCGCCGACCCAGTAGGTGCCCAGCAGCGGGAAGTTCCAGGTGAACACGGCGCCGTTCGCCGATTCGCTGCGGCCGTAACCGGCGGTGATCAGCGGAATCTTGTCCACCGGCGCTTTTTCGGTCAGCGCGAAGGTCGCGCCCGTGGACAGCGACTGGAAGGCCGTCGCGCCGCCGCCCTTGTTCTTCAGCCGCTCATAGCATTCGACGCTGCGGTCGGTCGCATAACCGGTTTCGCATTCCTCGAAGGTGGCCTTGACGCCGTTGATGCCACCGGTGGCATTGACGAGCTTGAGGTAATCGACAAAGCCGTTGGCCCAGGGCGTGCCGTTGGGCGCGAAGGGCCCCGTGCGATAGACCAGCACCGGGAAGAACTGCTCGGCCACCTGGGCCTGGGCCTGCTTGCCCTTGGCCTGGGCATGGACAGGCGCTGTCAGGGTAAATGACAAACCGATGGCTGCCAGCGAGGCGGCCAGTGCATAGTTGCGTAGTTTCATTTGCTTCTCTCCTCGTTTTATGATGGTTATGTGCTGCCGTGAAACAAACCTTAGTGCGGGAACGGCCACAGTCTGAGCTTCTCCTTGGCCGTCGACCACAGGCGGGCAATGCCGTGCGGTTCAACGATCAGGAAGAACACGATGAGCGCGCCAAAGATCATGATCTCGGCATGCGAGACGCCGGCGGTGGAAATCGTCACGCCGACCAGGCCGCCCAGCCAGGGCAGCAACTGGTTGAGGAAGATCGGCAGGATGACGATGAAGGCCGCGCCGAAGAAGCTGCCCATGATCGATCCCAGCCCGCCGATGATGACCATGAACAGCAACTGGAACGAACGGTCGAGCGAGAAGGCGGCCGGCTCCCATGAACCGAGATGCACAAAGCCCCACAGCCCGCCCGCCACGCCGAGGAAGAAGGAACTGACGGCGAAGGCGGACAGCTTGGCGTACATCGGCCGGATGCCGATCACCTCGGCGGCGACGTCCATGTCGCGAATCGCCATCCATTGCCGGCCGATGGCGCCGCGCGTCAGGTTTTTCGCCAGCAGGGCGAACACCACCAGGACAGCCAGGCAGAACAGATATTTCTCCGTCGGCGATTCGATGGGAAACCCGAAGAGGGAGAGATTCGATACCGACACCGAACCGGATGACGAATCGTTGGTGAACCACTTGATGCGCAGGAAGGCCCAATCCCAGAAGAACTGGGCCGCCAGCGTGGCCACCGCCAGGTACAGGCCGCGCACCCGCAGGCTGGGCACGCCAAAAACAACGCCCACTGCGGCAGCGGTGAACCCGCCCAGCAGCAGCGCACCGACCAGCGGCATGCCATCCACGCGGACAATGAAGTTGAAAGCCGCGTAAGCGCCCACGGCCATGAAGGCGCCAGCCCCCAGCGTGATCTGGCCGCAGTAACCGACCAGCAGATTGACGCCCAGCGCGGCCAGCGACAGGATCAGAAAGGGAATCAGGATGGCGCGGAACAGATATTCGTCGGCAAACAGCGGCACGGCGACGAAGGCGAAGGCGAGGATGCCGAGAATCGCCCAGCGATCCTGAAGGATCGGGAAGATCTGCTGATCCGCCGCGTAGGAGGTTTTGAATTGGCCGTTTTCCCGATAGATCATTTGCTCAGACCCTGTCGATAATCTTTTCGCCGAACAGCCCCTGCGGCCGGAACAGCAGGAACACCAGCGCCAGCATGTAGGCGAACCAGATTTCGATGCCGCCGCCGACCAGCGGCCCGAGATAGACCTCGGAGACCTTCTCGCCGACGCCGATGATGAGGCCGCCGATGATGGCGCCCGGCACAGAGGTCAGGCCGCCCAGAATCACCACCGGCAATGCGCGCAGCGCCACGGTCACCAGCGAAAACTGCACGCCCAGCTTGGAACCCCAGATGATGCCGGCCACCAGCGCGACGATGCCGGCCACGCACCAGACGATCACCCAGATGCGGTTCAGCGGAATGCCGATGGACTGTGCGGCCTGGTGGTCGTCGGCCACGGCCCGGAGCGCGCGCCCGGTGGCGGTCTTCTGGAAAAACAGCGCCAGCGCGGCGACCAGCAGGGCGGCGACCAGCGCGGCGATGAAGTCCTCCTTGTTGATCAGGAGGCCGCCCGCGAAGATGTTCTCCAGCACCATCACCGGCTCCTTCGGCATGCCGACGTCGATCTTGTAGATGTCGCTGCCGAACACGGTCTGGCCAAGGCCGTCGATGAAATAGGCGATACCCAGCGTGGCCATCAGCAGGGTGGCGCCTTCCTGGTTGACCAGGTGGCGCAACACCAGCCGCTCGATCAGCCAGGCCACGGCAAACATGATCAGCGCGGCGATGATGAAGGCAAGAATGTTCGCCACCACCGGATTGGCCACGCCGAGCCAGCCGGGAATCCACTCCGAAAAACGCGCCATCGCCAGCGCCGCGAACAGCACCATCGCGCCCTGGGCGAAGTTGAAGACACCGGAGGCCTTGAAGATCAGCACAAAGCCCAGCGCCACCAGCGAATACAACATGCCGGTCATCAGGCCGCCGATCAATACTTCGAGAAAGAATGCCATGTCAGTGTCCCGCGCCGAGATAGGCGCTGATGACTTCGGGATTGCCGCGCACCTCGTCGGGCGTGCCATCGCCGATCTTCTTGCCGTAGTCGAGCACCACGACGCGATCAGACACATCCATCACCACGCCCATGTCATGTTCGATCAGCACGATCGTGGTGCCCATCTGATCATTCACGTCGAGGATGAAGCGGCTCATGTCCTGCTTTTCCTCGATGTTCATGCCCGCCATCGGCTCGTCGAGCAGCAGGATTTGCGGTTCCATCGCCAGTGCGCGCGCCAGGTCGACGCGCTTTTGCAGGCCGTAGGGCAACCGGCCCACCGGCGTCTTGCGGATATGCTGGATTTCGAGGAAGTCGATGATTTCCTCGACCTTGGCGCGATGTTCCAGTTCCTCGCGCCGGGCCGCGCCGAGCCGGAATGCCTGCTGGAAGATGTTCGCCTTCATCTTCAGGTTGCGCCCGGTCATGATGTTGTCGAGCACGCTCATGCCCTTGAACAGCGCGATGTTCTGGAAGGTGCGGGCGATGCCGACGCAGGCCGCCTTGTAGGGGTTCATCTGCCTGAAGTGCTCGCCACGCAGGATGATCTCGCCCGCCTGCGGGCGGTAGACGCCGTTGATGACATTGAGCATCGAGCTCTTGCCCGCGCCGTTGGGGCCGATGATGGCGCGGACTTCGTGTTCACGCACCTCGAAGGAAATGTCGGTGAGCGCCTTGACGCCGCCGAAGGCAAGGGAAACATTCTGGAGATCGAGGATGACCTCGCCGATTTGCCGGGCCATCAGGCGGCCTTTCTCGCGGGCGCGAAGGTCTTCACGTCGCGGATCACCAGATCGGCGGACACCTTGCCCTTGCGGCCGTCCTCGAACTTCACTTCGGTCTCGATGAACTGGCTGGTCTTGCCGCCGTAGAGCGCATCAATCAGCACGGCATATTTTTCGGCGACAAAGCCGCGCCGCACTTTCCGCGTCCGCGTCAGTTCATCGTCATCGGGATCGAGTTCCTTGTGCAGGACGAGGAAGCGGTGGATCTGCGTGTCGGCCACCATGGCGTCGTGGGCGAGATCGGCGTTCACCTGTTCGATGCATTCCTGGATCAACGCATACACCTCCGGTTTGCCGGCGAGGTCGTTGTAGCCGGCGTAGGGCATGCCGCGCCGCTCGGCCCAGTTGCCCACCGCGCCGATGTCGATGTTGATGAAGGCGCACACCATCGCGCGGCCATGGCCAAAGGCCACCGCCTCCTTGATGTAGGAAAAGAACTTGAGCTTGTTCTCGATATAGTTGGGCGCGAACACCGCGCCGTTGTCGAGCTTGCCGACATCCTTGGCGCGATCGATGATCTTGAGGTGGCCGTCCACGTCGAGGAAACCGGCGTCGCCGGTCATGAAGTAACCCTCGGCATTGATCGATTCGGCGGTCGCGTCGGGGCGCTGGTAATACTCTTTCAGCAACATCGGCCCCCTGACCAGAATCTCGCCGTTCGCGGCGATCTTGATCTCCACGCCCGGCGCCGGCAGGCCCACCGAGTCGAGCTTGATCTGGCCGTCCGGTTGCAGGCAAACGTAGGCACAGGTTTCGGTCTGGCCGTAGAGCTGCTTCAGGTTGATGCCGATCGAACGATAGAAGCGGAACAGGTCGGGGCCGATGGCGGCGCCCGCCGTGTAGGCGACACGGATGCGGCTCATGCCGAGCACATTTTTCAGCGGGCCGTAAACGCACAGGTCGCCCAGTGCATAGAGCAGGCGATCCTTGCCGCCGACCGGCTTGCCATCCAGCACGTCGGCGCCGCAACGCTTTGCCACGGCCATGAAATAGTGGAACAGCTTGCGTTTCAGCGCGCCAGCGTCCTCCATGCGGATCATCACCTGCGTCAGCAGATTTTCGAAAACGCGCGGCGGGGCGAAATAGAAGGTCGGACCGATCTCGCGCAGATCGGTCAGCACGGTTTCGCTGGACTCCGGGCAATTCACGGTAAAGCCGGCCACCAGCGCCTGCGCGTAGGAAAACAGGTTGTCGCCCACCCAGGCCATCGGCAGGTAGGAGAGGATGTCCTCCTTGTCGGTCAGGGCGTCGAAACCGCAGCCGCCCTCCGCGGCGGCGATCAGCGCGCCGTGCGTCTGGCAGACGCCCTTGGGTTTGCCTGTCGTGCCGGAGGTGTAGAGCATGATCGCCACGTCGTCAGGGCGGCCCTGCGCGATTTCCTGTGCGAGAAAATCCGGCTGATTGGCATCGAGAATCTTGCCGGCGACCAGCAACTCTTCCAGACCATGCAAAAACGGCTCGGTGTAATGGCGCAGGCCGCGCGGGTCGTCGTAGATGATTTGTAAAAGTTCGGGACACTGATCCTTCACTTCGAGCAGCTTGTCGACCTGTTCCTGATCCTCGACGATGGCGATGTGAATGCCGGCATCCAGCAACACAAAGGTCATTTCCTGGGCGACGGCATCCTGGTACATCGGCACGGGAACGCCGCCCAGCATCTGCGCGGCGCACATCGCCCAGTAAAGCCGCGGGCGGTTGTCGCCGATGATGGCAAGGCGGTCGCCACGCTTGAAGCCGAGTTCGGCCAGACCGCGGGCCATGCCGCGCACCTCGCGCGCCGCTTCTGCCCAGGTCCAGCTTTGCCAGATGCCCAGATCCTTCTCGCGGATCGCCGGCCGGTCGGGGCGCGTGCGGGCATGCGCCAGCAGCAAGCGCGGAAAAGTATCCAGCCCGGTATCCAGCCCCGCGGACACGCCACCCGGCGTGTTGCCCGCTGTCGCAGCAAACATGCGCAAACCTCCTCCATCCTTCATCCGTCGTATCCCCGGGTGAACCCGAGTGATCGCGTGTCCTGTCGCAAACTTTAACCCGGCGAGCTGCCTATAATTGTCGCGTGGCTGACAATTCACCCAAATCACCTTCCCTGTCGCTCGAAGCGGCGATTCTTCAGTCGCGCTGGGCGCGCGGCCTGTCGGCGGCGGAACTCGCGCAGGTGCGCCAGGGCACGACCGAGCGCCACATCGAAGCCGGCGGCTTCATCTGCCGCAAGGGCGAACCGGCGGCCTGCTGGATCGGCATCATCGACGGACTGGCGAAAATGTCCTCCGACTGGGTCACCGGCAAAACCGCTTCCTATGCCGGCATTCCCACCGGCGGCTGGTTCGGCGAAGGCTCGCTGATGAAGACCGAGCTGCGTCGCTACGACGTCGTCGCCCTGCGCGCCACGCGCGTCGCCTGCATGAAGCGCGAAACCTTCCACTGGCTGCTCGACCACAGCATCGCCTTCAACCACGCGATGATCGAGCAGATCAACGAACGGCTCGGCCAGTTCATCGGCCTGCTCGAATCCGAGCGCCTGCTCGACACCGACGCGCGCGTCGCCCGCTGCCTGTGCGCGATGTTCAACCCCGTGCTCTATCCGGGGCAGAATCCCCGGCTCAGCATCTCGCAGGAAGAAATCGGCAACCTCGCCGGCGTATCACGCCAGCGCGTCAATCGCTCGCTGAAGATTCTTGAAGACGCCGGCTTTCTGCACATCGAATACGGCGGCCTCCTGATTCTCGATCTCGATGGGCTGCGACGCTTTGGCGGCTGAGCGCCGCTGATCGCCGTCCACGTGTTGGCGGCGTTCCGGCGACGCCGTCCCGCCAGCGCCGACTTTTGCGGATAAGGATGATAATGGAAGCCGCCAGGCAATGGCGATTGGTTCATGGCGCGGCTTGTATCGGAGGAACAGATGAGCGCAGCAATCAGTTTTTTGAACGGTCGGGTCAGCATCGATCCAGAAATATGCAATGGCAAACCGACGCTTCGCGGCAAGCGCATCACGGTGCAGACAGTCCTTGAATACCTGGCAGCCGACGATAGCGAGGAGGAAATTCTCTCGCAGTATCCCGGTCTTGAGCCGGAGGACATCAAGGCTTGCCTGACATGCGCCGCCAAGCTGATGAACGACCGCTACGAATTATCGCGAGTTGCCTGAGTGGCGCGTTTTTTCCTGGGCATTAACCGTGTCTCGATCATCATTTTATGTGGGGCGCTGAAATGAAAACTTTGGGTGCTGGATTAATGGTCTTGTCTATGAGCTGCGCTGCTCTTGCTCAATCGCAAATAGGGGTTGATTACACTTGGAAATTGAAACATCGATGCGCTTTGATTTCTCCTGAGTTGCGGTTTACAGGCATTCCCGCTGGAACTACTGAAATTTCAGTGATGATGAAAGACCATGATCGCCCTGGTAATGACCATGGCGGGGGTTTTCTCAAGAATGAGGATGGGTTTCCTCCTGAATTTGCAATTCCGGAAGGTGGTTTGAACCGAGGTTATAGAGGCCCATGCAACCCTGTCTTCGAGAGTTTTGGGCACGACTACGAGTTCTATGTGACCGCAAAGGATGCCAAGGGAGAGACTATCGGCAAAGGATCACTCAAAAAGACCTATGCCAGAAAATTTGTACCAGATTAGTTCCAACCTTGCCTATCCGGTTGATTGCCAAAACCCACCCCTGTAGGGCGCAATAACCAAAGGGCATTGCGCCGCATGGCTGGCACATTCGGCGGATTACGCTGCGCTAATCCGCCCTACGAAGTCTGTTGGCGCATCTTGGCGCTCTCAATTACTTTGGCAATCAACCGGATAGGCAAGGTTACAACTTTTTTGCGATCAGCAATTTTGAGCGGTCTGGTCAGCATCGACCCCGAGATATGCAATGGAAAAACGACGATTCGCGGCGTTCAGTCGCCTTGCACACCCCCGGATTCGCCACTATAATCAAACCATGTCATTTTTAGGAGAAATGTCATGAATATCGCAACCCTGTCACAAGGTGGCCGCGTGGTTATACCCAAGTCCTTGCGCGAAAAGCTCGGCGTCAAGGAAGGGGGCGAAGTGATCTGGACGGAAGTCGACGGGCAGATCGTGCTCACCTCCCGCAAACTACAGATTGAACGGGCGCAAGACTTTTTCGCCACATTGATGGCAGATTACCGGGGCAGTTCCCTCGCGGACGAGCTCATCGCCGAACGGCGCGCCGAAACCGCGCAGGAAGACCTGGAAAGCGTCGGCCAATGAGTAATGCCCGGGTACTTGACGCTTCCGCCGTACTGGCCTGGATACTGCGCGAACCGGGGGCGGAACGCATCACTGCGCTCATGCTGCAAGGAAACTGCCTGATCTCCAGCGTCAATGCCGCCGAAGTCGTCGCGAAACTCGCCGACAAGGGACGGCCGGAAGCCGCGTTACGTCAGGTGATCGGCTATATCGGCGCACGCCTGGTTCCCTTTGACGCCGAGCAGGCAACCGAGTCCGGCCTGTTGCGACCCCGCACCCGCCACCTGGGGCTATCCTTGGGCGACCGTGCCTGCCTCGCCCTGGCGCTCACGCATCAGGTCGGCATCATCACCGCCGACCGACCATGGCTGCAACTGGCAGAACCGCTTGGCCTCGTGATCGAGTGCATCCGGCCAGCACAGTAGGCTTTCAGCCGTCCCCGTGTTGGCGGCGTTCCGGCGACGCCGTCCCGCCAGCGCCGACTTTCATGGCGTTTGTTTTTCCCCGCCCTCTCCCCTATGATTTCTCCATGTCGGCTTTTGGCTTCTCCCTAAAATATTTCAGTTCACAGGCCATTGATCATGCGCGCGTTCAAATTTACTTCCTGGCAAGACGGCGGCTTGTTTGTCGGCTATCTCAACGAATATCCCGACTATGCGACTCAAGGCGCGACCAAGGAAGAACTCATCGAGAATCTGAAGGATTTGCTGGCTGATTTCGATTCCGGCGAAGTTCCCTATGTGCATAGGGTCGAAGAACTGCTGGTCGCATGAAAAGGCGTGATCTCATCAGAATGCTCGAACAAATGGGCTGCGTTCTGGTGCGTAACGGCGGGCGTCACGACTGGTACACCCACCAGAGCACCAGGCGGTCCCAACCGGTACAGCGGCATAACGAAATCAACGAATATCTGGCAAAGTCCATCATCAAGAAGCTGAGCGGTGAGTGATTTTGGGTGAAACCCGCCGCATCGAACTCCTCGCCCCAGCGAAAACCGCCGAGATCGGCCGCGCGGCGATCCTGCATGGCGCGGACGCCGTCTACATCGGCGGGCCGGCCTTTGGCGCGCGGCACACCGCCGGCAACGCAATGCGCGACATCGCGGAACTGGTCGAGTTTGCCCACCGCTTTCATGCGCGCATCTACGTCACGCTCAACACGATTCTTGCCGATGCCGAACTGGCGCTCGCGCGACAGTTGGTGAAGGACTGCTGGAACGCGGGTGTGGCTGCGCTGATCGTGCAGGACATGGGCCTGCTGGAACTCGATCTGCCGCCCATCGACCTGCACGCCTCGACGCAGTGCGACATCCGTACGCCGGCCAAGGCGCGCTTTCTCGCCGATGCGGGCTTTTCGCAGCTCGTGCTGGCGCGCGAACTCTCGCTCAGGGAAATTGCCGCCGTGCGCGCCGCGTTGCCGGACGACGTGATTGTCGAACACTTCATCCACGGCGCACTGTGCGTGGCCTTCTCCGGCCAGTGCTACATCAGCCACGCGCAGACGGGCAGGAGCGCGAATCGCGGCGACTGCTCGCAAGCCTGCCGCCTGCCCTACACGCTGCAAGACAAGCAGGGGCGCGTGGTCGCCTTTGAGAAGCACCTTCTGTCGGTAAAGGACAACGATCAGAGCGCCAACCTGCTGCCGCTGATCGAGGCTGGCGTGCAGAGCTTCAAGATCGAGGGGCGTTACAAGGACATCGGCTACGTGAAGAACATCACCGGCCACTATCGGCAATTGCTCGATGGGATTTTCCAGCAACGCCCTGAACTCGCCGCCGCATCGAGCGGCGCAGTGACGCTGAAATTCGCGCCGAATCCCGACAAGACCTTCCATCGCGGATCGACCGACTATTTCACCCATGGCCGCAGCAAGGACCCCGCGCACATCGCCGCCTTCGACACGCCCGCCTTCGTCGGCCTGCCAATCGGCAAGGTGGCGAAGATATTCCCGGACGGTTTCGAGATCGCAACGCAGGAAGTACTGGCGAACGGCGACGGCCTCTCCTGGATGCACAAGCGCACGGCCGTCGGCACGCAGGCGAACCGCGTCGAGCGGATTGACAAAAATCATTGGCGCGTCTGGCCGAACGATTCCATCGACATGCTGCCCGGCCTGAAGATCGGCACTGAGATCAACCGCAACCGCGATCACACCTGGGAGCAGGCGCTGACGAAGGAATCCGCCGAGCGCCGCGTCGCCGTCGATGCGCTGTTCGTCGAGACTGCCGACGGTTTCTCCCTCACGCTGACCGACAGCGACGGCATCAACGCCACCGTCTACCTCAAGCTCGACAAGCAGCCCGCGAAGCATCCCGCGACCGCGGAAGGCAGCCTGCACGAGCAGTTGCGCCGTCTTGGCGGCACCGACTTTACATTGCGCGAGTTTGCGGTCGATTGGACGCAGCCGTGGTTTGTGCCCAATTCGGCCACCAACCAGTTGCGCCGCGACGCCGTCGCCGCGCTGGCAACGGCGCGCCTGGCCGCCTGCGCGCGTCCGCTGCGCCGCCCGGCCGCCCTGCCACCGACTGCCTATCCTGCGGACACGCTTTCCTATCTCGCCAACGTCCACAACTCGGCCGCCCGCAAGTTCTACGCACGCCACGGCGTGAAGCTGATCGCCGCCGCCTACGAGGCGCACGAGGAGGCGGGCGAAGTCTCGCTGATGATCACCAAGCACTGCCTGCGCCACGCCTTCAACCTTTGCCCGCACCAGGCGAAGGGCATTACCGGCGTGCAGGGGCAGATCCGCGCCGAGCCGATGACCCTGATCAACGGCAACGAACGGCTGACCCTCAGCTTCGACTGCCGCGCCTGCGAAATGCACGTCGTCGGCCGGATCAAGCCGCATCTTCTCGGGAGGAACCCAGCATGAGCAGCGGACCGACACGGGAATTCTGGCAGGAGCGCTTTGCCAGCGGCACCATTCCCTGGGATCGCGGCGAACCGAATCCGCAACTGGCGCAGTGGCTCGCCGACGGTACGTTTGCGCCCGGCAGCCGCGTCATCGTGCCGGGCTGCGGCCAGGGCTGGGAAGTCGCCGCGCTGGCCGCCACCGGCTTGGACGTCATCGGCATCGACTTCACCCCCGGCGCATTGGCGATGTGCCAGCGGTTATTGAAGCACGATGGCACGCCGGCACAGCTCGTCGATGCGGATGTGCTGCACTGGCTGCCGGATGCGCCCGTCGATGCAGTGTTCGAGCAAACCTGCCTGTGCGCGCTGTATCCCGATTTCTGGACGCGCTACGCGGCGCAACTGCACGCCTGGCTCAAGCCCGGCGGCAAGCTGCTCGCGCTCTTCATGCAGGCGCCGCGTCCGGAAAGCGCACTCGGCTTCATCGAAGGTCCGCCCTACCATTGCGACATCAGCGCGATGCGCGCGCTGTTCCCCGCCATGCTGTGGGACTGGCCGAAGCCGCCCTATCCGCGCGTGGACAACACGCGCATCGAGCGCACCGAGCTCGCCGTGACGCTAGTGCGCAAATAGCCACGCCGCCCACGTAGCACCGCCGTCCCGCCAGCGCCGACTTTTGCGGCTCCCGGTTTTCGATTCTCCAACAGAAATTAGCAAAATCAACGGCTCAGGTTGATTTTGTCTCCGCAACTCCACAAGTCAAGCACCCGAAATGCCCAGTAATGGCGCGGGTTCTGCCTGGGTCTGCCTTGTGTTGCGGAGAGGGTGACACGGCTTTAATGTTTATACAAAAAACACTTGACGCGGCTATTTTGTGTTTATCCTATTTTCCTCAGTTGAACCTGTAAAAACTGCTGCAAACTCAATGCTGGAGCGGGATAACGGCTGAAGAGGAGGGTCACCCAATGGGTGAGCGGGATTTTGAGCAGAAGACGCTGGTAAAGGCGGTCGATGGTGCGTTGCAGGCACAGGAGCGGGCGGCGGAAGAACTCCGCTTGGCGACCCCCGGCGGGCGGTTTCAGGTTCGCTGGGACGAAGGCGGA